>OCZV010000122.1_pt1 | contig 28997 bp, 26 predicted proteins | sample 1539051 | NCBI WGS metagenome assembly OCZV01 (sample SAMEA3113581, study PRJEB22503) | soil metagenome
CGTTAGCTCAGTTGGCTAGAGCACTTGCATGACGCGCAAGGGGTCGGGGGTTCGAGTCCCTCACGGCCCACCCGGAAAGCCCTTGTCAGAGTAGGTTTCTGGCTGGGGCGGCTTCGCGAATCACCCGAACGTAGCCGGTTTGAGCGTGGCCTTTCGAGCAGGGGCATCGAGCAGGGGCTTGTGCAGGGACCTGTCGCCCGGGTACCGGACCTTGACATTCGAGCAGGGGCTTGACATCGAGCAGGGGCTATGTGCAGTGCTTGCTGTCGATGACCAGCCCGAGTGCCGATCGTGGTGCACATCGAGTGCCGTGTCGAAGTGGCGTGGTGCCTCACGTGCGGTGCGCGTGCGTCGATCAAGGATCGTGACGATGTCGAGCTGGTCGACCTGCCGTGCTTCGGCCGCCCCGCCCGGCTGCTGTAGCGCAAGCAGCGCTAGCGGTGCCGCGAGACGGCCTGTCCGGCGGGGTCGTGGACAATCGTCGACCGGCGCATCGCCGCGCCACGCGCCGCGTTGACGGATCGGGCGGCACGCTGGGCAACCAAGCAGGTCGGCCGCCACGGTCGTGCCGTCAGCGAAGTTGCTGACGAGCTGGGCTGCGACTGGCACACCGTCAACGACGCCGTCGTCACCTACGGCGAAGCGCTCCTCGGGGCCGACACCGAGCGGGTCGGGACGGTGGAGGCGTTGGGGTTGGACAAGACGTTGTTCGTCCGCTTGGGCCGGTTCCGGTCCCAGCACTGGTGCACCTCGATCGTCGACGTCGGCGCCTGGCACCAGGTCACCAATGGACCGACCGAGGCGTGCAACAACCTGATCATGCGCATCAAGCGGATCGGTTTCGGGTTCCGCCGCTTCCGCCACTATCGCGTCCGCGCCCTGCTCTACGCCGGACACCCCAACTGGGACCTACTGGCCACCACCACGCCCCGCTGAGATCCGAATAGCCTGAAATCCGATAGCCGATTTGACGCTACGACGTGACCGCCGTTGCGTGCCCTGGAACGGCGCATTGAGGATGGGCGCTGCTCATCTCGCGTCGGGATATTGGGCTGGGGGATGCAGAACACGTCGGGTTCGCCGCGGTCGAACCTGGGCGGGGCCCACCTCGCCGTCGAGCACGGACTTGCCGGCGGGCGCTGCGCTATCCCCGCCAGCAATGTGTTGAGGCGCTGCTCGTGTCCGGCGAACGCGAGGGTCGAGCAGGTCCCGAGAAGCTCCGATGGTCAACTTCGGGGCCGAACGCGAAACCGCTCGTCAGGCGCTCGTGGGCTCTGCGAGAGACGCGCCGACCAGCGTTGCGATGGTGGGTTGTGACGTGCGCCGAATGCTTCCCCAACACCTCCGCCAACTAAACCGTACCGCGAGGAGGGGGGCTTGCCGCAAGGGCCTCAGGCGTGCTGACAATGCCCGCCGTGAGCTGCGCCATAGATCCCTTCGACCCACCCGCCATCGAGGTCGAGTCCCTCGTCAAGACCTACGGCGAGGTCGAGGCCGTCCGTGGCGTCTCGTTCACCGTCGCTCGCGGCGAGGTCTTCGGCTTTCTCGGACCCAACGGCGCCGGCAAGAGCACGACGATCAACATGCTCTGCACGCTCGCGCGGCCCACCTCCGGCATCGCCCGCGTGAACGGCTTCGACGTCGCCGGCGAACGCGACGCCGTCCGCCGGCACATCGGCCTCGTGTTCCAGGACCCGACGCTCGACGGCTACCTCACGGCCGAGCAGAACCTCCGCCTGCACGCCGAGCTCTACGGCATCGACGCCGGGGTCGTCCCGGCCCGGATGCGCCAGATGCTCGAGATGGTCGACCTCTGGGACCGCCGTCATCAGCAGGTCCAGACCTACTCCGGCGGCATGCGACGGCGCCTGGAGATCGCCCGCGGCCTCATGCACTCACCGCGGGCGCTGTTCCTCGACGAGCCGACCATCGGCCTCGACCCCCAGACCCGCAGCGCGATCTGGCGCTACATCCGTGCGCTGCAAGAGGCCGAGGGCACGACGATCTTCATGACCACGCACTACATGGACGAGGCGGAGTTCTGCGACCGCATCGCGATCATGGACCGGGGAGAGATCGTCGTGCTGGACACGCCCGGGGCGCTCAAGGCGAGCGTCGGGGCCGACCGCCTGGTGCTGGGCACCGCCGACAACGCCGCCGCCCTGGCCGCGTTGCGCGACCGCTTCGGCATCGACGCAACGGTCGCCGAGGGCGCGGTGAACTTCCACATCGCCTCCGGCGAGGCGTTCGTACCCCGGCTGTTCGCCGAGCTCGGCGTGGGCATCACGTCGGTCACGGTGTCGCGACCGACGATGGACGACGTCTTCATGCGCTACACGGGCTCGACGATCCGCGACGCCGAAACGGCATCGGCTGCCGATCGCAACCGCGAGATGGCGCGCGTAGTGGTGAAGGCCGGCCGATGAGCGCCACGATCGCGGAGATCGTCGCCGTCCGGGTGCCCGAGCGCTCCTGGCGGTCGGAGGTCCGGGCGGTGCGCGTCGTCTGGCGGCGCGACCTGATCCGCTTCGCCGACGACCCCAAGATGATCCTGACGTGGCTGCTCCAGCCGCTCTTGTTCCTGTTCATCCTCGGGCCCGGGCTGCAGTCGCTGTCGGCCAGGTCCACGGATGGCGTGGACCTCACCACGTTCATGTTCCCCGGGATCCTCTGCATGGCACTGGTGTACAGCGCGATCTTCAGCGCGGCGTCCCTGGTGTGGGACCGGGAGCTCGGGTTCATGCGGGAGATGATGGTGGCGCCGGTCAGCCGGTGGTCGATCATCGCCGGCAAGTGCCTGGGCGGCACGACGATCGCTGCAAGCCAGGGTGTGATCGTGCTGGCCCTGGCCGGCTTGGTGCACGTGCCCTACGACCCGGTGCTGCTCCTCGGCATCTTCGGCCTGCAGCTGCTGATCGGCTTCACGGTCACCGCCTTCGGCGTGATGGTCGCCACCAGCATCAAGCAGGCCCAGACCTTCACCAGCGTGGTGCAGATGCTCGTCATGCCGATGATCTTCCTGTCCGGCGCGCTGTACCCCGTCTCGGGCTTGCCCGCCTGGCTGGGCGTGCTCAACCGCCTCAACCCGCTGACCTACGCCGTCGACCCGATACGGCGACTGGTGTTCAACCACCTCGACATCTCCGAGGCCGCCCGGCGCACGCTCGCCCCCGGCGTCACCTGGTGGGGCTGGCACGTGCCCTCACTCATCGAGGCGGGGATCGTGCTGGCGCTGGGCCTGGCGATGTTGGCGGCTGCCATCCACCAGTTCACGCGAACAGAGTGACAGCCAGCGTCGGACCGATGACCGGCGCGACCCGAAGGTGCCCCATATCGTTCATTGCGCGCCTACATCTGGGCGCCCGGAATCGTGTTGCGCTGCGCCTCCTGCGGCGCCGTACAACTGCGCCTCGTGCAGTCGCCCGAACGGGCCTGGCTCGACCTCGGGGGAATCCAAGCCCTCGAGATCCCCCGCCCGCATGTCACCGATGCCGCTGACACGATCCAGGAGGGATGACAGTGCAGTTCTCGAGTGCCGTCGAGGTTGACCGGCTCGAACTGGTCGGCGAACGCTCGTAGCGCGGCCGGGGCATCAGGTGGCTGCACCGCGCCCCGGGGGCATGCGCGGCTCGACGGGATCGTGTCGGAGGTCGCCAATAGGCGGCGGCACTGCCTCGGCGGTGGCGGACTGCGGTCATCTGCGTAGCCTCGGAAGTATTGCGGCGAACATGCAGCGCGCGGGCGCCGAAGGAGGAAGGCCATGGCCATCTCACTCAAAGGCTGGGACATCGGCGTGTTCGACGAGATCGACTGGGTGCCCTGGGGCTCGGGTGGGAACGCCCGCGCCAAGATCCTGGCCACCGGCGATGGCTACATGCTCGCCTACGTCGAGGCCGACCCGGGCTACAAGGGCGATCCCCACACGCACGCCCATGCGGAGTTCTCCTACGTCATCGACGGCAGCGTGCGGAACCAAGGCAAAGCCATGGCCAAGGGCGACGCCTACGTCGCCGCGGCCGGCTCATCGCACGACGACTTCGAGACCGAGACGGGCGCCACCTACCTGTCGATCTTCAAGCTCTGACCGCGCCCTCGACGTTCGACGGATCGTACGAGCAGGTCGCCGACACGTGGTTGCGGACCGCGAGCAACGCCTGTCGCGTCGGCGCACACACCGCCGTGGTGTGGAAGCGGTTGTATCGCACTCCGACCGCGGTGAGACCTGGGCAAGCGGGGCGCTCGGGTCGCGAGATGCGATCAGGTAGTCCCGCAAGCCCCGTTGATCTCCTGCTCGAACCGGCTGAGGTCCCGGAAGGGCAGCGGCTCCATGGCCTCGAGCAGCGCGAGGTACGCGTCGTGGACCCGGTCTTGCGCGATCGCCTCCCTCAGCCGCAGCTGCAGCTCCCACTGACGCTCGTCGATCCATCCCATTAGGCCGAAGTCGACCCAGTTCAGCGTGCCGCCGTCGCTAACGATCAGGTTCGAGGGGTGCGGGTCGGCGTTGAACGACCGGAGGCGCATGGTCTGTTCGAGCACGGACCGCAGGAGGATCACGGCGGTTCGCTCGGGTGTGATCCCCCGCGCCGCCCATGCCTCGAGCGCGCCGTCGTCGCCGTTCGTGATCGCCGTGAGCATCTCCCGCACGGTCACCCCGCGGACGCGCTCGAGGGTGAGAATGTTCCGGCTGGACAGGTGCCGGTACACCGCCGGGGCGTAGTGGGCGATCGGGTCCGTCGCCATCCGGTCGTGGAGGTAGGCGGTGTACAGCGCCTCGCGGCTCAGGTCCAGCTCGTCGATGGCGGTGCGGGAAAGCTCCTCGACCAGCCCGCTCACGTCGAGGCCGCGGAGCACAGGCAGCACCTCGACCACCCGCCCCGTGATCCGCAGGAAGGCCAGGTCGATGCGCACCCGTTCGGCGATCCCCGGCTTCAGGACCTTGACGACGACTTCGTCGCCGTCGGCGAGCACGGCGCCGTGCACCTGCGCCAGCGACGCCGTTGCGATCGGTTGGGGCTCGAACACCACGAACACATCGGCGAGCGGCCGTCCCAGCTCCTCCTCGATCACCCGGATGATCTTCGCGGTGGGCACCGGCGGCAACGAGTCGAGCAGCTTGCCGAGCTCCTCGGTGTAGTCGGCTCGGAGGAGGTCGTACCGCGTGGCCAGCAACTGTCCGACCTTCACGTAGCCGCCACCGCAGGTCTCGAAGTACCAGCGCAGGACGCGAGGCCCGCCCGTCGGTCCGAAGAGGCTACGGAGCAGGAGCGCGGGGGCAGCCAGCAGGCTCAGGACGAGGAGCCAGGTGAGCCGGGCGACCGCGAGGACCGCGAACGAGACGCGGTGGCGCACGGCCGGCCTCGTGGGTCTCTGACCAGCGAGACGCAAGAGGGCCGCGCCGTTTGCCGCTGGCCCGCCGGCCGCGGGCTGGACACCGTCAGGGGCTAGCTGTTCGATCACCACGCCGTTCGCCTCCTGCATCGCGCGCTGCGCGTAGCCGCAACGCTAGGCAACGCAGCTGGCGCGGGGACGGATCGGTCAGCGATCGTCCTCGGCGTGCAGCGCGAATCGGGCCGTGAACGATTCGCCCGGCCGGACGAGCGGATAGCCGCCGTCCACCAGGGCGGTGACCGGCGCGGTCATCGGTTCGAGGCAGACGAAGGCGGTTGCCGGCGGAGCGAACACCTGCGCCGCTGAGCTGGTTCAGTGGGGAGCTCGGCGAAGAGGAGTTCCGCCAAGCCATGGTCGACGAGCGGCGCCTGATCTACGAGTTCGAGATCCATCACACCTACGGCCTGCATTGACGGCTGCGGCCCTCACGGCGAGCCGATGAGGTCCCAGCGGTTGCCGGCGATGTCCCGGAAGACCGCGACTTGGCCGTAGGGCTCGGTGCGTGGGGCGGTGACGAACTCGACGCCGGCGGCCGCCATGCGCTGGTGGGCGGCGTCGAAGTCGTCGACCCGGAGGAAGAAGCCGACGCGGCCGGCCAGCTGCTTGCCGACCACCGCCGCCTGCTCGTCGCCGTCGGCCCGGGCCAGCAGGAGGCCGGTCTCGGCGCCGGGTGGCCGGACCACGACCCAGCGCTTGGGGCGCCCGTCGTTGGTCAACGCCGCCGAGTCCTCGACGAGCTCGAAGCCGAGCGCGTCGACGAAGAACGCGATGGCGGGGTCGTAGTCGTCGACCACGATGGCGACCAGTTGAAGGAACGACACGGCGCCGACGCTCAATCCAGCAGGGCGCGCGCCTCGGCAAGCAGCTCGACCTGCCGGCGCCAGTCACCGGCGGCGAAGCTGACCACCACCCGCTCGGCGCCGACGTCGCCGTACTCCGCCAGCCGGGAGGCGATCTCGGCCGGGCCGCCGCTCACCAGCATCGTGGGGATCATGTCCTCGGGCATGCCGAAGACGCCGTCGGGGTCGGTCAGCGTGCGGACCAGGCCGTCGTGGTCGGGCAGCGCCGGATCGCCGGTCAGCGCCGTGAGCATGCCGGCGGTGACCGGCGGCGTTGGCCGGCTCCGGGCTTCGGCCATCTCGGCCAGCCGCGCCCGGCCCTTCGCCACCTCGGGGGGAGGGATGGGGAGGAGGAACCAGCCGGCGTCGTGGTCCAGGGCGCGGGACATTGCCGCGTCCGACATGCCGCCCACGACGATGGGCGGCACGGTGACGCCGGGGGCGAGTTGGACCGTCGGGCTGTCGGGCAGGTGGCCCAGCCGGGTCGGCTCGCCGGACAACAGCCCGGGCAGGACCCGCAGGGCGGCGTCGGTGCGGCGGCCCCGTTCCCGCCGGGGTACGCCGCTGGCGACCCAGGAGCGGTCGTGGCGATCGCCCCCCGCCCCGACCCCGAGGATGACCCGGCCGCCCGAAACGTGCTGGAGCGAGGCGACCTGCTTGGCCACCCAGACGACGGGGCGCAGCGGCAAGATGACGACCCCGAACCCCAATCGGACCCGGCTCGTGGCACCCGCAGCCGCGGCGAGGGCGACGACGCTTTCGATGAACGGTGCGCCCGTGCCGGCGACGAGCTGGTCGACCGTCCACACCGACTCGAGTCCGAGGTCCTCGGCGTGCCGGGCGCTGGCGGCGATGTCGCCGGGCTCGTCCCCGGGCGCGCTCATGGTGGGCAGGAAGGCACCGATGGCTGGCGTCGGCATGCGGTTGCCTCACGAACCGCTGCCGTAGGGACGGGTCAGGATCTCAAGGTAATGGCCGTTGGGATCCTGGAAATAGACGCCCCGGCCGCCGTCCCGGCGGTTGATCTCACCCGGGCGGGTCTGGCCCGGATCGGCCCAGTACGGCAGGTTGCGCTCCTGGATCCGCCCGAAGATCTCGTCGAACTCCGCCTCGCTGATCAGGAAGGCGTAGTGCTGCGGGGTGATGTCGTCCGCGGTCTCGGCGAAGTCGAGGCTCACGCCGTTGTCGGCCTCGACCACCAGGAAGGGGCCGTAGGGGACGGGCGCCGGCAGCCCCAGGATCTCGGTCAGGAAGGCGGCCGAGGCCTCGCGATCGTGCGCCGCCACGATGGTGTGGTTGAGCTGAACGGGCATGCGCCCAGTGTGCCGGTCCCCGGCCCAAACCAACGGCGCCCCGCAATGTCTGCTGGCACCGCGAGGCCGACGGCAACGCCCGTCACCCGCGCCGGAGCGTGAAGCGGTCGACGACCCGCCCCCCGGGCGCGATGGCCCGGGCCTCGAACGTGTCGCCCCGGACCGCCACGTGCACGAAGTGGAGCACGGACTCGGCCACGGCGGTGAACGCGCTGCGGCCCGTGAGCGTGAGCTTGCAACCGCCGCCGCTGACGACGTGGACGACGCCCCGCTGCGGGGCCGTCCGCTCGTAATGGTGGTCGTGGCCGGCGAAGGCGAGACGGACCCCGCCCTCCGCCAGGACCGGCTCGATGGCCCGGCGCAGCGGCAGGCTCGAACCGTGCCGACCCGACGAATAGGGCGGGTGGTGCATGAGCGCCACCTTCCACGGCGCGTTCGACGCCGCCAGCGACTCGGCCAGCCAGGCGAGGTGCCGCTCGGCGGCCGGCCCACCGGCGAGCACCATGCCGGAGTCGACGACGAACACCTCGACCGGTCCGTGGCGGGCGGCGTAGTAGCTGCGGTCCTTGCCGAAGTGCGCCAGCTCGGCGGCGATCTCGTCGGTGCTGCCCCGGCCGTGCCGGTGCGCCGACCGGTCCCCGTCGCCGCCCTCTACGTCGTGGTTGCCGACGGCCAGCTCCCACGCCACGCCGGCGTCGATCAGCGGCCGGTAGGGGCGCGTGAAGACCGCGTCGTAGCGGTCGTCGATGTGGCCGTAGTAGCAGACGTCCCCGGCCAGCAGCACGACGCCGTACGGCGAGCGCTCGTAGGTTTGGGCCATCTGCCGGGCGACGGCCATGGCGTTGCGCCGGCCCGATCCGTTGTCGCCCAGCACCGCGAACGACAGCTCGTCGGCCGTCTCGGTCCACGCACCGGGCGCCAAGGCGATGTCGGGCGGTGCGCCGGGCAGGAAGTCCTCCCGCCAGCGGACCAGGTTCCAGAGGTAGGCGAGGGGATTCGTGTCAGCCCTCAGGCGGCGGCGAAGCCGCTGACCCGGAGCTCGGGGGCCGACTTGGGGGCCTCCTCGGGCGGCTTGCCGCAGTCGGGAACGGGCACGAGCCGGACCACCTCGACGGTGGCCTCGAACGCCAGCCGCCGGCCGTCGGGCGCCTCGGCGTCGAGGCGGACCCGGGTCAGCCCGCCGGCCGACTCCAGGACCTCGCCTCGGCGCCGGTGGTCGAGCCACGACCAACCCATGGCGCGCAGGCCCTCCCGGTCGGCCGCCTGGACCTCGGGCCCGTCGAGGCCGGTGCAGCCGCGGTAGAGCCGGACGGCCTCGTCGATGTCGAGCGTGCGGTCGGAGATGCCGACGAGGCGGTCGAGGTCGAGGTAGGCCCACATCGTGCCCTCGGGCAGCAGCAGGGCGGTGGGCGCGAAGCGGTGGCCGCCCGTGTGGCTGGTGCGCCACACGTGGACCCCGGCGCCCAGGCCCGGCAGGGACTGCGCCAGGCGGGTCCCCAGCGTGCCGCAGCAGGCGTCGCGCCGGCCGTGCGTGCACACCAGCACGTGCCGCCCGGCGTCGGTGCCGTCACCTTCCAGGCCCCCGGTCCCGCCGCTACCGCCGCTGGCGGCCAGCGCCGCGACCGCTTCGGCGACCTGGTCGTCGGACACCGTCCAGGCGCGGCCCTCGTAGCGGTCGAAGGGGCCGGCGGGGCGGGAGAACGACACCAGCCGGCGGCGGTCGGGGGGACTGTGGCCGTAAGGGACCAGTCCCTGCAGCCGCACGTTGGCCTCCTCGAGCGCCGGCGCGGCGGGTGCCAGTGCCGGGTGCTCGGTGATCTCCCCAGGCCACGGCAGCGGGATCTCGACCAGCACGACGCCGCGGTAGCTGCCGGCCGACCCCACGGGATCGAGGTCCTCGGACCGGGCGAAGCCGGAGCAGCGGAGGGCCTGGGGGCTCATCCACTAAGGATCGCCGCGCGCCACCCCCGGGTGCGAACCCGACCGCGTCGCGGCGTGGCCCCGGCGTCCGTCGCCCTCGCCTTCCTCACGGTCGGCGACGGTGGCGGGCCAGATCCGCCGGACCGTGGCCTCGGGAACCCGGCCCCGCCAGTGCATGGCCCGCCAGACACCCCGGTAGCCGGGCAGGATGCCCAGCGTGACCAGGAGGTGTCCCGCCACCAGTCCGGTCAGCACGTAGGTGGAGCCCCGGTGCACCCGGACCATGGTGGCGAACGTCTGCCCGCCCGACAGCGTGGTGAGGAACACGCCGCTCACGATCACGGTGCCGAGCGCCCCGATCAGCGCCACGTTGAGCAACCGCTGGCCCGGATCGAAGTGGCCGCGGTGACGGCCGAACCGCCCGGTGAGCGCCCCCCGGGGCCAGTGGAGGAACCAGCCGCCGTCGCCCCGGTTGATGCGCAGCGTCTCGCGGAGGAAGGTCAGCGTCCCCCGGATACCGAGGATCGGTCCCCCGACGGCGACGCCCAGCAGCACCCAGCCCGCCGTGCGGTGGACCTCGGTGTCGGGGGTGTCGAGCACGTCCGCCAGGATCGTCGGCTCGCCCTCGTGGCCCGTCCGCAGCCACCACCCGGTGGCCAGCAGGATGAACGTCACCACGTAGAGCAGCAGGTGCAGCCAGCGGGTGGCCCGGTTGTTCCGGAGAACCGGGCCACCCGCGTGGCCGTCCCGGGAGACGGTGGCGTCAGTAGTCGTATGGGCCGCCGTCATCTTCGCTGGTGGTCGTCGTGTCGCCGCCGCCCCCGCCGCCGCCCTCGCCCACCATCACCGTGATCTCGTCGCTGGCGTCGGTCAGGCTGTGGTCGGCGTTGGCGATGAACGCCTCGACGGTGTGCTCGCCCGGTGCCAGGTCGCGCTCCACGGTCCAGGGCTCGTCGACGCTGTAGACGATGTCGTACTCGCCGTTGTCCTGGTTGCCGTCGTAGTAGATGTGCACGTGGTGCAGGCCGGTGTCGGGCTCGCCGACGTCGACGCTGGGGTCGACTTCCACCTCGAACCCCGGCTCGACGGTGGCGCCGTCGGTGGGCGCGGCGATCGAGATCGTCATGTCGCCGTCGCCGCCCCCGCCGCCGGACTCGCCGGAGCTGCCCGACTCGCTGCCGGCGTCGCCGGCGACGGTGTCGTCGTCGTCGCTGCAGGAGGCGGCGAACAGGGCCAATGCCGCCAACGCCGCTCCCAGGGAGACGAGCCGACGCCGGGGATGATGGCGCCGGCTCGCCGCTGTCGTGCCAGGGGAGCTCGTGGTCGTCTCGGGGGAAGCATGCGTGACTGCCATGCTTCGATTACGTGCCGCAGCGGCCGGCGGATCTCTCTTGCGCCGGTACGTTGGCCACGTGGCCCGAGATCCCTTGGCGCTCGATGGCGGTACAGAGGGTGTGTGGGAGGTGTCCGACGAGGCGCTGTTCGCGGGCTACGCCTCGGGTGATCCCGAGGCGGCGGCTCACTTCGTCGACCGCTTCCAGCGCCGAGTCTACGGGCTGGCGCTGGCCATCGTCCGCGTTCCCGTCGACGCCGAGGAGGTGGCGCAGGAGACCTTCGTGCGGGCGTGGCGGTTCGCCGCCAGCTTCGACGAGCGCCGGGGATCGGTGGCCGCTTGGCTCTTGGGCATCACCCGCAACGTGGCGCTCGACAGCGTGCGGGGACGCGGCCGGCGTCCCGAGCCGGTGGCGCAGGCTTCCCCCGACCTCGCCGTCGATCCGCTGGATGTCGGTGGCGCCATCGAACGGCGCGCCGATGCCCGGCGGGTGGCCGAGCTGATGGGCTCGCTCCCGGAGCCGCAGCGTCAGGCGCTGGTGGCGGTGACGCTGTGGGGGATGACCACCCGCGAGGTCAGCGAGATGGCGGGCATCCCCCAGGGGACCGTGAAGACCCGCGTGCGGCTCGCCCTCCGGAAGCTGCGGGACGAGATGGGGGTGCGGCTGCCGTGACGGGCCCGCTGCGGTGCTCCCAGCTGCGCGACATGGCGCCGGACGTGGCCCTCGGCCTCCTAACCGGGGAGGAGCGGGCCGTGGCGCTCGCGCACCTCGAGGGCTGTGCCACGTGCCGCGCGGAGGTGGCGTCGCTGGCGGGGGTGGCCGACGAGGTGTTGCTGACTGCGCCGGAGGCGACGCCGCTCGAGGGGTTCGATCGGCGCGTGCTCGCCCGCCTCGCCGAGGTCCGCGCCGCCGAGACGCAGGCGCCGGCGCCCGGCCGGGGGACCGAGCGTGCCGAGGGGGCGCGATTCCGTCCGCGCCACGGGCGTGCTGGCCGTCGGGGCCGTCACGACCGCCGGCGGCTGGCCGTCGGCGCCACGTTTGCGGCGGCCGCGGCCGCCGTGGTGCTGGTCGCAGCGGTCCTCGTGAACCGTGATGACGGGTCTGGCCCCACGCTCGCGACCGCCGAGATGACCACCGGCGTCGGCGAGGTGGTGGGCACGGCCACGGTCCGGGGCGGCGATCCGGCCACCGTGGCCGTCGACGTCCCGGGGTGGGACGACATCGTGCCCACAGACGCGACCTACTGGCTGGCGATCGAGCTCGAGGACGGCTCGCGCACGATGACCCACATCGGCACGGATGCCACCTGGTGGGAGGTGCCGCTCCGGGCCCCCGCCGACGAGGTCGCCACCGTCTCGGTGCTCGACGGCGAGGGCTGGGTCTGGTGCTCGGCCGAGTTCCCGGCCTGACGGGCTGACGACTGCCCCACGGCACCGCCAGCTTCGGTAACCTCTCAGCCCACCGCGCCGGCCTGGGTGAGGCGCGGCACCCCGTAGGGGAGAAGGGCACCGAGACATGCATCCGGACTTGCCGCAGGAGCAGGCGTACTTCGATCGCGCCCTCGCGCTGCGTGACCGGCAGCACGCCGTCCTGGAGCGGGCGCCGAGCCTGGCGGCCCACCCCAAGGCGGTGCTCGAGCTGCGCCGCAGGGTCAGCGGGCTCGGCGTCGTCGACCCAGACGAGGCGGTGGCTTTCGGGCGGATCGACGCCGGCGGCCAGCGGTGGTACATCGGCAAGGGCGCCATCTGGGACGACGACAACGACCTGGTGGTGGTCAACTGGCAGGCCCCCATCGCTGCGCCCTTCTACACGGCCACACCGCGCGACCCGGAGGGGCTCGACGCCCGGCGCGTCTACCGCTGCCGGGGCAACCAGATCCAGGCCATCGAGGAGATCGTGTTCCGCGACCTCGCCGAGGCGATCGTCGAGGGGCGCGAGCCGGGGCCGGTCCTGTCCGACGCCCTGCTCGACTCGCTGGGGCGCGACCGGTCGGGCGAGCTGGCCGAGATCGTCGCCACCATCCAGGCCGCCCAGTACGACGTGATCAGCCGCGACGTCGATCAGCTGCTGGTGGTTCAGGGTGGCCCGGGGACCGGCAAGACCGTGGTGGGCCTCCACCGGGTGTCGTGGCTGTTGTTCAACTTGCGTGACCGGCTCGAGCCCAACGACGTGCTCATCGTGGGCCCCAACCCCACCTTCGTCCGCTACATCTCGTCGGTGCTGCCGTCGCTCGGCGACGAGGCAGTGGTGCAGCTGCCGCTGTCGTCGCTCGGGCCGCGGGTGCGCATCGGACGCGTCGATCCCCCGGAGCTGCGGCGCCTCAAGGGCGACCGGCGCATGCTGCGGTTGCTGGAGCGGGGGCTGCGCAACCGCCAGCGGGTCACGACCGACGACGTCGAGCTGCGGGTCGGCGGCCGGCAGGTCGCCCTCAACGGCCGGCGGATCGCCACCCGGGCCCGCCAGCTCCTGGGCCGCCCGCACAACGAGGCCCACCGGGAGCTGCGGGCGTTCGTGATCGACGAGGCCCGGCGGCAGCTGACGCGGGCGGGAGTGCGAGACCTCGGCGCATACGAGATCAGCGGCCGGGGCGAGTCGGGACGGGAGATCGACAACTACCTGGAGCGGGTGTGGCCTCAGCTCTCCCCCCAGGCGTTCGTGGTCGAGCTGCTGTCCAGCCGCCAGCAGCTCGTCACGGCCGCGCTCGGCACGCTGCGCGACACCGAGATCGAGCTGCTGGCCCTTCCCGCGGGAACCCGGGTCGGCACCTGGCAGTGGTCGGTCGACGACATCCCGCTGCTCGATGCCGCCGACACGCTGCTCAACGGCCGGCCGGCCAGCTACGAGCACATCGTGGTCGACGAGGCGCAGGACCTGTCGCCCCTGCAGCTCGACTCGATCCGGCGCCGCTCGCGCTCAGGGTCGATGACCGTCCTGGGCGACCTGGCGCAGGCCACCAGCCCCTGGGCGCACGAGTCGTGGGCCGAGGTCATCGAGCAGCTCCGCCACAACGGAGTGGCGACCGAGACCGTGGAGCTGGAGCTCGGCTACCGGCTGCCCGCCGAGGTGCACGAGGTGGCCATGCGCCTCCTGCCCGAGGTCGCGCCCACGCTGCGCAGCCCCCGGGCGCTGCGCCGGACCGGCCACGAGGTCGTGGTGAAGAGCACCGACGCCACCGGCCTGGCGTCGGCCACGGTGGCGACGATCCGCGACCTGCTGGGCACCGGGCTCATCGGGGTCGTGTGCCCCGCGGCGGTACGGGCGGAGCTGGCCCGCAGCCTCGACACCGACGGACTGGCGTGGTCGCCGGAGCTGCGGGCGGCGACGTCTCCCGTGGTCGTGCTGAGCGCCGACGAGGTCAAGGGCCTGGAGTTCGACTGCGTCGTGGTCGTCGAGCCCGCCGAGATCGTGGCCGAGGCGGAGCACGGGCTGCGGTCGCTGTTCGTCGCCCTCACCCGGTGCACCAGCCGGCTGGCGCTGGTCCATGCCGAGCCGTTGCCGGAGGTGCTCGGGTTGGCGCCGGAGGTCGACCAGTCGCTGGCGGAGGCCGGCGGGTTCGCCGGCGGCGACGGTGACGGGGACAGCGACGGTGGCAGCGACGGCGAGGCCGACAGCGACGGCGAGGCCGACAGCGACGGGGGCAGCGACGGCGAGGCCGACAGCGACGGGGAGGCCGACAGCGACGGCGAGGCCCTCGTCCAGCCGGGCAACGGGGTCGTGGTCGACCTGTCGGCCCGGGACGACAACGGGCACGAGCCCGCCGTGGTGGTGAACCTGTCGGTGGTCGACGACGACGAGCCGACGGGCGGGATCGTCGTGGACCTGGCCCATGCACTCGGCCAGGCCGGGGTCGGGTCGGGCGACGACGCCCTCGATCCGATCGACGCCGCCATCGCCCGGGACGCGTTCGAGGGACTGGAGCGACAGATCGCGCAGGCGATCGCCGCCTCCGTCTCCGAGCGGATCCGCGCCACCATCCGCCCCGAGCTGTGCCCGGTGGTGGCCGAGGAGCTGGCCCGATTGCTCCGGCCCGACCCCCACCCGCCTCCCCGTGGCGGCGTCGGTCTGACGACCGACTCAGACACCGACGACGGGCCGGGCGCGGCGAGCTAGCGTCCCTGAGCGAGCGTCCGAGGGCGACGGGCAGCAGGGTGAGAGCGAGCGGTCCCGAGCGGCCCGCTGCGAAGCAGCAAGAGCGGGAGTAGCGACAATGCGTCTGGCGGACGGCCGCGGCACGGCCAAGTTCCGGGCGGAGCTGGAGGCTTGGCTGGACGAGCATCCAGCCCCGCGAGGAGCGGCCGACCCGCCCCTTTCGAGCGGGCACCTACCAGACTGGGCGCGGGACTGGCAGCGCACCCTGTTCGAGGGGGGCTGGTTGATGCCCCGCTGGCCCCCGGGGTTGGGCGGCCGCAGCGCCGGTCCGGTCGAGCACCTGACGTACCTGGAGGGGATGTCGCGCCGGCAGGTGCCGCGGTCGCTCAACCCCCAGGGCCTGGACGTGTGCGCGCCCGTGCTGGTCGAGCACGGCACCGACGGCCAGCGCGAGCGCTGGGCACTGCCCACGCTGCGGGGCGAGATCACGTGGTGCCTGGCCCTGAGCCACGAGGGCCTCCGTCCCGGCGAGGCCGCGCCGCCCGGGTTTCGGCTCGCCGAGCACGACGGCGACCTCGTCGTCAGCGGCCGGGAGCCGGCGCCGCCCGGCGCGCAGCACGCCGAATGGTGCCTGTGCGCGGCACAGGTCGTCGAGGGTGTGCGGGGCGGTCCCGAGGATCTGGCAGTCCTGGTGGTGGACCTCCGGGCGACGGGTGTCGTCCGTCCGTTGCGACCGGAGGCGAGCGATGCCGCGCACGACCCCGACGAGCTGATCTTCGACGACGTGGTCGTGGGGGCCGATGCCGTCGTCAACCCCGCCGGGGGGACGGCTGTGGTGGAGGCGGCGCGGGCCCACGAACGCACGGCCCGCTGGACCACCCGGCTGCTCGACGCCCAGCGGGCGCTGGAGGCGCTCGTCGCCACCGGCCAGGCCCGGGGATTGGCCCACGACCCGGTGTTCCGCGACACCGTGGCGGCGTTGCGGGTCGACTGCGACGGCGCCCGGGCGCTCGCCTATCGGGCGTTCGCCAAGGAGGCGTCGGGCCACCCCGCGCCTGAGCTGGCGATGCTGCCGTTGCTGACACAGGAGCTGTGCCAGCGCGTCCACCTGGCGGGCACCGAGGCGCTCGGGAGCGACGGCCTCGACCTGGCGCTCGACGGACCCTTCCCGTGGCCGAGCGGTGCCTGGCCGGCCCACTGGCTGGCGGCGCTGGCCGAGACCGCCACGGTCGACCCCCTCACCGAGCAGGAGCGGATCGCAGCGCGGGTCCTCGGCATGCCGCCTACCTAACGCTCACGCCCGCTCGCGGGGGGTGCGGGGGAGACCTACAGCCCCAACACGGCGGCCAGGCCGGTGCTGGCGGGCTGGCGCTTGGGGACGCGGAACAGATCGTCGGCGACGATGCGATGGTGGTCCGCCGACGAGCCGAGCAGCAGCTCGCCCGCCTGCGCCCGTCGGACCCAGAGCTGGGCGTCGGCTCGCCGGGGGCCCCGGCCGTGGATCTCGAGGCTCCGCGCCGTGATCAGGCGCTGGCACGCCCCGGCCGCCGCCTTGGCCTCCGACGCGGCGACAGCGGCCCGCTCGTGGCGTTCGGCCACCGCGGCCGTGGCCTGGTAGACGACGGCGCGGGTCCGCTCGAGCATGGTGATCATCTCCGCCAGGCTGTGCTTGACCGCCTGGGGTGGGCTGCGCGGCGGCGCGCCGGTGCCGTCGCCATTGCGGCCGCCCGTCGGCGCGGGGTGCGTGCCGTTCGTGCCGTCCTCCTTGCGTTCGGTTTCGGGATCCGGCCCGGCCGCCCGCCCGGCTCTGTCCAGCGCGACCTCGAGCGCCGACTCGAACAGCTCGCCGCACACGCCGATGGTGTCGAGTGCCAGCCCGACGGTGGCCTCGGCGATCGTGGCCGCCACCGCCGGGGTGACGTCGACCGCGGCCTCGGGATCCCCCAGCATGCGGGCGTCGGGCACCCACACGCCGTCGAGCTCGAGGTTGCCGAGGGAGCGCGTGCCGTCGAGGCTGTCGACCCGGGTGAACGACACCTCCGCCGCCGGCACCACGAACAGCCCCAGCGTGCCCGACGAGCGCCGGGCGGCGACCACGATCTCGTCGACCTCGGCGCAGGACAGCACCTGACGCTTGCGGCCGCTCAGGATCCAGCCGTCACCGTCGCGCGTCGCGGTGGCGCCGATGCTGAACGGATCCCAGCGCCCGCCTTCGTGCAACGCCAGCGTGCCGTTGAGCTGACCGGCCGCCACGGCCGACAGGAAGCGGTGCACCTGTGCCGGGGTGCCCGCCTCCCGCACCGCCGGGACGAACTGCGTCATCGTGGCCAGGAACGGCCCCGGCGCGGCCACGCGGCCCAGCTCCTCGAGCACGACCGCCAGGTCGACGAAGCTGCGGCCCAGCCCGCCGAGGTCGACGTCGATGGTGAGGGCCGGCCAACCCAGCCAGCTGAGCTGGGTGCGGAAGCCCTCGGCCTCGGCGCCGCTGAGCGCTACCTCACGGACCAACCGGGGCGGGCACTCGCGCGCCAGCGTGGCGCGGGCGCTGTCGCGGAGCTCCAGCTGCTCGTCGGTGAACTCGAGGTGCATCACGTACCTCTATCGACATGGCGTCACCTGGACGCCACCGGTTGGGGAGAAGCGGGCGCCGCACCCGGCACGATAGGCGTCATTTCGGTCACGCACCGAGAAATCTTCCCCCCGGCCCTCAGCGGCCAGGGGTCCCGACCGGGTGCGGCAGCCGCAGCCCGTGGGCCAACACGTCGAACGCGCCGTCGATGAGGTCGCCGAGGGCGCCCGTCCGGCCCCGCTCCTGCCAGACGTCGATGGCGACGCGCATGGCCCCCAGCGTGGCGTTCACCATCAGCGCCGGGTAGACGTCGAGGCCGGGATCGAGGCCGGTGCGGCGGGCGATCTCCTCGGCCATGCGCCGTTCGACCTCGGCGAACCACGCGGCCCGGGTGACGGCCAGCGAGTGGTGCTTTCGGACGAGCCGATGCCGGATGACCCAGTCGGCACCCGTTGCCTCGAGCCGCTCGGCGGCCGCCAGGACGACCGCCCGCAGGGACTCCAAGGGAGGCTCGTCCTCGGGGCGGGCGAGCAGGTCGGCCAGGAGCGCGGAGGACTGGGCCGGGGCGATGCCGACGATGGCGTCCTCCTTCGAGGAGAAGTAGTTGAAGAAGGTGCGGGGCGACACGCCGGCCGCCTCGGCGATCGCCTCGACGGTCACCCGGTCGGGGCCCAGCTCGTCGGCGAGGTGGAGCGCGGCCGAGGCCAGTGCCTGGTGGGTCTCGGCCTTCTTGCGCTTACGCAGGCCTTCGCTCGCGCTCATTGGCGTACCTCCGGCACGCCAATGAGCGATCGCCGCTGCGCGGCGGGCAACGCACTGAGCTTATGGTTCGCTCGCACTGGGTGCTCGCTCACTGCGCTCTCCGATGCCGGCGGCATGTCCGTTCCCGTTGCTCCCGCGGACCCCGGCCACAGCCGGGGTCGGGTCGTAGTCCAGCACGGCGCCGTGGCCGTTGCCCGCGATCTCGGCTTCGCGGGCGACCTGGCCGGACGAGGTGCGCAACGGCTTCTCCTTGAGCCACCAGGTGAGCACCCAGCCGATGAGCACCAGGGGGACCGCCCACAGGAACACGGTGGTGATGGCGTCGGCGAAGGCGGCCGCCGTCTGCGCCTTCTGCTCGACGGGCAGCTGGTTGATGGTCTCCGGCGTCATGTTCTGGGGCACGGCGCTGCCGAGCAGCTCGGTGAGCCGGCTCGTGAACAGGGCGCCGAACAGCGACACGCCCAGGGAGCCACCGATGGTGCGAAAGAAGGTGATGCTCGAGGTCGCGACGCCCAGGTCGGTGACCGGCGCTTCGTTCTGGGTGGCCAGCACCATGATCTGCATCACCATGCCGATGCCGGCGCCGAAGACGAACATGTAGGCGCCGGACTCCCAACGGCTGCTCCCCACGTCGAGCGTGGCCAGCAGGAACAGCCCCACGCAGGCCACCGCCATGCCGACCATCGGGAACAGCCGGTAGCGACCGGTGCGGGTGATGATCTGACCGGCGGTGACCGACGCGCTCAGCAGGCCCGCCATGACCGGGACGATCAGCAGCCCCGAGTTGCTGGCGGATGCGCCGTTGGCCACCTGGAGGAACGTGGGCAGGTAGGTGATCGCCCCGTACATGGCGACGCCCACGATGAGGCTCACCACCGATGCGATGCGAAAGGTCCGGAGCCGGAACAGCCGCAGCGGCAGCGTGGGTTCGTCGACCCGCCGTTCGACGGCCACGAAGGCCGCCAGCAGCCCCGCGGTGACGACGCCCAAGCCGACGATCACGCCCGAGCCCCAGGCGTACTCGGTGCCACCCCAGGTGGTCAGCAGCACCAACGCCGAGATGGCGCCGGACAGCAGGGCGATGCCCGCCCAGTCGATGGACACCCGGAACCGGTAGCGCGTGGCCGGCAGCACGGCGCTGGTCACGACCAGGGCGAGGATGCCGAGCGGCACGTTGATGTAGAAGACCCAGCGCCACGACAGATGGTCGGTGAGGAACCCGCCCAGCAGGGGCCCGGCCACGCTGGCCGCCCCGAACACGGCGCCGAAGTACCCCATGTAGCGGCCGCGCTCCCGCGGGCTGACGATGTCGCCGATCAGCGCCTGGGCCAGCACGATGAGCCCGCCGGCGCCGACGCCCTGGACGGCCCGGAAGACGATGAGCATGCCCATCGAGGTCGCCACGCCCGACAGCACGCTGCCCGCCAGGAACACGACGATGGCCGACTGGAACAGCCGCTTGCGCCCGTACAGGTCGCCAAGCTTGCCGTAGATGGGGGTCGCAACGGTCTCGGCCAGCAGGTAGGCGGTGACCACCCAGGACAGGTGGTCGAGCCCGCCGAGGTCGCCGGTGATCGTCGGCAGGGCCGTGGCCACGATCGTCTGGTCGATCGCTGCCAGCAGCATGCCCAGCATGATCCCGGAGAAGACGATCAGCACCTGGCGGTGCGACAGGCCGCTCGCCGTGGGCGCGGCGAAGGCCGGGGGAGAGGTCGCTTCCATCAGCCGCCCACTCTAGACAAACTTGCAGAATCTGCAACTTTGCGCTGTATGCACGTTGTGCGACTTTTGTCACGCGGACGTCAGGGCCCAGGTTCTTCGCCCACCTCCCGCAGGGCGGCCGCCAACGCGGCTCGCAGCCGGCGAGCGGTGGCCGGGGCCAGGTGCCCGGCGAGGCCGGTACCGTTGGCGCCCGCGTCCTCCACGGTCAGCTCGACCCGGATGTCGCCGCAGCCGTCGCAGTCGTCGATCACCGCCACCGCCCACGCGACCGGCGCCTTGTCCTCGTCGTCCGGATGATCGTCGAACGCGAAGTCGATGGACTTCTTCATGGCGCCTCCCGGGGTCAGCCGGCGTTTCTGGTGTCGCGATCCGTTGATCGTCAACGAATAGCGTCACCGGAATCTGCTAGATCGGCTCGCTCAGGTTGCCACGGGACGTGTGCTGGAGACGGCTGCTCCCCCATCAGCGGCAGGAGCACGCGGAAGGTGGCGCCTTCGCCGGGGGTCGTGTCCAGCTCCACGGCGCCGCCGTGGGCGGCGGTGATGGCGGCGACGATGGACAGGCCGAGGCCGGTTCCGCCGTGCGCCCGGCTGCGGGCCTTGTCGGTGCGGTAGAAGCGCTCGAAGACCCGCTCCGCCTGCTCGGGGGTCAGGCCCGGTCCGCGATCGCGCACCTCTACGAAGGCGACCTCGGTGCTGTCCCGTCGGGTCCGGCCGCCGAGCACCGTGATCGGTGCGTCGGCGGGGGTGTACGCCAGCGCGTTGTCGAGCAGGTTGGACAGCACCTGGCGCAGTCGCGGCTCGTCGCCCGCCACGACGAGCCCGGCATCGTCGCCGTCACGCTCGCCGCGGTCGCCCTCCCCGTCGACGGGCAGGTCGAGGCGGATGTCCCGCTCCGGCGCGGTGGCCCGGGCCGCCTCCACGGCGTCCGCGGCCAGGACCCGCAGGTCGACCGGGGCGTGCTCGAACGGTCGCTGCTGGTCGAGGCGGGCGAGCAGCAACAGGTCGTCGACGAGCAGGCCCATGCGCTTGGACTCATCCTCGATGCGGCCCAGAAGCCGCGACACCTCGGCGGGATCGGTTACCGCGCCCTGCCGGTGCAGCTCCGCGAAGCCCCGGATGGAGGTGAGCGGCGTGCGCAGCTCGTGGCTGGCGTCGGCGACGAAGCGCCGCATCTTCTCCTCCGAGCGCCGCGCGGTCGCCTCCGACGACTGGCGGGCGCGGAACGCGGTCTCGATCTGCTCCAGCATGCTGTTGAGCGCCAGGCCCAGCCGCCCCACCTCCGTGCTCGGGTCGTCGTCGTCGACCCGGCGTGACAGGTCGCCGCCGGCGATCGCCGCCGCGGTCTGCTCGATCTTGGTGAGCGGCCGCAGGGCGGCCCGCACCATCGTGTAGCCGGCCAGGGCGAGCCCGGCGAGTACGGCGCCTCCCACGAGAAGGTTGATGGTCGTGAGCCGGTGGACGGTGTCGTCGACCTCGTCGAGGCTGGTGGCGGCGACGATCGTGCGGGCCCCGTCGTTCAACGGGATCGCCACGGCCCGCCAGGAGCTGTTGCCCCGTGTGGCACCCACGGTGAAAGGCCGCCCGCCGCGGTCGGCGGCGTCGGCCGGCGTGAGCGAGGGGAGCTCAGGAGTGGCCTCGCCGAGGAGCTTGCTCGCCCAGTGCTGCACAGGGGCGCCACCGTTGTCCTGGAGAGTGAAGTAGTACTCGCCGAACACCACGAGCCCGGGCCGGCCTTCGTTGAACGCGTCGGCAGCGAGATTGGCGTCGGCGACCAGTTGCTCGTCGACACGCTCGACCAGATATCCCCGCAGCAGGCGAGCGCCGAAGATCCCCATGACCGTGAGCGCCACCATCGACAGCGCCAACACGGTCGTGATGAGCCGCAGCCACAGCGGCGTGCGTCGCCACACGCTCGTGGGCCGCAGGCTCATGTCGACGGTCGCGGCGGCCGGAGCACGTAGCCGATGCCCCGCACGGTGTGGATCAGCGGCCCGCTGCCGTCGTCGAGCTTGCGTCGCAGGTACGAGATGTACGACTCGACGATGTTGGCGTCGCCGTCGAAGTCGTAGCTCCACACGTGATCGAGGATCTGCGACTTCGACAACACCCGGCCGGCATTGATCATCAGGTAGCGCAGCAGGTTGAACTCGGTGGGGGAGAGCTGGACCTCACGCCCACCCCGCCACACCTGGTGGCTGTCCTCGTCGAGGTCGAGGTCGCCGACGGACAGCCGGGCGCCGGCGTCGGCCGTGGCCGCCCGCGTGCGGCGCAAGACGGCCCGGATGCGGGCGATCACCTCCTCGAGGCTGAACGGCTTGGTGACGTAGTCGTCCCCGCCCAGCGTCAGCCCGGTGACCTTGTCGTCGTTGGCGTCGCGAGCGGTCAGGAACAGCACCGGCAACGGGTGGGTCCCCGCGCGCAGCCGCCGCAGCACCACGAACCCGTCGACGTCGGGCAGCATCACATCGAGCACCACCAGGTCGGGGCGGTGGCGCTCGACGGCGGACATCGCCTCGGCACCGGTCATGGCCGTGACCACCTCGAACCCCGCATAGCGCAGGCTGGCCGACAGCAGCTCGACGATGTTGGGCTCATCGTCTACCACCAGCAGGCGGGCCTCGGCGGTGCGGCCGCTGGTGGGGGGAAGGACGTCTGTCATGTGCTTGTCGCCTCGCCCGAGTGTCCGGATACCGCGACGGTATCGCCGTCACCGCTGGTCACGGCCTCAGCATGGGGTCTCGACCTGAGCGTCGGCTGGGTGAACCCTGGACACCGGCTGGGCAACGCACGGGGAGCAGAGCCACTTTCAGGAACTTCTCAGTGCTCACCCAGGGTGCCTGCAGCGTTGGTGGGCATGCTGGGTCCATGACCGACGACCAGACGACGCCCGCGGCGCCCGACGAGCCGCCGACGAGGACACCCGCACCCGATGGCGAGCAGCCCACAGCGGCGCCGCCCCCCGCCTTCCCCCGATCACAGGATTCGCCTGCATCTCCAGAGTTTCGGCCTCCGGTCCCCCCACCGCCCGACCTGAACGCCGAGCCGTCCACCGGGCCCGAATCCCCCGCGTTGAGCGCCGAACCGCCGACCGGCCCCCAGCCGCCCGTGTCCGAGCCGGGCCCGGAGACGGCGAATCCGACCTATCCGCCCTACCCGTCCGATCCGTTCGATGCTTCGGGCGCCGCCGGTCGGGGAGCGCCCCCACTCCCCCCCGCCCCGCCCGCGGCCCGAGCGGCCGGGGGAGCGGGAGACATGTCCGGTGCTGCGCCCGTCGGTTCGCCGTCCCCGCCTGCTCCCTCTCGGCGGGGGCGGCGGGCCGTCGCCGTGCTCGCCGCTGCCGGGCTCATGGCCGCGTCGGGCGCCGGTGGCGCCCTGCTGGCGCTCGGCCTGGACGACGACGACTCCGGCCCGAGCGTGACCAGCCTCGACGCCGACCCCGTGAGCGGCAACCAGGACAGCGAGCCCGACGAGCCCCTGTCGCAGGCCGCCGACGCCGTGCTGCCCAGCGTGGTGTCGATCACCTTCGAGGCCGACCTGGGAACCGGCCAGGGCTCCGGCGTGATCATCAGCGACGACGGCCAGATCCTCACCAACAACCACGTCGCGGCCGAGGCGGCCGACGGCGGCGAGCTGTCGGTCACGTTCTCCGACGGCACCCGGGCCGACGCCGAGGTCCTGGGCCGCGACCCGGCGACCGACCTGGCGGTCATCCAGGCTCAGGACGTCGACGGGCTGACCCCGGCCACGCTCGGCAGCAGCAGCGACCTCCACGTCGGTGACACCGTGCTCGCCATCGGCAGCCCACTGGGCCTCGACGGGTCGGTGAGCGCCGGCATCGTGAGCGCGCTCGACCGGTCCATCACGCTGTCGAACGACCAGCAGCCGCCGTTCGGTGAAGACGGCGAGACCGAGCCGGCACCGTCGGCCGTCATCGACGCCATCCAGACCGACGCCGCCATCAACCCCGGCAACTCGGGTGGCGCCCTCATCAACGCCGACGGCGAAGTTGTCGGCATCAACACCGCCATCGCCTCGCTGGCCGGTGGCGGCGGCATCGGCTCGCAGGGGGGCAACATCGGCGTCGGGTTCGCCATCCCCATCGACTCGGCCCGCCAGATCGCCGAGCAGCTCATCGAGGACGGTGAGGTCACCCACGCCTACCTGGGCGTGCGGATCGCCGACGCGGAGTCGGGCGGCGGCGCCATCATCGGCGAGGCCGAGGAGGGCCAGCCGGCCGCCGAGGGCGGCCTCAAGGAGGGCGACGTGATCACCCGGGTCGACGACCGGGAGATCACCACCGGCTCCGAGCTGACGGCCGCGATCCGCTCGCACCAACCGGGCGACCGGGTAACGATCACCTACACCCGGGACGGCGACGAGCGGACGACCGAGGTGACCCTGGGCGAGCTGCCCACCGATTGAGGCCGGTTGAGCAGGGCGTCTCTCACGCCGAGGTCCCGAGCGTGAGAGATGCCAGAGCTCGACACGGAGGCGTCTAACCTCCGCACCGGCGTGCCGGGAAGTCTGGTCGGCGAGACTCTGTCGTCGACCCCAGCAGGAGCCGGCATGGCCGAGAACCGGGCACAGCGGGACGCGACCGATCGCCTGCGGCTGATCCGTCCGCTCGTCGACTTCCTCCACACCGAGGCGGCCGGCGGCGTGGCGCTGGTGATCGCCGCGATCGTGGCGCTCGCGTGGGCCAACTCCCCTTGGGACGCCTCGTACCGCGACCTCTGGACCACCGACCTGACCGTGGCGCTGGGCGACCGCCGGCTCGACCTCGACCTGCGCCACTGGATCAACGACGGGCTGATGGCGATCTTCTTCTTCGTCGTCGGCCTGGAGATCAAGCGCGAGCTGGTCGACGGCGAGCTGCGCGACCCCCGGAAGGCGGCGCTGCCGGCGTGCGCCGCTCTGGGGGGGATGGTGGCACCGGCGCTCATCTATGCGGCGTTCAACGTCGGCGGGGAGGGGTCCGACGGCTGGGGCATCCCGATGGCCACCGACATCGCCATGGCCGTCGGCGTGTTGAGCCTCATGGGCAGCCGGGTGTCGGCGTCGCTCAAGCTGTTCCTGCTGGCGCTGTCGATCGTCGACGACATCGGCGCCATCCTCGTGATCGCGGTCTTCTACACCGACGAGATCCACGGCGACGCCCTGCTGGCGACCCTCGGGCTGCTGGTGGCGGTGGCCGCCATGCGGCGCTTGGGCGTTCGGTCGGTCCCGGCGTTCGTCGTGGTGGGCGTGGTGCTGTGGGTCACGCTGCACGAGTCGGGGATCCACGCCACGCTCGCCGGCGTGGTGCTCGGCCTCATGACACCGACCCAGCCGATCCGGCGGCCGGAGCTCGTCGACGCCGCCAAGTTGGCGGACGTGTCGTCGTACCGGGCCGCTCGGCAGACGGCCACCGCGGCGCGCGAGGCGGTGTCGGTGGTCGAGTGGCTCGAGCACCAGCTGCACCCGTGGACCAGCTTCGTCGTCGTCCCCCTGTTCGCGCTGGCCAACGCCGGCGTGGCGCTGAGCGGCGACACGGTCGGCGACGCGCTCAGCTCCCCGGTGGCCGGGGGCATCGTGTTCGGGCTGGTGGTGGGCAAGGTCGTGGGCATCACCGGCTTCACCTGGCTGGCGACCCGGCTGCGGATCGCCACGCTGCCCGAGGGCTCCGGTTGGTCGGGGATCGTGGGCGTGGGCGCGCTCGCCGGCATCGGCTTCACGGTCTCGATCTTCGTGACGGGACTGGCCTTCGGTGGCACCGCCCTGGAGGATCAGGCCAAGGTGGCGATCCTGGGCGGCTCGCTGCTGGCAGCGGCCATCGGCTCGGTCGTGATCGTGGCGACCTCCGGGCGAGCCGGAGGCGCCGTACCCGAGGCCGTAGGTTCCGTGGCCTCGGGCCCGAGGTCATAGGTTTCAGATTCGGCACCCATGAGCTCGCCCTCAGGTCGATGAAACCTATTGCCTCGGCTGTTCCCCGGGGTGCCGACCGCCCTCAGCCGGCGAGGGCGGCGTCCACGGCGGCGGGGGCCAGGACGTCTTCGAGGACCATCACCGCGGCCCCGATCACGCCGGCACCGTCGTCGAGCTGGCTGCGGACGATGCGCAGCCGTCCGGTCGCGAGAGGCAGCGAGCGCCGGTAGACGACCTCGCGGATGCCGGCCATGAGCGGTTCGTCGGCCCGGGCCACGTCGCCGCCGATCACGATGACCGCCGGGTTGAGCATGTTGACGCACGTGGCCAGCACGCCGCCGATCGTGCGCCCGGCCTCGCGGACCAGCTGCACCGCCTCCGGGCGTCCGGCGCGCACCTGGTCGACGACGTCGCGGCTCGTCCGCGTGGGCAAGCCCAGGTCGCGCAGGCGGGCGGCCATGGCGCCACCGCCCGCGAACGCCTCGAGGCAGCCCCGGTTGCCGCAGCGGCAGACGAGGTCGTCGTGGTCGGGCACGTGGATGTGCCCGATGTCCCCGGCGGCGCCGTCGGCCCCCCGGTGCACGTGCCCGCCCGCCACGATGCCCGAGCCGATGCCGGTGCCGATCTTGACGAACAACAGGAACGCCTCGTTGCGCCAGTTCGACCAGTGCTCGCCGACCGCCATGATGTTCACGTCGTTGTCGACCAGTGCCGGCACGCCGTAGCGCTCGGCCAGGCGGTTGCCGACGGGGTAGCGGTCCCAGCCGGGCATGATCGGGGGGTTGACCGGCTGGCCGGTGGCGAACTCCACCGGTCCGGGCAGACCGACGCCGACGCCCCGCACGGCATCGCGCCCACGGCCGGTCTTCTCCAACAGGCTGTCGAAGGCCGACTCGAGCCAGGTGAGCACCGCCTCGGGACCCTCGGCGATGGCGATGTCTCGGCGGGTCTGGGCCAGCACGGCGCCGCCGAGATCGGTCACGGCCACCCGGGAGTGCGTTGCGCCGAGGTCGCCGGCCAGCACCAGTCCGGCGTCGTGGTTGAACGCCAGCATCGTCGGCGGGCGCCCGCCGGTGGACTGGCTGTCGCCCCGCGCCACGACCAGCCGCTTGGCCAGCAGGGCGTCGACGCGCTGGGCGACGGTGGACCGCGCCAGGCCGGTGAGCGCCGCCAGGTCGGCCCGCGTCGCGGCCTGGCCGCTGCGGATCAGCTGCAGGATCGCTCCCGCGCCCGCCGCCGGGGCGGCCGGCTGGGCGGGACGCGTCGGGACGGCGGACACGGCGGTCAGTGAACCAGCGGGACTTCGGGGTGTCAAAGGGCCGGAAGATCGCCAGTTACGGTTAGATGACGGGAAGCTTTTGATTGACAGACGACATAAGTCTGTGGCAAACATCACAACCATGGGGGAGACGACCGGCGTGTTCGCGGGCGATCGGGGAGCCTCGAGCGGTGCCGCAACGGCGGCCGCCGGAATCTCTGCCGACGGCACGACCAACGACATCCCCCTCCGGGCCGGCGTGGCGGGCACCGGCTTCATCGGTGTCGTCCACGCCCATGCGGCCCGGCGCGCCGGCGCCCGCTTGGTCGGGGTCGCCGCCTCGTCGGCCCCGAGTGCCCGGGAGGCAGCCCAGGCGCTCGGGGCCGACCGGGGCTTCCCCGACGCCGAGTCGCTGGTCACCGCGCCCGACCTCGACGTCGTGCACATCTGCACCCCCAACCACCTCCATGCCCCGCTCGCGCGCGCCGCGCTGGCGGCCGGCAAGCACGTGATCTGCGAGAAGCCCCTCGCCGTCGACGCCGCCGAAGCCGCTGACCTTGTGGCGGCTGCCCGCGCGGCCGGGGTGGTCGCCACCGTCCCGTTCGTCTATCGGTTCTATCCGCTGGTGCGCGAGGCCCGGGCCCGGGTGGCTTCGGGCGCCACCGGTGCCGTCCGCCTGGTCCACGGCAGCTACCTGCAGGACTGGCTGGCCACGGAGGACGACGACAACTGGCGGGTCGATCCCGAACACGGCGGCCCGTCGCGTGCATTCGCGGACATCGGCTCGCACTGGTGCGACCTCGTGGAGTTCGTGACGGGCGACCGCGTGGCCGCCGTGTGCGCGGAGGCGGTCACCGCCGTCCCGGAGCGGGTGAGGGCGGAGGGATCCCACGCCTTCGAACACCACGCCGTCGTCGGCCAGAGGGACAACCGTCGGGCGGTCACCACCGAGGACGTCACCACCGTGCTGTTCCGGACCCGCGGGGGCGTGGCCGGGTCGCTGGTGGTGAGCCAGGTGTCGCCGGGGCGGAAGAACCGGCTGCAGTTCGAGATCGCCGGCGCCGAAGCCACCCTCGCCTTCGACCAGGAGCAGCCGGAGTCGCTGTGGGTCGGGCGGCGCGACCGCTCGGAGGTCGTGGTGCGCGACGCCGCCCACCTGGCCCCGGAGGCGGCGCGCTACGCCGTGCTGCCGCCCGGCCATCCTCAGGGCTACCAGGACTGCTTCGACGCCTTCGTCGCCGACACCTACCGGGCCATCCGCGAGGGCGGCGTCGCCGGCATCGACGGCCTGCCCACGTTCGCCGACGGCGCCCGGGCGGCCGACATCACCGGCGCCGTGCTGCGCTCGGCGCACCACCACGGCTGGGAGGAGGTCCCATCGTGAAGCTCGGGTTCATCACCGCCTGCCTGCCCAAGCGCACGCTGCCGCAGCTCTGCGAGTGGGCCGCCGCCGAGGGCTACGAGGCGCTCGAGGTCGCCGCCTGGCCAGACGTGGGCGACCGGCCCTTCGTCGCCACCCACCTGGCGGTCGAGCGGTTCGGCGACGCCGAGGCCGACGCCACTCGCGAGCTGTTCGCCAAGCACGGGCTCGAGCTGTCCTCGCTGGCCTACTACGACAACAACCTCCACCCGGACAGATCCGAGCGGGCCGCGGTCAACGAGCACGTCCTCCGGTGCATCGAGGCCGCGGCCCTGCTCGGCTGTCCCACCGTCGGCACCTTCGTCGGGCGTGACCCGACCCAGTCGGTGGCCGACAACCTGCGGGAGGCCGAGGCCGTCTTCCGCCCGCTGGTCGACCGGGCCGGCGAGCTGGGCGTGAAGCTCATCGTCGAGAACTGCGTCATGGAGGGCTGGCACCCCGACGGCTATCCCGGCAACCTCGCCTACTCGCCCGAGC
>OCZV010000123.1_pt1 | contig 28895 bp, 24 predicted proteins | sample 1539051 | NCBI WGS metagenome assembly OCZV01 (sample SAMEA3113581, study PRJEB22503) | soil metagenome
TTTTGGCCAGAAGTTGCGCATAGAGCAAGTCTTGGGCAAAAGAACGCTGCGCGCCTCGGCGCGCCGGCCCGGAACTCAACAATCTGTTGAAACCCGCCGGCGCCCGGCCATAGGATCGCTCGATGAAACCCAGGCCCCAAGCAACCGTGTCATCCTCCGGCGCGCCGGTCCTTGTGATCGCCCTCGGCGGCAACGCGATCACCAGGGCGGACGACGACCTCTCGGTCGGCGCGCAGTTCGCTCGCACCAAAGAAACTGCTGAGCTGCTCGTCCCGGTCATCGCCAGCGGGCGATACCGCGTCCTAATAACTCACGGCAACGGCCCTCAGGTCGGGAACATCCTTCTGCGCTCCGATATCACCGCTGAGGCCGGGCTCCTTCCCCGCCTCCCGATCGACTCCGCCGTGGCGGACACGCAGGGGGCAATGGGCTACATGATCCAGCAATGCCTGGCCAACGCGCTGTGGGAGTCGGGTATCCGCATGCCCGTGGTGACACTCGTCACCCAGGTGATCGTCGACGAATCCGATCCCGCGTTTGCCGATCCCTCCAAACCCATCGGCCGCTTCTACCGGGACGAAGAGACACACGAGCTGATCGAGGTCCACGGTTGGACGATGAAACGGGATTCCGCCGGCAAAGGGTGGCGGCGTGTCGTGCCGTCGCCGGAGCCGGTCGAGATCGTTGAACTCGACATCATCAGGGAGCTGCTCGACGAACGGGTCATCGTGATCGCGGCGGGAGGAGGCGGCGTCCCGGTGATCGCGGGCGAGGGCGGTGCGCTGCACGGCACCGAAGCGGTCATCGACAAGGACCTGGCCTCATCTCTACTGGCAACGGGGCTCGGCGCGCCGATCTTTGCCGTCGGCACAGATGTGGAGCGTGTGTCGATCGATTTCAAACTCCCCACCCAGCGGGATCTCGACAGAGTGGACATCGCCACCCTTCGTCGGTACCAGACCGAAGGGCACTTCCCACCAGGCTCGATGGGACCGAAGATCGAGGCCGCGATCCGGTTCCTCGAGAACGGCGGGGAGACCGCAATCATCACCAGTCCCGAAGCACTCGAGAAGGCGCTGGATGGGCGCGCGGGGACACACGTGTCCCCTACACTTCCGGCCGGCGCGGCGGTGCGGGAGACGGGTTAGGAGGCCCATGGACGTCCTGCAACCGAACGACCTGAGCGAGGCCTTGGCCGCAAAAGCCGAACAGCCGGAGGCCGTCCCCCTCGCCGGCGGCACGGACCTGATGGTCGAACTAAATTTCGACCTGCGCCGCCCCGAGGTCATCATTGACCTCACCCGAGTACCACAACTCCGCCAATGGAACCGGGACAACGGCTCGGTTCGCCTCGGCGCCGGTGTCACTTACGCGCAGCTGATCGCCGATCTCGCCGCAGAACTCCCGGGGCTGGCGATCGCTTCTCGGACCGTCGGATCGCCGCAGATCAGGAACCGCGGCACCGTGGGCGGGAACCTCGGCACCGCATCGCCGGCGGGCGACGCCCTTCCCATCCTCGTCGCCTTGAACGCCAAGATTGAGGTCGCCTCCACCACCGAAACGCGCGTTCTGAACCTCGATGAATTCATAGTCGGCCCCAAACAGACATCGCTCCGTCCTGGAGAACTCATCACCGCGGCGATCATCCCTGCCGCACGCGGCCCCCAGCAGTTCTCCAAGATCGGCACGCGCAACGCGATGGTCATCGCGGTCGCTTCTTTTGCAATTGCCATCGATCCAGAAGCCAAGTCGATTGGAACCGGAATCGGCTCGGCAGGACCCCGACCGCTGCGCGCAACCGATGCGGAGAGCTTTATTGCCGACCATCTCGACGCAGAGAACGCCTGGGATTCACGAACTGCAATCGGCGAGCCGGAACTGCAACGGTTCGGCGAGCTGGTGGCAGCCGCTGCGCTTCCCATCGACGACGTCCGCGGCACCGCCGCTTATAGGCGTCACGCAGTTTCGGTCATGGCGCGCCGCACGCTCACGTGGGCGTGGGACGAGTACAGGCGAGGTAGGCGATGAGGCTCCACTGCACCGTGAACGGCGAGGCCCGAGAGGTCGACGGCGTGTGGGAAGGAGAGAGCCTCCTGTATGTGCTGCGTGAACGAATGGGCCTCCCCGGATCGAAGAACGCATGTGAGCAAGGCGAGTGCGGGTCGTGTTCCGTCTATCTCGACGGCGAACTCGTTTGTGCCTGCCTCGTCCTGGCCGCCCAAGCTGAAGGGCGCAAGGTCGTAACGGTCGAGGGCCTGACGCGCGGCGAGGAATTGCATCCCGTGCAGGATGCGTATGTCGATACGGGTGCGGTGCAGTGTGGGTTCTGTACGCCCGGCTTGATCATGGCGACCCACGACCTGCTGAACCGGAACCCGGCCCCCTCGGACGCCGAGATCCGCGAGGCCCTCTCTGGGAACCTGTGCCGCTGCACCGGCTACGAGAAGATTCTCGACGCCGTGCGCCTCGCCGCCGAAAGGACGACGACTAAATGACGGCCACGGTCATCGAGGGGTGTGCGGTCGTGACGATGGATAGCGACGCACACGAATACGCGCCCGGCCACATCGTGGTCGAGGACAACCGCATAGCTGCGGTCGGCCACGGGACTGCCGCTAACGTGCCCGACGGAACTCGCCGGATCGACGCGACCGGATGCCTCGCCACGCCCGGCCTCGTCAATTGCCACCACCACCTGTATCAGTGGCTGACGCGCGGCTACGCGCAACAGGCGACTCTGTTCGAATGGCTCGTTGCGCTGTACCCGGTCTGGGCTCACATCGACACCGAGATGGAGCACGCCGCGGCAAGCGCAAGCCTTACCGCCCTCGCGCGGTCCGGCTGCTCGACCACCACCGACCATCATTACCTCTGGCCGCGCGGCGGCGGAGACTTCCTCGAGGCGGAGATCGACGCAGCGCACTCGGCCGGGGTGCGCTTCCATCCTTGCCGAGGGTCCATGGATCTGCCGGCCTCCGAGGGAGGCCTTCCTCCCGACGATGTGACCGAGGACCGCGACCGAATTCTCCAAGCCACCGCCGAGGCGATCGATCGTTGGCACGATCCGTCGTTCGGAGCAATGACGCGCATCGCCGTTGCTCCCTGCTCGCCTTTCTCGGTGACGCGCGAGCTCATGTCCGAGTCGGCCGAACTCGCACGCTCTAAGGGGGTTCGCCTCCACACCCACATGGCCGAGACGGTCGAAGAGGAGAGCTACTGTCAAGAACTCTACGGTGTCCGGCCGGTCCAGTATCTGCAGGACCTGGGGTGGCTCGGCGAGGACGTGTGGCTCGCGCACTGCGTGCACCTCTCGTCCGACGAGATCGACCTCTTCGGACGCACAGGTACTGGAGTCGCGCACTGCCCGAGCTCCAATGCGCGGCTCGGTGCAGGCATCGCACCGGTCCAAGACCTCCTGGCCGCGGCGGCCCCGGTTGGACTCGGTGTGGACGGAGCGGCGTCCAACGAAGCGGGCGAGCTGAGTCTCGAAGTTCGCTCTGCGCTGCTCAGTGCACGCCTTCGCGGAGGACCGGCCGCCCTTACGGCGCGTGGTGCGCTCGAACTCGCCACCATCAACGGTGCGCGCTGTCTCGGCCGCGACGGCGAAATCGGTTCACTGGAAGTCGGCAAGTGCGCGGACATCGCATTGTGGCGGCTGGATTCGTACGCGCACGCCGGCATCGCCGATCCCGTGGCGGCACTGGTCCTCGGTCCCCCGCGCAATGTTGAGACCCTCATCGTGAACGGTGAGTCTGTCGTTGAGGAAGGACATATGACGAAGCTTGATGAAAACGCCGTTGCCTCGGCCGCCGAAAAGCAAGGGGCCAGATTGGCTGAAGCTGCAGGTATCGACCGATGAGATCCGAACGAACTATCACCGCTCCGTCGCGGCCGGACACTCTTGAGGAGGTGCGCGGCGGCATCGGCGTCAGCGCACGGCGGCCCGACGGCACTCCAAAGGTGAAAGGTGAGTTCGCGTACTCCTCCGACTTGTGGGCCGAGGGGATGCTCTGGGGCGCGACCGTCCGCAGCCCTCACCCCCGGGCTCGCGTAAAGAACATCGATTACACGGAAGCCCTGAAGGTGACCGGTGTTCACGCCGTACTGACGCACGAGGACGTCCCGGGTCGCAAGACGTATGGCCTCGAGATCCCAGACCAGCCGGTCCTCGCTTGGAGGGACATCCGCTACATGGGTGAACCCATCGCCCTGGTCGCAGCCGATCATCCCGAAACGGCGCGCCGGGCTGCCGAGAAGGTGCGAGTCGACCTCGAGGAGCTGGAACCTCTGACCGACGCAGAGACCGCCCTGGGGCCCGAAGTCCCCCAGCTTCATCCCTCGGGCAACCTGCTGCGTCACGTGAAGCTCCGCCACGGTGACCAGGAGGCCGTCGCCGACGTCGTCGTGGAGGGCGATTACGAAGTTGGCATGCAGGATCAAGCATTCCTCGGTCCAGAATCCGGACTGGCCGTCCCCGACGGGGACGGCGGCGTCGATCTGTACGTCTCGACGCAATGGCTGCACGTCGACCGTGACCAGCTTGCTGCCAGCCTCGATCTCCCCCCTGAAAAAGTGCGGATAACGCTTGCCGGAGTGGGTGGAGCGTTCGGCGCTCGCGAAGACCTGTCCATTCAGATCCACTGCTGCATGCTGGCGCTCTCGACGAACCGGCCGGTAAAGATGATGTACACGCGCGAGGAGTCCTTCTTCGGTCATGTGCATCGCCATCCGGCGCAAATTCACTACGAACACGGCGCGACCCGCGACGGAAAACTCGTTTACATCAAGACCAAGATCGTCCTCGACGGTGGCGCGTATGCATCGAGTTCGACCGCCGTGGCGAGCAACGCAGCGTGTTTCGCGGTCGGGCCATACGAGGTTCCGAGCGCCACCATCGACTGCTACATGGCTTACACGAACAATCCCCCGTGCGGAGCGATGAGGGGCTTCGGCGCCGTCCAGGTTTGCTTCGCCTACGAGGCACAGATGGACAAACTCGCCGACGCGCTCGGCATGGATCCGCTGGAGCTGCGCATCATGAACGCCATGTCGGAGGGATCACAGCTTCCGACCGGACAGTCGGTTGAAGGTCCCGCGCCGGTCGCCGAGCTTTTGAGGAGAGTCCGCGACATGTCGATGCCCCCACCGCGCGATGACTCGAGGCTTGATCTCAGAACGGTTCCCGGTGGCGTATCCAACACGACTCACGGCGAGGATGTCAGGCGCGGCGTTGGATTTGCCGTGGGGTTCAAGAACGTCTGTTACTCGGAGGGGTTCGATGACTATTCCACTGCCCGAGTACGCCTGACCGCGCCGGGCGGCGAGCCCTTCGTAGAAGTTCACTGCGCGGCCGCTGAGGTTGGGCAGGGTGTCACCACCATCCAGATGCAGATCGCACGATCGGAACTCGGCGTGGAGGAGGTCGCCGTTCTTCCCGCCGACACGCAGGTCGGCTCGGGCGGGTCCACGTCGGCCTCGCGCCAGACGTACATGACCGGCGGCGCCGTGAAGATCGCATGTGAGGCCGTACGCACGCGCGTCCTTCAGAAGGCCGCAGCGATGATCGGCGACAACCCCGGCGATCTGTCACTCGTCGGCGGGAAGGTGTTCTCGGAGTCGCTCGGAGTAGTGGCCTCGCTCGGTGACGTCCTGGGCGACGAAGTGGTCGAGGAAACCAAGGAGTTCCGTCACCGCAAAACCTACCCGCTCGATCCCGAAACGGGCCGCGGCGAGGCCCACGTCCAGTTTGCGTTTGCCGCACATCGCGCGATCGTCGATGTGGACACAGAGCTGGGACTCGTGAAGGTCGTGGAGCTTGCGACAGCACAGGACGTGGGGCGGGCCCTGAACCCTCAGGCGGTCGAGGGGCAGATCGAAGGAGGATCGGCGCAGGGACTCGGTCTCGCGCTCATGGAGGAGATACAGGTGCGCGACGGCGTGATCCGAAATCCGTCGTTCACCGACTACCTGATTCCTACGATTCTCGACATGCCGCCGGTGCGCGCAGACGTTCTGGAGCTCGGAGATCCGACCTCGCCCTACGGGATAAAGGGGGTCGGAGAGCCGCCGACCATCTCGTCCACCCCTGCGATAGTTGCGGCGCTTCGCGCAGCGTCCGGACGCCCACTAACGCGCGTGCCGGTGCGTCCCGATGATTTCCTCGACCTCGCCGGGGGGGCCTCGTGAACAGAGGCAGGCTGATCGCCGTCGCCCGCGGCGACGAAGCACCCGACCTCGTCGTAACGGGAGCTCAGGTCTTTACCGCGTTCACGCGGGAGTGGCTCGACGTCGATGTGGCGGTGGCCGAAGGGCGCATCGCAGGACTGGGCCGCTACTCAGGCGGCAAGCGCTACGACGCCGGCGGGAAATATCTCGTGCCCGGATTCATCGACGCACACATGCACACGGAATCCTCGAAGTTGATGGTGGACGAGTTCGCACGCGCGGTACTCCCCCACGGCACGACGGCCGTCGTCACCGATCCTCACGAGATCGCAAACGTCCTCGGCACGGACGGCATCCACTGGCTTCTTGACGTGTGCGAGGGTCTGCCGCTCGACGTCTATGTCATGGCATCTTCGTGCGTGCCTGCGAGCAGGTTCGAGTCGCCGCGCCGTCAACTCAATATCGGCGATATGGAATCCATCCTGCGGCGGAGGTACGCACTCGGCGTGGCAGAGATGATGAACTTCCCGGCGGTTATCGCGGGCGACCCGGGGGAACTCGACAAACTCGAGGTGCGCGGCGCCACTCACGTCGACGGCCACGCTCCCGGCGTCTACGGGCCGCCGCTGGACGCATACATTGCGGCGGGAATCCGGTCCGATCACGAGGCCACGACGTACGAGGAGGCTCTCGAGAAACGACGGAAGGGAATGTGGGTCCTGATCCGCGAGGCTTCAAACGCGCGCAACCTCGTCGACCTTCTTCCTCTTGTGAAGGAGTTCGGACCGGACCATTGCGCATTCTGTACCGACGATCGTGAGCCGGACATGTTGGCTCGGGAGGGCCACATCAATCAGATGTGCAGGATCGCGGTCGAGCACGGAGTCACTCCGGAGGACGCGATCCTGCTCGCGTCACTTCACCCGGCGCAGTACCACAGGCTCGTGGATCACGGAGTGGTGGCCCCTGGGTACAAGGCCGACTTCTCCCTTCTCCCGGATCTCAGCTCCTTTAGGCCCTCCTCCGTGTTCAAGGACGGCAGGCAGGTCGTCGAAGACGGCCGGGCTCTTCCGTTCGAGCGACGCGAGGTCCCGCTGTGGGTGAGGCGTTCGGTGCGCAATGAACCCGTCGCGGCATCGGATCTGGCGATCCCCTCGGACGGCGCGCCGGTGCGGATCATCGAAGTCATCCCGATGCAGCTGCTGACCAACGCGCTCGTTGAGGATCCCACCGTCGTAGACGGCAACGCCGTTGCCGATCCGGATAGAGACCTCGCGAAGATCGCCGTTGTCGAACGGCACCACGCGACCGGCCGAGTGGGCAAGGGGTTTGTGAGGGGGTTCGGCCTTAGGCGCGGGGCTTTTGCATCGACCGTGGCCCACGACGCTCACAACATCGTTGTCGTGGGGATGGACGACGGAGACATGGCGACCTGCATCTCCCACCTCGCCGACGTCGGAGGAGGCATCGTCGCGGTCGAGGGGGGCAGGGTCGTCGGCGACCTTCCCCTCCCCGTTGCGGGCTTGCTCTCAGATGAGCCCTACGAGGTCGTAGTCGAGAAACTCGATTCCCTGCACGCGGTGCTGCGCGACATGGGGGTGGGCATCTCGGCGCCGTTCATGACGGTGAGTTTCCTTGCACTCTCGGTAATCCCCGCACTCAAGATCACGGACTACGGACTGATCGACGTCGACAAGTTCGAGATCGTGCCGCTGGAGGTCACGGGCAGTGACTGAAACCAGCGCGCCGCCGAAGGCATCTCCAATGGCCGAGCAGCTGTCCCGGCTCGCGGAACAGCTCGAGCCGCTTAACGGGGAGGGGCGGAGCGCCGCGGTGTGGTCACTCGGGAATCCGCCGCGGCTGTTGTACGCGGGGGTACATGCGCGCGGGGAGGCCCTAGAGGCCGCAACTGCGCGCCTCGCGGCGGGTGACGACACGTTTGAGATCCACGGTGACATGGGTGTGCGCGGAAAGGTCGTCGTCTGCGGCGACGCGGCGTACGGCCTCTTCCTTCACGGCGCCGGCCAGCCCCACCTCGAGGACACCGTCCAGCGACTCCTAGCGGCGGCGGAGCGGAGCATCGGCCGGAAAGTGCCGGACATGACGCGCGCCGAGAAGCAGCAAGTTGTGCGTTTCCTCGACGAGCGCGGGGTGTTCCTGATCCGCCGAGCCGTGGAAGACGTCGCCGGGCGACTCGGAGTGACGCGCTTCACGATCTACAACTACCTCGACCGGCGCGCCGATTCCTGAGATGGCAATCAGGCACCATATGTGGTGCCTAACTGCCATCTCAGCTTTTGTGTGAGGCGCTAGACCGGTTCCGGCTCCGTCTTCTCCTGCTCCGGAGCCTCGGCGCCGGTATGTAGTCCACCGGTTTCCTCGAGGACGTGCTCCACCACGGTCTCTTCACCCTCGATCTCGATCCGGGGAAGGATGCGGCCGAGCCACTTCGGCAGCCACCAGTTCAGGTCGCCGAGAAGTTCCATCGTTGCCGGAACGAGCACCATCCGCACAATCGTTGCGTCGACGAAGATCGCCACCGCGAGTCCGATCGCGAACAGCTTGATCGCTCTCTCGTCGAAGCCGAACACGAAGACAAGGAACAGCGTCACCATGATCGCAGCCGCGGCAGTGATCACCCTGGCGGTGGACGCCAGCCCGTTGGCCACGGCCAGTTTGTTTTTGCCGGTGCGGACGTATTCCTCACGGATCCGCGACAGGAGGAAGATCTCGTAGTCCATCGACAATCCGAACAGGATCGCGAACATCATCATCGGTGCCCATGCCTCGATCGGTCCCGAGGTCTCAACGCCGAAGAGGTCCTTCAGCCATCCCCATTGGAAGATTGCCACGACCGCGCCGTAGGCGGCGCCGATGGACAGGAGGTTCATGATCGCGGCCTTCAGCGGTACGACCAGCGATCGGAATACGACGACCAGGAGAAGGAAACTCAGTCCGATCACAACGGCGAGCAGAATGGGCAGGCGATCCGCGTTCGCCTCCGAGAAGTCGACGACCGCCGCAGTGAGACCACCAACGTGGATTCCGCTCCCGTCGCTCCCGGTGACCTCGGGCAACACGTCGGAGCGGATCTGCGCGACGAGGTCCGTCGTCGCTTCATCCTGGGGCGACGTCAACGGGTAGGCGATCAGAACGGCGGCGTTTCCCTCTTCGTTGGGCAACGCGGGGGTGGCGGCCGCGACCATGCCTGATTCGGTCAGCTGCGTGCCGACTCCCTCGAGTTCGGCGATGTCGTCGGGGGAGTCAACCTCGGTGGCGAGCAGGAGCGGACCGTTGAAGCCCGGACCGAAGCCCTCGCTCAGCAAGTCGTAGGCACGCCGGGAGGATCGCTCGGTGGATCCTGCGCTTGCGTCGGCAAATCCCAACCGAATCTGGAAGAGCGGAATGCTCATGAGAATCAGCACCGCCAGGCCGATGACCGCCGCCGGCCACGGGAAGCGCTGGATCACACGGCTCCAGCGGAAGGCCATCGACTGCTCGAACTTGCTCTCGTCCTGGTGAAAGATCGGGAGGCGCAAGCGGTCGATCTTCTCGCCCACAAAGCCGAGCAAAGCGGGGAGGAGCGAGACCGAGGCGAGCATTGTGACGGCAACGGTCGCCGCGCCTCCGATGGCAAGGCCCTCGACGAACTCGAAGCCCATAAAGAGGATTCCCAGCAACGAGATCACCACGGTCGAACCGGCGAGAATCACTGCCTTTCCGGAAGTCGTGATGGCAACCATCGTGGCCTGCTCGGGATCGAGCCCGTGGTGCAGCTGTTGACGGTAGCGAGTAACGATGAACAGCGCGTAGTCGATCCCGACACCGATACCGATCATCGAGGCCAGCTGCGGCGTGAATTCGGGGACGTTGAGGAAGTTCGCGAACAGCACTACGAGCGACAGGCCGATGCCGATCCCGAAGAGAGCACTCGCGATCGGCAGCCCCATGGCCAGCACGGAGCCGAATGTGACCAGCAGGATGACCATGGCAAACAGGATTCCGACGGCCTCGGCGCCTCCGGGTTCCTCGAATTCGGAAAACTGGACCACGGAGCCGCCGGCTTCGACGGTGAGCCCGTCGATCTCGGCCTCGACGTCGTCGCCGAGCTGCGTGATCTCCTGTCCGATCCCCTCCGGAAGCGTTGCTCCGTCCAGAGGCTCAAGGCGCACGGTCGCAAACGCGATCGTGTCGTCGGGAGAGACCTGGCCCTGGCCCTGCTCCGAATAGGGCGACTCGACGGTGTCGACGAGATCGACCTCTGCAACCTCGGCGAACAGTCCCTCCATTGCGGATTGGACCTCGGGGTCGGTGACCCCCTGCTCGGCCTTGAAGACGATGTCCGCGGTGTCCCCGGCGAACTGCGGGAAGCGCTCCTCGAGGAGGTCGAACGCCTCCTGGGAGTCCGCTCCCGGAAGGGAGAAGTCCTCCGAGTAGTCGCCCCCGGCGGATCCCTGCAGTGTTAGGGCACCCACCAGGAATACGATCCAGAACAGAAGCATGAGCCAGCGACGGCGGTAGCTAAAGCGCGCGAGTCGTTCAAGCATGTTTTGTGATCTCCACGTGAATAGACGGGAATGGGCCCACTTCGGACCTTAACCGCAGGCCACTGCCGCGGATTCCCGGTTTCTATGAGGTTCCCGCGAATAAATTGTTTCCGACCGCGATGCTTACTAAGTGTTAGCTCCCCTAAGTGATGTAGAGCCTCACGTAGAAGATTGCGAAGTAGATCACAAATGCGCAAGCGGCTATGTACATCATCGGGGATACCTCGTTGCCCTTGCCGCGCACCAGCTTGATGAACACATATGAGACGAATCCCGCTCCGATCCCGTTGGTAATCGAATAGGTGAACGGCATCAACACGATCGTCAGAAATGCCGGGATCGCCAGCTCGAGGTCGTCCCACGGGAGCTCGCGGACGGTCGTCATCATGAGGAAGCCGACGAGCACAAGTGCGGGAGCCGCGGCCTGGAACGGAACCATCACGGCGAGCGGCGAGAAGAAAACCGCCAAGAGGAACAGGACGCCGACGGTCACGGACGTAAGGCCGGTCCGCCCGCCGTCGGCGATGCCCGACGCACTCTCGATGTAGGTCGTGTTCGAGGATGCCGAAAAGGCGCCTCCCAGTGCAGCGGCCGCCGAGTCGACCTGCAGCACCTTGTCGACGTCGGGGAGCCGTCCCTCAGAGTCGAGCGCTCCCATCTCGCGGCCGAGGCCGACGGCCGTGCCCATCGTGTCGAAGAAGTCCGACAGCATCAGTGTGAAAACCGCAAGCACGGCTGCGATGAATCCCATTTCCGCAAAGAAGCCGAACGAGAAGTTGCCGATCAGTTCGAAGTTCTCGCCTGCTGGGAAGTCGGCGACCTTCCCGAAGTTGGCCGATGCGCCAAATCCCTGACCATCTAGGAACGCCTCGTTCACGATCACGGCCAGAATCGTCGACGCGAAAATCCCGATCAGCAGCGCTCCTTTTACCTTGCGAAGGTACAGCCACACGATCAGCAGAAGGCCGACGATGAACACCGTGACCGGCCACCCCTGCAGTTCACCCCCGGTGCCCAACGTAAGGGGCGGCGCAGGTTGCTGCGTCGAGGTAACAAAGCCTGCGTCCACGAAGCCGATCACTGCGATGAACAGTCCGATCCCCACCGCGATCGCGCCTTTGAGTGCCAGGGGAACGGCGTCCATCACGGCCTGCCGGAATTTCGTCAGCACGAGGATGAGGATGATTATTCCCTCCATCACGACCACACCCATCGCCTCGGGCCAGGTGAGATTGTTGGCCCCCACCAGTTGGAAGGCCACGACCGCGTTGAGGCCGAGGCCCGCGGCTATCGCGAACGGATAATTGGCGTAGGCGCCCATCGCGATTGAAGTGATTCCGGCCACCAGGGCCGTGACGGTGAGCACCGCTTCCGGGGACAACGTCGTGCCCGTGCGATCTGGTAACGCCGTCAGGATCGAGGGATTAACGAAGAGGATGTAGGCCATCGTCATGAACGTGGTGACGCCGGCGAGGATCTCGGTCCTGACCGTGGAGCCCCGATCGGTGATCTTGAAGTAGCCGTCCAGGCCACTCCCCCTGCGCCTCGCAACAGTTCGAGCCACGGTCTCCCCCTTATTCATTCACAGCCCGAATGGCCGGTCGCTTCAGTAATATCAAGCCGCCGCCGCCAATCCAAGCACCGAAAATCGGCAGGCGCGCAGGACCGGCTCTGTCCCGAGATGGCAATCGAGCCCCACCCCTTGGAGGTGATTTGCCATTTCGGGAAAATAAACAGGCCGCCCACAGCAAGGGGCGGCCTGTTGTGTATGCCGGCTGTTAGCCCACCGCGATGGCCTTCTTTTTGACGTTTACGAAGAGCTGAATCCGCTTGCGGCCCTGCACGACCTGATCGAGCACCTTGGAGGCCTGGGCCTTGGTCCTCCTGCCTCCAATCATGGCGCGCAGTTCATCGTTCCTGGCCTCGTTCTCGAGTGCGGCAACGAGCTCGTCGAAGTTATCGATCTTGTTGCCGAGTTCGTCGGTGCATTGGTTCGAGAAGAAACACCAGACACCGCCTCCGAAGTCGCCGCCGCGGATCTGAAGAATCTCCGAGCCGCGCGCGGACCTCGGCACCCGCAGTGAGAGATCGACGACTCGGTTGGACGACGAATCGAACGACTCGAGTGTGACGCGAAGGCGGACCCTGTCGCCACGGCGCACGTCCAGGAACTTGGTGTTGCGGAATTTCCCACCGTTGCGGGCGACCTTGACGGTCTTGATCTTGTACTGGCGAAGATCGTCGTCGACTTCGGCGGTGACGTCGACACCGGTGAATTCGATCTCCTCGAAATTGTTCTGCTGGAGCGTAAACAAGTGCCGTTCCAGATCCCATAGGGAGTCAAACGAGATGTCGTAGGGCGAAACGTATTTGTTCGAACGATTGAGCTCCCATGTCTCGCCCGATTTCGTAGTGCCGGTGACCGTCCAGCTGAGGCTCGAGCTTCCCTCTCCGATGGCATCGAAGACCACATCGATGTTCGAGAACATGTGCGTAAATGCCAGCCCCGGCACCCACTCCGACAAGACGACCTGCGTGAGGCCCGCTCGCGTCTTGTTCAGATCAGGGACGGAGACCGTCGAGGTGATGTCGATCAACTCCGGCAGCTCACCGAGGTTCGCTCGTATCGCCGCAAGGCGGTCCTGATCGACCACACCGATCAGGCCGTCGACGGTGCCGACCTTAAATGGCGCAAAGGTCGGATCGTCGATCACAGCGATAACGCTGGACTGATTGGCACCCATCCTCGTTGCACCTTCGAAGAAGAAGGGATGCCCGAAGGCGAGCGCCTGGCCGTTGCAGACGGCCGTAGTTGTGCCGATACCCGCCGCCGTCACGTCGCCGTAGCTGAGCGCAGCGGCAAATGAGTCGCCCGCACCAGTACTGCCCGGCGCGCCGATGTTCCCAGTCGAGCCCGACGATCCCGAGAAGGGGATCAACGGAAGGCCCTCGCGTTCGATCGTTTCCCGCAAGGCTTTGAGACGAGGCCCGGACACGCCTGAGACCCCAAAGGGCACCATGAGCCGGTCGAAGCTGGAGACCTTGGCGGCCGATACCCCCGCCCGCGCCGCTATCCGGGCACTCTGCTTCTGGGTCAGCTCCACCGTCTCCGGAACGGCGAGGGATTGGAACGCGGGCGTGGCGCTGTTGTAGGAAAGGACGTCCATCATGTCCGACGCCGGGGTCAGGCCACCGATCTTGGATGGCCCGAACGACAAGCCGTAAGCGACCGCCCCAACCAGTTTGCCGTTGATGTAGACGGGCGAGCCAGACATGCCGGACCATATCCCTCCAGCCTTGTCGATGGCAGGACTCGAGGTCTCGACGATGATCATGTCGCGGCCGACGGCGATTCCGTCGGGCAGTACGCCGAGGATCTCCACGTTGAAGGACTGTGGAGTCGTCCCACTCGATACCGTGTAGCCGGTCGCCGTCATCCCCGGCTGGAGCTGGCTCGTCGGCATAACCGTCGGGCAGTCGATGGGCGCAGCCGCGGACTGTGGGGCTGCCCCATTCGGCGCCGCCGAGGACACAGAGGACAGACCTGCCACCACCAAACCTGAGCAAGCAATGCCGGCGACCATCTTGCGGACCCGGCGCCTTCGGATTCTCACTCTCACCTTTGCCTCCCAACTAGGTCCCGCTTAATGCGGAACATGACACGAGAGAAGACAGAAGCTCGGATACCGCAATCCGGGCAATCTTCGACACTCAGACGCTCCGCCAGAGACAAAGGTTGCACAAGGGGCTTCGGGCAGACTTTGGGTTTCGTGCAAGTGGGCCGGCCCGGCTTCCTTGGCACAGAGGCGGCAATAGGTACGTGGCCTCCGTGCCAAAGAGCCTCGGCCCTCCGTCGCTCCGCGCTAGAAAGAGGCGCCTAGCACTTCACCTTTGGGTTCCACATGGCGAACATGCCCGACGGGTTCGACTTCCAGATCCACGCGTGCAGGGCGTAGAAGTCCGGGATGCCGTAGCGGTTCGGCTCCGCGACGAGATCGAACGTCTGCCCGAACAACACGGGAGGCTCGGTGTTGCCGGCGTCCTCCCAGTCGGCTTTGAACGTGAGGTACTCAACTGCGACGAGCTTCAGGCTCCCGTCGCGGCGCGGCTCGTAAACGATGACCTCGGGCTCAGCGACGTTCACGGCGCCGTCGAGCAGACCGGGATTGAGGTAATGGATTCCCATCGCGCCGGCACCCGGCTCGTCGATGCAGGTCGCTCCGCTGAGGTCGGACACGACGGCCGTGTAGCCGTCGCTCTCGGCTGCCTCAACCTCGTGGTAGGCCGCGGTTGCGTGGCGTGCCTGACGCACGTCCGGATGGGGTCCGATGCCGCTTCCAGAGGGACCAACGGCCGCGTTCGCCGGCCCTAATCCAGTGGTCAGTGCAGCGATGGTCGTGAAGACGGCAGCAGCAAACAGAACTTTTCTCCTGTGTCCGGTCATCATCGCCTCACAACCTCGAGCCCGCGTACTGCTCCGGAGCGACGACGGTCACCTCGGTTACCGTGTCGCATGGGATTTCGGCGAGCCGAGCCGCCTCCCGCACGGAGTCGGCGTCGGGCGCCTCGTACTCGCAGAAGAACTTGCTGCGATCGAGGGCCAGATTGCTGTGCAACCACCGGACGCCGGGCATCGTCGCGTTTACGGCGATCGCCCGGCGCGCCGCATCATCGATGTCGCCCGCATCAAGTCCGGCGGGGAGATTGCGTTCGATCACGAATCGGGGCATGGCGCCTCCTTCGGTCGTTCCGATTGGGACGCCTGCAGGCTATGGATCCGGCCATGGGGAGAGAATCGGGAGAACTCCCCAAATCTGCGGGAGTGGGTACCTACTTTTTGCCTTTCTCCGTGGTGTCTCCCTTGTCGGCCGTAACCACCCAGCGCGCGATCTCGGTCCGGGATGAGAAGCCCAGTTTCGTAAGGATGTGGCCGACGTGATTGGCGGCCGTCTTTGCGCTGATCACGAGGACCTTTGCAATGTCGCCGTTGGTCCTGCCCTCGGAAACGAGTTGAGCCACCTCGAACTCGCGGGCGGTGAGGCCACCGGGCAGTGACCGGGTCGATGGATGCGGCCCGCGTGGAACCACCACACCGGCCCTCCTCAGCGCCGCCTGCGTCAGCTTGAGTTCGTGTGCGGCCCCCAGCTCTGTGAAAATTCCTGCGGCCTCGTTCAAGTGCGGGACAGCATCCTCAACGTCGTCGCGCGATGCCAGCAGTTCCCCGAGCAATCGCAGTGCCCGTCCTGTATCGAAGGGCCGGCGCAGTTCTCGCCACCCTGCAATCGCGACTTCCAGAGAGCCGGCCGCGGATTCGCTGTCCAGTGCACCTTCCACCACGCCACGCGCCTCGGCGAGACACAGCGGGGTCTCGGGTGACGGCGACCTCTCGCTGATGTCCTCGAGCAGCCTTACCCACTCGATTCCGCGCTGAGGACCGCCGGTGGTTGCCGCGAGCTCCGCCGCGAAGCGCAGCGCCGAGCCCACGAGAATCGTGTCGTCCGTCTCCTTTTGCCAGTGCCCCCGGAGGAACTCCAGTTGTGCCCACGCCTCATCGACGTGGCCCAGTGCAGCACTCGTTCGGGCGAATGCCGTAACGACAGGAGCGTAGTGCTGGAGTTCGTCACGCTCCAGGCATAGCGGCCAGAGTTCCTCATGGGTTTGGCGCGCCTCCTCCCATCGGCCCTGATCCGCTCGCAACGCGATGAGCTCGGTGAGACCGGCCAGTAGATACTTCCTCGATCGCATCGTGCGCGCCTCATGGACTATCTCGCTCAGGACCTCTTCTGCCTCGTCCCAGGCGCCGTCATACCTGAGCGCACTGCACAGGTTGCCCCGACAGAGCCATCCCGTGAACCGGAGTCCCGTCCGGTCGCCCAGTTCTATGCCGGCGCGGCAAGCTTCGATGGCCTCCTTGTAGTCGGCTCGAAGGATTAGAAGGTGCCCCAGATTCACGTGGGCCCTTCCGGCCTGACCTTCCCAGCCCGAGGCAATGGCTACGTTTGATGCGATCCGGAGATCGTCGAGGGCCGCGTCACTCCGGCCGAGATGGAACTCCGAGGTTGCCAGATCGATCCTGGCATCGTTTGCGACCTCGACGGCGCCGATTCCCGTTCCCAGGTCGACCGCCTTGCGGCTCCATCGGCTCCCCTCCAGGTAGTTCGAACTCAACATGTGATGGTGCCCAAGCGAGCGATAGGCAAGCGCGAGTTCACCTCCTGCCCCCAACGGCTCCAGAACCGCAAGGGCTTCGAGGCGGAGCTCGAGCGCCTTGGCGTTGTATCCGTTCATGAGAACGGACATGGAGAGATCGAGGAGCGCCGCGCCCCGCGCTCGGTCGTTCTCGAGACGCGCGTAGGTCTCCGCCGCGGCTTTGAGGTTGGTGATCGACTGTTCGAGTCGACCGAGGTGACGGTCGAGGACACCCATGCGCCTGAGGAGCGTTGCTCTCCCGTGCTCGCTTGTTTCCAGGTCCAGCAAGGTCGAAAGATGTGTGCGGGCCTCCTCTGCCGCACCCAGCCGGAGAGCCCGTTCACATGCAAACTCCGTGTAGGTCCGCGCTTTCGTTTCGTCACCGGCGATCAGATGGTGGTGCGCGAGTTCGCCTGCACGCTCGTCGAAACCGCGGCCAAAGGCGTCCTCCAACGTCTGCGCGACCCGCCGATGCAGCCGAGCGCGCTCTGCGTCCAAGAGTTCTGCGTAGATCGTTTCGCGCGTCAGCGCATGCCTGAAACGAAGTCCGGGTGGTTCCTCGGCCAGCAACTGTTTTCCCACCAGAGTGCGCACGGCCTCTATAGCTACGTCGTCGGGCAGTCCCACCGTGCGTGCAAGTGTGTCGACATCGAACCTCTGTCCCAGCACGGAGGCAACGCGCAGCATCTCGATGAGATCATCGGGAAGACCGGAGACGCGCCGGAGGATTGCGTCCTTGATGGTGCCCGGAACCTGGAGGCTGGCGAAGGCTTCGCGATCCCACACCCCGTCCTTCTTGAAGATCCCGCCGCTGTCGATCAGCGTGTTGAGAAGCTCTTCGATGAAGAACGGGTTTCCATTGGTTCGTTCGTGCAGCGCGTGGCTGAACTCTCCGCTGACCGGGCCGCTCACCGCGAAGGCAGACGAGATCATCTCGCCCACTTCGCTGGGCGTCAGCGCACTTAAGTGAACGCGCTTGTGACCGCCTTGTCTCACGAGATCCTTCAGCGATCTGAGATGCTCCGAGTCGTCCTCGTCAGTCCGTAACGTCACGATGATCAGCAGCCTGCTCGCGACGGCGCGCCGGACGAGCACCGGGACGAGCTCCCGGGTCGCAGAATCGGCCCAGTGCAAATCCTCGAGAAGGACTGCGATTGGAGATGACTGCGCCCAGTGCTCGAGCACGCCGCACACCGCCTGTGCGAGCCGGTACCGAACGGCCCCCGAATCGACCGACTCGCCACCGATGGGTGCCTGGGCGGGATCGAGCTCGGGAAGCAGGTGAAGGAGATACGGATCCACATGCTGGGGTGCGGGTGCTCGCCCGCTTCTGAGCGCGCCCCGCAATGCCTCGGCGGCAGGAGCGTAAGGGAGTAGTTGCAACTCCTTCAGGCAACCTCCGGCAACGCAGGTAACGCCCGCGGCCCTGAGCGAATCGAGCACCGCCGCCACAAAGCGCGTCTTTCCGATACCCGCCTCACCCGTTATGAGAACGAAACCACCGTGGCCTCGAGCCACGCCCTCAATCAGGGGGCCGAGTTGCTCCAGTTCGGCCTCGCGGCCGATCAGCCGGGGAGTCAGGATCTGCGTCACCTGATGATCATGACATCGCGACCCGACGGAGTCGTGGGGGATATGTCGTACTTTTCGGGACGATCGGGCGGGGAAGGGCGCGTATCCTGGAGCCATGCCAACCGTAACGCTGATCCCCGGAGACGGCATCGGGCCGGAGGTAGCGGCGGCGACCCGCCGGGTGGTCGATGCCCTCGATTGCGGGATCGAGTGGGAGGTCCACGCGGCCGGGCTCCCCGCCATCGAGACCCATGGGTCGCCACTCCCCGAACATGTGATCGCGTCCATCGTGCGCAACAAGGTCGCCCTCAAGGGCCCGGTTACCACTCCGGTCGGGACCGGATTCCGCTCCATCAACGTCGTTCTGCGGAAGGACCTCGACCTGTTCGCCAGTGTCCGGCCGTGCCACCTCTATCCCGGAGTCGATTCGCGCTTCGAATCGATCGACATCGTGGTTATCCGCGAAAACACGGAGGACCTGTACGAGGGCATCGAGTTCGAGCAGAACTCACGCGAGCAGAAGAAGCTGCGCGGCTACCTGAAGTACATGCACGGCTACGCGCTGGCACCCGATGCCGGTGTGTCGATCAAGCCGATTTCTGTCACCGCCAGCCGGGCGATCGTTCAGTTCGCGTTCGATTTCGCCAAGCGGCAGAAGAGGCGAAAGGTCACCCTCGGGCACAAAGCCAACATCATGAAGTTCTCTGACGGTTTGTGGCTCGAAACTGGCGAGCGGCTTGCCGTCGACTACAGGGATGTCGGTTTCGAGGCCATACATGTTGACGAGCTCGCGATGGGACTCGCCTGGATCCCCAACGACTTCGATGTGATCGTGCTACCGAACCTCTACGGAGACATCATCTCGGACCTGTGCGCCGGTCTGATCGGCGGCCTGGGGCTTGCGCCGGGGATGAACATCGGCCTCGACTATGCGGTGTTCGAGCCCACGCACGGATCGGCGCCGGACATTGCCGGGCGTGGCCTCGCCAATCCCGTTGCAATGATCCTTTCCGCGGTGCACATGTTGCGGCACATCCGGATGACAAGCGCGGCAGCAAGTCTCGAGCGCGCCGTCGAAAAGGTTCTTGCAGACGGTCACCACCGGACGGCGGACATGCGACCGACAAGAGAACCGGCCACCACCGACGAGGTCGCCAACGCAATAATCGAGGCCCTTTAGCCCCGAACAGCGCTGCCGTGCCGGACTGTCTGCTCTCATTCCCGGATACCGGGAATCAGAGCAGATAGTTCGTAATTGTGGCGGGGATCACAGCGCTACTAACTGGCAGTTGCTCAAATCTGCTTCATGTCCATAGAGCATGAACTGGACCGAGTTGCCCGCCGAACGTTCGGCATTCTGTCGTCAGACGACCTGTACGAGTGTGGATTGACCCACTCTGGGATTGACCGGCGAGCGGGAACAGGAAGGCTAGTCCGCGTTTACCACGGCATCTATCGTCTGCCGGGGACTCCGTATACCTGGCGACAGGCACTGTGGGCGGCCAAGAAGTGGGGCGGCGCCGACGCCGTGCTTTCTCACCGCACTGGTCTATTGTTGCTGGGCCTCGCCGGTGCAACAGACCGTGTCGTTGAGATGACGGTTACCCGCAAGATCAAGTCTCCGGACCGCCGGCTCCTTCTTCATTACACGTGTAGGGATCCCTTTGCCGATGCGATCGAGGTCGACGGGCTGCCGGTAACGTCGGCGGGCCGCACCGTCCTGGACTCTGCCGCGGTCGCCTACAAGTGGCAGGTGGAGGCGGCGCTCGACGACGCCCTGCGCCGCAAGCTGATCACAGTCGAGGACATGTGGCGGATTCTCGCCAAGTCCGGAGGTCGCGGCCGCAAAGGATCCGCGCTGCTGCGGGCCTTGCTCGAACAGCGTAGTGACGGCCGGGCCCGCTCGCACAGCCGCCTAGAGATAAAGCTCGAAGGAGTGCTACGAAACTCGGCGGTGCCGCCGTACTTCCGCCAGTTCGAAGTCATGACGCGGTCGGGGACCCCCGCCGATGTTGACTTTGCGTGGCCGGAGGCGAAGCTTGCGGTTGAAGTCGACGGCTACCGCTGGCACTCCGGGCGACAGCAGTGGCAATCCGACATGGAGCGACAGAATGCCCTGGCGAAAGTGGGTTGGCTGGTGCTCCGGTTTAGCTGGTACGACGTCACAAACCGACCTGAGTACGTCGTCAGAACGATCCTCGAGGCCTACCGCCAGCGCGTAGCCTGAACTGCCTAGCGGGCGCGGGGGTCCCAGCGGGTTTTCGGCGCGATGGGGTCCAGGAGGATCCGGTCTTTGTATCGCTGGATGACCTCGATCAAACCCGCAACGACCTCGTCCGTCAGGAGGTGGGGCTGGAGCCCGAGCTCGAGCAGTTTGGTGTGCGCCGCGTTGTAGTAGTGCTCTTCGGCCTCGATGCGCGGATCCGGAACCTTATCGACAACGACGTTTAGGCTGAGGTCACCCCCGACTTTCTGCACGAGCTCCGCGAGGTCGCGCACAGAGAATTGCTCGGTGAACTGATTGAAGACCCGGAACTCCCCGGGTTCGGCGGGATTCTCAACCGCGAGCCGCACGCACTGCATCGTGTCCACGATGTTGAGGAAGCCGCGCGTCTGCCCACCCCTGCCGTAGACGGTGAGCGGATACCCCACCACGGCCTGGACGCAGAATCGATTCAGGGCGGTGCCGAATACCTCGTCGTAATCGAAACGTGTGCACAGCCGCTCATCGAGGTCAGTCTCCTGCGTCCGGATCCCATAGACGACCCCCTGGTTCAGGTCTGTGGCACGCAGCTTCCAGATCCGGCAAGCAAAATGAATGTTGTGCGAGTCGTGCACCTTTGAGAGGTGGTACATCGACCCTGGGAGTTTTGGATACGGGAGCACATCGCTGCGGCCCTTGTGATTTATCTCGATGTAGCCCTCTTCGATGTCGATGTTCGGCGTTCCGTATTCCCCCATGGTCCCTAGCTTCACCAGATGGGCATCCGGGGTTATGTCTCTCATCGCGTACAGAACGTTCAGAGTCCCCTCAACATTGTTCCGCTGTGTGAGGACGGCATGCTTTCGATCGACCATCGAATAGGGCGCGCTTGGCTGCTCTCCGTAATGGACGATTCCGTCGGGCCGCACGGAATTGAACACTTCGTCGACGAAGTACGGGTCGGTCAGGTCTCCCACGAAGGGACGGATCTCTTTGCCGGTCACCTCTCGCCACGCACGGATCCGCTGCTGCAGGGACTGGAGCGGCGTGAGCGAACCTGCGCCGACTTCCACGGACATCCCCCGGCGCAGGAAGTTGTCCACGACGGCGACATCATGGCCGCCGGCCGAAAGGTGCATCGCCGTAGGCCATCCCAAGTAACCGTCGCCGCCCAGCACAAGGATCTTCATCCACGGGGGAGGATACCCTCGGAAGCCCATCGCGACCCGGAATCGCCGGTCGTTCCGGACACCGTCCGTGTTGCTCTGCGGCGGAGGGGCATAATGGAGGGGTGCCGGGGGGTCGCCGGCACCTAATTTCAGGGTCGGGGGTTGCTCGTGTTGAGGAGTCGGACCGTCGTGGTGGCCGGAGTGGCGGTCGTGGCGGTGCTCGGGACGATGGGATTCCTCTCCGACGGCTTCCCGTTTGGCCCCTCCCCCCAAGCCGGAGACCTCAACGTCGACGATGTTGTAATCCGATCGGCCCAGGACTTCGTGCCGGCGACGGACACCGGCCCCGCAGGAGACGGCGGCCGCAGCCTGTTCGATGAGTTGCGGTCACTTAGGGAGTCGGCGGCGACTTCGCTGCCGGGCGGCTCGGGCCGGCCGGGCGGCGATGGCACCGGCGATGGCGGAGGTTCGGGGGGCCCGGGATCCGGCAACGGCGGATCCGGCTCGGGCGGCGGAGCAGCGGAGGGGGGCGGCGGCTCGGGTGGTTCACTCCCGTTGCCGGACCTTCCCGACGAGGTGGAACTTCCCGACCTTCCGGATGTCCCCGGGGTGCCACTCCCCGACGTGCCCGGCGTTCCCCTCCCGGACCTGCCGGAGGTTCCACTTCCCGATCTCCCCGACGTCCCTCTCCCGGACCTGCCGGACGAGGTGCCGCTGCCGGACTTGCCGGACGTCGAACTCCCCCTCCCGGACCTGCCGCTGCCCTAGGCGAGTCGCTCGATTCTCACTGCGACACAATCCCCAGCGCGCGCGTCTGAACGGACTCGGTGTCCCCTGAGGCGTCCAGCCGGCGGAGCACACCCAGCTCGTCATAGTGGTCGACCAGGGGGCCGATCTCTTCCTGATAGACCTCGAGTCTTTTCGCCACCACGTGCTCGGTGTCGTCGTCGCGCTGCGTCAGGGCCAGTCCATCTTCGTCGCAGATTCCCTCCTTGCGGGGAGGGTTCGATTCCACGTGGTACACGTGGCCGCGCGGACAGACCCTGCGCCCCGTGATGCGCCGGATGATCTCGCCCGTGTCCACTTTCATGTAGAGGCAGACGTCGGGGACGGCGCTATCGAACCGGCGCTCGAAGTCGACGGCCTGCTCCACGTCTCGAGGAAACCCGTCGAGAATCCAGCCTGTCGCCGCGTCGGCGCGGCCCAGCCGCTCGATCGCCATCTCCACGACGATTTCATGCGGGACGAGCTCACCGCTGTCCATGATCTGTTTCGCGCGGCGGCCGAGTTCGGTGCCTTCGGCGACCTCGGCTCGCAGCATGTCTCCAGTCGCAACGTGTGGGACCGACATCTCTTCGGCGAGCCTGCGGGCGAGCGTCCCTTTTCCGGCTCCGGGTGGGCCCAGCAGGACGATTCTCTTATCCACGTCGTGACACCTTACTCTCGGCCGCTTCCCCCAGAAGCACCGGCGCACGTGTCAGGATCGCGTGAATGGGACGTTTGGACGAGTTGGATCTCACATTGAAACTCAGCCGCGAAGAAGAGGCTAAGAGACTCGAGGCAGCCCAACATCGGCTCCTGGAGCTCCGACTGATCCTCGGCGGGCTGCAGGGTGACGGACTGGGTCCTCCGGTCCTGGTTCTGTTCGAGGGATGGGATGCATCGGGGAAAGGCGGCGCCATCCGGCGGCTTGTTGCCCCACTCGACCCCAGACACGTGCGCGTCGCGCAGTTCGCTGCACCCACATACGACGAGAAACGCCACCACTTCCTCCTGCGGTTCGGCACGCAGCTTCCGGGGTGGGGCGGCATGGCCGTCTTCGACCGTTCGTGGTACGGGCGCGTTCTCGTCGAGCGAGTAGAGGGCTTTGCAAACGTGGAGCAGTGGAGCCGGGCTTACTCGGAGATCGTGGACCACGAGCGCTCCCTGTCCCTCGAGGGGATGATCCTCATCAAGTTCTGGATGCACATCTCTCTCGACGAACAGCTGGCTCGCTTCCGCAGGCGCGAGAAGGATCCGTTGAAGTCGTGGAAACTCACCGATGAAGACTGGCGTAACCGGGAGAAATGGGAGGACTACCGGCAGGCAGTCGAAGAGATGCTCGAACGCACCGACCATCCCCTTGCGCGCTGGCACGTCGTCGAGGCCGAGTCGAAGCGTTACGCGCGCGTGAAAGTCCTCGAGACGGTGATCGCCGAGATCGAACTTGGGATGCAGTCGCGTGGATTCAAACCGTTTCGATGATCTCGGCGCGCCGAGCCGCGCTGCGCCGTGATGCCAGCCATGAGAATGCAACCACGGAGGCTCCGGCAAACATGGCCACCACACCCCACCAGCCCCACGACCACTCGTCGGTGCGGTCAACGGAATAGCCGAACAGTGCGGGAGTAACGACGAAGCCGCCGTAGAAACCCGACTGCACCAGGCCGGAAGCTCGCCCGGCAGCGTGCGTTCCGACCTCCGCGACGATCGCGAGCATTCCGATAGCGTTCCACGTGATCGCCGTCAGGCCGAAGAGCACGGCAGCGCTCCAGATCATCCACGCCCCGGTGCTTGGCGAAAGCAGGGTCGCAAGCGACGCGACCACCGCGCCGACGCCGAGTATCCCGAGTGCAAGCGGATAGTCGCCGAGTCGTTCGGTTCCCCATCCCCATGCGATCCGGGAGACGATGCCGATGAGCCCGATCACGCCGGCAAGCATTCCGGCGGCGCCGACCGAAAGTCCGACCTCCTCGCGAGCGAAGAGGGGTAGGTACGCGCCGACGATGGCCACTCCGCCCCCCATGAGAAATGCATAAGTGGCGAGCCACGCCACCAGCGGCGTAATCCCCCGCGCCTCCGTTTTGGGTCGAAGGTCGAGCTCTTCCCGGCGATCGTGGGGAACGAGCACCAGCACGGCCGCTGCACACGCGAGTGGCAGCACTATCGTCATCGCCATTGCAGGGCGCCAGCCCCACGACTCGGCCGCAGTGGGAATGGTAAAGCCGACGGCAAAGGCTCCGAACTGGACCCCCGCCTGCTTGACTCCCATGATGACTCCGCGCTCCCCAACCGCAGTGTGGGCCGCGATCAGTTTGTTTGTTGTTGGGTTGCACGACGCGAGAGTGAAGCCGGCCAGCGCGGCGCCGAACAGCATCCAGATGTACGAAGGCGCAGCGGCCATCCCGGCGATTGCGATCGCCATGAGAACCATCGACGCAACGAAGACACGTCGCCCGCCGATTCGATCGACGAGCCCGCCTGCGGACGGCGAGATGATGCCCCCAATGACGAATGCCGCTGTCGTTAGGAGTCCGAGCTGCGATCTGCTGATCCCGAACTCGTCGATGAGAAACGGTGCGAGCACTCCGAAGAGGAACTGGACGATCGTGCTCGCGGCCATCCCCGCCGCCAGTGACAGAGCGAACGCCGCCCGCCAGGCGGTCGAATGGGTGGCCCGTTTCACGCGGCACACGCTACATGCCCGAACTGTCCCGGGGGCCCGGCGCTGAGATGGCAGTTGGCCCCAATATTTCGTGGCTAACTGCCATTTCGGAGATGCGGGGACCGCGGCGCGCCGGAAACGGCGATCGGTGAGAGGATGGAGGCATGGGGGAGCAGCAGAGACCAGCTCTGATCGATTCGTTTGGACGGGTTGCCACCGACCTGCGGATTTCGGTCACCGACCGGTGCAACTTCCGGTGCCGGTACTGCATGCCACCGGAGGGCCTGCCGTGGCTGCCCAAGGAGGAGATCCTGTCCTTCGAGGAGATCACCCACCTCGCAAGGATCCTGATCGAGTCGGGTGTCGACTCGATCAAAGTCACCGGTGGCGAGCCGCTCGTCCGGCGCGACGTCACCAAACTCGTCCGGATGGTCCGAGACCTGTCACCGGACGTCGACATGTCCATAACAACCAACGGATTCCTTCTGGCGAAGCACGCCGTCGAGCTAAAGGATGCGGGCCTCGACCGCGTCACGGTGTCGTGCGACTCCCTCGTAAAACATCGCTTCGCCGAAATGACTTTGCGCGACGCCCTCGACGAGGTCCTCGAGGGACTCCGGGTATCCGCGGAGCTCGGGCTCACCCCGGTGAAGATCAACGCCGTGGTGATCAAGAACCACAACGAGGACGAGGCCGTGGACTTCGCGCGCCTGGCGCGCAGCACCGGATACGAGGTCCGGTTCATCGAGTACATGCCGCTCGACGCGCAGGACGAATGGAGCGCCGACGGCGTCGTGCCGGGCGCCGAGATCCTCGAGCGGATTCAAGCAGTCTTCCCTCTCGTTCCCGACACCGACGAGCAGCCCGAGCCCGCCACGCCGTATCGGTTCGCGGACGGCGCGCCGGGACGGATCGGAGTGATCCCGTCGGTTACCGAACCATTCTGCGACAGCTGCAACCGGCTCCGTCTCACCGCCGACGGGCAGTTGAGGGCGTGTCTCTTCGCGCTCGAAGAGACGGATCTGCGCGGGCCGCTGCGCGCCGGCGCCTCCGACGACGAGCTCGCCGAACTCGCCCGAGCGTGCATCGCCGCGAAGTGGTCGGGACACCGAATCGGACAGGCCGACTTTGTGCGCCCCGCCCGATCGATGTCGATGATCGGTGGTTGACAGGGCCGCACGGATGGCCGAGATCGTCACCGAGATCAGCGAAGGGCCGCTCGACATCAATGGGGCGATAGCGAGTGTTTCCGGTGAGGGCCTCGGAGGAATCGCCGTTTTCATCGGGACGGTTCGGGACTCAGCGTCGGTCGACGTCAATGCAACCAAACCCGTGACGCGATTGGACTATGAGGCTCATCCGGAACTCGCTCACGTCCGCCTCAAGAAGATCGGGGAAGACGCCGCAACGAAGTGGGACGTGCGGAAGGTGGTGGCGATCCACCGCACCGGGTCGTGCGACCTCGGCGAGCCAACAGTGGTGGTCGCGTGCGGATCACCTCATCGTCGAGATGCCCTCGAGGCATGCCGGTGGATCATCGACACGATCAAATCCGAAGTACCCATTTGGAAGCGCGAGGTCTACGCGGGCGCAGGGGGTTCCGCCTGGGTCGGGACCCCGTGAGGGTCGCCGTCATTCGGAATGAGCAGCTCGAGGTAGCGGAGAGGCCCACCCCCTCACCGACGGGATCGGAAGTACTCGTCTCCGTGGCCGGAGCGGGTGTCAACCGCGCCGACCTGTTGCAGCTAATGGGGATGCACCCCGCTCCCCCGGGCTGGCCGGCCGACATCCCCGGACTGGAGTTCGCCGGAACGGTCTCCGCGGTGGGCGATCGAGTACAGACACTCTCCGAAGGGGACCGCGTGTTCGGGATCCTCGGCGGTGGAGGGCAGGCAAGTGAGTTGATTACCGTCGAAGGTCTATGTGTGCGTGTTCCCGAATCCGTCGATCTCCTCGAGGCCGGCGGCATTCCCGAAGTGTTCGTGACAGCGCATGACGCAATGGTGACGCAAGCCGGGTTGAGGTCCGGAGAGCGCGTCCTTATCCATGCAGTCGGAAGCGGCGTCGGCACCGCGGCGGTGCAGATCGCGCGAGCGCTCGGAGCGTCCACCGTTGGAACGGCGCGCACCGCGGACAAGTTCGACCGTGCGATGGAGCTCGGTCTCGACGAAGCGATTCTCGCGGGCGAGGACATGGCCGAACGCATCGGCAAGGTCGATGTGGTACTCGATCTCGTCGGAGGGAACTACCTCCAGGTGGACGTGAAGGTATGCCGTCCGCAGGGCCGCGTCGTGCTGGTCGGCCTCCTCTCCGGCGCGTCGGTGGATCTCGATCTCGGTGCCGTGCTGCGGAAGCGACTGACGTTGACGGGGACCGTTCTTCGAGCGCGCCCCGAGTGGCAGAAGATGCAGGCAACCGTCGCCTTTGCACGCGAGGTAGTTCCGCTGTTCGAGAAGGGTGTGCTGAAGACGGTGGTCGATCGTGTCATGCCGTTGGACGAGGTTGCGGCGGCGTACGAACTGCTGTCGGCCAACAAGACGTTCGGCAAAGTGATCATTTCTATGTAGCGGCGCACGGAAAGGAGGTCGGCATGGAACTAGGACTTGCCGGGAAGGTCGCATGGGTGAATGGTGCATCGTCGGGTTTGGGCCGGGCATCGGCGATGGCCCTGGCGGCCGAAGGAGCGAAGGTTGCGATCTCCTCTCGCTCGGAGGATGCGCTGAAGGAGGCGGCGACTCAGATAGCAGCCGAGACCGGCTCGCAGTGCATCGCCGTCCCGCTCGACGTCACCGACGGCGCCGCGATAGCCGAAACGGCGCGCCGGGTGGAAGCGGAGCTGGGGCCGGTCGACATTCTGTTCGCCAACGCCGGCGGCCCGCCACCCGGAACGTTCGACGACTTCGATGACGACGCTCTGTATTCTGCGTTTACTCTCACGACGGCCTCTGCGTGGCGACTTGCAAAAGCGATCGCACGCGGCATGAAGGAGCGACGGTCCGGCTGTCTGATCTTCTCCACTTCGTCGTCGACCAAGGAGATCATTCCAACGCTGTTGCTGTCGAACATGATGCGCGCCGCGGTCGTCGGCATGGCCAAGACGCTGTCGAAGGACCTCGGCGACCACGGGATCCGAGTCGTATGTGTCGCACCGGGACGGATCGAGACGAAGCGCCTGGTGCAGATCGACGAAGCGGCCGCGCAGCGAACCGGCAAGACTCCGGACGAAATCCGCGCCGGGATCCAGGCAACTATCCCGATGGGACGCTACGGCGCGCCGGAGGAATTCGGGGCAGCGGTTGCGTGGCTGGCATCGGAGCGCGCGTCGTTTATCAACGGAACGACGGTGCTGGTGGACGGAGGAATGCTCAACGGAATCCTGAGCTGACGGCGCGCCGTTCTGTCTGCTGTATGACTCGGATTCCGAACCACTGAGCAGACAGAAAGCTGAGGCGCTCGCATCTGATGCGGTGCATGTAACGGTGAAGCACCCGTTCGAAGATTGAGACATCCTGCTCTGTTCGCTATCTGTCGCGTTTCCACGGGGCGGCGTTGCGAACAGAATGGAAGTCGGCCCAGGTGTCGATGTCCGCGGGCGGATCGAGGCCCATCTCCACTTCGGCCACCTC
>OCZV010000124.1_pt1 | contig 28865 bp, 25 predicted proteins | sample 1539051 | NCBI WGS metagenome assembly OCZV01 (sample SAMEA3113581, study PRJEB22503) | soil metagenome
GGAACTGGAGCACTACGAGAAAGTCGAGGGGGAGCGCCTGAGTCTCGAGGGGAAAGCGAACAAGCTCTCGCAGATGATCCGGGCGAACCTTCCGGCAGCTATGCAGGGCCTTGTTGTGGTGCCGATATTCGCAGGCTTCGACACCGCGAGGAACGTCGGCCGCATCTTCAAATACGACGTCACCGGCGGGCGCTACGAAGAGGACGACTACCACGCAACGGGTTCGGGGGGCAAAGACGCTCGCTCCTCTCTCAAGAAGCGTTACAGCGACGGTCTGCAGAGCGACGACGCCATCAAGATCGCGATCGAGGCGCTGTTCGACGCAGCCGACGAAGACGTAGGCACGGGCGGCCCGGATCTGATGCGCGGGATCTTTCCGACGGTCGTCGCGATCTCCACGGAGGGGATGGTCGAGATATCCGAGGACGACACGCGCGAACTCTTCGAGAGCCTCATATCCGGGCGATCGGAAAGGCCGCACGAGTCCCATCCGGTGGACGTTCGCCGGCCGGGAGGTGAAGGCTGATGCCGCTCCCGTACTACGTCTCGCCCGAGCAGCTCATGAAGGACAAGGGCGATTACGCGCGCAAGGGTATAGCGCGCGGTAAGTCTGTCCTTGCCCTCGAGTACAAAGACGGCATCGTGTTCATAGCCGAGAACCCTTCCGCGACGCTGCACAAGATCTCAGAGATCTACGACCGCATTGCGTTCGCGGGAGTTGGCAAGTTCAACGAGTTCGAGCAGCTGCGCATCGGGGGCATCCGGATCGTGGACGTGAAGGGCTACTCGTACTCGCGCGAGGATGTAACGGCAAAAAGCCTGGCCAACGCTTACTCACAGACTCTCGGGAACATCTTTACGTCGGAGGTGAAGCCCTACGAGTGCGAAATCCTCGTGGCTGCCGTCGACGACGACCAGCAACACAACGAGCTGTTCCACATCCTGTTCGACGGCTCGGTCAGCGACCGCAAGGGATGGGTCGCGATGGGAGGTCAGTCAGACGCCCTCGGCACCTACCTGGAGAGCAACTACTCGGACGACACTCCCGAACTGGCTGCCGCGGTCAAGCTCGGGCACGACGCGCTGAAAGAGGTCGAAGGTCGAGAGATCACAGCCGACAACCTGGAGGTCGCGGTGTTGGATCGGACCCGCGGGCGGCGCAAGTTCCGGAGGCTGTCGGATTCAGAGGTGACCGGCTACCTGTAACAAGTGCTACGCGCCCGCGCCGTGACGTCCCTCCCCGGAGGCGAACCGCTCCGCGCCGGCGGACGCCTCACCGGAAGCGATGGTGTCGAGCCCCCGGCGGAACTCGTTGGCCATCGCGTCGTCCCACGTCAGGTCCCACTGCTCGAGCACCGAAAGCCTGTCGTTGCGCATGGCCCGCTGGGGGAACGCGGCCAGATCCCTCGCCAGATCCACGGATGACTCGAGCGCCATTCCCGGATCGACGACGCGGTTCACAAGCCCCATACGTTCGGCTTCCTCGGCGCCGACGGCGCGCCCTGTAAGGATGAGATCCATAGCCCGGGCGTGCCCGACGATCCGGGGGAGCCGGACCGTCCCGAGATCGATGAGGGGGACCCCGAAACGGCGGTTGAATACGCCGAACGTCGCATCACGTGCGGCCACGAGGAGGTCGCACCACAACGCGAGTTCGAGACCTCCGGCAACCGCATAGCCTTCGACTGCGGCGATGACCGGCTTCGACAGCTGCATGCGCGTGGTGCCCATTGGGCCGTCTCCGCCCGGACTCAGACGGTTGGGATCGCCCTCGGCGAGCGACTTGAGATCGAACCCCGCACAGAACGTGCCTCCGGCCCCCGTAAGCACGGCGACGCATAGGTCATCGTCGGAGTCGAGACTCGCAAACGCCTCGCGAAGGGCCTCTGCGGTCACCCAATCGACCGCGTTGCGCCTCTTGGGACGGTCGATTGTCACAACGAGGACTGGACCATCCGTTTCGACCCTGACTGAATCCATGGCGCTTCACCATAAGCGCCTACAGCAGCCGAAATTTGCGTTTACTACGTGACACCTGGGCTAACGGACATTCAGGTCCACTCATGCCGCGGGCGTCGCTAGCTGCGCTCCGGCTCGGGGTCCGGATGCGGCTCCGGGTCCGGAACTTTCGAAGGATCGGCAGGGCCCGGCGCCGGGCCGGGCTCCTTGGGCTCTGCGGGCCTGCGGCCCGGCTCGGGGAACGTGTTCGGATCGTCGTCGGGCAGGGGTCGCACTGGAACGGTCACGGCAGCCCTCCTTTCAACTGCGCCTTCTGCTCGCGTACCCAGGCGGGCTCGGCCCAAGCACCTCTCCAAAGCCGTCACGGCACGTATTCTGGCGAGGTGGAGCGGCGCATCTTCGGGACGGAGAACGAGTACGGAGTGACCTGTACCTTCCGGGGCCAGCGACGGCTGTCGCCGGACGAGGTCGCCCGGTACCTGTTCCGCCGGGTTGTCTCGTGGGGGCGCTCTTCAAACGTCTTTCTGGAGAACGGGGCGCGCCTCTACCTCGACGTCGGATCCCATCCCGAGTACGCCACTCCCGAATGCGACACGGTCTACGACCTGATAGTGCACGACAAGGCGGGGGAGCGGATCCTCGAGGGCCTTCTGAAAGCGGCCGAAGGCCGGCTGCGAGAGGAAGGGATCTCCGGCGACATCTATCTCTTCAAGAACAACACCGACTCGGCCGGCAACTCTTACGGGAGCCACGAGAACTACCTCGTCTCGCGCTACGGCGAATTCGGACGCCTCGCGGAGGTCATGATCCCCTTCTTTGTGACCCGGCAGATATTCGCCGGTGCTGGAAAGGTCCTGCAGACGGCGCGCGGCGCCCTCTTCTGCATCTCGCAACGAGCCGAGCACATCTGGGAGGGCGTGTCCTCGGCCACCACCCGGTCCCGCCCGATCATCAACACCCGCGACGAGCCTCATGCCGACGCGGAGAAGTTCCGCCGCCTTCACGTGATCGTCGGCGACTCCAACATGAGCGAGTGGACGTCGCACCTCAAGGTCGGAACCACAGCGCTTCTTCTCAGGATGGTCGAGGAGGGTGTGCAGTTCCGGGAGATGACGCTCGAGAATCCGATCCGTGCGATCCGGGAGATCTCCCACGACATGACCTGCACGCGCCGCGTGCGTCTCGCCAACGGCCGCGAGGCGTCGGCGCTCGAGATGCAAAAGGAGTACCTGGAGAAGGCGCTCCGCTGGGTGGATCGCCGAGACGACCCGACCCTTAAGGAGATTGCAACGCGGTGGGATCACGCGATCGCGTGTCTCGAAGACAACCAGGAAGGTCTGGTCGGACAGGTGGACTGGATCACCAAGCGCAAACTCGTGGAGTCCTACCGCTCTAAGCATGGTCTATCGCTTGCACATCCAAAGATCGCGCTGATGGATCTCGCATACCACGACGTGAATCGGAGCCGCGGTCTGTACTACATCCTCGAACGCAGGGGCGAGGTCGAACGTGTGTGTGACGAGGCGGACATAGAAAGAGCTAAGACCGAGCCGCCGCAGACGACGCGCGCAAAGCTGCGCGGCGAGTTCATTCGCGCGGCGAAACGCAAGCGCCGCGACTTCACCGTCGACTGGGTGCACCTGAAACTCAACGATCAGGCTCAGCGCACTGTTCTGTGCAAGGACCCATTCCGATCGCAGGACGAACGTGTCGCAAAACTGATCGCCTCGCTCTAGATGGCAACCTTTCGCCGCGCCAAGGTTGTCGAGGTCGTCGAGGCCTCCGATGTCATCTGCCGGGCACGCCTTGCGCTCGACGATGGCGAGATCGTCGCCACCGGCTTTCCCGGCATGCTGGGACCGCTGGCTCCGGGCGACGCCGTCATCGTCAATATGACCGCTCTCGAACTCGACCTCGGAACCGGTGGGGAGGGTTTCATCCTGTGGAACCTCGACGGCGCCGGCCCACCGGGTCCCGGCGAAGGACACATCGTCAAGCTCCGCTATACACCGTGGCAGACGGAGGTGCTCGTCGCTGAAGCGCCGGAGAGTCCCGACCACGAGCGTCTGCGCGAGACCGACTCCATCGCCGGCGTACCGGTGGTCGCGTGTGGCCTGCACTCGCAGATCGCCGGGGTGGCGGCGGGAATCAAGGCGGCTCACCCCAACGCGCGGGTCGGCTACCTAATGACCGACGGCGCGGCCCTGCCGATCGTGTGGAGCAAACTCGTGGCAGCCCTCAAACGATCGGGCCTGATCGATTCGACGTGCACCGCCGGGCACTCCTTCGGAGGGGACATCGAGGCCGTCAACATCTTCAGCGGCATGGCGGGACTTGTGCACGCAAGGTCCGCCGACGTCGTCGTCGCGGCGATGGGCCCGGGCGTCGTCGGGACGGGGACCGTTCTCGGGTTCACCGCGCTGGAGCAAGGCCAGCTCCTGGATGCCGCCACGGCCCTCGGAGGCCGGTCGGTGGCATGCTTGCGGATCTCCTTCGCAGACCCACGCCCTCGCCACACCGGCGTGAGCCACCACACGATCACGGCCTTGAAGGTCGCGGCGCGCGAGCCCTCCGTGCTGGTGCTCCCCGAGCTGCCCGACGCAGCCCACGACGGCCTTCGTCGGGAGCTCGAAGGGGCCGGCCTCGGCGAGCGCCACGAGATCACGACGGCTGACGGCGCGCCGGGCCTCGAGCTTCTGTCCACCAAGGGAGTCTCGGTCAAGTCGATGGGGCGATCGATCGACGAGATCCCGGAGCTCTTCCTAGCTGCCTCCGCCGCCGGTCGCGTCGCCGCCGAGCGACTGTGATCTGAGACACAGCTCCGGGTCCCAAACTGCGGTACATCCGATCCCATGGCCCTGGCTACTCGGACACCGGCGAAGAGATCGCTCGACTCGGGATTTCGCTACCCTCGCTTGATGAGGCGAATCGAGCGTTTGATCAACCTCATCGCGGCGCTCCTCGAGGCGCGCCGACCGATGACCGCCGAGGACATCCGGCAGGAGATCGCGGGCTACGGCCAGGCCAGCCATGAGTCGTTCCGACGGAGCTTCGAACGGGACAAGGAAGCCCTCCGAGCCATGGGGATCCCCCTTGAGGTGGCTCCCCACCCGGCGACCGGCACCGACGCCTACCACATACCGAAGTCTCGCTACTACCTGCCGGAGCTCGACCTGGAGCCTGCAGAGCTCACCGCTCTACGCATCGCGGCAGACGCCATCCTGGGATCGGCCGATGCCGTCCGCGCCGGCATGATGAAAATTGCCGCGGAGAGCGGCCTGTCTCCTTCCTCGGGGCCGTCGGGCGGAGGACGAATCGCATGGGGAGCCGACATCGCCGCAGAGCAGCCACTGCTCGGACCCCTGTACGCAGCAGTGCTGGAACGCTCTCCGATCACGTTCGACTACCAGAGGGCGGGATCCGACTTTCCCGAGAGACGCCGGGTGGAGCCCTACAGCCTCGTGCACCGAAGGGGGCACTGGTATCTGGTAGGGAGAGACCAGGACCGCGACGCGGTGCGGTCGTTCAAGGTGTCGCGCATCCGGTCGGCGGTCGAAACAACAGAGGGCACCTACGACGTCCCGAGTCAGTTCGATGCCGGCACTCACCTCGCGGGAGAGGCCTGGCAACTTGGGGGAGAAGAGACGGGCGCGGCGACGATCCGGTTCTCGGAGTCGCTGCGGTGGTGGGCGGAACAGAACTTCCCCGATGCTCCTGCGCAAGACGGCCCGGACGGTGCGGTGGATGTGGAGGTGCCGGTTGCGAACGTCGACGCGCTCGTGTCGTGGGTCATCGGCTTCGGTGGGGAGGTCGAGATCGTCGCGCCACCCGAGGTTCGCAAGCGCCTGCTCGATCACCTGAGTGCATTCACGGATGCGAGTTCATGACTGAGAAACCGTACGGTCGGTTGGGACAGCGGCTCCAGCGCATCCTCGTCATGCTGCCGTTCGCGATTCATCATCCCGGCGTCTCCGTCGATGAACTCGCCGAGCGGTTCAACGTAAAAACACGCGACCTCGTCGACGACTTGAACCTGGTGTTCGTCTGCGGGCTCCCCGGCTACGGGCCGGGCGATCTGATCGATGTGACGCTCGAAGAGGACCGTGTGTACGTCGAGATGGCCGACTACTTCGCGGCTCCGCTGAGGCTCACCCCCGCGGAAGCTCTGGTCCTCTATGCAGGCGGCTCCGCAATCCTGTCGCTCCCCGGGATGGAGGACGCAGACGCTTTACGCCGCGCCCTCTCCAAGGTTCGGCGGGCCCTTGGGAAGGGAGAGGGGGATGGTGCCGCCGTCCAGGTACAGCTCGAGGGGTCCCCGGGAGGACATCTCGAGGCGCTCCAGGGGGCGCTGAGGGAAGCCGTACAGGTCGACCTCGAATATTTCTCCGCGTCGCGCGGTGAGTTGACTCGCCGGGCGGTTGAGCCGTGGGGGCTAATCGCCGCGCTCGGTCGGTGGTATCTCGTGGGCCTCGACCACCTCACCAACGAGGAGCGGATGTTCCGGGTCGACCGGATCAAGTCCGTTGCGGTTCTGGACGCGCCGGCTCCGGTGCCGGCGGACTTCGATCCCGGACGCTACCGAGGTGCGTTCAGCGGACGGGACTCCGACATGCGCCTGACGCTCGAGATCTCACCGTCAGCGGCGCGGTGGTTCGAGGACTACTACCCGGTGGCCAGCAGCGAGTCCCTCGACGACGGCTGGCGCCGGATCGTCATGGTCGCAAGTGGCGAGAGATGGTCGGCGACGCTGGTGCTCCGCCTGGGCCGCGACGTCCGGGCCGTGGCTCCCGCGAGTGTGATGGACGCGAGCAGGTCCTTGGCCGAACGGATCGCCGCAGCCCACAGGAGCTGACGGCGCGGCGGCCCACCGGAGCTGATGGCGCCGCGCCGAGGAGCGAGGACGGCGCCGTTGCCGAAGGCGACTCAGAAACGGTTTGGAGCCTGAGGTAATGGCGCCGCCCGCAGCGACGGCCCCGTGCTCAGGCGGTGCGGACGACCTCGCGGTTGCGGATGTGCACGATCTGGCTGCCGATCGTCCCGGACGGAAGGATCACCGAGAACGTCGAGCCCTTGCCCCACGTGGAATCGACCGTGATGCGGCCTCCGTGCATCTTCACGAGCTGCGCACTGAGGTACAGGCCGACGCCGGTTCCGCCGTGCTCGCGGGTCGAGGAGTTGTCCACCTGACGGAAGCGGTCGAAGATGTGCGGCACGTCCGACGAAACAATGCCGATTCCGCGGTCGGTCACATCGATGTGCAACTGGCCCTCGTCGTCCCCATAGGCGGCGATGGTCACCGGATCGGGGCCCTCCGAGTACTTGAGCGCGTTGTCGATGAGGTGCCGCACTACCAGCGCGACCTTGGTCTCGTCGCACGGCCAGCTGAGTTTCTTGCCCACATCGATGGCGACCTCGCGCGTTGGGTGGTCGCGAACGACATCCTCCGCGACGGAGGTGATGAGCTCTGCCATGCCGACACGCTCGACGCTGAGGGTTGCCTCTCTGGCCTCGATGTTCGACACATACAGGAGGTCTGCGATCAGGCGCTCGAGTTGATCCGCCTTGTTTACGATGGTGCTGACAACGTCCAGGGTCTCTTCAGGTGTTGCGATCTCCACGCGCTTACGCAGGGTCCATGCGAACCCCTTGATGATCGTGAGGGGCGTCCGCAGTTCGTGTCCCACCATCGCAACGAAGTCACGCTGCATCTGAAGGATCTCGCGCTCGGAGGTGACATCGTCCATGAGCAGCACGCGCCCTATCGGCGCGCCGGGCACGCGGACGTCGACCACACGCGCCTTGTACGTCTGAGGCGGGTTCCCGGCAACTATCTCGGCTTGAAGCTGGCCCTCTCCGGTAAGAAGATGCTCCACCTCCGTGTGACCGAGGGTTCCCTCGACGGGTGCGCCGGCAGAGAAAGACGACGAGCAGCTGAAGAGCGTCTCCGCTGCGACGTTGAGTGCAACGATGCGTTTGCGTGCATCGACGAGGACGATCGGGTTGGGGACACCATGGATGATCGAAGAAAGTTCAGTCTCTTTGTGAGCGATTTGGGCGTGCAGCTCGGCCGCGCTCGCTGCGGTCGAACACTGCTGGCCGAACGCCCGAAGGAGATCGATGCGGTCTCCGGCAAGCTTCGGATCCGCGCTGGCGACGAGGACTCCGCGCGTCCCCTTTGCCGTCCGGATCCCTACAGCGACGACGTGGCCGACGGCCTCCACCTCGAAGATGACAAGATCCATCTGCTCGACGGCGCGCCTTATCTCTTCGGAGTGGACGAGCTTGCTGATGACTGCCTTCTCCATCCCACGGAAGACCCCGCTCGATATGGCACCCGAATCGGAGTCGAAGAGACAGGCGAAACCGTTCTTCGAACCGGCTAGGCGAATTGCTCCGTCGAACATCCTCTGGAGCAGGGAATCCATCTCGAGGGTCCCGACGAGGCCCTTGCTCGACTCCACCAGGGCCATGAGGTCGGAGGACCTCTGTTCGGCCCGCTCGTGGAGCTGCGCCCGGTAGATCAGCCCGGCCACCTGGTTGCCGAACATCTGGGCAACGCGAACGTCCTCATCGGTGAACGGGGGAGAGCCCTTGAAGATGTTGAGGCTCAGGACCCCGATCGAACGCCCGTGCACGCGAAGGGGAACGACGACGCTGGATGAGATGGGTCGGGACTTCGGAACGAAGTTCACGAACGCGTCGCCGTCGACTTCACCGAGGCGCAGTGCATGACCGGTTGCGATGACCCGCCCGGCGACACCCTCCCCGACCGGAACGCTGGCGCCGCCCGGCATGTCGTCGGTAAAGCCGCAGGCCGCCACCAGCTCGAGCATGCGCCCGCCGTCCTTCAACAACATGAGCGAGCCCTGTTCGGCCCCGAGAAGTTTGACCGCAGTACGAAGCATTGCGTCGATAGCGTCGGCCAGGGGGGCGGCCGAGGCGGCGATCTCGCTGACTCTGAGCGCGGCCTCCAGGCCCGACCTCCAACGGTCGGGATTGTGGGGGAGATCGGGACGTGGCCGAGCGAACAAGGACATGCTGCCTAATCGACACAATGCGGCTTGCAGTTAAGTCGGACCACGCTCCGTAGTCACCCTGGGCCAGGAAGAAAATGGTTCTAAATGTTCCATTAGCCGGGCCGATAACTCATTTGCAGGCAGTCCACCCGAACTCAGAGGGACAAATGACCACAATCAAGGCAACATGCCCAGACTGCGGAGAGGTCGACCTGACGGCCGACGACATCCTCCTGCGTATCGCCACCGGTGAGGGATCAAACACCTATGGGTTTTCGTGCCCTTCGTGCTCCGAGTTCGTTGAGAAGCCGGCCGACGAGCGGGTCATCCGCCTGCTCTTGTCCGGAGGCGTGATGCCGATGCTGGTCCACGTTCCGGCCGAGGCTCTCGAAACCCACAGCGGCCCACCGATCAACCACGACGACCTGCTCGAGTTCCACGAGCTGATGCAGAGCGAGGACTGGTTCACCCAGCTGACCGCATCCAGCAACCTCGACGACTTCTCCGGCTGAACTCGACCACATCTCGCCGGCGGGACTGACTCCCTCCGCCAATTCGGTCGCCCACCACCTCCCTTGTATCCGAAGGGGGTTCTAGACTGCGCTCATGCCTTCAATCGGCCCCTTGGAAGTTATGGCGGTGGCCGCTATCGCGCTCATCGTTTTCGGCCCGGACAAGCTCCCCGAAATCGCCCGGACCGTCGGCCGCACGCTGTCTCAGCTCCGGAGGATGGCCGACGAGGTGCGCGACGACTTCAAGGAGGGACTGGATTTCAACGTCGACGATGACGGCGACGCACCCGGTCCGGCTCCGCGCCGAGACCATCCCAACGTTGCGGCGGCGGAGTCGGCGGCGGAGTCGGCCTCGACCGCCAAGCCGGCCTCGGAATCGGGCTCCGAGACCGACGGTTCCGACGAGGAGGAATTCGATCCCAACTACGACGTAGCGGCCGCCGATCGTCCCGGCGCGGAGAACGACACCGAGCCGGCGGCCGGCACCTCCGAAGGGGACGACGACCAGAACCCCCGTGATCCAGCCGACCCAGTTCCACCCGGCGGGTCTTCGGCGCCCGAGCGGGACGCCGCACCGGAGCCTCCGGAAGCCGGCCGGCCGCCCGAGCAACGAGCAGGCTGATGGCGGAGGCCGGAAGGCTGCGCCGCCGACTGCGAGTTTTCCGGCGGTGGCGCAAGAAACGGCAGGTCGAGGCCGCGATGTCGGTCGTCGAGCATCTCGGCGAACTGCGGACGCGTCTGATGATCTCGGCGTTGGCATTCGTGGGGATCTCCGTGGCCGTCTTCGTCATCTACGAACCCATCCTGGAGATCTTCAGGAGGCCCCTGTGTTCGGTCCCGAGGGAGAACCTCGGACCGCAAGGATGTGACCTGATCTACACGACTCTGATAGGTGGGTTCCAGTTCCGCCTGAAACTCACCGCGATGGTCGGCATCGCTCTGTCCTCGCCGGTGTGGCTGTATCAGGTCTGGGCATTCGTGGTGCCGGCTCTGACGCTCAAGGAGAAACGCTACGCAGGCCCGTTCATCGGCATCTCGATCATCCTGTTCCTCGCAGGCGCAACGCTTGCATACTTCGTACTCCCCACCGGGCTTCGCCTGCTCATCCGGATCGGCGGCGAAAACCTCGTCCTGTTTCCGAGCGCCGAGGAATACCTGAACTTCATCGGTTTGATGCTTCTTGGCTTCGGGTTGATGTTCGAGTTGCCCCTTGTGCTCTTCTTCTTGGGACTCATCGGCGTCGTTTCGGTCGAGCAGCTAAAACGTGGGCGGAGGGTGGCGATCGTGGCGATCGCCTCCCTGGCGGCTATCGTGACACCCAGCCAGGACCCCTACACGCTGCTCATCCTGGCGGTACCCCTGTACCTGATGTACGAAGTCACCATCCTGGCCCTCGGCTCGATGAAGAAGCGCCGGAAATCGCAGGCGGGCAAGGCCGGGTAACCGGCGCGGGCAAAGAGAGCATCCCGGGGCGTTATCCTGCGGCGATGGCAATCAAAGGCAAGAAGAAATCGCAATCGAGAGGCACCGCGCGGAGGCGGCCGGCCGGCGCACCTCGCCCAACCGCGGTCCGGCGGGAGCACATCCCCTGGTACCGCACCTCCGGCGGCCGAGTCGCCGCAGCCGTCATTATCGCTCTCGTCCTGTCGAGTGTCGGGGGCCTCATCGCCGCTTTGAATTCGAGTTCCAACCAGGCGGAGGCGCGCCAGAATTCTATCGACGACTACACGCAGCGGGTGAGGGACTTCGCTCAGGAGATTGCGGATCCCGCCACGCAGATGGCTGTAGTCACGCCGGAAACCTCGGGCGACGCGCTGGCCGAGCTATCCAAGCAGGCGGACCAATGGGCCGAAACGCTCGTCGGAGCCCGCGCAGAGGCCGCCCAGTCGGAGCCGCCGGTGAGCCTGGCCGATGTCAATCGCCTCTTGTCGGAGTCCTTGCTCCTGTACACGTCCGCGGCAGAGACCTTCAAGCTGGCAGCCGACGCCAAGGGTGAGATGCAGAACTCACTGTTACTGAACGGCCTCAACCAGCACGAACGTGCCGGCAGCATATTTCTCACCGTGGTCTCGCTGATCGACCGGGAACGTGACCGTGAGGGTCTTCAGGCCTCTGGGATAGGGCACCCAGCGCAATTGGGTAGCTTCCCTCAGCCAACGCCGCAGGAGTCTCCTAGCGATGAGGAGGAAGCGGAAGACCAGTAGCAACTCCACCACCAGCGTCGGTCCACACGATCGGGAGATGGGCGCGGCCGGTCCCAACGAATGAACGACATCCCCCAAGACGTACAGGAGTTTGCCGCCTCGTACGGCTTCTCCTTCGACCAATATCAGGTGCGGGCCTGCCGCGCGCTCTCCGAAGGGGCTTCGGTCCTCGTGGCGGCACCCACGGGCGCCGGCAAAACGGTGGTGGGTGAATTCGCGGCATGGCTGGCGCTGCAGCGAACAGGTCGCACCTTCTACACGACACCGATCAAGGCATTGTCCAACCAGAAGTACGCAGACTTCGTCGCACTCCACGGCGCCGACAATGTCGGCCTCCTGACCGGCGACAACTCGATCAACGGCGGCGCGCCCATCGTGGTGATGACCACCGAGGTGCTTCGCAACATGCTCTACGAGGACTCCACCGACCTCGACATGCTGCGATACGTCGTCCTCGACGAGGTCCACTACCTCCAGGATCCCTATCGCGGCGCGGTGTGGGAGGAGGTTCTCATCCATCTTCCCGTGGACGTCAGGACTGCGTCGCTGTCTGCGACCGTGTCCAACGCGGAGGAGTTCGCGGATTGGCTCCAGACGCTCCGGGGAAGCACCGAGGTGATAATCGAGGAGAAGCGTCCGGTAGATATCCGGCACTGGTATTTCGTCGCGGACGAGCTCATGCCGATGTTCGTACGCAGGCCAGAAGGAGACGTCCTTCCGAACCCCCGTGCTCGGGAATTCGAGCGGAGACGGCAGCATGGTCGCGGAAGGCCAGGACGGGGAGGGCATCGCCCCCGTGCCAGGCGGGCACGTATACCTCGTCGCACCGAGGTCATCGACCGTTTGGACGGCGAGGGCATGCTTCCCTGCATCTACTTCATCTTCTCTCGCCGCGGCTGTGACGACGCGGTTAAACAATGCATGTTCGACAACGTGCGTCTGACATCGCCCGATGAGCGGCGGGCGATCGTCGATTATGCGGAGGAGAGACTCAAAGACCTTCCCCGCGACGAGCTCGAGGTTCTCGGCTTTTCGGAGTGGCTTGCCGGCTTGTCACAGGGAATAGCCGCACATCACGCCGGCATGATTCCGCCCTTCAAGGAGACGGTCGAAGAACTCTTCAAACGCAACCTCATCAAGGTTGTGTTCGCAACCGAGACGCTCGCTCTCGGAATCAACATGCCGGCTCGAACGGTGGCCATCGAAAGCCTCACCAAGTTCACGGGAGAGCGCCACGAACTCATGACGCCGGGTGAATACACCCAGCTCTCTGGACGCGCCGGACGGCGTGGGATCGACGAACTCGGCCACTCGGTGGTCCTGTACCAGCGCTTCACGCCTTTTGAAACGATCACTCGGCTCGCTACGACGCGGACCTATCCGCTCAATTCCTCGTTCCGCCCCTCGTACAACATGGCGGTCAATCTGGTCCGCAACTACGACCGTCACGACGCGGAACACCTCGTCAACTCGTCGTTCGCCCAGTTCCAGGCGGACCGCGACGTCGTTCAGCTCGAACGAACACGCGAACGGAGCGAGGCCTACCTGGCCTCGTACCGCGAACGAATGCATTGTGATCTCGGTGACTTCGACGAGTACCGGGATCTCGTCGACCGACTGAGAAAGGCGGAGGAACGGCTCGGCGTCGACCTCGGGTCCTCCATCAGCGAAGCGATGTCGACGTTGCGTCCGGGCGACGTCATCGAGATACAAGGAGGGCGCCGGCGCGGGCGTTATGCCGTCGTCGATGTCGCCCGCGACGGCTCCGAAAATTCGCCGCGCGTTCTCGCCGTCTCCGATCAGCGCAATCTCATGCGATTGACGCCGTCCGACTTCCGGCGCGCGCCAGCGCCCATCGGGCGGATTCGGATCTCGTTCGCGGAGAACCCACGCAACGCACGAACGCGCCGGCACATAGCGCGCCTCCTCGCGAACCCCGATCCACTCAAGGCGTCGCGACCGGCACCCAAGGACTCGAAGGAGATCCGTGCTCTCCGCCGCAGCATCGAGTCGCACCCGTGCCACTCGTGCCCGGACCGCGGCCGACACCTACACTTCGCGGATCGGGCCCGGCGGCTGGAGCGGGAGGTCGCCGGCCTCGAACGCCGCATCAACCGGCGCACGGGCACCCTGGCTCGACGATTCGAGCTCGTGCTCGAAATCCTGGACGACCTGGGCTACGTCAAAGGATGGGAGCTGACGGATAGGGGAGAGACACTGACGGCCATCTACAACGAATCGGACCTGCTGGTTGTGGAGGCCCTTACCCACGGCCTGTTCGACGAACTCGATGCACCGGAGCTCGCTGCCGTTTGTTCCACGCTCGTCTTCGAGACACGGGGACCAGAACCGCCTCCCGTAACGACCATGCCGACGGCCACGTCGCGGATCGCGTGGAAAGAAGTAATGACGCTCTGGGAGAAGATCAAGGACGACGAGGAGGTGCGCGGGCTGGATCTGACGCGCGAGCCGGATCCCGGGTTTGCGGAGCGCGCCTATCGCTGGGCCGCAGGCTCTCCCCTCGAGCACGTGATCGGGGAGGACGATCCGCCGGGCGATTTCTTCCGCAACGTCAAGCAGCTGATCGACCTGCTGCGACAGATCGAGGAGGTCGCCGGGTCCGACTTGGTGTCGCAGCGGGCAGGCGAGGCCGTGGAGGGGCTCAACCGCGGGGTTGTCGCCTATTCGTCATTGGACTTCTGATCGGGGAGAATTCGAGGATGCCTGAAACCTTCGTAGTCGATGCCGTCCGCACTCCAATGGGACGATTCGGTGGAGCCCTCGCCGCCGTGCGGCCGGACGACATGGCCGCACTGGTGGTCCGGGAGCTCGTCGCCCGCAACGACGTCCCGACGGAGAAAGTCGACGACGTGCTCTGGGGTGCGGCCAATCAGGCAGGTGAGGACAACCGGAACGTGGCTCGCATGGCCCTACTACTTGCAGGTCTACCCGTGACCGTGCCGGGGGCGACCGTAAACCGGCTGTGCGGCTCAGGGCTCGAGGCCGTGAACTGCGGGCATCGAGAGGTTCTCGCGGGCGAGGCGGACATCGTCATTGCCGGTGGATCCGAATCAATGACCCGAGCGCCCTTCGTGGTGCCCAAGGCGACCCGCCCGTTCGATCGCAATGCAGAGATGTACGACACGTCGATCGGATGGCGTCTGGTCAATCCGGCGATGAAGAAGATGTACGGGACCGACTCGATGGGTCAAACGGCGGAGAACGTTGCCCTCGATTATGGAATCGGGCGGGCCGAACAGGACGAGTTCGCCCTGGACAGTCACCGGCGCGCCGTTGCCGCCCGCGACGAGGGGCGGTTCAAAGACGAGATCGTGCCGGTGGAAATCCCTCAGCGAAAAGGGGACCCCGTCGTCGTCGATACCGACGAGCCTCCCAGGCCCGACACGTCGCTCGAGTCGCTAGGCCGGCTCCGAGCTGCCTTCGCGGAAGAAGGAACCGTGACGGCCGGTAACGCCTCGGGAATCAACGACGGAGCAGCGTCCGTCCTTCTCGCATCAGAGTCCGCGGTCGGCGCAAAAAACTGGAAGCCGCTTGTCAGAATCGTCGGCACGGCTGTGGCCGGGGTCGAGCCTCGTGTGATGGGCCTCGGTCCCATCCATGCGACCCGCAAGGTCCTCAGCCGGACGGGTCTGCAGATCGAAGACCTCGACCTGATCGAGCTGAACGAGGCGTTCGCCGCGCAATCCATCGCGTGTATCCGTGAGCTTGGACTCGATGCCGACAAGGTCAACGTCAACGGAGGTGCCATCGCGCTCGGTCATCCGCTCGGCTGCTCCGGGGCTCGCATCCTTACGACGCTTGCGCACGAAATGGTTCGACGGGAAGTGCGCTACGGGCTCGCCACGATGTGTATCGGAGTCGGCCAGGGCATCGCAACGGTCGTAGAGCGCGTTTGAGAACGACGATCCCGGGGGTGAGACCGTGACATCGCCGTTCGGGCGGATGTCGATCATCGTCCACGACGGCGCCGGCCGCGGTGGAGTCGGACGAAGACTGACGGAAGTGCTCGGCCATTTGAACGAGCGCGGACTCGAGTATGAAGTCCTACACACGTCCTATGCAGGCCACGCGACCGATCTGGCCCGCGAGGCCATCGAAGCCGGTTCACGATTCCTCGTGGCTTGTGGAGGGGACGGAACGATCAACGAGGTCGTCAACGGAATGATCGCCGACGACGAGCCGGTGAATCCCGAGGCCGTGTTCGGAGTGGTCTCGGCCGGCACCGGGTCCGATTTCATCAAGACGTTCGGCCTCCCGGCCCAGCCCTCGTTTGCGGCCGCTCACCTGGACGGGCCCGAATCGTTCTCGATTGACATCGGAAAGATCACCTACGCCGAAGGCTCCGAGACGAGGGTGCGCTACTTCCCGAACATTGCGGAGGTCGGCTTCGGCGCAAAGGTCGTCCGGCGCGCCGCAAAGTTGCCGCGGTGGCTGGGTCCGACCATCTATTTCTGCGCCTTCTGGCTCTGCCTGCCGGGTCACAGGCAGGTAAAGGCGAAGGTCGACCTAGTCGACCGCACCTACGACGGGCCGGTCGACAATCTGATAGTGGCCAACTGTCAGTTCTTCGGCGGTGGCATGCAGATCGCGCCGAAGGCCGCTCCGACCGACGGCCTACTCGATGTTCAGATCAACCACGTCGGGAAGAAGGAGGCCATCGCCCTTCTTCCGCGCATCTACAAGGGCCAGCACATTCCACATCCCCTCATCGAGGAGGCCAAACGCGTGAAGCTGTCGATCGAAACCGAGGAGCCGATCCCGATCGAGGCCGACGGTGAGGTGCTCGGCCACACGCCCGCGACCTTTGAGGTCATCAGGGACGTCATCAAACTAAAGGTCTGACTCGAGCGCCGCTGGTCGGTTGCCTCCGGCGTTGCCGCTACGAGAGCAGGCCCGCCGCCCACCTGATCAGGGTGGCCGCGCCGACGACTATCAGCAGCGCACCGAGGAGAACAAGGGGTCCGAGCCACCAGTCCATCTGCCGCCCGAGCGGATCCGGGTCGCCCTCCGCGGCGCGCCGAACGACGAGCTGGGGGCCTCCCGGCTGGGCGAAGTGAAGGTGCTCCCGTTGTCCCTCTACGACGTCGGCAAGACCCTGCAGGAGATCGATGAGCTCCTCGTCGTCGACGGTTACGGTCGTCTCAGATAGCGACTGCCCGGCTCGATCCTCGATCCTCATGTGTCACTGCTCCGTGGTGCTCCGTTTGTCCGATGGGCGCGCAGCTTCCTGGGGAGCGGCGGTATCCTGCGCCCATGCCGGCCGATCTGCGGCTGCTCGACGACGAGCAGCGCGCACTTGTACAGATGGTACGGGAGTTCTGCGCGGCCGAGGCCGCGCCTGCCGCGACCGAGTACGAAAGGCGCGGCGAGGATCCCCTTCCTCTGTACGGCAAGCTCTCAGATCTTGGCCTGACGGGAATCCCGTTCCCCGAGGAGTTCGGAGGGGGCGGCCAGCCGTATTCGACCTATCTGCTCGTGGTCGAGGAACTCGCGAGCGCATACCTCTCACTTGCCGTAGGCCTCTCCGTGCACACGTTGTGTGCGTTCGCTGTGAACGAGTTCGGCACCGACGTCCAGAGGAAAGAGATCCTGAACAAACTTGCGCTCGGCGAGTGGTTCGGTGCCTACTCGCTGTCTGAATCGGGGTCGGGGTCCGATGCCGCAGCACTTGCAGCACGCGCGGAACGGACGTCAGACGGCTACCGGCTGACCGGCAGCAAGGTGTTCTGTACCCGGGGCGCGGAGGCCGACGTAGTCCTGTTGATGGCGCGCACCGGCGACAGGAGCGCTCGTGGAATCAGCACCTTCCTCGTTACGAAAGGGACCCCCGGATTCTCCGGAGCCACCAAGGAGGACAAGATGGGGTGGCGCTCCTCGCCGACGTGGCAGCTGGCGCTGGACGATGCAGTGGTGCCGGCAGGCGCGTTGCTGGGGGAGGAAGGGGCCGGCTTCCGGATCGCGCTCGCGTCTCTCGACTCGGGGCGGCTCGGGATGGCGGCGTGCGGAGTCGGTCTGGCACAGGCCGCATTCGATGCCGCGCTCCGGTTCACGATGGAGCGCGAGCAGTTCGGACGTCCGGTAGCGCACAACGAGGGCGTCCAGTTCATGCTCGCCGACATGGCGACCGGGATAGAGGCGGGGCGGCGGTTGTACCGGCGCGCCGCCGAGCTTCGAGACTCGGGCGAGGACTACTCGATGCAGGCGGCGCAAGCGAAGCTCTTCTGCACGGATATGGCAATGAAAGTGACGACAGACTCGGTCCAGCTCCACGGTGGCTACGGCTACATCACGGAGTACCCGGTGGAGCGCTACATGCGCGAGGCGAAGGCTCTCCAGATCGTGGAGGGAACGAACCAGATCCAGCGCTACGTGATCGGCCGCAAACTAACCGGCCCCTGATTTCTCGTTCTGACCGCGTTCTGTTGCACTTTTGCGCCGTGCGACTGCACCCAGAAGAAAAGTGACCGAAAAGTGGCACGGCTCACAGCGGCGTCGCCGCCGGCCCTTTTAGCTGTCTGGTATGGAACTCGAATGGCTGGACACGACTGCCCTCCCGAGTAACGGGGTCGTCTCGCTTGAGGAATGTCTGGCACAAGGCCTCACGCGCCCCGACGTGACGAGGTTGGTGCGCAAGGGGCTCCTCGTTCGGATGTTGCCTCGCGTGTACAGGACGGCGGGGACACCGGAGACCTTCACGCAGAAGCTTTGGGCCGCCCACAAATGGGCGGAGGAGTCGGCCTTGTTCTCTCACCACACGGCATTGAGGATGCGGGGTTGGCCATGTCCTCCCGGCGACTATGCAGACATGTCGACAACCAGGAAGGTGCGTTCCCCAGTGAGTTGGCTGGACCTGCATTTCACGCGACGTGATCCGTTCCACGACGCCGTGTCCATCGGAGGACTCCCCGTAACCGGTCCGGCGCGGACCCTCCTTGATTCCGCGTCGGCGCTAAGTTCCATCCGTCTCGAGATGGCGCTCGACCATGCTCTTCGCAAGGGCTGCATAACCATCACCGATCTGTGGCAGGCCCTCATCGAAGACGGCGGGCGCGGATGCACGGGAGTGCGGCGCCTCAAGAAGCTCCTGGAAGCCCGCGACAAGGGCAAGGCACGCTCGCATAGTGACCTGGAGATCCTCTTCGACAGGCTGCTGGCAGGCTCGTCGCTCCCGCCCTACGAACGCCAGTTTGAGGTAGCGACACAGGAAGGGATCCCTGCCCACCTTGACTTCGCTTGGCCCAAGGCCCGCCTTGGCGTCGAGAGTGAAGGCTTTGATGTGCACATCAAACGTCTTCAATGGCAAAGCGATATGGCGCGTCAGAATGCCCTCGCTCAAATCGGCTGGTTGCTGCTGCGATTCTCCTGGTTTGACATCACGCGCCGACCCGATTACGTGCTTGAGACAATCGCAACGACACTGGCGGCACGCCTGCGCGCCGCATAGTCCTTTCTGGGTGCAGTGATCCGGGGCAGAAGTGCAACAGAACGCGGTCAGAATGAAATTCAGGCGGTTGGCGAGATGACTGGCCGGTTTTCGAAGGGGATGGAAAGCACGATCGTCGACTTCGTCGTCACCTCGAGCTTCGCCCGGAGCGCGTCCAGAAGTTCCTCCAACGCTTGGGTCGTCGGCGCCCGCACCAGGAGCACGTAGGAATTGTCGCCCGCCACCGAGTAGCACGATTGGACCATTGGGAACTCCGCCACCCGGCGCGGGATGTCGGACGGCGATTCCGGGCGGAGCGCCAGGCTCACGAAGGCGGTGATCGGCGCGCCGGCCCCCTCGAGGTCGATATCGGCCCGATAACCCCGGATCACTCCCGCCCGCTCCAGCTTTCGAACCCGGTCGTGGACCGACGATGCGGCGAGCCCCACACGGGTGCCGATCTCCGCGTAGGGGAGGCGGGCATCTTCCTCGAGGGCCCGCAGGATCTTTAGGTCGATGGTGTCCACGTGCTGACTCCCGCTCCGAACATGATTCCGTAGAACGATGGACTGGCCTAATGATATTCCGCTGCGATAGGGTATGTCCATACGAAGGCCGGGTATCGGGACCCAAAGGAGGCGAACGATGACTCTGACTGCCGACGAGCACGCCGGGGTCATCCGGCGCGCCCACGCCGCCCCCCAGCCGTACGAGTATCCGCCGGCTCGGGACTTTGCCGAGCCCGATCCGACGAGGCTCCCCGGCTTTCGCAACGTCACCTCGCAGGACTGGCGCGACCCGAAGTGGCAGCGCCAGAACTCCGTCAAGAACCTAGCTGCCCTCCAGCAGGTCTTCGGGCACCACCTCTCAGACGATCTCGCCGCCTCCATCGAGCGTGACATGGCAGAGCGAGCCACGATGTCGATGCTCGTGCCGCCGCAGATGCTCAATACGATGGACGAAAACGACCTCTGGAACGACCCCATCCGGAACTACATGATCCCGGCCTACGCCGACCGCCACCCGGTGTGGCCCAGCCACCCCCTCGCTCAGCGGGACAGTCTCCATGAAGCCGACATGTGGGCCGTCGAGGGCCTCACCCACCGATACCCGACGAAGGTGCTCGCCGAGCTCCTCGCTACATGCCCCCAGTACTGCGGGCACTGCACACGCATGGACCTCGTGGGAAACAACGTCCCCCAGGTGATCAAACACCGCTTCGAGATGAAGCAGAAGGACCGCTACGACGCGATCGTCGAGTATCTCCAGCAAACGCCCTCCGTGAGAGACGTGGTCGTGTCCGGAGGGGACATGGCAAACCTGCCCATTGCCCACCTCGAGTCGTTCGTCGGGCGGCTGCTCGACATCGAGAACATCCGCGACATCCGTCTCGCGACCAAGGGGCTAATGGGCCTGCCGCAGCATTTCCTGCAGAACGACGTCCTTAAAGGACTCGAACGCCTCGCCACTAAGGCCAACGACCGCGGCGTGGACCTCGCGATCCATACGCACGTCAACCACGCGAACTCAGTTACTCCGCTGGTCGCCGAGGCAGTGCGCCGGTTGCACGAGCTCGGAATCCGAAGCATCCGCAACCAGGGCGTGCTGCTCCGGGGGGTCAACGACTCCGAAAAGGCGCTGCTGGACCTTGCCTTCGTACTGCTCGACCACGCAAAGGTCCTTCCGTACTACTTCTACATGTGCGATCTGATCCCGAACTCCGAACACTGGCGAACCCCCTTGCACGAGGCACAACGCCTCCAGCACGCAATCATGGGTTACCTGCCGGGTTTTGCGACGCCGCGGATCGTCTGCGACGTCCCATACGTAGGCAAACGCTGGGTCCACCAAGTCGACGATTACGACCGTGTCCGTGGCATCTCATACTGGACGAAGAACTACCGCACCGGGATCGAATACGACGACCCCAGTGCCCTGAAACGACGCTACGAGTACTACGACCCGGTCGATACGCTGCCGGGGGAGGGTCAGGCCTACTGGCGCGACCGCCGGCCCGCAGCGGCTACCGCTTAGAGTTTCTGGGAAGGCATCCGACACCACGGGGGTGTGAGATGGCAGAGAAGTTCAAGATCACCTACGCAACGCTTGCGGCCGACAACCCGCAGATGCACGCCGACTACGAACAGGGGATCGAGCTGGCGAAGTCGTGGCTCGGCGCCGACTTCCCCTTTTACGTGAACGGCGAGGCGCGTACGGGAGAGCAGTTCGAAGAAGAGCGCTCGCCGATCGACCACGACATCCTCATTGGTCGTTTCGCACGCGCGACGGAGAAAGACGTCGAGGATGCCGTTGCCGCCGCGAGGGCAGGCGCCCAGGCGTGGGCCGCACGCCCGTGGCAGGAGCGTAGCCAGATCCTTCGGCGCGCCGCTGAATCGATCTCGGACCACATCTACGAACTGTCCGCCCTAGTCGCAATGGAGGTCGGCAAAAACCGCCTGGAGGCACTCGGCGAGGTAGAAGAGGCCGCCGACCTCGTCCGGTACTACTGCCGGGTGATGGAGGAGAACAACGGCTTCTCACGGCCCATGGATCAACTCTCGGACACCGAGAAAACGTGGAGCGTGCTGAAGCCGTACGGCGTCTGGGCCGTCATCAGCCCGTTCAACTTCCCCGCCGCGTTGTCCATAGGCCCGTCCGGCGGCGCGCTCGTGACCGGCAACACCGTGGTGCTCAAGCCATCCGAGCAGGGGTACCTCATCGCTCTCAAGCTCTACGAGCTGATGATCGAGGCCGGTGTTCCCAAAGAGGCGTTCCACGTGCTCACCGGCCAGGGGGAGATCGTGGGAGCGGCTCTAGCAAACCACCCCGGTGTGGACGGCATGACGTTCACCGGTTCGTTCGAAGTGGGCTTCAATCTCAACAAGTCGTTCGCAAAGGATCACCCGAAGCCGATCATCACGGAAATGGGGGGCAAGAACCCGACCATCGTCAGCGCGAACGCTGATCTCGACAAGGCAGCCGACGGGGTTCTGCGGAGTTCCTTCGGCTATACGGGACAGAAGTGCTCGGCGTGCTCTCGGGTTCTGGTCGAGCGGTCCGCCTTCGATGATTTCGTGGCACTGCTCGTGGACAAAACGAACAAGCTCACAGTTGGTGACCCACTCCGCAAAGAGGTCTACATGGGGCCGGTCATCTTCGAGGAGTCCGTCAAGCGGTTCGAGAATGCCGTGGCCGAGGCGAAGACGAACGGCAAGGTTCTCGTCGGGGGAGACGTCATCACCGAAGGCCCGATGGCACGCGGCAACTTCGTCCAGCCCACCGTAGTCGAGGTGCCACGCGACTCATTCGTATGGCGCAAGGAGTTGTTTGTTCCCCTCGTTGCTGTTAGTCGGGTGGACTCGCTCGACGAGGCGATGAACGACGCCAACGACACCGAGTACGGGCTCACCGCAGGGTTCTACAGCGAGCACCGCAGCGAGATCGATTGGTTCCTGGACCGGATCCACGCGGGCGTCGTGTACGTCAACCGGCGCGCCGGAGCAACCACGGGAGCGTGGCCGGGCGTGCAGCCGTTCGGAGGCTGGAAGGGATCGGGAAGCTCCGGGAAAGCCGGTGGCGGTCTCTATTACGTACAGCTGTTCATGCGGGAGCAGAGCCAAACGATCGTTGAGGATTGATATGCCATACGACACCTACGAAGAGCTCGCAGCGCTCGACGCGCCGGACCTAAAAACCGAGATCCCCGGCCCGAAGGCGCGAGAGGTTGTGGCGGCCGATACCGAGGTGACGAGCCCCTCGTTGCCGCGTGCCTATCCCTTCGCGCCGGTGCGCGGCGCCGGATCGGTGGTCATGGACGTGGACGACAACGTCTACCTCGACTTCAACGCCGGCATCGCGGTGTGCTCCACCGGTCATTCGCACCCCCAGGTAGTGGCCGCCCTTCAGCAACAGACGGAAAAGCTCCTTCACTACTCGGCATCGGACTTCTTCCTGCCGCTCTATTCCGAGCTGTGTGCGCGCCTCGACCAGGTCGCTCCAATGTCATCGCCGGTGAAATGCTTCCTGACGAACTCGGGAACGGAATCCGTCGAGGCGGGCATCAAGCTGGCCCGCCACCATACGGGCAGGCAATACATCATTGCGTTTCTCAACTCTTTCCACGGTCGGTCGTTCGGAAGTGTTTCGCTGACCGCGTCGAGCGCCAAGTACCACGCCGGCTTCGGTCCGATGCTTCCCGGAGTGATCCACGCGCCGTACGCCGACTCGCTTAGCGGTTACACGAACCTGGATCACCCGGATGCCGCCGGGTACATCGAGAAGGTCATCTTCAAACGCCTCATCCCTGCAAACGAGGTCGCGGCGATCATCGTCGAGCCGATCCTCGGGGAGGGAGGTTATGTGGTCCCGCCGAAGGCGTGGGTTCGCTATCTCCGGGATCTGTGCGACGAGCACGGCATCCTGCTGATCGCCGACGAGGTGCAGAGCGGTGTGGGCAGGACCGGCAAGATGTGGGCGATCGAACACTTCGACGTCCAGCCGGACATCCTTCTCGCCGGAAAGGGCATCGCGAGCGGCTTGCCGCTCGGCGCCATGATCGCCCCCACAACGACCATGACGTGGGAGCGCGGCGCCCATGGTTCGACGTACGGAGGAAACCCGCTGTCGTGCGTTGCGGCGCTCGAGACGATTGATCTCGTAGAGAAAGAACTTCTCGCCAATACCAATGAGGTGGGGGCAGGCTTGATCGACGGTTTGCGGGCGATCGCGCCTCGCTTCGTGATGATCGAGCAGGTCCGCGGGCTGGGCCTCATGATCGGCATCGAGTTCAGGACGGCCGCCGAGGCGGATGCGGTGGAGATAGCGTGCTTCGAGCGCGGTTTGCTGGTGCTGCGCGCGGGCGACAAGGCGATCCGTATGTCGCCGCCGCTGATGCTGCGCGCGGAGCAGGCCGCCACCGGCCTCAAGATCTTCGAGGACGCGTGCGCGGCCGTCTCGTCATCTAAGTAGTGCCTCGACCAGCAATGTCGGTAGGGGTCTGCGGGCGAAAAAGCTGCACCTGGCTGCGTTCTCGGTCGGGCACGTACGCTCCTGGTACGCACCCTCCCTGCGGCCTTGCCAGGCTTGTTTTTCGCGCCGCAGAACCTCGCAAACATCACTGGCCGAGGCACAGATGACCGAGCCCGGCAAGGTCGCGTCGATGGCCGATGCCGTCGGCAAACTTGTGCGCGACGGCGACACTGTCGCGATCGAGGGTTTCACGCATCTGATCTGCTTCGCCGCAGGGCACGAGATCATCCGCCAGCGGCGCCGCGACCTGACCCTGTGCCGCCTCACTCCCGACGTGATCTACGACCAGATGATCGGAGCGGGCGTCGCCTCGAAGCTGGTGTTCTCCTGGCTCGGGAATCCCGGCGTCGGATCGCTGCACGCCATTCGCAGACGCGTGGAGCGCTCTGATCCCGAGCCGCTCGAGATCGAGGAGTACAGCCACTTCGGCATGGTCTCCAGATACGTGGCCGGAGCGTCCGGGCTGCCCTTCTTTCCGATCCGCAGCTACTTCGAGAGCGACCTGCCCGTTGCGAATCCAAAGATCAGGAAGGTCCAATCGCCCTACGGCGACGGGGACGTCTACGCCGTCCCGCCGCTCAATCCCGATGTGACGATCGTTCAGTGCCAGCGCGCCGACCGCAACGGAAACGCGCAGATCTGGGGTTTCCTTGGATGCCAGAAGGAGGCGGCCTTTGCGGGCGACCGCGTGATTGTGGTGTGTGAAGAGTTGGTGGACGAGTCGGTCATACGCTCGGACCCGAACAGGACGGTCATCCCCGGACTTATCGTGGACGCCGTGGTGGTCGAGCCGAAGGCGTGCCATCCTTCGTTCTCGCAGGGCTACTACGACCGCGACAACCGCTTCTATGTCGACTGGGATCCGATCAGCCGCGACCCCGAACTGCTGTCGAAGTGGCTCGACGAGTGGGTCTATGGGCTCTCGTCGCACTCGGAGTACGTCGACAAACTTGGGGCGAGGCGATGGGAGCGCCTCACGCCGGGACACGCTCCGTCGGCGGTCGTCGACTACGGGACGTACTCGTGAACGATGTCGCGTACTCCCGGAGCGAGATGATGATCGTTGCATCGGCGCGCCAGCTTGCCGGCGAGCGCGTTTGTTTCGTGGGGATAGGTCCACCCAACATCGCGTGCAACCTCGCTAAGAAGACCGTCGCTCCGGATCTCGAGCTCGTCTATGAGGCCGGTGTCTACGGCGCCGCTCCGCAACGGCTCCCGCTGTCGATCGGCGATCCCACACTTGTGACCGGAGCCGTCTCGGTCTCCAACATGTTCGAGCTCTTCGCCTACTACCTGCAGCGCGGCCTCGTCGACGTTGCATTCCTCGGCGCTTCCCAGATCGACCGGTTTGGCAACGTGAACACCACCGTGATCGGCGAGTACGGGTCCCCGAAGGTGAGGCTGCCGGGGTCGGGGGGCGCGTGCGACATAGCTATCAACGCGCACAAACTGTTTGTGATCATGCCGCAGTCAAAACGTTCGTTCGTCGACGAAGTCGACTTCGTCACCAGTCCAGGAAACCTTTCGGGTAAACGCCCGGACGACTGGCCGGGCCAGGGGCCCGCGGTGGTCGTGACCGGACTCGGCGTATACAAATTCGACGAGGACGGCGAGATGTACCTTGCGAGCCTCCATCCCGGAGTGACCGTCGAGGATGTCCGAGAGGGCTGCGCATGGGACATGTCGATCGCGGATGACGTGGTCGAGACCCCCGCCCCCTCGCGGGGGGAGCTGCACCTGATACGGGAGGACCTCGATCCGGAAGGGATCTACACCTCGAGGTGAAAGCGTCAAACGTATTCCCGCGGGGAACCGGGCTGCCCACCGTCGATCGTGCGTCGGGTTCGACGATCTGGGACTCCTCGGGGAAGTCCTACATCGACGCGGCCGGGGGCGCCCTGGTCGTCAGCATTGGCCACGGCGACCAATACGTCGTCGGGAAACTTGCGGAACAGGCGAGCCGAGCCAGCTACGTGCACGGCACTCAGTTCGCCAACGAGGCCCTCGAGCGCTACACGAACCTGGTTGCCCCGCTGCTGCCGATGGAGGGCGCTCGGATCTACACAGTGTCGGGCGGAAGTGAGGCGACCGAGACCGCACTGAAGATGGCACGCTCGTACCATCTGGCGCGCGGTGACGAGGCGCGCCACAAGATCATCGGCCGGCTCGGCTCCTATCACGGCAACAGCCTGAACGCACTCGATGCATCGGGACGGCTCTCGCTGCGAGCGCCGTACGAGCCGTGGCTCGGCCACGCCGTTCACGTAGGGCCCGTGAACGAGTACCGCTGCGAATGGCAGCAGCACGACCATTGCGGGCGGCACCATGCGGCCCTGCTCGACGAGACCATCAGGCGCGAAGGTCCAAGCTCGGTAGCGTGCTTCATCGCCGAACCGATCGCTGGCGCGACACTCGGAGCCGCCGTTCCTCCCGACGATTACTGGCCCGCGGTGACCGAGGTGTGCCGGTCGCACGGCGTCCTGTTGATCGTCGACGAGGTGATGACCGGATTCGGCCGGACCGGACGATGGTTCGGATGCGATCACTGGGACGTACGTCCCGACATCCTGACCGCGGCCAAAGGAGCGTCATCCGGGTACTGGCCGTTCGGGTTCGCGGCGTGCACCGGCGAGGTGTACGAGACCATAACGAAGATCGGATTCGTGCACGGGTTCACCTTCTCGCACTCCGCGGTGGGTGCCGCGGTGGCGGCTGCGGTGCTGGAACGTCTCCAGGAGGGGCGATTGGTCGAGGCGAGCCGCGACAAGGGCGAGCTGCTGCTAAAAGAGCTGACGGTGGCGCTGTCCCGCCACCCGCACGTCGGGGACATCCGAGGGCGGGGGATGATGATCGGCGTCGAATTCGTTGCAGACCTCGCCACGAAAACACCCCTCGATCGTTCGGCCCGTGTCACCGAGCGCGTGCTCGCTGCTGCGAAGGAGCGCGGACTGTTGCTCTATCCCGCGAGTGGGTGCGCCGACGGCATCCACGGTGATGCGGTGATGCTGGGACCTCCGTTTCTAATAACCGACGACGAGATCGGCGCGGTGGTCGAACGCCTAACCGGCGCCCTCGACGACATCGCATGGAAATGAGGACACTCTTTCGGGGCGGGCGGGTGAGAACCCTTTCCGAACCCGCCCTCGGCGACTGGCTGCTCATAGAGGACGGCGCGGTCGTCGCCTGGGGGGCAGGCGATCCCCCCGGAGGCGCCGAGCGCGTACTGGATATGGGGGGAGGAACACTTGTCCCGGCGTTCTGCGACGCTCATGTTCACCTTCCCGCGACGGGACTGTACGCGAGCGGTCTGGATTTCCGCGGCGTGACGTCGGCGCGCGCGATCCTCGATGCGTTCTCGTCGCAGGCGGAATCGGGAGCTCTGTTATTCGGAGGCAACTTCGAGGATCCCCTCGACAAACCTCTCACGCGCCACGACCTCGACTCCGCGGTGGGGGACCGGCCGGCGCTGCTGGCGCGCGCCGACATGCACTCTTGCATCGTCTCGAGCGCACTGCTCGACGGATTGGATGTCTCCGGCCTCGAAGGGGTCGACGTCGACGAGACCGGGCGACCGACCGGATACCTGCGCGAGCAGGCCGCTGCAGAAGCGTGGAAGTGGTTCGACGCGAACCTTCCCCGCGCCGAACAAAAGGACGCCGTGCTCGCGGCGGTGCGGCTCGCGTACAGCAAGGGTGTCGCGTCTGTGAACGAGATGTTCGTCGTTGAGTGGCGCGGCTGGTCATCGCTCGAGGTGCTCCTGGAGGCCGTCTCCGAGGTGCGCCTGCGCGTCGATCCATTCATTGCGACGACGGACGTGCGGCGCATCGTCGATATGGGCCTGCCCAGGATCGGGGGCGACTGGTTCCTCGACGGCTCGTTCGGCTCGCACACCGCCTGGCTGTCCGAGCCCTACGACCCACTGCCCCCGGCCGGCTCGCCGCCATCGGGCATCGCGTATCGCTCGGACGACGAGGTTGTCGATTTCTTCGCAGAGGCCCAGGCAACCGGACTCCAGACCGGCGTCCATGCAATCGGAGACGCGGCCATCGAACAGGCCCTGCGGAGCTGGGAGGCGGTGGCCCATCGGTTCGGTCTAGACGAGGTGCGGTCGTTGCGCCACCGGATCGAGCACTTCGAATGTTCGAGCGACGACCACATCCGGCGCGCCGCGCAGCTCAACATCGGCATCAGTCTGCAGCCTGCGTTCGACCGGTATTGGGGCGGGCCCGAGGGCCTCTACGCCCAGCGAATGGGGTGGGACCGGGCCCGATGGATGAACCGGGCGGAGACCATGGTGGCCGCCGGCCTAACGGTCGGAGCGGGGTCCGATTCCACGGTCACGCCTCTCGACCCCTTCGTGCAAATGGCGGCGCTCCGGGCGCACCACGTCCCCGAGGAGCGACTTGATGCCGAGGCCGCCCTGCGCGTTCACACGCAGGGTTCGCTCGCTCTTTCGGGCAGCGGCGACGAAGGGGTCCTGACGCCGGGCGCCCCTGCGGACATCGTCCTAGTGGACCGGGATCCGGTTGAATCGAGCGTCGAGGAACTGCAGGCCGCCGAGGTGCTCGGGACGTGGATCGGCGGCGCCCGGGTGTGGCCGGACGCGGAACGCGAAACACCCTGATCGGCAGGCGCCGCTAGGGCCCAACGGCAGGAGGGTCCGCTCCCATCGGCCATTGGCCTTGTCCGAAACTTCCGGTAC
>OCZV010000125.1_pt1 | contig 28748 bp, 25 predicted proteins | sample 1539051 | NCBI WGS metagenome assembly OCZV01 (sample SAMEA3113581, study PRJEB22503) | soil metagenome
ACCTGTACATTGTTATTGCTAGTATCAGAAACATACACGTTACTTGATAGGGGATCTACTGCAAGTCCTTCAGGCATAGAAAATTGTCCATTTTCTTGCCCCTCTTCACCCCATTCGGTAATATATGTTCCATTACTTGTGAATTTTTGTACACGATGGTTTCCAGAATCAGTTACATAAACATTGCCTTCGGAATCAAATGCTACTACAGCTGGTCCATCGAATTGTCCAGGACCGGATCCGGGAGCTCCCCAGGCGGTTATGAAATTACCATCCTTAGAGAATATCTGTATTCGGTCATTGCCGTAGTCAGGTACAAAAATTCTATCATCCTGACTAACACTGACATCCCATGGCTGAATGAACTGTCCATCAGCTGTCCCCTCCGATCCCCACTTATTTATAAACGTCCCATCACTAGAAAACTTTTGGATACTTGGTTGGTCTCTGTCACTTACATAAACATTACCGTCAGAATCAAGATCTATTCCATGTGTATGTAGAAACTGGCCATTGCCTTCTCCTTCTTCACCCCACGCTGTTATGAATGTTCCGTCCTTAGAGAACTTTTGAATACGATCATTATTCTGGTCTGCAATATAGACGAATACCTCACTAGCACTTTGATTATTTTCGTCTTCAACTTCATTTCCATGTGGGTGGCTAAATTGTCCTATATCGTCTCCAGACGAGCCCCATGTGGATATAAGGGTACCGTTGGGATCGAAAATGTTAATACGATTCTCTCCAATCTCATTTACAAAAACATTGCCGTCTCTATCCACATCAATCCCTTCGGGTTGAGGTAACAGATCGTCTGTATCCGTTTCCTCACCGCCAGAATTTGGAGAATCTAATGCCATCAAGAAAGTATAGTTCTTAATTGAACTGGACGCATCCACCTTTGGTATCAACGAACCTGTTTGCTCCAAATACAAAGTTAGTGAAAGAATACTGATTAGTAAGCAAAATAAAGTTGTTGAAGAATTGATAGTATCAATCATCCAATTCATATCGATTTAATCGAGTCAATGAATGATGAACTGCTCTATATAGCTTCGCACTGGGCTCCTTTGCTTTCAAAGATTATCAATGAGAAAAGAATAATGAAATTAGACATCGCAGTCAACAAGTATATCTAACAGGCGAAATATGTATTTATTTGTCAAGTTATCTAATTGGCTGAACTTATGGCATGGCCCTTTAATAGAAATCGCACCACGACCGTGATGCTGTTAATTATTGGGACCACAGCTATAGTGCTGGGGATTGCTTTTAGCGTATATCAGAATTCCCTCTCCAATGAGATTCTTAATCAAGCGGCTACTGATATTAGATCTAATGCTGAAATTGAGGCTCACGCTATCTCAGAAATCCTAGAAAAATCTGTGGATGCTATTACAGATAATCTAGAATTAATTTCAGAGGCTCCTTCTATACGGAACAATAGTACTTCGGCATTTAACCTGATTAATTTGGGACAAGACATTTCCTCCAATTTGACTGACTTTTACATGTGGCTTGATGATGAGGGCAAAATAGTGTGGATAAGTAATCTAAACGATAGTGACTATCAAAGATACAAGGGGACCGACCTTAGCTACAGGGAATACTATTCAGTGCCTAAGGAAACGGGGGAGGCCTACTCTAGTAGTGTTATAGATTCAAATGACAACATATCTCGGCTGTATATTTCATATCCAATTTTTGATTATAGCAATTCATTCAATGCTTCGTCATCAAGAAATGTACAATTCGATGGTATTGTAACTGCAAGTATGCGGATTGATAGACTTGGGAATTTTCTTCAGAGCACCGTTCCAGAAAAATATAATTCCTCCATTGGATTGATTGAAAAAGACGGTACAATTCTTTATACCTCGGCAAATCAGTCTCTAATTCGACTGAATGTATTCGGGGATGAGTTCCAATCAATTTTGCCACCACAGATCAATGAATCTTTCAATAAGCTGCTTCTAGATTCTCTAAATAAGCCTACTGCTAGTGTATATGATATATCGTATCAAGGCAATACTACCTCCATCGCGTATCAGCCTGTATCTCTGAAGAATCAAAGCATAGGATCTTTATATATTAGTGCTCCACATAACCTTGAAGAGAACGTACAAAAGCTGCTAAGCCAGCAGACTTCTTTTAGTATTATCATTTACATTGTCATTGCTATAATTGCTTTAGGAATTGGATTAGTTATCCTCACCTCAAATAAAAGACTTCATTTAGCACTGGAATCAAAGACCACTGAGCTAAAGAAGACGATAGAAAAGCTAAAAGTCTCTAATGATATTCTTACTTCAACCGAGCATTCCCTGAAGAATAAGCAAGCACAATTGACTACTATTAACAAAGAATTACTCGATGCATATGAACAATTAAAAGCTCATGAGAAAATGCAACAGGATTTTATCAATATAGCCGCACATGAGCTGAGGACGCCAACTCAATCCATAGTTGGATATGCTGAACTACTACAACTCAGCTATAGTTCGAATATTCAAAGTCCCAAAGATAATGATTTGAGTACACGGGATTCGTTGGAGGCACTAAAAAGAAATGCCATTAGACTAAAGAACCTTACAAACGATATTCTCGATGTATCAAGAATTGAAGCGGGTACGCTCAAATTAAATAAGGAGAGAATAAATTTGAACGAAAAGATAAGAAATGTGGTAAAAGACATTCTAAACACGAATGTCCAGGTATCGGAAAAAGGATTGACCATTCAATTTCTAAATGATAATAACAAATCTATTGATAATGAATATTATGTTAATGCTGATAAGTCAAGAATTTTTCAAGTGTTGTCAAACCTGATTAATAACGCAATTAAGTTTACAGATAGGAATGGAGTTATCTCAATATCGTTAGACAAGGCAAAATCTCCATCATCTGACAAAAACAGTAGTTTAGAGGAGAACGAATACGCTTTAATTAGAATAAAGGACAATGGGAGGGGCATCGACCCGGATGTACAATCTAGATTATTTTCAAAGTTTGCAACTAAATCCGATATTGGGACTGGACTTGGATTATTCATAACAAAGAGTATAATAGAAGCTCATGGTGGCGAGATATCTGCTGAAAATAACAGTGATGGGAAAGGAGCCACTTTCACCTTTAGTCTACCACTTGATTAGCAAGGTTGCTGTGGATTTGCGAGCAATTCGCTCTTGGCTGTACAAGAAGGATACTTCAAGTATCATTTTTAACTATTTTTGTCCTCTTATTCAGCTCTAAAAGCCTATTTATTTTTGTCGTCTAATGTAGATCAGTTCATGTAACAATATGAGACGAGATTATCGCCCTACAGCTCACATTGCTTGCACGTTGTGCGTGTGCCAATTTGGTTGATAGGATATTGCCTTCCATATGGCATGCTTACAATGCCTTCGATTAAAGGAAATACTCGCCTTGTCTATTAATTGTCTCTACCTCTGGCGTTGCAGACTTTTCATCTAGACATTTGCGGAATGAAGTATATGTCTCTCTTTCGAAGTAAACAGTGACGACTGCTATTATTGTTACTATTATTGTTACTGCCGTAACATTCATTGCCCATTTTGTGAGTGATCTTTATGCTCACTTGTGGAAATGATGGTGATCCTCTTCTGAAGCTTGTGACTTGAATGTATTTATCAAATATTGGGAGAATTATCTTAGTGTATAAGGAAGATTGATTGTTATAATTCCAAGACACTACGCATCGAGTTCGACTTGACGATATTGCTATCTTCCTTATCGCAGAAACACTTTCTTTTATTAGAAATTTCGCTTCTTTACGATCAATGTTGGGATCATGAGTAAACATATGCAATAAGTCTAGAACAATTACTATACACGTATCAAGTTGTCTAACGATATTAGGTAATTCATTAATAATTAGATTAGTTAGTTGATGGATTGTAAAAGCTCTACTTACAACTATTCTTTGTAAAGTCTCTTTTATGCCTAAACCATATTGCCTTATAAATTCTACAAATTGGTAAAAATCTAGGCTATTCCCAGCATCCACAATTACTACATATGGCACTAAAGATGGTGATGATGAGGTTGATGATAAACTAAAGCCTTTGTGTCGCCGCAATAAAGATAAAGAGTAAATACATAGTCTGGTCAAAAGAATATTTGTGAATTTTCTATTACTTTTGCTCTGATTATTGTCACCAATTATAGCTAATGTATTGCCATCTGTATTAAGGTTCAGAAGAGAAGAATCTAAAGCCTCAATATCGAACATCAGTTTACTAATAAATTCATCATACGCCGTCGGGAATTTTGATGAGAGTATTTGCGATTGTGATACTAGCGGTCGTCTTTTGTTGTACTTGTCATACAGTCTCTGTGGCTGTGGTGGATTTTTCCATTCTTTTTTCAGTGTATTTAGGATAAAACCACATTTTGGGCATTCTTCTTTCACATTGATTGTCAAAAGATCCTCATATGCCTCTCCCATTGTCTTCTTTAGTAACGTTCCGCACTCTGAACAGGAGTATTCTAAAAGTTGGTAATTCATTCTGGATGAAGTCGCAATACAAGACCTTATAATGACTAAGGTGTATTGCCATGGGGGAGGGATAGTTAGATGCAGCAGTTGCAGCACCATGTATTCCTCCGAATCCAGAAGCAATAAAAGACAAAACAACACCAAGCTATGTAGAGACAATAATGAACAGGCCAAGTTTACTGCGCCAATTGGACCCAAATCAGGTCTAAGTATGTACGATATACGAAGTCGCAAATAAAAAGTACAATTTCAATCTACAATTATATGAAATATTATTATTCTTTGAAGAAAAGAAAAAATTCGTATACGTTAACAAATAATTAGGGCAATTATTCGCAATTTTTATTTATCAGCTACATGCAAAATGCTTGTATTAGTGAGGATATTGATTAGAAGTGCTATCATGCATAATTGCTGGTCCAGTAGTAGCTTGGGGCAATATGTGGATTATGTCAGCGGTTGGGTCTCATCTGGCACAGGTTCTACAAATAAGGAGAAATCAGAGGTAAATCCTTCTCTTTGAATACGAGTCAGGTAGGATTCAATCTAACCAACTACAAATGAGAAGTGTAATAATCCTCCTTGAAGTCAATAGGTGCCGAAAATTCGAAAATTTTCTATAAAAAATGGTACGAGCTCAGGCTAAAAGACTAAACCTATACAACAACTGCTTTTTATAGCCGACAACTAATTAATCATCAAATGAATAATCATTTTATTCTAAATATCGCAGTTTTTATCGCAGCAGCATTATCTGCCCCAATCGCCTTTGAATCAGTGAACGCGCAGACAGACAATAATTCGACTGAACATGATATTATTGTTTCTAATGAAACCTTTACGTCCGCTTTGGATTTATTTGCTGTACCTGAATCCATTGGAGGATATGGTGTATATGAAGAACACAATTCAAACGCTTTCGCACCTGGGGAAGATATAGTATTGTACGTGGAACCAATTGGATTTTCATATCAACCAGTCGTACCTATTGCACCGAATAATGACACTCTATATTTGATGAATTTCACGGCGGATATAATTATTACAGACACTGATGGCAATGTCCTTGCGGGATTTCAAGATCTGCCAATATCGGAGATAGTTTCTCATCACCAGAATAAGGAGATAAATCTGGTAATTACTCTCTCTCAGTCTTCACCATTTCCAGAGGGCGATTATGCGTTATTGTATACGGTGCATGATGGACCCTCGGGCAATACCTTTGAAGTTGCCAAAGACATTACTATAGCAGATTCAGAAGGTGATGACTTGGTTGGTTAAAAAGCTCCTTACTGCACGAGAATCTCATAATATAATCGAGCCTGACAGCTTGTAGCGTATGAAGAAAAAGAATGTTCTCAATGCTTTGCCTAATTATTTGTTCTAATAGAAAAAATATCAGATTAATGCAATCGCCTGAACTTGCTTAATGCAAATAAACCAAATTCTCGCTACTTACAGAAATGAATTTCAAATATATTGCAATGGTGGCGGTAATAGCCGCAGCCTTAGTAGGAGCAACAGCATTTGCAACAGACAGCGCATTTGCAGATGGAAAGAAGAATTATGGTAAGAACCAGGCAATCAGCCAAGCCAATGCATGTGGAAATGGTGAATTACCATTTAATGTATTCTGTCAAAACATTGGCTCACAAGTTCAAGGAGAAGAAAACGCAGTAGCAATAGGTGCCGCGCAGGGCCAAATTCCTGAAGAATAACAACTAGGCTAACCTACTTTCTTTTTTTTATTATATAAAATTCAGACATCTTGGAAGTCATTTTCATCGTCAAAGAATACAAAACTAGTTCCTTTGTCAACGGTAACGTAAAAGATATCCAGATGCTTATGGCATCAAAATATGTGAAAAGGCATTTCAAAAATGGACTCCAATATTGAATGTGTTAATCATATGTCACGATTTATTCTGATCCAATTCCATCAAGATCGAAGCCCACCTATGTGGAAATGCTTCTATAGGATGATAGCTTATAATGGTTCTTGTGCCATTTACATTCTCAACTAATGTTCCTATTTCTCCATTTAGAGCTCTATTTACACTTTGAAGGTCAATAAGCATTGTTTGCAGTGTTGGATGTACTCTTAGGGTACTAGTCTCTCTTTGGGGTTCTTTGCTTTGCTGCGTGTCGATGATAGCAGTGCCATTATGATCAACTACAACTCCACGAAGATTTTGACTAGTCAAATCGAGCCGATTAATATTTTTTCTAGTTTCATTCATGTTTAACACTCCAACCCAATACCCTGATAAACTGTCTACTGGATATAGAAAATTTGATATCGATAACGAATTCGGTCCCCTCTCATTATCTTTATTCAACCCTGCGGTACTACTAGCACTATTGTTGTATACTGGCACAGCAATCCCGGTGGCAGGCAAATGAATCGCGGCAGACAGAAAGACTTCACTTATGTAATACGGCGGTAAAGTTACTCCGTAATAACTTGTACTGCTACCACTATTTCTGGGACTAAGATAAGGAGGGTCGTTCTCGGTTCGGATATTACTTACTAATGCAACTATGCCTTTATACCAATCTCTATCAGCAAAATTTGATCGAGGAAGCTGAATTTGACCTAAAAAGGGTTCACCTAGATAAATATCTCCATTTGGCAACAAGAGGTATACGCTTCCAAAATTCTCATCCAAGGAGAGTATTTGTTTGGCAACATCTCGCTTATCGGTGTCTAGATCTCCGGAGATGCCCACGTATCTTTCAGATATGTCTGATACATGATGCATTGTTTCCAATCTCGGATCCAAACTAGTAATTAGTAAAAGGCTAGCAGCTTGTTTCAAATTGTCCTCGACCAAATCGGCTATCAGTTTTGCAAGAATATTAGATCGATTTCCAGCACCGAGACCAGGGTTCATTGATGTGAAATTTGAATCTTCCTGAAGTGGACCAGTGCTAGTAAGTTTTGAAATAGCAAGGTTATACTTAGCACTATGTGACAGCAAACCTTCCTGCCCCTTAGCCAATCGATCGTACGAAGTTAGAGGCATCCCAATTAATTCAAAATGGAGAATCAAACTTGTTGCAGCAACTAGTGATAGTACCAGAAAAGTAATCTTCTCCACATTGTCTGTCATTTAGTGTTGCTAGCGAACATATTTCCATCCCGTTCCTATATGTGTTTCAAAATTACGCGCCTATCATACATTGCAATGAATTTAGTATTAAAACATGCAGGATGTTTTCATACATTTAGTAATAAAGAATATTATTTGAAGAAATAAAACATGGCGTCAAGGTAGTCATAATATTTTCTAGAAAAGATCGTAGGCCTTGGAACAAAATTAAAGAACAGAAAGATTAGATATATGAGATATCGGACAAACGACCAGACTACTAACTAGCTAAATTTGTCAAGTAATAATTTCCTTAATCTTCTATTAGTCAAGTGGATCTAATTTGGTATTAACCCGTTATTGCTGCTATAGAGGTTAATACATGCCACGTAGTAAGAAATGTAGTTGTACTCAAGGTATGACTAATTCAAATGCAATGGACCTTGTGATCGAAGGTTCGAGTATGGAGCTTCGATGTCGTAGATGCAATGGCATCTTTGGCTGGTGGATTGGAAGTACTAAAAAGATAAGACCTATTAGACGTTCATGGTCTGAAGAAGAACGTTCTGAAATGTGTTAACTCATCATTTTAACTAACGAACTTCTTCAAACGCACAAGTAGAATATGAACACCTATAATTGGTGCGGTCACCGGGATTTGAATTCCCGCCCTATCTTAATAAAAGATCGAGTCCCGGGTTACGGGCTAGCCTCGTATCTTAAGATACATGGAAGGCCAGTGTACTAACCAAACTATACGATGACCGCACATATATTTAGGCTCGTAAGCAATGGCTATTTATTTCTATGTTATAGTATCTAATGAACGCCTATAATTCGTGCATCATATAATTGGAAATGCTTAAGCAAGGCTTATAATAACAACCGACAATGAAGCTTGTGTGATGAATGAATTAATCACCAAACATGGCAATCATAAAATTCAAAAGGTTAATGATTTTGAATTCCGACTAGAAAAAAATGAAACAAAGGGAATGAATGTTCCAGTTACTATTTTCTCAGACGATCTTTTAATTTCCAAGATGGTTGCAGACAGAACGATAGATCAGGCTGCTAACGTTGCCACACTACCGGGGGTAAGAAAGCATGTCGTGGTCCTCCCTGACGGTCACGAGGGCTACGGATTTCCTGTAGGAGGGGTTGCCGCAACTGATTTGGTCGAAGGCGTCATCAGCCCAGGAGGGGTCGGATATGACATTAACTGCGGTGTAAGACTAATCCGTACAAACCTGACTGAAAAGGATCTTTCAAGGAGAGGAATCAGAGAAGTTATTAATGAACTGTTTAAGACTATACCTTCTGGCGTAGGAAAAACAGGTTCAATTAGGTTGACAAAATCTAGCCTTGACGAAATCCTCGTGGAAGGTGTGAAATGGACGATTGAGAACGGATATGGTGGGGAAGAGGACGCTGAGGTTTGTGAGGAGGGAGGCAAGATGACGGGAGCTGATCCAGATAGTGTTTCCGAGACTGCTAAGAAGAGAGGTATGAATCAGCTGGGGAGTTTAGGCTCTGGAAACCACTTTCTAGAGATTCAGAAGGTAGATAAAATCCTTGATGAAAGGGCAGCTGCTGCAATGGGTTTAAATGAAACCGGCCAAGTGACAATTCTCATTCACTGCGGATCTAGAGGATTCGGCCACCAAGTATGCAGTGATTACCTGCGCCTTTCCGAAAGCATTTCTAGAAAGTATCAGTTAAAACTAGTTGATAGAGAATTGGCTTGTGTTCCCAATAATTCTCAGGAGGGATTGAATTATCGTAAGGCAATGTATTCGGCGCTCAATTTTGCCTGGTGTAATAGGCAATTAATTACGCATTGGACGAGGAAAACATTTGAAAAACTGTTTAGTATGAGTGAACAAGGGCTGGATATGGAACTAGTATATGATGTTTCGCATAATATTGCCAAAGTTGAGCGTTATGACATTAACGGCGAGGGAACATGCGATTTGATGATTCATCGTAAAGGAGCGACTAGGGCATTTCCTGCGGGAATGCCACAAGTATCTGAGAGGTATCGAGCCGTGGGTCAGCCGGTCATCATACCTGGATCTATGGGAACGGCAAGTTGGATTCTACTAGGAAATAAGAAGTCCTTTGAATTGAGCTTTGGCTCTACTGCTCATGGAGCCGGAAGAACCATGTCAAGATCAGCCGCTAAGAGAGCATATTCTCTGGACGAAGTCCAGAATAATCTCAAAGATAAAGGTATTTATCTCAAAGCTCTAACTAAAGAAGGTGTCGTGGAGGAAACACCGTATGCATACAAAGACGTCGATAGGGTCGCTACAATATCTCATTCTGTTGGAATTGCAACAAAAGTTGCAAGATTAGTCCCCTTAGGTGTAATGAAAGGTTGAATTCAGAAGAGGATCCAGATTTAGAGATTATAAAAGCGCGAAAAATGTTGAAGCTCAGAGAACAAGCTGCTGCCACTGAAAAGCGACGAAAAACCCAAGATGAATCCAAATCTGTTGAAAAGTCAAAGAGAGACACTTTTCTCAAATATGTTTATGACAGAGGGGATGAGGTTTTATCTGCGGCTGAATCACAATTTCCATCACAAACGATGGCTGTAATAAATCGCATACTCGACTTGATAGAAAGAGGAGACATACAACAAAAGATGTCTGGAGGAGAATTGTTGTCACTTTTCCGAATGTTGGGATTAAACATCAGAATGAACACGACTATAAAAATCGAAGATCATGGCAAGTTGGTTTCCTTTTCTGATAAGTTGAAAGCTGACAGTATTAAAAATGAAATCGAAACTGATTAAATTCTGTATGTATACTAAATTCAGGTTTCAACCTATGCTAAAATTTCATCCAGTGGTGCAGACGTGTCGAACTAACTATTGTCTAACAAAGCAGAAAATAATATAATAGTCTGTTCTAATTTTAAGTATCAATATAATTTCAAGGTAAGGGGGGACATCAATTACTAAAGTTATCACAATAGAGTTAATGCTTGTAGTGCTTCAGCATTAAGGCGAAACTTGTTTTAACTAATGAAATCCTTACAGTAGATACGTTTTAATTCGATTGACAACTACTGTTAGGAGTAACTACCTACTGAGAAAGTGCACCAAATGGATTACCAAGGCCTCATAAATATGACAAGAGATTTTCAATGTGCGGTTATATCCAGTAACGATAAGGCTCTAATTTATAGGATAATCAACTCTGAAGCATCAACCTATAGAATTGCATCATCAAAATTCAGATTTCGACAGCAAAATTTCCAAGAAACATCCGATTACACGGCATTGAAAAGGCTTATTGAGCTTCGATACGTTGAAGAAAATCAAGAACAGAGGCGAATGTTCGGTGGAACCACGGTATATAGGTTTACTACTTATGGTTTGCTTTGTGTTTTCGCAAACAAGCTGATTTACCCCCCTCAACTACTCTTAAATTATAGTGCCAGTAACGTCCTTAGAACGCTTGTATTTTCATATTTTGAAACTAAAACAGTAAGTCAAGGCACTGCTAGATTCTTTGAGGCAATAACTGAATATTTAAATGAATGTGCAGGGTTATTGACAAATCAAAATTTCCCTCTGGCATCCGAACTGGGAAGCGACGATAGAAGCGAAAACTCATTGAGACATGAATTAGAGGAATTAATCAAGGTTCTCGCAGTGAAGCTGGCTTTAATGTATCGTGAGTCAAATCTATTAATCATTTCTTCTACACTCATGCAAAATGATAGTGCAAGGGTTTCACTTTATGAATTGGAAAGTTCAATGAAAGGGCTCATTGCCGCCGATAGGAAATTCATGCACCTATTGGAAGAAACCAAACGTGAGTTTGATGAAATTAAATAAAATATCGGATTTAATATCCAGTTGGAAATGATGAACGATGCTTTGGACTTCTGACCTATTCCATATGCCTAGATCAAGACTTTTAACTGTCATATAGAATAGGTGACATCTATTATACCTTATATATTCACTCCTAGCTTTATGAGATCGAAATAATAAAATCTTCCAAAACTTTCCTGAATATTCTTGAATACTTTCAATATTGTTAATGGCGCTACTTTGAGAGATCTTCTCCAACAGTAACAATAATTGCTAGATCTTGATTCAATAGACATATTTGGATTGCTAAATTAGGCCTATAAAGTGCCAAAAGTGAGTGTAATGCAAACCGCCCAATCAGTTGTGATGCTATCTTAAATTGTTGTTGCTACATTCAGCTTTAGACACTAACAGTAGTCCTAAAATGGGGCTGTCAACATTTTATTCTCAACAGTATGTCTAGCAATTTGCAGTGACAGTATCTGACGAAGAACAGTTGACAAGAATTGAGGGGGTAATCCCTAACCTATTATTTACAGACCAAAACTAAGTCTCCTAGGCAGTATAGGCATACTCTCGTAATCCAGCTTTTTCCGTCAATTTTCCACCTATTTTGATTAACACAAATTCCTTATTGCTATGATTGATAGAATCATATAATTCCCTTCCTATTCCTCTGTGTAATCCTTCATATTCCTCCATTGAAAGCTTCATTCTATTGCCGATCTCCTCCTCTAGATTCAATGCGGCTACTATTTCCTTGTAGGATGGTTGAATTACACCACTAAAGACCATTGCACTGCTACCGCTGCCGTAAGAACCAAAGCCTACCCTTTTACCATCCAGATCAGTTCCTCTCTTATATTCAAACTCTAGAGAGCTCCTAAATCCCATATACATTGAAGCAGTATATAGATTGCCGATTAATTCAGAAGCCTTTAAAGAGCTCGCCATCTTATTTTCATAGGCCTCATGGTAAAGTGATGTCTGCATAAACAGCCTCCGGAATTTCTCATCTGCTTTCATAAACTCTGTATCCGCGAGAATAGATTCAATAGTACCCCTGGGGTCCCTTGGAGAAGGCTCTTCTAACCCTATCTCAGTAATAACTTCCTTCCATCTGGGAAGGCTTCTCCACTCATGTCTTAACAGGTAAGCCAAAGCTTTCTCACCCATTCGTCTGTACGGTAGATGAACACTGATTAGATCAATATGATCCGTAATGGATTCCCCTTCCTTAAGATCAATTAGTCCATATTTCAATGCCTTTTCTTTATAACTGTCAAAGGCCTTCCTGACCTGTATCAGGTATAACAGATTTGAATAATTCCCGTTGACTAAAGGTGTTTCTTTTCCAAATGGCCGATAAAAATCATACTCATTTCTAATAATGGTAGACGTAACCTTCTGATCGAAGGCCAACAGTCTAGGATTCTCCTTGATCAGCATGGCTATTGCACCGGCTCCCTGGGTGTACTCTGCTGCCGAACCAATATCATATTTCGCAATATCACTTACAATCACGATTGCAGCTTTACCATTGTTTTCTTCAGCACGTATCCAATTTGCATTGTCATAAAGAGCGTAAGATCCGCTAACACATGCGAATTTGCACTCAATTCCCCCAGCATGTTCAAAAGAACCTTCACCATAAACTTGCTCCAGCATCCCAATTACAAAAGAATTCATTGCTTTTGATTCGTCAAGTCCTGATTCAGTTGCTACATACATTCTTCCAATGTCTTGGGGTTGCAAACCATTCTTTTCCATTAATGTCAGGCAGGCGTTGGCCGCCATACAGGCCGGATCTTGATTAACATCAACTATAGCCATTTTCCTAATCCCTATACCATATTCCAGCTTCTGAGGGTCAATTCCCCTCGCCTCTGCAAACTCCCTACAATCTACATAAAGCTTAGGAACGTAGATAGCCAGATCATCGATTCCTACTGGCATGATTACAAGATTTGTCTTTATAGACAATTTAAAGGTACTTCTAAGGTTATTTGACCAATCGTCTTAACCTGATTGACAACGGCAAATTTTGCTATTATAATATCCTAAAGTCCTCGACTAAGGAACAGTCAATCAAAAGTACCTAATTTTGTTATAGTAGTTATCCCTCTCGCATGGTCTATAACCTATCTGCCTTATGGACTCTATTATCTTGTTTGCGGTCATCTCAGTGGACCTTGCCCCTGTAGCACTAACAACCTCTTCTCCGATAAGAGTCCCCCCAAAATCATCCGCTCCATAATTCAACGCCAGCTGGGCCATACCAATTCCATTGGTTAGCCATGAGGACTGCAAATGATCAATCAACCCGTAGAAGACTATTCTAGAGATTGCAACCATCTTTAGCAAGCCTAATCCACCTGACGGATACCTCACTGAACCGTCCGATTGCATTTCGGTCTTGTTAGGCTCAAAGCTCCATGGTATAAATGACATAAAACCTCGTGTTTTTTCCTGCAATTTTGCAATTAGGAGTAGATGTTTTGCCCTCTGCTCTGTCGTCTCCACCGTTCCGTACATCATTGTTGCGGAAGACCTAATTCCTAGGCTATGAGCTTCCTCCATGATTCTTAACCATTCATCAGTCTTAATTTTCAATGGACTAATTATAGATTTTACGTCATCATCCAATATCTCTGCCCCTGCACCGGGGAGCGAGTCAAGTCCGGCCAACTTTAATCTATGAAGAATTTCACGTGTACTGCTCCTCTCTACTCTTGCTATCATATCTATTTCAGAAGCAGAGAGACCATGGATACCAATTTCAGGATATCGTCTTTTTATTTCTCGGAATGCTTCTTCATAATACTCGATCTTAAGATTTGGATTATGTCCACCCTGAATAAGAATCTGAGTGATGCCATATGCATTTTTTGCCGCAATCACACGGTCGAGTATCTGCCTCAGAGATAGTGTGTATGATTCTGAATGCCCAGGAGGCCTATAGAATGCACAAAATTTGCAATATGTTACACATACATTAGTATAATTAAGTATTATATTATTAACAAAGCTAGCATCCTTTCCAAATAGTTTGGTGCGCAAGTAATTGGCGGAAATACCTAGAGAATAAACATCATCAGATTCCAGAAGTCTAACGCAATCGCTTAACTTGAGGTGACTTCCACCCACAACGTTATTTACGATATCTAAAATATCTGACTTTTCGATCAGGTTCTGAGCAAACCGGGTCCCGCTATTCAATATACATGGTATGTGGACTAGTGATGATATTTATTCGTTACAAACCTTAGAACTGAAGAATGAACAAACAGAATAAATTTATCACAACCGCCTCTTTCTGTTGTACTTCCGATTCAAGAAATGAGTGTGAACCTTTTAGATTTTATTCAATGCAGTAACGCAGTATATCCACTCTTATCAATCCTTCAAAAATGCAACATGAAGATCTGAATTGGCCCAGATCGCCTTATCCCTATTTAGTAGTGGAGAATTGCATAGGCTTTATATTGACATTCACAGACATATGTCAACTGTATTGCAGCAAGGTAGTGAGCGAGTAACCCCTGCACTCGAGAAGGCGATGGCAGGCGAAGAACTATCATATGATGACGGAATGCAACTCATGAATGAAGAGAACCTTTTCCTACTGGGGGCAGTTGCAGACAGTCTACGCAGGCATAATAGCGGAAATACTGTAACATTCGTTTGTTCGTACTATCTCAATTATACGAACATATGTGCTGCAAGTTGTCCCCTCTGTGCTTTCTATAGAAAAGGCCAAGAGGGAGACGCCTATACCCTTACTACCGAACAACTCGTCGCGAGGGCCAGAATAGCAGTGAACGAATTGGGAGCCACTGAGTTACACATTGTTGGAGGCTTTCATCCGAAGTTGGGACTGGACTACTATGAACATATGATCATTTCTATTAAAAAAGAATTCCCTCATGTAAGTATAAAAGCACTCACTCCAGCTGAAATTTTTTTCATTTCCAAGCTGACTAAGAATTCCGTAAAGGAAATACTGACTAGATTGAAAGGTGCTGGGTTGGACGCATTACCTGGGGGTGGTGCAGAAATATTTCACGAGCAAACAAGAAATTTGATTGTAAGAGGGAAGTGTTCTGGAGAGGAATGGCTTGATACTGCCCGGCAAGCCCACGAATTAGGCTTGAGGAGCAATTGTACTATGCTCTTTGGCCATGTTGAGAAACCTGAACACATTGTTGATCATATTATCCGGATCCGGGAGCTACACAAGAATACCCATGGCTTCACTACATTCATTCCACTTAAATTTAGTCTAGAAAATACCGAGCTTGAGAAGAACCATCTGCTTCAAAGAGAAAGCCCATCGACGTATGATCTAAGAGTTATAGCCGTTTCAAGAATCTTACTTTCAAACGTACTAAATAATATCTCTGTATATTGGATAGCCCTTGGAAAGAAGTTGGCCCAAGTCGCGCTTCATTACGGTGGCAACGATTTGGTCGGAACAGCGTTCTCTGAGGAAATATTCAGAGCAACAGGAAAGCATAATGTAACTTCAACACAAGAGCTAATCAGTTTAGTTGGTGAAATTAATAGGCAGCCCGCCCAACGTGATACTTTTTTCAATATTCTCAAACATTTTTAGCTGGTATTTGGGAATGTCTTAATATATTTTTGGACTTTTTCGATGGTACTCATGTATTCTACCAGATATTAATCTTATTCAAAAAATTTACCTAAATTTTGATCAGACTTGAGACATTTTCCTTCAGGATCCCCTTACTTGATGCCAGCTCAAACATTTTTTGGATGGATGCAACACCTTCCGTCCCCATGTCTATAGTTAACCTGTTTACGTACATTCCTATGAATTTACCGATCACTTCTCTGGCCTGATTTCTGCTGTACGTCATGGCATAATCCAGTGCGTCATCAAAATGATTAAGCCCGTAGAGGATAGATTCTTTAAACAAGTGCTCAAATTCCTTAATCTGGAAATCTGACATCGTTTTTGAACTTGCAACATTTATCCCAAGTGGAACCGCCAGGCCATTTGTGATGTCATTCCACCAATCCCCCAGATCGAGGACCTTTAAGAGACCATATGCATGATAAGTGATCTGCCCTTCATGAATTACCAAACCAGCATCAACTTCTCCCCTCTTTACAGCACTGGGAATCATGTGAAATGGTATCTCAACGTCGGGGTAGTTCCCTAAAGCAATCCTTGAAATCAAGTATGCCGAGGTCATTCTTCCAGGCACAGCAATCGTCGCATGACTGAGTTCGGGGATTGTGAATCTTTTCTTCGAAATAATCACTGGACCATAGTTAAGGCCAAAACTGGCGCCACAGCGTAAGATAACGTAATTCCTCAGGAATGCAAATGTATGCGCAGAGATCGCAGTAACGTCAAGGTCGTGATTCAGTGCCCTCTTGTTAAGGGTTTCAATATCCTCTATTACGTGCTTGAATTCGAACAAAGTACTACTCACCTTGCCTGATGCAATTCCATAAAACATGAATGCATCATCAGCGTCAGGTGTATGACCTAACCTTAATTCAATCACACAACGTTGAACGTATCAGAGTCTTATATGCTTCTCCTTAATGTCTGCTAGATGAGGGCAATGTCGATTGCTGCATTCATCTCCTTGCCCGTCAGAGTCAGGTACCGAGTCTGCAAACCAAAAAAGGCTATTTAACGTTGCACCAAACAATGACAAGTGGATTAGAATGTAACTGGGAATCTATACTAACTCTTCTCTTTATCATATCCAAGAGTAGTAGCATATGGGGAGTAAGTTCAGAGCTAATCCCGCTAAAATAATCCCAATTAGCTCAATTGAATTATAAGTATCTGCTGTAGAATAATGTCCTGACTCCTAATGAGGTTGCCATTAAAGGATACTCAAAATAGTAATGTTCAAGAAGTAAATTCTATCTTCTATCAGGTTGGAGAGTGTTACCTACGCTCAATATCTCCAAAAATTTCAATGCAAGAGGTAAACGTTATGCTCGCAGATGGTACCGTGACACAGTCACCTACATTCGATATTGGAAACGTATTGAAATACTTCGAAAACCTTGTTCGATCTCTATCTGGCTGGCAAATTTCTGGCATATTTCAATCCAAGGTTGAGGATTTGAATAGGATCTATTGCGAATTTAGGAAAACTGCAGGCAAATATGACGTCAGAGGATACTTTGGAATTCAATTTCATGCTCTCCCTTATTATCAGGTTAACAAAAAAGTGCTTGACATACAAAAAAATCTCAGACAATTGGAAGATAAAGGTATTCAATACTATTCCCAGATCTCTCAGCAAGCAAACAAGACGATAGAGGAGGAATTGTCACTAAAAGGGCTTGCAAAAATGAGCGATGATGAGTTATTTAAGAATCTGCTTGAAAATGAGGGGCTCTATGGTGATTTAGTGAAGAAGGCCGAGTCGGTTGAAAGTGAATTCCCTCAATTCCTTGATATTGATCGTCAAAGGAAATTACTAATCCAAGATCTGGAGAACCTTGTAATAGAACTTTATCAGGTTTCACCAGTTTTGATTGATTACAATAAATTAATGCAGGGGGAAGCGGGAGTTGTCATGTACGTAGACGTTGGAACTATTAAGAATGAAAAAACGGGACAAATTGATTCTTTCGTCAATACTAAGAGGTGGTCCTCAATCCACTCTCATCAGATCATTTCTACACTAATAGAGCTTCGAGATGCGATGGATCGTATATGAAATCGCCATTCTTCAGTTAGGCCAGAGTTAGTAATATATCACATGAAACTGGTATGGCTCTGAATTCAAGTAGGATATCAAGTAAGATATCAAAAAAACTTACTTGACCTGAATAGCACCTGGGGATAGTGGGAGATAGTCGATGTACATACTAAGTAAGCAACTTCAATATAGGCAAGGGAGCCTAATGAATATTCTCAGATAAGATGCTCAAAGATATAATAAAGAATCGAATCGACTCGTCAAAACCGCGAGAAGAAGGGCTAACTTACATGATAGACCGGCTGCCTAGCATAGATAGCGAAGTTATTGAAACTCTTTCACCGATAGTAGATATAGTGAAGATCTATGGAGCTTATCCGCTTTTGATTCCAGATTTTATTCTCCAAAAGAAAATTGGAATTTATCACAAGCATGGAGTCCAAGTGTCGCTAGGAAGTACGATGGCCGAGTACGCGATAATAGAAAATGTATTTGAAAGGTTCGTAACTGAGGCTGCTACGATAGGTATTGATGTTATAGAGATAAGTGAAAACAATCGTGATTTGAGCTTGGAAGAAAAAGAAGAAATTGTCAAAATTATCGAATCAAAAGATATGAGGTACTTGTGGAAAATCGGCAGGAAAGATCCTAGGCATCAATTAACCGTTGAACAGATTCTTTCACGAACTGAACAGAGTATTAAGCTTGGTAGTAACAAGGTTATACTGGAGGCAAATGAAGGAATAGGTGTAGGAATTTACGATGAACGTGGAGCAGTGAAATGGCACCTTATGGGTGCGCTTACATCAAAATTTCCACCGAGAACCTTCGTTTTTGAAGCGCCACTTGAATCGCAACAATCCGCACTTATAGCTGAGTTTGGACAACGTGTAAACTTGGCAGAAGTTAGGCCCGACTTGCTCATGTCTGTCGAAACACAACGAAGAGGGTTAATGTCAAAAGCAGCGTACGGGGTTTCCTACTTTAGAAAGGATCCAGAAGGTGGTCCTGCGTCCAAATTTATTTACTACATAATCAAGACTAAATACCCTATAGAACAGAGCGAATTGATCCGAATTAGTCATTTGCCTAGGAGAACAATTCAAAATGCCATTGAAGATCTTAAGGACCAGGGATTAGTTCTGGAGAAAAATAGCCTGGATGATACCCGACGTAAGGCCTACTATCCGGTGCTTTCTGAATGGCTTTAACCATTTCAGTTCTATAGGTAGTATTTAGATCATATGCTAATAGAATAAATATTAATAGGATTGCCCCTGATACGCACGATAGCTGCATATCCCATTGACAAAGTTTGATTATGACTGCTTTGCGATTTCAAGCCACTATCCGTTCTTTTTATAACTTAATTGGGTTCTATCTGCCTCAATCCAAAATCTATAAGTTTTTAAATCTCAGCAACAAAAATTAGAAGGAGAAAGCTACGTAAGTAGGCGAATATTTGTGACCAAACAGGAAGAAACCCCCAACGAACAGAGAACCGAACCTAGGGAAGAGACATTAAAAGTGACAAAACCCATTGAAGGTCATCTCGCTACCACGCCTGATTCATCTTTAGATTTCGCTCAAGAACTAGTAGACTATTCAAAGCGTTTGGAAACATGTCGAAAGACGCTGCATATGGCAGGTAAGACAATCAGGGTAGGGACTACACCTAATGAGATACTACGTGAAACGAGGAATTATACTCTCTTGCACTATATGCCTATGACAAACAAGACTTTTCCAACCCCAATACTAGTCGTATATGCCCTTATGAATAAATCATATATTCTCGATCTGCAGCCTGGTAGAAGCTGGATCCAAAATCTTCTTCGCCAAGGGTTTGATGTGTATCTTGTTAATTGGAATGCTCCATCATCTATAGATAAATACGTTTCATTCGATGATTATGTAAATTATTACTTAGACCATTGTGTTGAAATTGTAAGGAAAAAAAGAGATGTGGAAAAGGTAACCTTACATGGCTATTGTCTTGGCGCAACGATGTCTGTAATGTATACAGCAACACATCAGGAGAAAGTTAGAAATTTAGTGACCATTGCTCCTATAATAGATGCAGATCAAGACTCAACAGTTCTCGCAAATTTTGCCAAGAATATCGATGTCGATAAATTAGTAGATACATTGGGGAACTTTACAACTGAGCAACTTTACACATGTTATTCGATTCTAAAACCGTTTAAGCAGGGGGTAAACAAGTATATCAACCTAGTGCAAAATATTGACAATAAAAAGTTCGTTGACAACTTTCTAGGAGTTGAGAAATGGCTTTATGATACACCCCCTATTGCAGGTGAAACATTTAGGCAGTGGATAAAAGATATCTACCAAAACAACTTGCTTGCAAAAAATGAAATGCGAATAAAAGAAATTTCAGATAGGAATAATCAAGTAGCAGATGACCATAACATTTTAGATCTTTCCAAAATAACAGTACCACTACTAAATATAGTCGCTGAAGAGGACCACTTAGTTGCGCCAGCAGCCAGCTCTGTGTTGAATGACTTGGTATCGAGTAAAGATAAACGTTTGATGAGATTCCATACCGGTCACGTTGGACTTATTGCGAGCAGTTATTCTCAAAATAATGTTTTGCCTAAAGTAGGGCAATGGATAAAATCTAGATCCCAATAACCTATGGTCCGATCTTAGTAGACGTAGTTATTTAAAATGGGCCAGATGAGTGTTTTTTTGCATAGACTCTTTAACCTTTGATAGAAGATATCACAACCTCTTAGTGCTCATAATTCTTTACTAAATTTAGATATGCATATAATAGGTCAGGCAACTACATTTTAAAAAGGAAAAATTTGATCCTGTTGACACGACCAAATAGGCTGAACTATATTAATTGAAGATATCTAAAAACACCTTGCGACGGCAGGATCATATCATGAAAAAAATGATCTTTAAGTAGTTCCAAGCGCATATGCATTCCGCATTTTATGTGTTACCATTTTATGTGTTACCAATCAAATTATCAGACTGATTACGCCAATGTTTATTTGAACCCACTGACATTAAATTCATCGTAGCCGATTGGTAATTCTTCATTCTTCATTCTTCATTCTTCATTTTTCATGTATCTAGCTGGGTAATTCGGAAAGAAATAATTTAAGCACACCCTGGAGCTCTTTGACTGAATTCCATATCCCCAAATTCATAGGGGGCATGCCTTAGTGACCATAAACCTTTTTTAAGAGAAATTAGATTGAGCTAGATATATGCAGTATTTTACCGCCCTTAAAATTGGTCAAAAAAGGGTTAAATCTGCCCAGGATTTCCTGAAGACTTATGCGGAAAATGCTATGCCTGCCTTGGCACTGAAGGACAACAAAGCCGATCAATGGGAACCAGTAGGTGAAGAGAATCTCTATGGGATTGTAAAGGATTCTAATGGGTACATGATCGTAATATGCGACAAAAATGGAATTGCAAAAAGTCTAGCAAATTGGTTTAATGAGGAGGAAAAAAATAGTATAGTATCGAAAATAAAATCAGAACACTCGATGGAAGAATACCTAGGGAGACTATCACTTCCGGTTTAGCTATGGCATATTATACATGCTGACGTAGAATTTGTAATTATATAAATTCGAATTATAACTGATAATAAATTTCAAGTCTCAGATTTGTTATATTATTAAATATCCCTCGTAAGGATTATTCGTGTGTATTCATATATCTAATCGAATTTGCGGCCCATTCGGGCCACAATGAACCCTTTCCATAAATAGTTTGTAGAACCAGTTCCAATCACGGTTGCCTGACTGATTTGGTCGCAATTGCCAACGAATAACTAAGATTGAATTACTTGATTACTATCACATCTATCTAGATCGTCGCTGAATAATAGCAGAAGTCTAGACTGACCTGCGATTTTTTCTCTTTCTCTTACTTTGAATGATCCCTATCAGCTGATATCCATACTCCAGGTTATGCTTAACATGATTAATTCCATGAGACTTATCTGGGACGAATTTGTCGTCAAGAATATTTTCAATAAATGTTTTTGATCTTCTCACTGACAAGATCGCATGTTGAACCTGACTATCCAACAACTTCCTTCCCAATTCTCTTTCCACTCTTTCCTTGAATTCCTTTTCGTCCCCAGCGATGTCAAAGTACTCTTGTAGCTTGGCATAATTACTGCATAGGTCCTTGATGCTATTCAAGTCGTACTCAGACAATCCCTTAAGCGCATCATGGACTGACTCCGTAGTTCTTCCTGTTATCTGTACTAGACTATCAACTAGACCTTTGTCAGATATCACTCTTTCAGTAATAGGTCTATGCATATGATTAGCTTGCACCTCAGTTGAGAAATCTAAGCTATAGGATTGTGCCAAATTTTGTTGAGCTTTCATAGTTCGATAATATGCTTCAGCATTATACGAATCAATGCGTGCTCCAGAGGCATCTTTTCCACTATGGATAACAGAAATCACATTCACAAGAATTTCCGGGTAAGACAACCTTAAGGAGTCGCTGAAACTTTGGTAGTTTTCATTAAGATCCTTGTAGATATTAAAGACTACCTGATCAAATGTTTTAAGGTTTCTTCCCTCTGCACTACGAAACTTCCTTATTTCTCCCACAGAAATAGTAAGTATGTCTGATAATTTAGAAGGACTAAAATCATATCCAGTTACCCTTGCAGCGTGGACAATTACTCTTACTGCCTCCAAGAAACTCGGCTGAAATTGAAGCTCTCGTATAGAAATCATGTCTACGTATGACATGGCCGTGGAATATAATGGATCATCGGACGAAATTTTCAAGTTATTGAAATAATGTATCAGCTCTTCGTACAGCGAATCCTTGAGTTGTATACCTATATCCTCGCTTATACTTTGTTTGAGATCCAAATTCATGCTTTTCCTATTACTTGCATCCATGTCATTTGAATCTCCTATTGGTATATGTACCCACCACTATGAATGAATAGGTATATTGTTGAGTTAATTTTCTTTAATGAATACAATTTTAACAGGAATAAGTGTTTCACATCCCTTAAATACCTCATGACCGAATTTAACGTTACTATGTACAAGTAAATTTATCACTATGCCTGAGCTAGTAGAATTTAGCGACTTTCAATTACGCAAAAACACTGCACGCTTAGCTCTGTTTGATGTTTTAATCTGTGTCAGATGGTCCACTATCATAGGCAAGAATATTCCTACGTCAGTCACTACCCCGATTGCTTGAGTTGTGCCTCTATCCAATAGTTTTGTTACCACAGGTTGGCTGATGTCTACAGCAACTACCTTTACTGACGACGGTAGCATATTGCCTACCGCAATTGAATGAAGCATGGTCGAAAACATTAAGACCATCCTCGCATTTTCCAGTAATTTTTTGTACTTGTGTTGAGCTTGGACTACATCAGTCACTACATCAGGAATAGGACCATCATCCCTAATAGAACCGGCCAATACGTACGGCACATTCCTTGATACGCATTCGTACATTATCCCGTTACGTAAGGCACCTTTTGTCACCATTTTCTTTAATGATCCTGCTTTGAAAACTTCGTTTATAGCTTGCATATGATTTCTATGCCCTCTTACCGCTAGAGTTCCATCTTTAACATGCATACCAAGAGACGTTCCCATGATGGCGTTCTCGACATCGTGAACTGCTAATGCATTACCTGCAAGTAATCCATCAACATATCCCATTCTTATTAATTGTGATAAGGCCGCTGCGGCACCGGAATGGACTATTACTGGTCCTGATACCACCACTATTTTTCCATGAGACCTTTCTTTAGTATTGTAAATGTCATAAGCTACTTTTCGAGCAATTTGTTGAGTTGGTCTTTCACTAGAACTCGAGCTACTCATGAACTGAAATATATCCACTCCTTCTCTTGGACGTTCCTGCGGAATGATTCGAATACCTCGCTCGCCTGTGACAATCATGTCCCCTTTTCGTACCTCACGTATCACCTTACATTCGGCGGTCTTGGTTTCAATGTCCAATGCGATGCACTTGTCCATCATCATATTCCTTACACTTATCCAGGAACCCCTAAAGTAGATTTGAGTTGGATTATTGGTTGTGCTATAGAAAGCATCAGGTAATACCATGTCCTTACTGGCTGGTTCTAATTCAACTTCGTCAATATAGAGTGGTTGTGCACCTTCACGGTACACTGATTCCAGTAGCCTGTCTAAATGATCCCTGTCTTTTCCTATTATGAGTAGACGCGAAGTGCTCTCTTCTCCTTTTTTCTTGCCGACATGAAATTCTAGAATCTGAAAGTCCCCCTTGAGATCCATAATGGTATCAAGAATTCTACCTAAGATCATCGAATCAATTAGATGGCCCCTAACTTCCACTTCCTGGGCATGGTTTATTTTTTTAGCCACTTGTTTTTAGTTAAATCTGCTTGTTCATTTTAAGTTTTCATTAGTTTTTTCAAATACAACGAAATCTTCGTGTTTAATCTATTTTATTAGCTAGTAGAAATCTTTAATTGAAATATAAAATTGCTATTGTGGAGCGTAATCTAGACAAATGAACAACAACAAATTTTGAAAATTTATTCATCGTCTGAGACGAATTATTCCATTTTAGAGACATTCACTTAGAAAAAAGAGCATCCTTGGTACGTTTTAGAAGCAGTAGTATATCATTTCCATCTTCTCCATCCCTTGTGCAAGAAAGAAACTGCCGAAGAATATTGGAAGGATAGCCTTGAGTCTCATATGTCTTGGCTTGAATAGCCATTTCGAACCGGTCTACGCTATGAACCAGTTGTGACGTATCAGTCTTATTTTCAAGATACTCTTTCCAAATATCCGTATATTCTTTCAGCGTTTCTGGAGGCAAATGATTGAGGATACAATCTATTGCTTCAGTTTCTTTGATTCGCTTTTCATTGCTAGAGATTTCATTCGGTTCATAGTCCCCAATGATTGATTCTCCCAGATCGTGCAAGATTGCCATCTTCATGGCTCTCTCTGTCTTCATACCTAAAATGTCAGAGATTACCATGACCATTGTACTCATAGCGTACGAATGATCTGCCACAGATTCAGGATTCTTGACTTTTACCTTGTTGATCCATCCTGATCTCTTTATTGCTTTCAATTCCTCTACATAATTAAAGAAATTCGCCAACAACCGATAGTTGAGAGGTGACAATACCATCGAAGTTGTCCTATAAATTACCTAATAAAAGATTTCCCTCCGGCAAGTACCTAACATCAGGAAATTAATACTGGAACCTTCAAAATTTAGCCAGCCATCAATTTAATTTTAAAATCTGGTATCGTAGATTATAATCAAAACCAAGCGCTATACTTCGACACGATTCGTCATTTGTATTATCCCAGAAACTTGATTTTGCTCTGTTACTATCTTGAATACCAATGTAATTTAATTGGACAACCTTAACAGTAAGGCATGACACATAAATTTCTCTTATTCAGGTTTGCTTGTCAGTCGAAGTACTTGCCGTGAACCAGGCTATTCAACTACAAAACACAACCTAACACGTGTGACCTGTTTTGAGTCAGATTAGACCCCAAAACAAGGAGGACGCAGGTTAATGTATCTTTTTCCATGCAGTATCGGGGATACCAAGCCGTTTATTGGCTGTTCTAGCCATAACAAAAAATAGATCAGAAAGTCTGTTCAGATAAATTATCGTGAGAGGATTGATTGATTCTGCTTTTGATAAACCTACAACCGAAATCTCTGACCTTCTAGCAATGCTTCGACTCATGTGCAAGTGACTAGCTTCAACGCTGCCCCCTGGCAGTATAAAGAAAGAAATCGGTGAGAGTTCCTGCTCAAGAGTGTCTATAGTCTTCTCAACCGTGGATATCATGTCTTCGTTAACTCGTGGGCTTCCAAAACGGTTATCGGTGCTTGGACTGTCATCGGCTAAATCTGCACCGAGGATGAACAGATCGTTTTGAACTGTCAACAGAATCTCAACAAAGTCTGAGAAACTGCTGACATGTTGAGAAGTCTCCAAAGTTGCTAAGCCTAAGCCAACACTAGAGTTTAATTCATCGACAGATCCATAAGCAATTATTCTTGCATGATGTTTTGGTATTCTCTTTCCACCTATGAGTCCAGTCTCTCCTAGATCACCAGTCTTGGTATAGATTTTCATAATCGCTACAATAGATCACTTCAGATTTAATTTAATTTAATTTTTGACGTCAATTTCGGTCTGCTTAGCAAAAATACTGCTTTCGTTCGATATTGAACTAGCTAATAATAGGAGAAATTTGCGAAAACTTCGAAAAAGTACTTGCTTTGAGTCACTTAGTATGAATGAATTTCAGCCTTGTGTTCTCTCAGATACTTTTTCTTTTTAAACCGCTCATTACACTTTTCACATTTAAATGGCTTTTCAAATTCGAGTAAGAATCGTTCCCTTCTTTCCTCGGGGGTTTCAATCAATGATTCTGGTTCACTTTCGGCTGAGTTTATCATGATGGATTATAATCAAAACCATATATGTTAGTATATTTAGCTTGAGTAAGAAATTTACATTAGAAAGATTCTTGCTAATCGTACTGAGAAATTACCTCTAGCATATAGTTCGAAGGTGAACCGGGGTCCATACTGAACGGGTTTCGATGGAGGTAATCCAATAAATGAATAAATGAATTCTAAAAGGCTGATACTCTCTTTGAAGTCAAACCAACGAATGCTTGACCTTTAAAACCAACTTCAGCAAACCGCTTAGTTAACCATTAAGGGTGTTTTTCTGCCCTCTAGAATTTCTATGATATTATGAGCAGCAATTTCTGACATTTTCGAACGAACCTGATATGTCGCGCTTCCAATGTGCGGCAGCAGTACCACATTCTCCATTCTGATTAGCGGACTGTTAGTTCTTAGTGGCTCACTTTCAAAAACGTCTAGTGCAGCCCCAGCAATCCACTTGTATCTTAGAGCTTTTATAAGACTCCTCTCATCAATTACTTGACCACGAGAAGTATTGATTAAATAGGACGTATTTTTCATACGCCTAAGTTTTGACTCGTTAATTATGTTTCTACTTTCCCTGTTTAAATTAGCGTGTATGGAAAGAAAGTCACTTTCTCTTAGGATAGTATCCAATTCTGCATACCTGGCACCCATTTCATATTCGAGTTTCATTTCCAACCGGTGGCGGTTGTGGTAGAGAATATTCATGTTAAATCCTTTCGCTCTTCGAGCTACGGCTCTTCCTATTCGACCTGCGCCTATAAGTCCCAGTGTTTTGCAGTACACATTTGAGCCTAGAAAGAGATCAGGTGACCATCCCACCTTCCATTTTTTGTGTCTTATGTATTTGTCTGCAAGTACAACTTTTCTGGATATAGCAAGAATTAAAGCGAAGGTTAAATCCGCAGTTGCTTCAGAAAGAACGTCTCCGGTGAAAGCAACATAAATCCCCCTTTTTTTTGCCTCTTTTATGTCTATGTGATCATATCCGGTGCTTAAAGTACTAATGACTTTAAGCTTAGGTCCTGCCTTCTCCATTACCTCCCTGTCGATACGTTCATTCAAGCTACAGAATATCGCGTTCTTGTCCACAACATTTCTCAAGATTTCCTTTCTAGAAGGTGACATCGGATTTGCATTCATCGTAACAGAGTATTTCCTGGCTAGCATGGAAGGACCGGGTTCGGGCATTTTTCTCGTTATGTAAACGGTCCCTTTGATCCCCAACAGGATATTCACTCAAAATGCTCCTATGAATAGGTTCTTGTTTCCATCTACCGCAGGTCGTGTTTGCTTGTCATTTCATATTTTTCCTGCCATTAAACGTGAGGTACTCGTCTATTTCCGAATTACACTTTTATGAATCAATTACTAACTAACGACTTTTATAGACTCGACAAACCTTCGTTGAATCGGTTACATTCTAATCTAGATAATTGTCAAGATCACTGAACCCGACAAGAATTTTATTCAAGATATTATATCTAAGGCATATTCATTACATTGCATTTTCCATGCAGGAGGGCAGTGTTCCATTATGCCTAAGCTTATAATCTTTCAGGAGTTCACTTTTCAAATTTTCTAGGGAATCATGCTTCACTATATAACTGAATCTTTGTCCCTTGCCTATGCAAGGATCCATGACAGAATCTAGTAGAGATTTTTTAAGGTTCTGGGCCCTTCCAATATACAATATTTTCATACTAGCATGAACTTTGAACAATCCCGACTCTTCGGGTACAACCGAACTAATAATTTCTCTGTTAAAATCAAACCATTTTGACCATTCGTCCACAGCTGATTTTGGAATTTCTTCATCTTTGCTGCTGTTTGCAAAATCCATTTCTAAAAAACTCTACGCTATTTCGTATATAATTGCTATCTTGTTGCATTGGCAGATTTGTTAAGACCTCTTTGTATACGATGGAAGCCTCTCGTCCACCAAATTCCTATGCCTATTGCCTGGAAGGATGGGGTAAGTTACTGCTACCCCCATAGAGGCGAGCCATCTCACCCATGTCTCTTTGCAACTCTAGAAAATCTCGTCCCTTTACTGTTGTCCTATAGGTTCTGGCAGATTTATCATATTCTATTAATTCTTGCTGTTGTAGAAAAAT
>OCZV010000126.1_pt1 | contig 28659 bp, 33 predicted proteins | sample 1539051 | NCBI WGS metagenome assembly OCZV01 (sample SAMEA3113581, study PRJEB22503) | soil metagenome
CCACCCCGCGATGCTGCGGCTGTCGAAGCTGAACGTCTCCAGCTCGCCGACCACCGTGCGGTACTCGCGGCCGTTCTGGCCGACCGACTCGAAGTGCAACAGCCCGAACACCAGCGGGAACGTCACCAGCGCGGCGAGGACGCACCCCCAGAAGATCAGCTGGTGGGCCAGCCACCGGCTGCGGGAGCGGCGCCGGATGAACGACTGGACCACGAGGTTGCCGACCACCAGGCCGGGCAGCGCCACCACGTTGCGACCTCGCCGCCCCCGGCGTCGGAACGCCTCCCACCCCCGCCGGTTCAACCGAGCGGTCGGCGGCCGCCGCAACCAGATCAGGTAGCGGTACACCACCGCGAAGATCGCGAACAGGGTGCCGAACAGATATCCGACCAGCGCCGCGTCGAACCAGCGAAGGTTGCCGCTGCCCAGCACCGCGACCGCCAACGCGACGAGCACCGCCAGCACAGCCCAGGTGGCCGCCCGTCGATCGATCGTCGCCAGCTGGCTCACGGGCCACCTCGCCGTGCAGACACTCTCCTGTTCGTCCCCTCCACCCTCGCGCACCACGCCACAGGTCGCGGCACGCCACCGATGGGAGGCGATCCCCAGTCCCTTACCCCGTCCCTCCCAGTCGCCGCCGGTGGCCCGGTTTCGGCTGGGCGTGCCGGGCTCACGGGTAGGAAGCCTCCATGGCGTCACCACCAGCGCCGCCGCCATCCGATCGGCTCGAGCAGCTCGCCCGCGACACCGGCCGCGCTGCGCCGTACACAAACGACCTCGTCGACGGGCTGCCCGAGCCTGTCCGCCGCTACTTCGGCCACGCCATCTCGCCGGGCACGCCGCTCGCCGCCGGTGCTCACCTCTCCATGCGCGGGAGGATCAAGCTCCAGCGATGGCTCCCGTTCCGCGCCCGACAGGTCCTAGTCCCCTGCCACGGGACCGTGTGGGCGGCGCGGATCGCCGGTGTGATCAGCGGAAGCGACCGCTACGTCGGCGGAACGGGCGGCCTGGACTGGAGGCTGTTCGGGCGCATCCCCCTCGTACACGCCGAGGGCGACGACGTGACCCGTAGCGCCGCAGAGCGGGCCGCCGGTGAGTCCATCTGGGTGCCGACCGCGCTCCTACCCGGCTCAGGCGCCGACTGGTCGGCGCTCGACGAAAACAGCGTCGCAGTCGCCATCGCCGTCGACGGGCACGCCGTCCGACTCCACCATCACATCGACGACCACGGACGGATCCGAACATCGACCTTCCAGCGGTGGGGTGACCCCGACAACCAGGGGCGCTGGGCCCCGCATCCCTTCGGCCTCGAGGTCACCCAGCATCGCACCTTCGCCGGGGTCACGATCCCCGCGGCCGGACGAGCCGGGTGGCACTTCGGGACCGATCGATGGGAATCGGGTGTGTTCTTCCGGTACGAGATCACCGCCTACCGGCTCATCACGCCCTACGGTCATTCGGCCCCCGGGACTGAACCGTGAGCCCGTCCGAGGCCGTTGGTGCCTTGGGGGAGGGACCAACGGCCCTATGCGGGCGACGCCAGATCACCCACACTCGCCTGCATGATCGTCGACGAGGGTCTCGAGCTCCTGACCGAAGAGCAGGCTTGCGCGCTGCTCGCCACCGGGGAGGTCGGGCGGGTGGGCATCACCATCGGCGCGCTGCCGGCCATCTTCCCGGTCAACTACCGCGTCATCGACGGCGCGGTCGTCTTCCGGACCTCGCCCGGGTCGAAGATGTCGGCGGCGGCCGAAGGGGCCGTCGTCGCGTTCGAAGTCGACGACTACCAGCTTGCTGACCGCTCTGGCTGGAGTGTGCTGGCGGTCGGCCCCGCCGAGATCGTCCACGATCTCGATCTGGCGTTCAAGGTGCTCGACGCACAGCTCGAGCCCTTGGTTGAGGGTCGGCGCACCGTCATCGTGCGGATCGAGCCCACGTTCCTCTCCGGCCGGCGGATCGTGCACGAGGGAGCTGTCTCGGCCCGCTGAACAGCGCCTGCATCGCCTTCGTACGAGGCCAATGGCGCAGACTCGTCGTGCTAGCCATGGCTCGCCAGCCCTTTGCAAGCGTGATGGTCAGCGTTTGGTGGCGACGCCTTCGAACATGTAGCCGAAGGCCTTGGGTCCTTTGACGTAGTAGTTGTCGAGCTGTGTGATCTCGAGGTCGGCGTCGGCGACGAGCTGGTCGATGGGGCGGTTGAGGTGGCACCCTCCCGCGAGCCGGCGTTGCAGCGGGGTCAGCCGGTCTTGCCAGCGGGCCACCCGCACGTCGGGGGACCGTCCGTGCTCGAGGAAGTGAAGGGCGCCCCCCGCCCGCAGCACTCGGTGGACCTCCCGCAGGGCGCGGTCCACCCGGGGGATGGTGCACAGGGTCCAGGTCGTCAGTACGTGGTCGACACTGCCATCGTCCACGGGGAGGTCTTGACCGTCGAGGCCGATGTACTCCACGGGGACGGGGCTCGCCACGACCCGCTTGGCTGCCAGCTTGCGCCCGGCGGTGGCGGGGTCGACCGCCCGGACCCCGGTCACGCTCGGCGGGTAGTGAGGCACGTTGAGACCGGAACCGAAGCCGATCTCCAGCACCTCACCCTCGAGGCTGGCGGCGACGCGGGCGCGCAACCGAGCGAACTCGCGGGTGCCGAGCACGACGTTGGTCAACCGCGGAAGGACCTGGTCGCGGTAGAAGCCCACGGCGATCAGCCGCGGTTCTGGCCGGTGTCGCAGACGCAGAACTCGTTGCCCTCGGGGTCGGCCATGAGGATCCAGGTGCTGCCGTGCTCCGACTGGGTCTCGGCGCGCAGTCGGGTGGCACCGAGATCCTCGAGCCGTGCCGCCTCGAGCTCGATGTCTGGCGTCTCGATGTCGAGGTGCATGCGGTTCTTGGTGGTCTTGGGTTCGGGGACCCGCTGCAGCAGCAGCTTGGGTCGCCCGGGTGTCGGCGGGACGAGCGCCACGTAGTTGCCGGCACTGCCCAGCGACTCGTAGCCGAGCGCTGCCGCCCAGAAGTCACCGAGGGTCTCGGGGTCGGCGCAATCGAGGACGAGTCCGAAGGCGCTCACGGCTGTCAGCTTGGCGGGCGCGGCGGCGCGCTGCCAGCCGCTCGGACGTGATCTTGTTCATGCTGCCTTCTCCAGCGCCGGGCGAGGCTCCAGACTCGTTGTACCCATCGCGGCTGTAGCTAGAGCTCGGGGTACATGTAGGGAGTGAGCAGGCACGACGCAGAGCTGCCGCACGGCCCCCTGGTGAGCAACAGGCCCGCGATCAGGGATCTCGGGCTGCTCGGTGACACCCGTACCGCGGCGCTGGTCGACGAGCGCGGTGGCATCGTCTGGCTGTGCCTCCCCCATTTCGACGGTGAGCCGGTCTTCGGGGCGCTGGTCGCCGGTGAACGCGGCGGGCTGTTCGCGCTCGGCCCGGCCGGCGACGCCGAGGTGGTTCAGCGTCGATACTGGGACGGCTCCACGGTGCTCGAGACGACGTGGCGCGTCGGCGGCGCGCAGCTGGTCCTGACCGAGGGCATGATCGCCGAGGTCGAGGGTTCGCTGTTCCCCACGTTCTGCCTGGTGCGTCGGCTGGAAGCCCGCGGTGACGTCGTGGATTGCGTGATGTGCTTCGATCCTCGGTTCGGGAGCGAGCGTCGCCGGCCGAGCTGGCGAGGGACGCACGCGGCGCTCGTGTGCGTGGACCGTGGGATGGCGTTGTCATTCACGGCCGACCGCGCCCTTGCGCTTCGACCGGGACGCGTCGTGGAGTTCTCGCTCGATCCGGGCCAACCGCTCACGGTGGTGCTCACGGCAGCCCATCGCGGCCCGCTGACACACGTCACGACCGGCACCGCCTGGCGCGCGCTGGTCGAGGACGACGCTCGGTGGCGTCGATGGTCAGCGCGGATCGATCTCGAGTCCCCGTTCTCCAGCGCCGTCGAACGCAGCCTCATCACCATGCGGCTCCTCACTTACTCCCCGTCGGGTGCGCCGGTGGCGGCGCCGACGACGTCGTTGCCCGAGCAGCTCGGCGGCTCGCGGAACTGGGACTACCGCTACGCCTGGCCGCGGGACGCCAGCATCGGCATCGGCGCCTTCCTCGGCGTCGGTCTCGACGACCAGGCCCGCGCGTTTTTGTACTGGTTGCTCCACGCCAGCCGCCTGGACCGGCCGCGCCTTCCGGCGTTGCTGACGTTGCACGGACGGGCGGTGCCGGCGGAGCGTGAAGTCGGCGAGTGGCCGGGCTACGGCGGCAGCCGGCCGGTCCGGTTCGGCAACGGCGCCCGCGACCAGCATCAGCTGGACAACTACGGCTGGGTCCTCGACGCCATGTGGCTGCTGGTGCGCGCCGGCCACGGGTTGTACGGCGAGACCTGGCGGGCCGCCCTGGCGATGGCCGACCACGTCGCCGAGCGGTGGCGCCGACCCGACGCCGGCCTCTGGGAGGTGCGCGGTGCTCTGGCTCACTACGTGCACTCCAAGCTCATGGCCTGGCTGGCGCTCGACCGGGCTCTGCGCATCGCCGACAGTCACCGCACCCCCGCCAGACGCCGAGCGCGGTGGACGACCGAGCGCGACGCCATCGCCGCCGACGTCGCCGCCAACGGCATCGATCCCGACCGCGGCATCTTCGTGCGCGCCTACGGGCGACGCGACCTGGATGCCGCGCTGTTGGTGCTCCCGCTGATCGGGGTCGAGCCACCGGGGTCGGCCCGGGTGGTCGACACGATCGAAGCGGTGCGGCGGGAGCTGTCTGCCGGTGGGCCTCTGCTCTACCGCTACAAGCCCGGCGACGACGGGCTGGCCGGCGACGAGGGCGCGTTCCTTCCGTGCTCGTTCTGGCTCGCCCAGGCGCTCGCCGCCACCGGCGCCGTCGACGAGGCCGTTGCCCTCGTCGAGCAGCTCCTCGGCATCGCCGGACCGCTCGGCCTCTATGCCGAGGAAGCCGACCCGACGAGCGGAGAGCTACTCGGGAACTACCCGCAGGCGTTCACCCACGCCACCCTGGTGCAGGCTGCCCTCGCCATTCGGGACGCTACGAAGGATCGAGCAGCAGCCCCAGGGCGATCCCGAACGCGACGTGAGCGAGCATCGTGACCAGCGGCGTCTCTCGGCCGTAGTTCAACCCCAGCAGACCCGGCGGCTCCAGCGCCGCCCCCGTCGACAGCCCGGCACGCTCGGACGCCATGTGGGGGTGGATGCCCGGTAGCAGCGGGACGATCACCAACAACGCGACCGCACCGTGCAGGACGCCCAGCAGCCCGCCGGCCCACCACGCCGCCTCGCCAGTGCGGGCGAACACCGCCGCGTACCCGAGCGCGAAGCCCTGCCCGTTCACCAAGTGGATGAAGAACCCGGCCACCCGGGCACGGTCCGGATCGGCCATCACGATGGTGCCGAGCATCAGCGGGAGATCGAGACGGGTCAACCCGGTGAGCTGGGCGCCGATCAGCACCGCGGTCAGCGCGGCGGTGGCGATGAGGCCGAAGATCGCCCAGCCGATCCAATCCATCGCTCAGCCTCTCGCGCCACCACTCGCCAACACGTGCAGACAACTGCTACCCGCTGCTGGCGCCAACGACCTCACCGAGGGCGACGCTCCGGTCGGCGAGCCGATCGAGATCCGCGGGCCGTCCCGCGGCGACGATCGTCTTGAGGTCGTCGACGACGTCCCACACGTTCACGTTCATCGCCGCCGTGACCACGCCCTCGCGATGCCAGAAGGCGACGAACTCGCGCGCATCCAAGTCGCCACGAACGACGAGCGCGTCACTCGGATCGCCGAGACCGACGTACTCCATGCCCAGGTCGTACTGGTCGGAGAAGAAGTACGGCAGGCGGTCATACACCCCGCGCTGCCCGGCCACGTTCCGGCCTGCCGTGGTTCCTTGGTTGAGAGCGTTGGCCCAGTGCTCGACGCGCACGTGGCGGCGGTAGTACGGATGCCAGGCGTTGGCGACGTCACCCGCGGCGTAGATGCCGGCCACGCCGGACTCCAGGTGCTCATCGACGACGATCCCGTCGTCGATGAGCAGACCGGTCCCAGCCGCGACATCGGTTCGTGGGGTCACACCGATCCCGACGACCACGAGGTCTGCGGCCTCGGTGGTCCCGTCGGCGAGGACGACCTCCTCGACCGCACCGACCCCGCGCAGCTCCTGCACGCCGAGCCCCAGCCGGAGGTGCACGCCGTTGTCGGCGTGGAGCTTGCGGAACACGTCGCCGACCTGGTCGCCGAGGACGCGCTGCAGGGGGACCGGGGCCGGCGCGGTGAGCACGACGTCGGCGCCCATCTGACGAGCCGACGCCGCCACCTCGGAACCGATCCAGCCGGCGCCGATCACCGCCACCCGGCTGGAGGCGTGGATGGAGTCGCGGAGCCGAACGGCGTCGTCGACGCTGCGGAGGTAGCGGACGCCGTCGAGCTCGGCGCCGGGCATGGTCAGGCGGCGGGGTTCCGCGCCGGTCGCCAGGATCGCGGTGTCGAACGGCAGCGTGTCACCGTCGGCGAGCTCGACCCGGCGCGTGACAGTGTCGATCGCGGCCACATGGTCGGTGACGAGCTCGATGTCGTGGTCGCCGTAGAAGCCGTCGGGATGCACTCGTGTCGAGTCGGGTTCGGCCTCTCCGCGCAGCACCGCCTTGGACAGGGGCGGTCGCTCGTACGGCGTGCCGGGTTCGTCGCCGATGAGGACGATGCGGCCGTCGTATCCGGCGTCGCGGGCGGCTTCGACGGCCTTGGCGCCCGCGAGGCTGGCCCCGATGACGGCGAGTGTTGGTCGAGTCATCTCAGCTGGCTGTCCATCGATGATTCAGGCCGCTGCCGGCCGACGGTCGAACGCGGTGGCGAGCCGGGCCAGTGCCAGCGCGCCGATCAGCAGGCCGAAGTCGCGCAGGGCGATGTCGTAGAAATCGGCCTGCAACAGGAGGTTGACGATGATCCCGCCGAGCCAAGCGGCGACGAGGTATGCGCCGAACTTCGGTCGAAGCGCGACGACGACACCGGCGAGGATCTCGATGACCCCGACGGCGAGCATGGCTTGATGGGCATTGCCGGGGATCAGGTCGTTCAGCTCGGGGGCGAGGTAGATGCGCCAGTCGACGAGCCAGTCGGCGAACTTGTCGAGACCGAACAGGATCGGGGCGACGGTGAACCCGGCGCGCAACAGAAGGAAGGCCTGGAAGGCCGGGTTGGACAGTTGGCTGCCGCCAGTCGCAACTGGGGTCGGCCGGGGGACGTCGATCGAGGACATCAGGCAAACCTCCTTCTAAGTCACTATATGCTTGACGATAGAAGGCTGGGCTTGTTTCGTCAAGTTGTTTCTGTCTTAGATTGAAGCCATGAGCCAGGCGCCGTTCGTCGATCGAGTCCGCGGGGTTGCGGCCCTTGATCACCCGGTAACGCGGTCCGCCTACCGGCTGCTGGGCGAGCGGCGTGAGCTGAGTCGGGACGACGCCGCCAAGGCACTCGGCCTGGCCCGGTCGGTCGCCGCCTTCCACCTCGACAAGCTCGTCGACGCCGGGCTCGCCGACGTGCGCTTCGAGCGGCTCACCGGCCGCTCCGGACCGGGCGCCGGCCGGACGGCCAAGGTCTACCGCCGCTCCGACAAGGAGATGGGCGTGTCACTCCCCGAGCGTCGTTACGACCTCGCCGGAGGACTGCTCGCCGAAGCCGTCGAGCGATCGTCCCACGAAGGCCTACCTGTCGACCGGGCGCTGCGCCGAGTGGCCACCGAGCTGGGGCGGCACATCGGTGACGCTGCTCGCGTCGCGGGCGATCAGCGCGCCGGCCGTGCCAACCGCCGGGAAGCGCTCGTCGGCGTCCTCGAGCGCCACGGTTACGAACCCCACCTGCGCCGCGGTGAGATCATCCTCGCCAACTGCCCCTTCCACGCCCTCGCCGAACAGCACCGCGACCTCGTGTGCGGCATGAACCTCGAGCTGCTCTCCGGGATCATCGACGGCGCCGGTGGCGCCGACATGCTCGAGGCCCGTCTCGAGCCCGAACTGGGATACTGCTGCGTACGCATCATGGCCAATGCGGATGCACGGCCGTAGGCGCTTGGGTGCCAGGAGCATGACATCGAGGTGGCGGCGCGCCTCGCAAGACCCGCCGTCGAGCGGCTCCACCGAACGGCTGACAGAGACATCGTCGTCGGCATCCGCGGCGGTGGCCGGCTCCCGCTGCCTCGGCGGCACCCGACGCTGGCCCGCAAGGCGGGGAGCCGCGATCCCCGCTTCGCCCACCCCGCGGGCGAGGTCGGGAGATGTCACTCGGCCAGGAAGTGCATCACCAGCTGATTGAAGTCGTCTGGGCGCTCCAGCGGCACTGCGTGTGATGAACCGTCGCCTGTGATGGTCTCGAACCGGGCTCCTGGGATCCCGTGGGCGACCTCGCGCGCAACCCACGGCGGCGTCAGCAGATCCTGCTCACCGACGATCACCAGAGTGGGAGCCTTGATGCCGCCGAGCCGGTCGAGGGCATCGAAATGCAGATAGGCCTGAGCCTGGCGATCGTAGGCATCCGGCTCGACCGGGTTCGGATTGCTCGCCAGCAATGCGATCGTCTCCTGCACCGGCGTCTTGTCCTCGCCAGATCGGGTCCGTGGGTACGGCCAGCGTTCACGACCGCCACGACGTGTCCTGGTCTTGACGGCGGCGGGATGTCGGCTCCCGCTCGGCCGCCTCGTGGAGCACTGACGGCGCCAGCCGCGCGACGGGAGTGACCTCCACGAGCAGCGGCTCGTTGTCCGGGCCTCGGTCACAGATCGTTCCCGTAAGCACCCAGGCGTAGTGCTCCGGCTGCTCATTCCCGAGGTGGTCGTACGCCGTGATCTGGCGAGCCAGCCAGGCGTCGATCGGCAAGGTCCACCACGTTGGCGGCGTGAGTGGGTTGACGGCTAGGCCCGGGAGCTCCAGACCAGAGGCGTGGTCGCGGCTGCGCTCGTGCCGATCGTCGGCCGGGCCCTTGGACCACCGGACGTACAGCTCGGCTCGGTGCGCCAGCAGGTCGACCAACTCGGCCAGGTTGTGGATCACCGGCAGGTCGTCGTCACCTGGTTTGCTCGTCACGACGTCAGGATGCCAGCCGGCCGGAAGGCTCCGTTCGCCGACAGCACGTCGGAGCGCAGCGAGATCTCCAGAGGACCAGTGAAGTCGTGATCCACGAGTTCGTCCGCCGGCTACCCGCGGCTGACGGCGGTACGCCCTGCGTGGTTCAGAGCATCGAAGATGTGCGCACCCGGCCAAAGAGTCGCTCCAGGAGCGACGTCGCCTGTCCGATCGGCGTCGCACGCCTCCCAGGGGAAGGGTTAGCGCGACCGATCCGGGGGCACGAATAGCACCATGAACGCAACCGTCTTGTGGATTATCGCCGCCATCCTCGTCGTGGTGGGCATCGTGCAACTGGTCCAAGGCCAGTTGATACTCGGCATCGTCCTGATCGTCGCCGGACTGCTTGTGGGTCCCGGCGGCGTGTCGGTCTTCGGAGGTGGCCGGGCCAGGTACTGACACCGCGCGTCAGAACCAGGCGTGGGTCGTCCGCCGAGAGGCTGGGTGGGGTCGCCGGCCGACAGTGAACTGCTCCTGGCCTCTGCCCGGACGCGCCGCGCACCCGGTTGGTTGATCGATGCGCTCCACAGACTGCCGGCCGGCCGCGTGTTCCAAAGCCTGGAGGAGCTGGCCACTGCACTCTGCTACCAGCGGCGCGTGCATCTTGTCATCCCGCGCTCAGACGACGGTGTGGACGCAACCCGGCGGCACACCGGCCAACCTGCGCCGAGCGAGCTGACGCGCGACTGCCGCGGCCAGTTGGTCGCGCAGGCTGGGGCCCTCGACCAGAGCTGTCACGAGATGCGGAACGCGGTCACGTGATCTCGTGCCGCGCAGGTTGACCACGCCCGGGTGAGGTGATCGAGCCGGGCGAGCGCGGCCACTCGAGGCGGAAGCGGCGCACGTCGGTGCGCTCGACGTCCCGCGGCAGGTGAGGGCGACCGGCCGGCCTCCCTGTCTTCGGCGCGGTAGAAGTCGGCCACGCCGCCGCGCCCAGCAGCTGCTCGAGGCGATAGCCACAGGGCAGGTAGGAGCCGTTGCTCTGGTTCGCCGGCCGGACGTACGGGAACGATCAAACCAATTCGCCGAGGAGGATGCGTCGTGGCTCGTTCCATCTGGACAGGATCCGTGAGCTTCGGGCTCGTCAACATCCCCGTGCGCGTGTTCCCCGCGATCCGCGAGCACGACGTGCGGTTCCACCAACTCGCGCCCGACGGCTCCCGCATCCGCTACAAGCGGGTCTCCGACCAGACCGGACGGGAAGTGCCCTACGAGAAGATCCGCAAGGGTTACGAGATCTCACGCGGGCAGTACGTCGTGTTCGAGCAGGATGAGCTGAACGACCTTCAGCCTGCGTCGACCAAGACCGTCGACATCGAAGACTTCGTCGCGCTGGAGGACGTCGATCCGCTGTATTTCGAGCGCACTTACCACCTGGCTCCGAACGGCGAGGCTGCTGCGAAGGCGTATGCACTCCTCGAGGCGGTGATGAAGGACCGCGATCGGGTCGGCATCGGCACCATGGTCATGCGCGAGAAGCAGTACCTCTGTGCCATCCGGCCGTACGGAAAGGGCCTAGCGCTCTCGACGATGCTCTTCGCCGACGAGGTCGTCCCCCAATCCGATGTCGAGGGCATCCCCTCGCGCCGGCCGAGTGTCAGCGCCCGTGAGAAGCAGCTCGCTGCTCAGATCGTCGACGCTCTCGCCCGCGACTGGAACCCAAAGCGCTACCACGACACGTACCAGGAGCAGCTGCGGCACATCATCAAGGCCAAACAGAGGGGCGAGACCATCGAGGTCGAGGAGCCCGCGGAGGAGTCGGGCAAGGTCATCGACCTCATGGAGGCCCTCGAGGCCAGCCTCGAGGAGCGATCAGCCCGAGGGCGCCGTCGCACCCGCAAGGAACGCCGGCGGACCACCGGCAAGCAATCGCACTCCAGGTCCCGGTCGAGGCCGAAGTCGCGGCGCAGTGCGTGACCGGCGCGGAGTACCACCGCTGCACCCACACCCTGTCCCCGCGCTGGCCGCGGCGTGCGGGTCTACGAGGGCGCGCCGCGAGCAGCTCCTCTCGCTTCATGTGGATCGGCCCGGGATCTGCTGACTTCTGGCCAGTTCTCGAAGCTGGTCGAGGGTGAGGAGCTCTTTGTCGGCCACCGTGGGCGCGCCAAGCTCGGTCTTCCGGGCTTCCAGGCGGTCGGCCAGTTCCCGCAGGCCGGCAGCGTCGAACGCGCCGCGCGCCTTGGGGAACATCTCGTTCTCCTCCTCGGTGGCGTGGTGTTCCACGCTTTCCATGATGAGCTGCACCTTGGCGGCCCACTCCTTGCTGCCAGGCGCGAGGACACAGCGCTTGTCTGGTTGCATCCGTCGTGGTGCTCAGGCACGTGAAGGGGTGGTTCACGTGAGCGACACGCCGTCACCTTCTCTGATCGTGCCCGTCGACTCCACGGTGGCGTACGCCCCGGCGCAGGGATACAACCCGCCTGCCACGTCGAGCCGGTTCTGCCGGGCAAGTGTCCGGAGAACCTCGGTGTCCTTCGGTAGTTCGTCCTGCGCAAGCGTGGTCATCACACACCGGGGATCGGGGATGGCGACCCCCAGCCGTACGCCGTCACCGAACTGGAGCCCGTGACCAGTCCAGCCGTTCTCGACGAACCCGGCCTCGAGCGTGTCCACGATGACGTTCATGCGAAAACGACGTTCGTCGAACCGGCTCTCCGGCTGGAGTTCGTTCAAACGGTCGAGGGTGGAGGTCGTCAGCACGGACACGGGGAAGAGATCGAAGAACGCACCCTCGGGGACAGCCGAAGGGAGACCGGCTTCGGCGAAGAACGCCGACCCCAGCTTCGACTCGGTCACAGTGTCGCGGTGTCCTTCGGGGTCCAAGTCCTCGATGTCCGGGTGGTACTGGTCGATGGTGAAGTCCTCGGGCGCAGCCCGCTCGAGCTTCACGGGGCGTCCCAAGACGCCCGAGAGGCTGGCATCAACATCGGGAGCGTCGCTCCTGACCGAGGTTCCGTCCGGCAGTGTGATGCGCACCGGTGGCTGCTCGGCGTCGGGCTCGGGGGGCTCGACGAACGCCGCCCGGCACGCCAGCAGGTTCGGCCCCAGCCGCGGGTTCTTGCCGCTCATCACCTTGCCAGTCTCCTGGTCGACGAGCGCGTAGGCCCGGTCGCCCACGAGACCTGCTGCAGTCACCTGGGCGGCCTCGAGCTGCTCACCCCGCATGGACTTGACCGGGAATCTCCACAGTGCCTTGACGGCCCCGACAGCCTCGCTCATGGCCGCTGCCCCTCTCGCGCCAAACGGCACTCCATCGTCGCCCGGCAGCCAGTGTGGGGCAAGGGGGCCCGCCGCACACGTCGCCCTCAGCCGGTGGTCACGTCGTCGTATTTGCGTCCGTTCGGCCAGAGAGCCCGACGTTTGCCACCGTCGACTCGGGCCGTGAAGTCGTCGGCCAGGGCCCGGACATGGGGCGACGCCTTGGTGGGGGCTCCGGTGTCGAATGGCGGCTGGGGGTCGTACTCGATCTGGAGCTGGACGGCCTGCGCTGTCTCGGGCCCGTGCAGCCGGGCCACGACGGCTAGGGCGAGGTCGATCCCGGCTGATACGCCGGCACCGGTGACCACCTTGCCTTGGAACACGACCCGCTGCGCTGTGGGCCGGGCGCCGTAGCCGCTGAGACGTTCGTAGCAGCGCCAGTGTGTGGTGGCCGCGAGCCCGTCGAGCAGCCCCGCCGCGCCCAGCAGCAACGATCCGGTGCAGACCGAAGCGCTGTAGGTGGTGTGTTCGTGAGCCGACCGAATCCAGTCGATGACCGGCTCGTATGCGTCGGGGATGAGATCGGGGGTGCAGCCGCCGGGGACCAGCAGGATGTCGGGTTGCGTGATCTCTTCGAAGGTGTGGTCGATGTCGAAGTGCAACTGCCGGTCCTCGTCGTCGAGCCGGCCTTGGCGGGCGGCGCAGACAACAGTCTCTGTGTCGGGGAGCTCGGCGAACACCTGATAGGGCCCGATCGCGTCGAGAACGGTGAATCCGGGATAGAGGCCGATGGCGATCTGCATGTCCTTTCTCCTGTCTCGTTTGGGGTTACTGCATCGGGGCGTCATCTGCGACGTCGCTGGGACCTCCCGGGACGAGGGCGCCGCTCAGGCATGTGACCAGGGCTCGGGCGATCGATCCGTCGGGGTCGAGCGTGGGGTTGAAGATCGTGACCTCGATGCCGGCGACGGCCCCGCTGGCGCCCGCGGCATCGAGTACCGCTTGCAGCTCGTCCCAGCGCAGGCCGTCGGGGAGCCGGTAGTCCACGGCCGGCATGATGGCGTCGTCCAGCGCGTCGCAGTCGAGGTGGATCCAGACGCCATCCAGGCCGGGCCGGACGAGCCGGGCGAGCGCGTCGCGTGCCACGGGCTCGGCCCCCCGTTGGCGGACGGTGGCGAGGTCGAACACGGTGATGGCCGTGTCCTCGATGCGCTGGCTGCCGGCCCGTTCGGCCTCCTCGGCGTCGCGCCGTCCGACGTGCACCACGTCCTGGTCTCGCACCAGCGGCGCCCGGCCCTCCAGGTCGGTCACCACGCTCGGCCCCCGGCCGGTGGCAAGGGCGAGGTCCATGGAGGCGGCCTCGCCGTTCGGTTCGGCCGCCGGCTGGTAGAAGTCGGCGTGGCCATCGATGAAGAGCAGTCCGTGGCGGCCTCGCCGGTGCAGCGCCAACAGGTTCCCGAGCAGGATCGAGCAGTCCCCACCGAGCACGATCGGGATGTCGCCGGCATCGAGGACGGCTCCGGTGGCTGCGGCCAGTTGGTGCGCGTAGTCGCGCAGCGCCGTCGGGTTGCGCAGCCCCGTGACCGGATCGCGCCTCGCATCGTAGGCGGGGGGCACCACCACGCCGGCGTGCCGTGCGGTCAGGGCATCGGCGAGTCGGGCGTGGATGAGCGCCGCGGGCAGGCGCTCGACCCCGCCGGGGAACAACCCGAGCACGGACGGGGCCTCGAGGACGACGTAGTCGGCCATGGCCGGTGCGGGTCACGAGGCGAGCGGCTCGTCGGCCATGTAGGGCGGCGCGGGCTCGTACTGGATCTTGCGGCGGACGACGCGGGCGTGTGGCCGGCCGTGGATCCGGCCGATGAGCCAGAGGGCCATGTCGATCCCGGCGGACACGCCCTGGCTGGTGACCAGGTTGCCGTCCACCACGTAGCGGGCGTCGCGGACGACGGTGATGTCGCCACGGGCTTCGAGCTCGTCCTCGAACTCCCAGTCGGTGGCGACGCGGCGGCCTCGTGCCGGGCCCGCTGCGTGCAGGAGCCCCGCTCCCTGGCACACGCTGGTAACCCAGTCCACACGCGTGGCGACCTTCTGGATCCAGTTGGTCACCGTCGGGTTGTTCACCTCGCGCCGTGTGCCCGCGCCGCCGGGAACGAGCAGGACGTCCAGTGGCGGATGGCTGTCGAGGGTGTGGTCGGGAATGACCCGCAATCCCTTGTTGCAGCGGACGGGATCGGTCCCCTCGGCGATCGTCACCACTGTGTCCACGCTGGTGTTCTCACCGGCCCGGACCGCGGCCGATGCAGTGAAGACTTCCCAGGGGCCGACGAAGTCGAGTTCTTCTGCCTTCTCGAAGATCAAGAGTCCGAACGTGGTCATGCCTTCTCCTATCTCTCGGTGGTCGGGAGAGTCATGGCTGTGGGTCGTCGGCCGGGCGGACGCCGGGCAGGCGATCTCGTCGACGGTGCGGTCGATGTCGCAGTGCGGCACGTCCGCTTGGCCCGGTGTGAGCGTGACACGAGGGACGTATCGCAACATCGCCCAGCTGGGCGACGACGCCGGCATCAGGGACCATCGAACGAACAAGGCGGTGGTGGCCGACCAAGCGCCGGCTAGCTGGTGGCGAAGTGGTGGCGGGTGGTGGCGTGGGGGTCGCCGGTCTCGCTGGTGGGGCTGGCGTGCAGGTCCCAGGTTCCAGGTCTCGGGTCCGTTTGCGACAATTTGCGAGAATCGGCCCATGCTGAGCATCGGGACGGTCGTGTTGGGCGTCGACGATGTGCCGCGGGCGGTCGAGTTCTGGGGGCAGGCGCTGGGGTACGTGCCCCGCGACGAGGTGGAGGACGACTGGGCGGTGATGGTGCCCGGCGGCGGGCCGGGCACGCGTCTGGCGCTGCAGCTCAGCGAGACGCCGGTGCAGGAGCACCCTCGCATCCACCTCGACCTGTACGCCGGGGACGCCGCCGACCAGGCCGCCGAGGTGGAGCGGCTGGTCGGGTTGGGCGCCAAGCGGGTCGACTGGCACCTGTACCCGGACGACCCCGACTTCGTCGTCCTCGCCGACCCGGACGGCAACCGCTTCTGCGTCATCGACACCGGCCACGGCTGACCCGGCGTGGGCCAGACGTGGCCCGCTAGGCGGGCTACCGCAACGCCGGGCTACTTGGCGATGGAGCGCTGGTAGGCCCGCACGGCCAGCGGGGCGCAGACGGCGACGATCCCCACGATCCAGATGATCGAGTACGCCATCGGGTGAGCGATCGACCACGGGTCGCCGGGTGCCGTCGGTGTGTTGGGATTGCCGAACTGCACCCGCACGGCGTCGGCCAGCGTGGTCACCGGGTTCCACTCGGCGATCGTGCGCAGCACCCCGGGCATGGTCTCGGTGGGGACGAACGTGCTGGCCACGAACGTGATCGGGAACAGCGCCACGAACGCGATGCCGGTGACCCCCTCGGGTGTGGCCACCAGGCTGCCGAGCAGCACCCCCACCCAGATCATGGCGAAGGCGAACCCGATCAGCAGCAAGAAGCCGCCGATCGCATCGGGGATGCCGTCGCGGATCCGCCAACCGATCACCAGCCCGCAGATCGACATGAGCGCGATCGGCAGGAGGGACTTGATCAGGTTGGCGATGGCATGGCCCCCGAGCACCGCACCCTTGGCGATGGGCAGCGAGCGGAACCGGTCGACAGCCTGGTTCTTGCGGTCGTTGGCCAGCGACAGCGCCACCCCGAAGGCGGTGAACACGATCGTCTGGGCGAAGATGCCACCCATCAGGAACTCGCGGTAGTTACCGCCGCCGGGCACGTCGATGGCGCCGCCGAACACGTAGGCGAACAGCAGCACGAACATGATCGGCTGAATCGTGGCGTCGCTCAGCTGCTCGGGCTGGCGCTTCATGTGGACCAGCCCGCGCCGGGCGATGACCCAGGTGTCGTGCAGCACGCCCCGGGGCGGGTGGACGGCGCCGACGCCCTGCCCGTTGGAGGCAGGGGTCGCGGCAGCGGCCGCGGTGGCCGTGTCAATGGTGGCGCTCATCGGCTCGCCTCCGGCTCGCCAATGAGCGATCGCCGCTGCGCGGCGAGTGGCGCACTGCGTTGATGGTTCGCTCGCACTTCGTGCTCGCTCACGGTGTCGCCTCCTCGGCGAGGGGTTCGGTGATGGGTACGTCGTCGTTGTCGTCGGGCACCGAGCCGGTGATCGTCAGGAACACCTCGTCGAGCGTCGGCTGCCGCAGGCTCAGGTCGTCGACGGGGACCTGCGCATCGGTGAACGCCGCGGCAACGGTGACGAGGGCTTCGACGCCCTCGGTCGTCGGGGCGATGATCGACCGGGCGGCGTCGTCGACCCGGGGCTCAGCGCCGGTGATCGCGGCCACGATCCGGGCGGCCTCGGGCACGTGCGCCGGCTCGACCACGACGACGTGGACGTGGTCGCCGCCGACCTCCCGCTTGAGCTTGCGGGCGTCGCCGCGGGCGATGATCCGTCCCCGGTCGATCACGATGATGTCGTCGGCCAGCCGCTCGGCTTCGTCGAGGTACTGGGTGGTGAGCAGCAGGGTCGCGCCGTGGTCGACCAGGGTGTCGAGCACGGACCAGAGCTCGGTGCGGGCCCGCGGATCGAGGCCGGTGGTGGGCTCGTCGAGGAACAGGACCTCGGGCCGGGCCACCAGGGTGGCGGCCAGGTCGAGGCGCCGCCGCATGCCGCCGGAATAGCCGGAGACGACCCGGTCGCCGGCGTCGACGAGCGAGAACTCGGCCAGCAGCTCGACCGCCCGCGCCGCTGCCTGCTTGCGGCTGAGCTGATGGAGCTCGCCCAGCATGATGAGGTTCTCGCGCCCGGTGAGCAGGGGATCGACCGTCGCGTCCTGCGCCGCCAGCCCGATCCGCCGGCGGACCTCGGTGCCCTGCGTCCGGACGTCGAACCCGGCCACGGTGGCCTCGCCTTCGTCGGGCTCGGTCAGGGTGGTGAGGATGCGCACCGCCGTGGTCTTGCCGGCGCCGTTGGGACCGAGGACGGCGGTGACGGTGCCAGCCGGGACCTCCAGATCGATGCCGCCGAGGGCGGTGGTCGATCCGTAGCGTTTGACCAGGCCGCGCGCTTCCACGGCGTAGCTGTCGGACATGCTTGCTCCCAGGGGTGGCGGGCGTCGGCTCGACGGTAATTGTTGAAGCTAACTTGAGGTCAAGGGCTCGATCGCGTGGCGTTCGTCACCCGCCACGAGGCGCCGAGTCAGGGGTGACGTCGGCCCGGCCCGGGCACACTGCCAGAGTGGACGAGGCTAGCGAGTACGGCCCGCCGAACCGGCCCGTATTTCTCTACGACGGCGACTGTGCGTTCTGCACCTCCTGCGCCCGGTTCATCGAGCGGCGCATCCCCACGTCCGCCCGGGTGACGCCTTGGCAGTTCGCCGACCTGGAGGCGCTCGGCGTCACCCAGGCCGAGGCCGAGGCGGCGGTGCAGTGGGTCCCCGCTGACGAGCCCGGCCAGCGTGGTCGGCCCGGCCAACCCGTGGCCGGGACCGCAGCGATCGCCCGGCTGCTGGTGGATGCCGGCTCCTACTGGCGCCTGCTGGGTCGGATACTGGAGCTCCCGCCCGTCCGCTGGATCGCCGGGCCCGTCTACCGGGTCGTCGCCCGCAACCGCCACCGGCTCCCGGGCGGCACGGCCGCCTGTCAGCTTCCACAGGCGGAGCGCGAGCGGATCAAGGCGCGCTGACGGCCGCCGGCGTGATTACGAGGGGGCCACCGTCTCGACCGACACCACGTCTCCGACCAGGCGGTCAATGGTGGCGTCCTCGAGGCAGCCGACCAGCTTGCGCCGGTTGTGGGTGCCGAGAGCGGGCTCGACGGAGAACCGCACCGTGCCGCCGCCGGAGACGTCGAGGCTCTGTTGGTCGACGACGTTGTGGCCGCTGGTGCCGGCGCACGCCGCCACCAGGTTGCGGGCACCCTGGTCGACCCCGAGCCGGTAGTCCTTGCTCCGCACCTCGACCACCAGCTCGCTGCGGGAACCGGGCACCACCCGGTCCGGCCGGCTCTGCGTGAGATCGCCGAGCTGGTCCACCGACGCAGCGCCCGCGACAACCAGCACCACGACCAACAGCAAGCGCTTCATGCCAGAGGCGAGAACAGGTCGGGATGGTCCTCGTGCTCGTCGGCACCCAGCAATCCGCCGGCGGGCAGGGCCAGCGAGTCGAGCCGCCGGGCCAGCGACTGCTCGGCCGCCGGCCGGGCCGTGACCCGGGCGACCCGCTCGACCACCCAGGCCAGCGCCGAGAAGACCACCCCGGCGCCGAGGAGGACGGGCACGAACACCGACGTGTCATTGGGGCGCTTCGTCAGCCAGGCGAACGGTTCGGGCGGCGCCGGCGCTGCCTCGCGCACGCGGGCCAGCACTACCGGGTCGGGGTGGCTCGCCGAGCGCCGCTCGGACTCGTCGATGCGCCGCTCCAGCCGGCCGAGGCGCTCGAGCAGCAACGTGCCGATGAGCGCGGTCTCGGCGGCCACGAAGATCACGCCCGAGATGACGGCCCGGTTCCACTCCCAGCGGTAGAGGTACACGAACACGTACCACCCCGACGCGCCGAGGGTGATGAGCAGCGCCAGCAAACCGAGGCGGCGCACGCTCATCGAACTACCTCGACTCGGCCGAAGGCCGAGGCCACTCGTCGTCTACCGGCGCAGGGCGGGTAGCGAGCGGGTGGCGCTGAGGATGCGGCGCCGCTGTCGGCGCCTATCGGCGCCGGCGGCGGTAGGCGCCGCACCGGAGGCGACAGGACCACGCGAGCGAGCACGAAGTGCGAGCGAGCCAGGGACACAGTGCGGTCCTCGCCGCGAAGCGGCGATCGCTCAGAGGCGGGCCGCAGGCACGCCGATGAGCGGAGAGGAGCGGTCGGGCGTAGCCGGCTCATGCTGCCCTCCATTCCTCGTCGCCGAGGGGGTCGACCTGGCCGGTCGTGCCGTCGACCACCACCCATGTGCCGTCGGCGAACCGCTCGGTGGCGCCGGCCAGCCCGACCACTGTGGGCACGCCGTACTCCCGGGCGAGGATCGCGAGATGCGACAGGACGCTTCCGGTCTCGGCCACCAGCCCGCCGAGGCGGGGCAGAAGCGGCGCCAGCGACGGATCGAGGGTCGGCACCACCAGAACCGCGCCGTCCGGCAGCTCGGACCCAGTGGCACCGCCGGCGCCGGCGGCCACGCCGGCGGTGTCGGTCACCGGCGGTCCGTTGTGGACGGGCCCTGAGCCGCGCCCGCCGCCCGCACCGTGGCCCGCGCCATCCGACGACTGGGCCACGGGAACCACCACCTCGTCGCCTTCGTCACCCGCCAGGCGGAACGCAGCCGGCAGCGGTGCGGCGCCGTTCACCGGCCGGACGACCTGTGGCGTCCGCCCCACCACGGCGTCGCGCACGTCGGCCATCCGCAGGTAGCGCACCTCGGAGGGATCGGCCAGGACGCCCCGCCGGCTCAGCTCTTCGCCGATGGCCAACGCCGCCCGGGCGGCCAACTCGTGGATCCAGCGGATCCGCAGCCGCAGCGCCTCGCGAACGACTCCGGGGTCGACCCGGCCGTCGTCACCGATCCGCACGCCGCCGCCCGCCGGGCGGCCGAGCAGCGCCGGCGCCGGCGGCAGGGCCCGTTCCGGCTCGATCGCCGGGGGCAGCAGCGCCAGCAGGACCGGGTGCCTGGCCAGCAGCTCGTCGTCGGGCGCGTCGGGGTCGGCGGCCCGCACTTCGGCCAAGGTCCGCAGTGCGGCCGACGCCCCGGTCGGGGAGTCGTCGCCGGCATCCAGCAGCTGCCCGGCCAGCACCTCGTAGCCGTGCAGGCTGATCAGCTCGTCGCCGGCCCGGTTTAGCAGTCGGACCAGGTCCGGCGGCGTGAGCGTGTCGAGCGCCGGAACCTCCGCCAGGTGGGCGTCGACGGTCGCCAGCAGGTCGGTGGCCAGGCCGGGCAGCGCGGCGCGCAGCCGCCCGACCCGCCAGGCGGCCCCGAGCCGGCGGGCCGGGCCCCGGGGGTCGAGCCTGCGCCACAGCGACCGCCGCCGTGGCGCCAGACCCAGCAGGTCGAGATCGGCGGCAACGTGGCCGTGCACCGTCACGACCACAGGCGAGTCGCGCAGCTGCCGGCGCGACACCATTCCGGTCAGCGCCAGGGCGCGGCGCAGGCCGGTGCGCAGCGGAGGGATCCACAGGTCGTCCTCGAGCGGCGAGAGCGGCGCCGGGAAGGTCTCGGCGACCGGCCCCGGGCCGAAGATGGGCCCGCCCGGCTGCACCTCGGGCCCGAGCGTCGTGATCGGCCGGGACTGGAGCAGCAGCAGGCGGCCGTCGAGCACGGCCCACTCGATGTCCTGCGGCCCGCCGAACACGCGGGCGGCGTCACGGGCCAGGCCCGCCAGTCGTCGGCGGGTCGAGCGGCCGAAGCGGCGGCCGTCCACGGTGCCGTCGTGGTCGAGCAGGCGCCCGCGGGGCGACATGGTGAGCTGGGTGCCGTCGACCTCCCCGCTGACGAGGCGATGGGGACCGCCGGGGACCGCCGAGACCACCAGCCGGTCGCTGCGGCCGGTCACAGGGTCGGCCCCGAACAGGACGCCGCCGAACACCGGCCGAACGAACGGTTGCACGAGCACGGCCATGGGGGCGCCGCCGGCCGACGCGACGACCTCGTCCACGGCTGCCAGCAGCTCGGCCCAGCCGCCGACGTCGAGGAGCGAGTGGAACTGGCCCGCCATCGACGACGTGCTGCCGTCCTCGTGCGGTGACGAGGACCGCACCACGACCGGATCGCCCGGCGGGACCAGTTCGGCCCACGCTGCCCTCAGCGGACCGGCGATCGTGTCGGGCAGGGGAGCGCCGCGGGCCGCGGCCGCCACCTCGGTGGCGACACCCACGGGTATGACGAAACCGTCGAGGACCGGAAGCCCGGCGCGCCGTGCCACGGCCAACGCAGCAGCCTTCGCCCCGGCGACTGCCGGGTCACGACCGGTTGGGTTGTTCAGACCGAGCACCGGCGGCGGAACGGTGCCGAAGGACGTGCTCGAGCCCATCTATGTACTCCTGGCCGAGGGGGATCGGCGTGAAGACTTGTAAAGGCCAACGGCGGCGGCCCGACCAGTGTTCCCGACTTGTTCAGGTTGTTCACAGGAACTTCGCCCCAACGTGTCGAAGGTGCTTCAATCGTGCGAATGGCGTATGGGACCGCCCGCTGGGTGCAATAATCGGAACCCGGCCCCAGTTGCCGCCGCTCATGGAAACCAATCCTGCCGCCGCCGCCACGTCGTCCTCGCCCTGCGCGAGCCACGTGCACACCGCTCCACCGCTGACACCCTGCTCGGTCCTGCTGCCCCGGCGTCGCCTGCTGATCGCCCTCGCTGCCCTGCTAGTGGCGCTGGCCACGGCCGCCGCCCTCGGCAACGGGCAGGCGCTGCTTACCTGGGACGAACCCATCCAGAGGGGCGTCGAGGCGAGCCGCACGTCGGCGCTCAACGACGTGTTCCTCACCATTTCCCGCCTGGGGTCGACCTTGGTGGTGCTCAGCCTGGGGACCTTGGCCGCGGTCCTGACCTGGCGCCGCTGCCGGGCCGTGGCCCTGGCGCTGATCGTTGCCACGTTCGCCCGGCCCGCCATCGAGTTCATCGTCAAGGGCCTCGTCGGTCGCGATCGACCGGAGTTCGATCGCCTGGTGGCGGGGAACGGGCCCTCGTTCCCGAGTGGTCACGTGATGGCCGCCATCGCGCTGTGGGGCCTGCTCCCGGTGGTGGTGTCGCTCTACACGCGCCGACGTGCCATCTGGTGGGCATCGGTCGGCGTCTCGGCGGCGCTGATCTCCGGCATCGCCGCCAGCCGCGTCTACCTGGGCGTCCACTGGTTCTCGGACGTGACGGCGGGCCTGGTCGTGGGCACGTTCTTCCTGCTCGCGGTCGACAACGTGATGGTCCGTGCCCACCGCCGTTACCCGTGCGGGATGATGGCCGAGCAGGCCGAGCAAACCGAGGCCGCCGAGGCGCCCACACGCGAAGAACTGCCAGAGCGGGTCCCGGTCGGCGCGGGCGTCTAAGCGCGCGCCCCGGCAGCGGTCACCGTGGCCGTGACCGGTAGGTGGTCGGAGATCACCGCGAACCTCTCGAAGTCGGGATCGCCGTGGCGCGGGACCGACACCGCCACGGCCTCGAGGCCTTCGCTGATCAGCACGTAGTCGAGTCGCTGGCTCGGCGCCCGCGGTGTCCCGGCGACCCAGCCCCGCCAGTTGGTGGGGCCGGGATCCTCACCCCGCAGGGTGGCCCACACGTCCCTCAAGCCGGCGTCGCGGAAGCGGACGTGGATGTCGGCGCCGGGCCGGTCGTTGAAGTCGCCGGCCACGACGGCAGGCCGATCCCGCTGCGCCACGAGGCGCACCACGACGCCCGCCTCCACGGCTCGGATGGCGGCGGCATCACCGGAGCTGAGGTGCACGTTGACCAGCGTGACGACGGTGGGGGCGTCGGCCTCGATCCGCACGGCCGCGACCTGCAGGATGCGGCGGCGCCAGCTCCAGGGCGCCCACCGATGCGTGATGGCGTGGGTGCGTGCCGGTGCGGGCCGCGTCACGCCGATCACCGCCATGCCCTCCGGCCAGGTGCGGATGGGCCAGTGCTTGAAGCCCCACCGCCAGCTCGCCGCCCGGAGCGCTTGTGCGAGCGTGCGGGCCTGGCGCCGCTGCACCTCCTGGAGCACGACCACGTCGGCCCCCGCCGCCTCGATGTGGTCGACGACGGCTCGGATGTCGACACCCTTGCTGCCCTTGAGGTTCCACGACACGAGCGTCAGCGGCATCGGGCGGGGAAGTTGCAGATCTTCAAAGACGAGTGAGCAGTAGCTCGGCGATCTGCACGGCGTTGAGCGCCGCGCCCTTGCGCAGGTTGTCGTTGGACACGAACAGCGCCAGCCCGTGCTCGACTGTGGGGTCGCGCCGGACCCGGCCGACGTAGCACGGGTCGGCGCCCGTCGCCTGCAGCGGCGTCGGCACGTCCACCACGGCCACGCCGGGGGCTTCGGCCAGCAGCTCGATCGCCCGCTCCGGGCTCAGGTCACGCTCGAAAGCGGCGTTGAGCGACAGCGAGTGCCCGGTGAACACGGGCACCGTCACGCAGGTCCCGGACACCGGCAGGTCGGGGATGCCGAGAATCTTGCGGGCCTCGTTGCGCAGCTTCTGCTCCTCGTCGGTCTCGCCGCTCTCGTCGTCGACGAGCGAGCCCCGCAGCGGCACGACGTTGAACGCGGCCGGTGCCGGGAACTTCTGGGGCGCCGGCATGTCCACCGCGGCGCCGTCGAACGTCAGCGCCGCCGCCCGGTCGGCCACCTTGCGCACCTGCTCGTCGAGCTCGGCGACGCCGGCGAGCCCGGCGCCCGACACGGCCTGGTACGTGCTCGCCACCAGCCGCCGCAGTCCGGCCTCCCGGTGCAGCGGCGCCAGCACCGGCATGGCTGCCATGGTCGTGCAGTTGGGGTTGGCGACGATGCCCTTGGGGATGCGGTCGAGGTCGCCGGGGTTGACCTCGGACACCACCAGCGGCACGTCCGGGTCCATCCGCCAGGCGGACGAGTTGTCGATCACGGTGGCGCCGGCCGCCGCAGCCCGCGGCGCGAGCACGTTCGACGCCGTCTTCCCGGCGGAGAACAGGGCGATGTCGAGGCCCGACCAGTCGGCCTCCTCGGCGTCCTCGACGAGGACCTCCTCGCCCCGCCACGGCAGCGTGCGGCCGGCGGAGCGGGCGGAGGCGAAGTACCGGACCTGCCCGACGGGGAAGCCGCGCTCCTCCAGCACCGAGCGCATCACGCCGCCGACCTGCCCGGTGGCGCCGACGACGCCCACACGTACCTGTGGAGCCATTCCTCAGCCCTCCAGCCCGAAGGCGGTGTGCAGGCTCTGGACCGCCTGCTCGATCTGGCCCTCCCGCACCACGCACGAGGTGCGGATGGCCGAGGTGGAGATCATCTCGATGTTGATGCCCTCGCCGGCCAGCACCTCGAACATGGTGGCGGCCACGCCAGGATTGGACTTCATGCCGGCGCCCACGATGCTCACCCGGGCGATGTCGCGGTCGGACGACACCCCGACCGCGCCGATCTCGTCTGCCAGGCGCTGGCACACCTCGGTGCCGGTCGCCAGGTCGCTGCGGGGCACGGTGAACGAGATGTCGGTCACGCCGTGGTCCGACACGTTCTGCACGATCATGTCGACGTTGACGTCCACGTCGGCCAGCTCGCGGAACAGGCGGGCGGCGATGCCGGGCTTGTCCGGCACGCCCGACACGGTGACCTTGGCCTCGCTCACGTCGTGGGTGATGGCCGAGACGATCGCCTGCTCCATCGACGGGTCCTCCTCGGTGATCCAGGTGCCCGGCTCCCAGGTGAAGGCCGAGCGCACGTGCAGCTTGACCCCCCAGCGGCGGGCGAACTCCACCGACCGCATCGCCGGCTTGGGGCAGCCGGTGGCGGTCATCTCCAGCATCTCGTCGAACGACACCCGGGTCATGCGGCGGGCCCCGGGCACCAGCCGGGGATCGCCGGTGAACACCCCCGGCACGTCGGTGTACAGCTCGCACGCGTCGCCCTCGAGGGCGTGGCACAGGGCGACGGCGGTGGTGTCGGAGCCGCCCCGGCCGAGGAAGGTGATGTCGTGGTCGGTGGACACGCCCTGGGCGCCGCCGACCACCGGCACCCGCCCGGCGTCGATGGCCTTGCGCAGCCGATCGGGCCGCAGCTCAACGATCTTGGCGTTGGTGTGGTTGGTGTCGGTGATGAAGCCCGCCTGGCTGCCGGTGAAGCTGTCGGCCGGCACGCCGATCGCGTGCAGCGCGATGCAGAGCAGCGCCATGGCCTTGCGCTCGCCGGCGGTGATGAGCATGTCCATCTCGCGGCCGGGCGCCACGTGGGACACGTCGCCCGCCAGGCGCAGCAGCTCGTCGGTCTCCTTGCCCATGGCGCTCACCACGACCACCGGGTCGTCGCCACGGCGCTGCGTGCGCGCCACGTGGTCTGCGACCTCGCGGATGCGGTCGGGATCGGCCACCGACGTCCCGCCGAACTTCTGGATCACGATGGACACGGCCGATGACGGTACCCGTGGTCGGGCGCACCCAACGAACGCCTTCCCCCTGAGGGGAGAAGTGGCACGGAGAAGGTTTGCCCGCCTACGCCTTGTATTGCGTGTCTAGCCGAGGTTCGAGGGGCTCTCGACGAGCGCCCCCCAACCCTCGAGCCGGCTGATGGCCTCCGCCACGTCGAGCTGCAGGAGGGCACAGATGGCCCGCAGGTCGTCGCGACGGATCGTCAGCACGCGGCCGTTGTAGTCGCCGCGCTCGATGATGATCGAGCGGACGAACCGCTGGACCGGCGCGGCCTCGGGCACCCGGTTGAGCGCCTCGAGGTCGAGCACGAGCTTGGGCGGACCCTCGCTCGCCGGGGTCTGCTCCCCGAGCAGCACCGACACGGGCACGTCGTAGAACTCGGCGAGCTCGTGGAGGCGCGGCAGGCTCAGCGTGCGGAAGCCCCGCTCGTAGGCCCCGATGGCAGAGGCGCTCCAGCGCCCGGCCGAATGGCGTTCGACGTCGTCCAGCGACATGTGCCGTGCCTTGCGGAGTGCACGTAGCCGCCGTCCGACCTCGATCGTCACGTTGGAGGCCGTGGTCTCTTCTTCTTGCATGTTCATCTGGTTCTCGCGTGATCGTTCGTCAACGGGAACCGCCTCGGGCGAGATTGTCCCACGTCCCGCTCCGAATCGTGCAGTCGGCAACCGGTTGGGTGGTCGTTTGGGCCGGTCGCGACTGCGGTCGGGCCGGGGGAGGTCGCTAGCCTGTCGCCCTCGTGGGCACCGAGAAACGAGAGCGTCAGAGACAGGCCAGACAGATCAAGACGGTGACCGAGCAGGCGGCCGCCCGGCGCGAACGGAAGAAGCGCACGGGCATCCGGCTGGGCATCGGGCTGGTGGTCGTGCTGGCGCTGGCGTTCGGCTACTCGGTGCTGACCGGAGACGACGACACCGACACCGAAACTGCCGACGTCACCACCACGACGGCCGCCGACGGCACGACCACGACGGCGCCGGGGGCGACCACGACGACGGTCCCCTACACCAACCCGGAGCTGGCGGCCGAGGTGCTGGCTCGCCAGCCGCCCGTACCGGCGAACGCGCCCGACGACATCGCTCCGGACGCGGTCGAGGCCGAGACGCTGATCGAGGGCGAGGGCGAGGGTGCCGCCGCCGGCGACACCGTCACCGTCCACTACGTGGGCGTGCTGGCCGACGGCACGCAGTTCGACGAGTCCTGGAGCCGCGGGCAGCCGTTCCCGGTGGAGGACCTCGGCCGGGCGGGCGTCATCGCCGGCTGGAACGAGGGCCTGATCGGCGCCAAGATCGGCGAGCGGCGCCGGTTGGAGATCGGATCGGACAAGGCCTACGGGCCCGAGGGCAATCCCCCCACGATCCCGGCCAACGCACCGTTGGCCTTCGAGATCGACGTCGTCGACATCACGCCTGCCACCGGCTGAGGGCCCGGGGCGCCGTCAGGTAGGCAGCGCTGCGAGGTCGGCCTCGTGGCCGTCGATCCAGACACCGACCTTGCCGGCACCGTCGGATCGCCAGGTCGCCGGGCCATCGTCGGCGATCTCCCGGATCAACGCCGTGCGCTCGTCCACCAGCGCCACCGGCACACCGGCCGGGGCGAGCTGGCGGGTGCGGTGCAGCTTGTCGTCGGACCAGGTGTCGGCCCGGGGGACCACGCTCAGCTGGCCCACCAGACCCAGTCCCACCGTGTAGGCGCCGCCGCGGGGATCGACCATCGGATCGCACAGCACCATGGCCCCGGCAGCCGTGCCGGCCACCACCGCCCCGTCGTGCCACGCCGCCACCAGGCCGTCCCACAGCGGGGTGTGCAGCAGCACCGACCGCAGGTGCATGGGCGATCCGTCCGCCAGGTAGACGAACCGGGCCGCGCGCACGGCGGCGACGTGGGCCTGGTCGTGGGCGCCGGCGCGGTCGGTGGCCATGACCGGACGGACGCTGGCGCCCAGCGTGGCGAACCACTCGGTCGCCGTCGCCACGGCGTGGTCGGGGTGCTCGTAGGCGGCGGCGGTGGGGAGGACCACCACCTCGTCCGTGTCGGCGGACGCCAGGAGGTCGCGGTCGAAGTCGCAGCCGGCGGTCCAGGCGCCGCCGCCGACGAGGGCCAGGGGTCCGGTGGTCACCGCCAGGGACGGTAGCCACCTGCGCGTTCCGGTGACGCGATCCGTCGATTTCCAACGGATCGCGGTCACCAGAAGTCGTTGCCCGGCGGGGTGGACGGGACGAGCTGGCTTGGGCGGGACTGGTTACCGTTCGGTAGCCTCCGGCGATGGCCATCGAGAAGCTGGGCATCGTCGGATCGGGGATCATGGGATCGGGCATCGCCGAGATGGCCGCCCGCTCGGGTGTCACCGTGGTGCTGCGGTCACGCAAGCAGGAGACCGCCGACGCCATGGTGGCCGGCCTGGAGCGGTCGCTGGCCAAGCAGGTCGAGCGGGGCAAGCTGGACCAGGCCGCGGCCACGGCCGTGCGCGGGCGGGTCGGTGCCACCGCCGACCTGGAGGCGCTGGTCGACTGCGACCTGGTCGTCGAGTCGATCGTCGAGGACCTCGAGACCAAGAAGCAGCTGTTCGTCGAGCTCGACCGCCTCGTCAAGGACGGCGCCATCCTCGCCACCAACACGTCGACGCTGCCCGTGGTCGAGCTCGCGATCGAGACCAGCCGGCCCGAGCGCGTGTGCGGAATCCACTTCTTCAACCCGGCGCCGGCCATGAGCCTGGTGGAGATCGTCCGGACACTGGTGTCCAGCGACGAGACGATCGCCGACGCCAAGGCGTTCGCCGAGGCCTGCGGCAAGTCCCCCGTGGTGGTGGAGGACCGCGCCGGCTTCATCGTCAACGCGCTGCTGTTCCCGTACCTCAACAACGCCGTGCGCATGCTCGAGAACCGCACCGCCAGCCGCGACGACATCGACGCCGCCATGAAGGGCGGCTGCAACTTCCCGATGGGACCGCTGGCGTTGCTCGACCTGGTGGGGCTCGACACGTCGCTGGCGATCCTCGACGCCCTGTACGCGGAGTTCCGTGACCCCAACTACGCCGCCGTGCCGCTGCTGCGCCGCATGGTGGCGGCCGGCCACCTCGGCCGGAAGTCCGGCCGCGGCTTCTACGACTACTAGCGGAGGGGGGAGGGGGACCTCCCCCCTCCGGCTCCCCCACCTCTTTGGCGCCGCCTTCGGCGGCACTCATCTCCGGTCGCTCGACCGGCGGAGCCGGCTCGAGCGACGGCGGGGGGCTCCGGCAGGAGCCTCTGCCCCCCGCACCC
>OCZV010000127.1_pt1 | contig 28642 bp, 35 predicted proteins | sample 1539051 | NCBI WGS metagenome assembly OCZV01 (sample SAMEA3113581, study PRJEB22503) | soil metagenome
CCTGGTAGAAGTCCACGAGGAACCCCTTGGTGTGGACCGCGAACTGGAGGACCCCATCGGTGGGGGAGCCCCCGTTGATCCAGGCGTCGGGACCGAAGAAGTCGATCCCGCCGTTCTCCAGGCGCCCCGTGGAGAACCCCAGCCCGAACGCCTTGTCCAGGAAGGCCCACAGGAAGGTCGTCCCCATGGCGATCCGCAGCACGCCCCAGAACCGGGCGCCCTTGACCGCCTCGGGCTCGCGCACGACCTCAACGGCGGGCCGTCCGTCGAGGTTCACCTCGGTCTTGCCGTCGATCACTCCGGTGGTCATGTGGCCCACCTCCTTTCGTTGGACACAGCATCGGCGCTGAGGAAGGCGGAGCCATGAGGCGGACGACCCCTCTTGGACGGGACCCTGGGGGACCTTCGGCCCTATTCGCCGGGGGTACCGGAGTGGCGGGCCAGGTAGGCGGCAGCCTCGGCCCTCCGGGCCACCTCGAGCTTGGAGAGGATGCTGGAGACGTAGTTCTTGACGGTTTTCTCGGCGAGGTGCAGCTCGTCCCCGATCTCCCTGTTGGTCTTGCCGTCGGCGACGAGGGACAGGATCCGCTCCTCCTGAGGGGAGAGGCGGGCCAGCCTCTCGTCCTTGAGGAGGTGCTTCCCCTTGCGAAGCCGGTCCAGGACCGTTCCGGTGACGGCGGGATCGAGAAGCGATCCACCCTGCGCTACCGTCTTCACCGACCGGACCAGCTCGCCACCCCGAACCTGCTTCAGCACGTAGCCGGCGGCCCCCGCCATGATCGAGGCGAACAGTGCCTCGTCATCGGCGAACGAGGTGAGGATGATGACCTTGGTGTCGGGCCGTGCCGCCCGGATCTCCCGGGTGGCCTCGATCCCGCTGCCGTCCTCCAGGCGGACGTCCATGATGACCACGTCGGGCCGCACCGACGCCGCCACGTCGACCGCCTCCCTTACCCCGCCGGCCTCACCCGCCACGACGATGCCTCCGGCGGCCTCGAGGAGGGCTCGGATGCCCTGACGGACGACCTCATGGTCGTCCACCAGCATGACCCGTATCGGCTGATCTCCCACGACGACGGACCCTAGCACCCGGTCATGCCGGCATCACCAGCCGGATCCGAGTTCCACCCCCCGGCTCGGAGCCCAGCTCGAACGCGCCGCCGAGGGATTCGGCCCGGGACCGGAGGTTCCCGAGGCCGTGACCCACTCCTTCCGCCGCCGCTGGATCGAATCCCTTCCCGTCGTCCTCGATCTCCAGGGTGATCGAGCCGTTCGCCCGAGACAGCACGACCGAGAGCGTGGCCGCTCCAGAGTGCCGGACGGCATTCGAGAGGGCCTCCCGGGCGAACTGGATGACCTCCGCCGCCTGCGAGGCCAGCGCGGCCGCGGCCTCCGGGTCGACCTCCACCCGGATCCCCAGGTCCGAGCCGCGACGCAGCTCATCCGCGAGGTGGTGGAGGGCCCGGGAGAGCTCCCGATCGGCCAGCCCGGTACCGAGCCCGAAGATGTAGTTCCGAAGATCACGGATCACCCGGTCGACGTCATCCACGGCGGTGGTCAGCCGATCCCGAACGATCTCCGGGTCCCGCGCCAGGGCGCCGGCCGCCTGGAGGCCCATGCCCACGGCGAACAGCGATTGGATCACCCCGTCGTGGAGCTCCTGCGCGATCCGCTCCCGGTCCTCGAGGACGGCCAGGCGCCTCAGGTCCTCGTGGAGCCGCGCGTTCTCGACGGCCACCCCGGCTTGCGCCGCGAGGGTCACAACAGCCTCCTGATCCTCCTCGGTAAACTCCGCGGTCCCGCGCTTCTCCGTGAGATACAGGTTCCCGTAGACGCGACCGCGAACCTTCATCGGGACTCCCAGGAACGAGGACATCGGTGGATGGTTCGCCGGGAAGCCCACAGACCGGGGATGGTCCTGGATCCTGGCCATCCGGATCGGCCGGGCCTCGGTGATGAGGAGGCCGAGGATCCCCTTCCCTACCGGGAGGTCCCCGATGGCCCGGCGCTCCTCCTCCGTGATGCCATGGGTGATGAAGTCGAAGATCATCCGTCCCTGGGTATCCAGGACGCCCAGGGCGCCGTACCTGGCATCGGCAACCCGGCAGGCGAGCTCGACGATCTTCTGCAAGATGGAGGGCAACGAGAGCTCCGACGCCAGGACCAGGCCGGCTTCGATGAGGGGATCCCGCCGACGTCCACCACCCTCTGCCGCGCTCATCCCCGTGAGCCTAGCAACGCCCGCCTCGTGATTGGGCAGGCCACGATCCAAAGCCTCAGAATGTCCCTGAGGAGTCGTCGACCCAGGGGAGGGAGTCATGGCGCAGGACCAGCATCCGGTCCGGTTCTCGGTGCAGTATCCCGACCGAGATCTCGACCGGGTCACCACGGCCTTTCGTCTCTTCACCGCCATCCCGATCGCCATCGTGCTCGGCGCCGTCTCGGGAGCAGTGTGGACCTACCAGTACGACCCCGCCCGGGACGCGGTGGTGGCCACCAGCGTCGGCGCGGGGGGCCTCCTGGTCTTCGGGCCCCTGCTGATGATCCTGTTCCGGCAGAAGTACCCGCGCTGGTGGTTCGACTGGAACCTCAACCTCCTCCGATTCTCGAACAGAGTCGGTGCGTACTTGGCGTTGATGGACGACCGCTATCCTTCCACCGACGAGGAGCAGTCCGTCCGTCTGGACTTCCCCTATCCGGACGCCCGGCGCGACCTCAACCGGTGGCTTCCCCTGGTGAAGTGGTTCCTGGCGATCCCGCACTACTTCGTGCTGGCGGTCCTGTGGATCGGGGCGGTGCTGTCGGTGATCATCGCCTGGTTCGCCATCCTCTTCACCGGCCGGTATCCCCGCGGGCTGTTCGACTACGTCGAGGGCGTGTTCAGGTGGGGGATCCGGGTGACGGCCTACGCCTTCGTCATGGCCACCGACCGCTACCCGCCGTTCCGGCTACGGCCGTAGCAGGCACCACCCCGCGGGCGGCGAGGATGCCCGCCCGCCAGCCGGGCGCGCGGCCGCCCGTCGGAGGCTGAAGCCTTTCGGCGCGGATGCCGCTCCGGGCGAGGAGCCAGGCGACGACCGAGTTGGAGTTCCACATCTCGCCGGCTCCGAGCTCATCACGGCCCCAGACCAGGGGAGGCACGGAGCCGGTCAGGTCAAGCACGCGGCGGGCGGCGTCGAGATCGTCGGTGACCCGCCGCGGCCCACCCACGGCCGCCTTCACGTCCGGGATGACGCCGTCGCGCCACCGGCGGATCTCGTATCGGAGGAAGCGGAACCGAGCCAGGCTGGGGCTTCCGACCGGGCCTTCCGCCACCACCCCGCGGGTTCCCCCGTCCGCGTTCGGGATCGGCCAGGCGTTCTCGATCACGAACCGTCCCTCGGGCACGTGGACCTCGAGCGCGGCGTGGTACAGGTCGAGGGGCCGCCGCCGCCCCACGAAGGCCTGAACCGCCTCGTACAGGCGACCATTGAGCCGGACGAACCAGCCCCCTGCCCCGAGCGGGATCCAGAACAGCTCGACGTAGACGCTCCGGTGGCGATCGGCGATCATTCCGGTCCTTCCTCCACCCCGGTGAGCGCCACGGGCGGCGAGTCGAGGCTCCGTTGTCCCGCGGCCGCCCGCTCGGCCCGCTGCTTGATCCCCCTCAGCATCCTCCGTTCCATGATGAAGGCGCCTGGATCTGAGATCAGGATCCAGAACGCGCTGGCCGGCGTGATCGGCCAGTCCTGGCGCCACCGGCTGACCAGGCGGGTCGCTCCCTCTGGGGTCCTGTACACGGCCAGACACCAGGTCCCGGCCTCTTCGTCCCCTCCGAGGATGTAACGGTTCGGCTCGATGGCCCGAACTCGAGGGCCCATCCCCGGAACCATCACGATCTGGTCTCCGACTTCGAGGTTCTGGTACTTGGGGACGATCCGGTCGGCGCTCGGCCTTCCGTCGTTGTCGATCCAGTCGTAGCTGTACCAGCCGGCTCGCCCGTAGCCGATCTGGACCAGCCACGGCCACACCCGCTCCGGGGCGGCGTCGATCGTGATGGCCCTGGTGGTGGACTTGGGCTGCGGGAGGATCTCGTCTCCCGGCATCGACCGCCGCACCTCCTGGTCGGTCGCGCCCCACCGGTGCTGCCACGGCTGGACGGTGAACCGGTACACGATCAGGACCACCGCAGCTATCCCCCCACCCGTGGCCACGCCCAGCCACGGCCCCATCGCACCGATCAACGCCGCGAGGACTCCGAGGCAGAGGATCGTGATGCCCAGCACGATCGCCATGATCGTCATCTTCGAACGCATCGCGTTCACCTCCCGACGTGAGCATCCGCCCGTGGGCTCCGCCCCGCGGGGGCCACTGGTCCTGGCGTGTTCGGGACCTTCGGGTGCCGGGCGGAGCTGGGCGACGGGGCCGTGCGTCCCGACGACGGGAGGACTTTCGGCCCCACGACGGCGGAACGACCCCGTGTACCGTCGTGCGCAGTTCCACCGGGCAAGGAGTGAGCGATGACCACGATCGCGGAAGACGCTCGACAGGTGAAGGTGCGTGGGGCAGGACGAACGGCTTTGCGCGCCGCGTACGTCCTCTCGGCCGCGGTGGGCGGGCTGATGCTCGCGGCCTCCTCGGCCGGGTTGTTCGTCGAGGGGCTGTACCCCGATGACCCGTGGGCACGGGAGGCGTTCCGGGCGGGCGACCTGGTGACCATGGCGCTGGTCGCGCCGGCGCTGATCACTTCCCTGATCATGTCGGCGCGAGGGTCCACACGAGCGACGCTTGGCTGGATGGGGATGCTGGGCTACTCGGTCTACAACTACGCCTACTTCGTGTTCGGGGCGAGATTCAACGACATCTTTCTTCTCCATGTCGCATTGTTCTCCATCTCGATCTTCGCTCTCGTCTCCGCCCTCCGGGGCCTCGATGTCGACAGCCTCGGTGGAGGGTTTCGCTCCAAGGTGGTGGCGCGTTCGATCGGAATGTTCCTGCTCGTGGTGGGCCTTGCCCAGGGCGGGCTGTGGGTCTTCGTGGTCCTGCGGTTCGTCACGACCGGGCAGCTCCTGGAAGACATTCCCGTCGAGGGGCAGCACCTCGTGTTCGCCCTCGATCTCTCGCTGCTCGCGCCGACGTTGGTGCTCGCGAGCGTGCTGCTCCTTCGGGTAAGGCCGGTTGGGTTCGTCATGGGAACGGCGGTCAGCGTGTTCGGCGCCGCCTACCAGATCAACCTGATGGCCTCTGGGGTGTTCCAGGCGAACGCGGACGTCCCCGGGGTGAAGGCCTTTCCGCTCGAGAGCATCATATTGACCGTCGGGTTCGTGGTGGCATCGGTGATCCTGCTCCTTGCTGTTAGGGGCGCACGGAGGGAGGGCCCATGAAGCTCCTAATAATCAAGCTGGCCTGTCGGCCATCACGGGATGCACGACGCCCTTCCCTCCCTCGAAGCTCGAGACGTTCTCCAGGGTAGTGGCGGCGATCCGACCGACCGCCTCCTGGGTGAAGAAGGCTTGGTGCGCGGTGACGAGCACGTTCGGGAACGTCAGCAGTCGGGCGAACACGTCGTCCCTGATGATTTCCTGAGATAGGTCCTCGAAGAAGAGGTCAGCCTCCTCCTCGTAGACGTCGATGCCAAGGGAACCAAGGCTTCCGTCCTTCAGGGCGTCGATCACGGCTCGGGTGTCGATGAGCGCACCCCGGCTCGTGTTGACGAGCATGGCTCCCTGTTTCATTCGTTCGAGGGCGCGCCCATCGATCAGATGGAAGGATTCGGGGGTCAGTGGTGCGTGGATGGCGACGATGTCCGACTCGGAGAACAAGCGGTCGGCATCCACGTACTCGACACCGAGGGCGTGGCATTCTTGGTTAGGGAATGGGTCATTGGCGAGGAGCCGGCATCTGAACCCGGACATGATCCTCGCGAACACGGTGCCGATCTTCCCGGTCCCAACAATGCCCACCGTGCGGCCGGCCAGGTCAAACCCCATCAGCCCTTCGAGGGAGAAGTTGCCCTCCCGCACCCGAGCGTAGGCTCGGTGGATCTTCCGGTTCAGTGCCAGGATAAGGGCCGCAGCGTGCTCGGCCACCGCATGGGGAGAGTACGCGGGGACACGGCCCACAGAGATCCCCAGGTCCTGAGCGGCCTCGATGTCGACGTTGTTGACGCCTGCAGACCGCAGCGCAACGACTCGAGTACCGCCCGCGGCCAGGGTGGTGAGGACCTCCCGGTTCACCACGTCGTTGACGAACACACAGACCGCCGGGAACCCCTCAGCAAGAGTGGCTGTCTCCGGCGCAAGCCGTGGCTCGAAGAACGTGATCTCGTGGCCGTGACCGGCATTGGCCCGGCTGATGAAGTCCCTGTCGTATGACTTCGTGCTGAAGACGGCGATTCGCACGACGCCCAGAGCCTACCGGGTCCTACCAGGGAAGCCAGTCTGGTCATCTCTTGCCATGAGGACCTTTGGCCCCAACTGATCAGGTCCCCTCGCCCTGAGGTTCGGCGGACGGTGGGGGGCCGCGGGCTCGAACTGGTGTTCCGACCGGGCCGAGAGCGGCCCTTAGGGATCGCTGAGAACACCTGTCCTGACCAAACTGTGGGGGAATCCGCGCCGAATCCCAGATATGACGGGGCATGGGCGGAAGGGCACGGAGCGTCTCCTCACCCCCCTTGAGGTGGCGAGCATCTTCCGGGTGGATACCAAGACCGTCACGCGGTGGGCACGGTCCGGCAAGCTTTCCTCCGTCCGTACCCTCGGCGGTCACCGTCGATACCCGGAGTCAGAGGTGCTCGCTCTGCTGGAGAAGTCAAGGGAGCAGAGGCACACGTCAAACGAAGAGGGCCAGCGGGACGCTCGCGATTGACTGGCCGGCGGGTGCCAGCGTAGCCTCGCCGAGGTGAACAAGGGGTCGCTGGTTTCGGAGATCGTCAAGCGAACGGACATCCCGCCTCGGGACGTGGCCGCCGTGGTGGACTCGCTCATCGAGGTGGTCCGGGACCGAGTGGCCCGGGGTGAGCGCGTGGTCCTCTCGGGGTTCGGCTCGTTCGAGCGGGTCCGGCGGAACCCGCGGACCGGCCGGAACCCGCATACCCGCGAGGCCGTGAGGATCCCCGCCCGGACGGTGCCGTCGTTCCGACCCGGCATGGCCTTCCGCGAGGCCGTGGCGGCGAGGCGCCGCCGGGCCAGGCGAACGGCCCGCCGCTGAGGCGCCCCACGCTCAGTCGAACGTGACGATGCGGAGGGTTCGGGCCATCTTGTTACCGCCCTCGTCGGCGATGTCGAACTTCACCCGCTGGCCGATGCGCAGGTAGCGGATGCCGGCGCCCTCCACGGATTCGACGTCGATGCCGATCTCTTCCTGATCGTCGGTCAGCAGGCTTCCCGTGCGCGCCTCGACGTCGTACGTCTTGATGGTCCCCTGGGGCACGGCGTCATCCTACTCGGCGCGTACCGACAGCCGTTCGGCCAGGCCCATCTCGAGGCACGTGGCCCGGGTCCGGCCACGCCCGCCCTCGTCCAGCAGCCGGAGGATGTCCGCCGGCCGGTCGAGGTCGAAGGCCATCTCCGGCGCCTCCACCGAGGAGAACGGCACGCCGAGGACCTCGGCCGCCTCGCGGTGTCTGCGGTACGAATCCGTGCCGAACCGGGCCGGGATCACGCTTGGAGGCCGTCGGAGGAGGACGTTCGTCCCCCGGTCCGAGTCCGACGGGACGGCCACGACGGGGCCGAGCGTGTGCAGCGCGAGCTCCAGCGCCGGGGCGGTGAGAAGCGGGAGGTCGCCGAGGACCACGGCCAGCACATCGGCCCCAGCCGCCTCCTCCTCGACCTGCCGGATCGCCGCCAGGAGTCCGGGGTCCTCCTCGGCGATCGGGCGGGCCCGGCGGCGGGCGGAGACCTCCAGCACGGCCTCGTCCGGGGACACCACCCACGTCTGCCATCCCGGCACGGCCAGGCAGGCGTCGAGCACGTCCTCGAGCATCGCCAGCGTCAGCGCGGCGCGCTCCAACGGCTCGAGTACGGCCGCGAGCCGGCCTTTGGCCCGCTCGAGGGACTTCACTGGGACGGCGATGACCCGCATGGGGGAGCCATCCTACGCCCGGGCGCTCGGAGGGTCACGCATCTCGGACGAACGGACCCCTGTTAGGATGCCGGCCGGAGGTGGGTCGGTTGGAGCCGTGGATGGGCCTGGCCAAGGGCGTGCTGATCCCGCCGATCTGGCTCTGGTTCGACTGGCGGTTCGAGGGCTTCGAGCACATCCCGCGCGAGGGCCCCGCGCTGGTGGCCTGCAACCACATCTCGCACTTCGATCCGCTTGCTCACGGCTACTTCCTGGTGAAGGCGGGCCGCCGTCCGCGGTTCCTGGCCAAGGTGGAGCTGTTCCGCAACCCCATCGCCGGCCCGGTGCTCCGGGGCGCCCGGCAGATCCCGGTCCGGCGCGGCTCCGGCGACCGCGCCCCCGTGGAGTTCGGGGAGAAGGCGCTGCGGCAGGGCGAGGTCGTGGCGGTCTATCCCGAGGCGACCGTCACCACCAACCCCGACTTCTCGCCGATGCGGGCCAAGACCGGCATCGCCCGGCTGACGCTGGACGCCGGCGTCCCGGTGATCCCGCTGGCGGTGTGGGGGTCGGCTCCGGTGTGGCGGCGAGGCAGCCGCAGCGTGCGGTTCGGCCGTCCGATCTGGGTGAAGGCCGGCCCGCCGCTCGACTTCAGCGCTTACGAGGACCGGGCCGGCGACCCCGGCGTTCTGCGACAGGTGACGGACGAGGTCATGGCGCAGCTCTCGCTCCTCGTCGACGACCTCCGGGAGCGCTACCCGAAGCGCTGGGCGGCCTGACGGGCTGATGGCGGAGCGCGGACGCGGGTTCACCACCAGGGCGATGCGAGCCGAGACCGAGCTCGGCGAGGCCCGGCCGGTCTCGACGCCGATCTATCAGACCGCCACGTTCTCGTTCGACGACCCCGAGGCCCTGGCCGAGCTGATCCGGACCGGCAAGGACGCCGGGTACGTGTACACGCGGTGGCACAACCCCACCCGGGCGGCCTTCGAAAAGGTCGTGGCCGACCTCGAGGGCGGGGAGCGGGCCGTCTCGTTCTCCTCGGGGATGGCGGCCATCACCACAGCGTTGGCCTCCGTGCTCCGATCCGGCGATCACCTCGTCACGACGCCTCGCCTGTACGGCGGGACCCACTCGCTGATGACGAACATCCTCCCGCGGTGGGGGATCGAGGCCACGCTGGCGCCGAGCCACAGAGCCGACGACCTCGTCGCCGCGATGCGGCCGGACACCGTGGCCTGCTACGTGGAGACGATCGGGAACCCCACCACGCCGGTGAGCGACCTGGACGCGCTCGGCACAGCTTGCCGGGAGCGCGGCGTCCGGCTGGTCGTCGACAACACCTTCGCCAGTCCCTACCTGTGCACGCCGATCGCCTTCGGCGCCGACATCGTGGTGCACTCCGTGACGAAGTACCTCGGCGGGCATTACGACCTGACCGCGGGGATCGCGGTAGGGCCGGACGACCTGATGCACGAGGTCCGCGAGCTCTCCACGGACCTGGGGGGAGTGAGCAACGCGTTCGAATCCTGGCTGGCACTGCGGGGCGTGCAGACGTTGGAGCTGCGGATGGAGCGCCACTGCACCACCGCGGCACGGCTTGCGGAGCTCCTCGAGGGCAACGAGAAGGTGGCCCGGGTGTGGTATCCGGGGTTGCCATCACACCCCGACCACGAGGTGGCACGCCGGATCCTCCGGGGGTTCTCCGGGATGCTCGCCTTCGAGCTGGCCGGCGGCCTGGAAGCGGGACAGCGGTTCCAGTCCTCGGTCGAGGTGGCCGCGGTTGGTGCCAGTCTCGGCGGCACCCGCACGGTCGTGACGCACGCGGCGTCCGTCACCCACACCCAGCTGAGCCGTGAGGAGCGCCAGGCCGTGGGGATCGGCGACGGGCTGGTCCGTGTGTCGGTCGGGATCGAGGATCCCCAGGACGTCCTGGAGGACTTCGAGCGGGCGCTGGAGAAGGCGTGAGCCGGCCCCTCCGAATCCTCCTGGTGTTCGGAGGCCGATCGGCCGAACACGAGGTGTCGGTGGCCTCGGCCCGATCGGTCCTCGGCGCCCTGGACCCGGCGCGGTACGAGGTCGTCACGGTCGGGATCGACAAGGAGGGGAGGTGGCACCTCCTCCCCGGCCCGCCGCTTCTTCCCCCGGGCGCGTCGGGCGAGCTCCCGGCCGTGGCCGCCGGCGCCGGCACCGAGGTCGCGCTGGCCAGGGAGCCGGGTGCCCACGAGCTCGTGACCGACACCGGCGAACGCCGACCGTTCGACGTCGTCTTCCCGATGCTCCACGGGCCGCTCGGCGAGGACGGCACCATCCAGGGGTTGCTGGAGCTCGCCGGGATCCCGTACGTGGGCGCCGGCGTTCTCGGCTCGGCTGTGGGGATGGACAAGGCCGTCCAGAAGGTGCTGTTCCGCGACGCCGGCCTGGAGGTGGTACCTCACGTCGTGGTCCACGAGCGCGACTGGCGTGACGACCCCGAGGCGGTGGAGGCCGCGGCCGCCGACCTCGGCTATCCGGTGTTCGTCAAGCCGGCCGCGCTGGGATCGTCGGTCGGTGTGACCAAGGTCTACGAGCCGGGCCACCTGGCCCGGGCCGTCGAGGAGGCCCTCCGGCACGGGCGCAAGGCGTTGGTCGAGAAGGCCATGGAGGAGGCCCGGGAGCTGGAGATCTCGGTCCTCGGCAACGACGACCCGGTGGCCTCGGTGGCCGGGGAGATCGTCCCCAAGGGCCACGAGTTCTACGACTACGAGGCGAAGTACCTCGACCAGCACGGCGCTCAGCTACTGGTCCCCGCGGGCATCCCGGCCGAGACCCTCGAGGAGGCTCAGCGGATGGCCGTGGCCGCGTTCCGGGCCATCGACGCCGCGGGGATGGCCCGGGTCGACTTCTTCCTCCTGCCGTCCGGGCGGCTCGTGGTGAACGAGATCAACACGATCCCCGGCTTCACCACGATCTCGATGTACCCCAAGCTGTGGGAGGCCTCTGGGGTCACCTATCCCGAGCTCGTGGACCGGCTGATCCGGCTGGCCCTGGAGCGCCACGAACTGGAGCGGGGGAAGGCTCGCCGTGGCGATGCCCCGACGGCACCCGAGTCGTCTTAGAGGTGGACGACCGGACAGGTGAGCGTGCGGGTGATCCCCTCGACGGCCTGTATCTTCGCCACCACCAGCTTGCCGAGGTCGTCGACGTTGCCGGCCTCGGCGCGCACGATCACGTCGTAGGGACCGGTCACGTCCTCGGCTGAGGTGACGCCGGTGATGTCGGCGACCTCCTTGGCCACCTGCGCGGCCTTGCCGACCTCGGTCTGGATCAGGATGTAGGCCTGGACCACGTTCACCCTCCTCCGACGCGGCGAGCCCACATTCTATGCCAGCGCCATGGGCGCTCCCAACCCGGGGTGGGCGCCTTCCCGCTGGGAGAGGGAGAATCGAGCCGTGCCCAAGCGCGACGAGCCCATGGACGCGTACCGGCGGGTCCGGAAACCCGTGCCCCGCCCCGGCCGGGCCATCCCCGATCGCCGACGCAAGGCCGAGGAGGAGCGCCACCGCCGGGAGATCGAGGAGGAGCGGGCCCGCCGCGACGAGGACCACGGCCGCTGAGCGGATGTCCATGTTCCGGGACCGGATCGATGCGGGGCGCCGGCTCGCCGATGCCCTGACGCACCTGGAGGGGGAGGACGTCGTCGTGCTCGGCGTGCCTCGCGGTGGCGTGGAGGTGGCGGCCGAGGTGGCGCGGGTCCGGCGGTGGCCCCTCGACATCGTGATCCCCCGCAAGATCGGTGCGCCGTCCAACCCCGAGCTGGGCCTGGGGGCCATCGCCCCGGGCGTCCGGGTGCTCGACGAGCGGATGATCCGGTCGCTGCGCGTGTCGCAGGCCTACCTCGAGGGCGAGGTGGCGGCCCAGGAGGAGGAGATCCGCCGGCGCACCGAGGCGTACCGAGGCGGCCGCTCGGCCGTCCCCGTGGCCGGCAAGGTGGCGGTGGTGGTCGACGACGGCGTGGCCACGGGCGGGACCGCCGCGGCCGCGCTGCGGTGGGCCCGGGCCGCGGGCGCGTCCCGGGTGATCCTGGCCGTCCCCGTGGCTCCCCCGGAGGCCGTGGCCCGGTTGTCGAAGGAGGCCGACGAGGTCGTGGCCCTGGCCACGCCAGAGCCGTTCTTCGCCGTGGGCCAGTGGTACGAGCGCTTCCCCCAGACCTCCGACGACGAAGTCGTCGAGCTGCTCGAGCACGGCTGATGCTCGAGGTCGTTGTGGCCGTCCCCCTGATCCTGATCGGCCTGGGATCGGCGTGGCGGTCGCTGGCCGACCCGATCCCGGCCGAAGGGGCGGGGGACCGGCTCCTGGTAGCGGTCCACCAGGCTTCCAAGGCGGGCTTCTGGTTCGCGTTCGGCGGGTTCTTCCTGGCCTACGGGCTCTTCGAGCACCCGGAGGGGATCCGGTGGTTCGCCCTCCTGCCCGTGGGGATGGCGGCCCTCCGTCTGGCCACGGCCCTGCTGCTGTCCCGCCGCTGAGTGACTAGTCATCACGGGCCATCCCGAAGATGGCCTCGAGCGGTGCTCACCGCGGCGCCGGGACCGCCCGATAGACCAGCCTATGGAGACCAACGGCGTGGCCAGGGAGTTCTGGACCGAGCTGCTCGATGTGCGAGCCGTGGTCCAGGATGCTCGGGAGCGCCGGCCGGCCAAGGCCCGGCAGAAGCGGGTCCGCCGCGTGGCGGCCCCCCGGCCCCAGGCCCGCGCTTCGTAGCGGCCGTCAGCCGACGGCCTTGATGATCTCCTCGTCCAGGTCCGGAAAGTCCTTCAGGAACTCCAGCCGCTCCGATCGGAACCGGTCGACCAGGGCGCGGTACTCGTCGATCCGCCCCTCTCGGTCGTAGAGCTTCCGTGGCTGGAGCAGCTCGGCGTCGTCGATCCCCGGCACCGCCTCCGCCACCGCGTAGCCGAAGTCCTCGTCCTCGGTCCACGAGATGGTTCCCTCGGCGATGGCCTTCACCACGGCCGACGAGTGGGGGATCCGCACCTTCTTGGACCGGTCGTCGGCCTGGGGCCCCCCGACCCGGCCGGTGTTCATCAGGAACACCTCGATCGGATGCGAGGCCAGGAGCTCCAGGATGCGGTTCCCCTGCTGGCCGTGGCGGAGCGGGAAGAACGGGTTCGTTCCGGGCACCCGGAGGAACTTGCCCTCCTCGGCCTTGCCGCCGGCCGATGTTCCCGTGGTCTCGCCGAGCATGAAGTACGCGGCGGCTTGGGCCTGCGACATCCTGGCCACCGCCGGGATGATGTTCTCGTTGCGGTTCAGGATCAGGAGGTAGTCGACCAGGCCGACCTCGCGGGGGTCCTTCCACCGGCCCAGGGCGTCCATGCCGAACACCGCGCGGCCGTTCTTCGTGTACGAGGTCTCGGAGAAGTTCACCCGGCCGCTCTCGTCCTGGTACACGTTCTCGAGGTAGGAATCCGGGCGGGTCACCGCGTTGTAGATGTTCGGCTCGAGCTCGGGGTCGAGCGAGAACGTCTTGGCGAAGCAGCCGTTCTCGGTCCCGTACACACGCCCGCCGGGCATCAGCGCGACGAAGTCGTCCTGGACCGGCAGGGAGTCGTTCTGCGTGGTGAACGTGGTGGTGGTCTTCCCGGTCCCCGAGAGCCCGATGATCAGGAACACCCGTTCCCGTCCCTGCGCCGGCACCACCTTGCACCCGGCGTGGAGGGCCAGCCCGCCACGGTCGTAGACGATGCGGTTCCACATCCGGAGGCCGCCCTTCTTCGATTCGCCGAAGTAGTCGGAGTTAAGGATCCGGGTCACGCCGAGATCGAGGTCGACGGCGATGCATCGCTCGTCGGGGTATCCGGGGGCAGGCAGGTTCGGTGTGTAGATCACGTGGACCTCGGGCTCCCAGTCCCCGCCGGCTTCCTCGCGCGGGTAGTACAGCTTCTGCTGCATCCCGGCGATGTTCGCGTTGGCCCGGTCCATGGTCAGGCGGGCCCGGGTGCGGAACCCCTCGAGGTTGCCGATGTAGCCGTCCACGACGACCATCTCCCGGCCGGCCATGTGCTCGTCCTGGGCCCGGGCGATCCGGTCGTACTCGTCCCGGCTGAGCGTCTGGCCCGAGGTGAGCTCGGGGTCGTCGGTGACGATGTACGTGCTGCCGGCGCTCCGGGATGTGGCCCGCGTCTGTACGTTCACGCTCCCGAACTCGGTGATCCGGCAGGCGGGCATCTCCTCGGAGAAGGCTCGCAGCTGCTCGGGCGAGGGGTTGTCGTGGACGCGCAAGGGCTGCACCTCGGTTCCTCTCGGGTCAGAAGGCCCCAGATTCTACCCCAGGCGCCTGGGCCGTCCCCGGTTAGCGGTCCGACTCGACCTCGAAGTACAGACGGATCTGGGTGCGGTACCGGACGACCTGGTTGTCCTCGACCTCGGTGGAGGTGCCGAGGACCTCCAGCTTGCTGATGTGGCGGATCGTCCGGGCGGCTTCACGGAGCGCCTCGCGGGCAGCCTCGCCCCACGACTTCTCTGAGATCCCCTCCAGCTCCATCGTGTTGATCGTGGGCACGTCGACCTCCTTTCGACGCGAGGATTATCGTGGATGCGGCGGGGGAATCGCGAATGGGGGCGTCGATGGAGCTGAGCGAGCTCGAGCTGGTACGCGGGATCCGCCGGGTGCTCTCCGGTGAGGCGCCTGGCGTGGTGATCGCCATCGGGGACGACGCCGCCGTGGTCGAGCCGGGCCGCCACCACGGCGTGCTGACCGCCGACATGCTGGTGGAGGGGGTGCATTTCGAGCTCGGCGCGACGTCGCCCCACGACCTCGGCTTCAAGGCGGTGTCGGTGAATGTCTCGGACGTCGCAGCGATGGGCGGCAGTCCCCGCTATGGCCTGGCCACCCTGGGGCTGTCCCGGGGGATCGAGGCCGCCTGGGTGATGGAGCTGTGCGGCGGGATGCGGGAGGCCGCCGACGAGTTCGGCATGGCCATCGTGGGCGGTGACACCAGCCGGGCCGACCGGGCTGTGGTCTCGGTCACGGTGTACGGCGAGGTGGCCGAGGGGCGGGCGGTCACGCGGTCGGGGGCCCGCCCGGGGGACGCGCTGGTGGTGACCGGCGCGCTGGGCGGGTCGGCGGGGGGGCTGCGGGTCGCTCGGGACGCCGCCGCCGGCCGGACCGATGCCCTCTCCACCGAATGGGGCCGTTCCCTCCTGGCCCTGCACGAACGACCCCGGGCCCGGGTCGGCGAAGGACAAGCGCTGGCCGCCGGGGGCGCCCGAGCCATGATCGACATCTCCGACGGCCTGGCCCTCGACCTGGCCCGGCTCTGCGAGGAGAGCGGGGTGGGGGCCCGGGTCCGGCTCCCCGACGTGCCCCTGGCCCCGGGGCTGGTGGACCTGGGAGCCCGCGTCGACGCCGACCCCATGGACCTGGCGCTCCACGGCGGCGAGGACTACGAGCTGCTCGCTGCGGTCCCGCCCGACGCCGTGGCCGACGTTCGCCGCGTCCTGGTCGAGCGGTTCGGGACCCGCCTGACCGAGATCGGCGAGGTGGTCGAAGGGGCCGGCGTGGTCGCGATCCGGGGCGACCTCGAGGAGCCGCTGGAGCCGAAGGGGTGGGACCACTTTGCCCCGCAGTGACGTCCCTCGGGCGCTGACGATCGCCGGGTCCGACTCGGGCGGCGGCGCCGGGATCCAGGCCGACCTGAAGACGTTCCAGGCGCTCGGCGTGTGGGGGATGTCGGCGATCACCGCGGTGACCGTGCAGAACACGAAGGGCGTGGAGGGGTTCGAGGAGCTGTCGCCGCGGCTCGTCGGGGATCAGATCCGCGCGGTGGCCACCGACATCGGCGTGGACGCGGCCAAGACCGGCATGCTGGCGTCGCGGGCCATCATCGAGGCCGTGGCCGAGGCGCTGTCGGAGGTTCGGATCCCGTACCTGGTCGTCGACCCCGTCTTCGTGTCGAAGCACGGACACCCTCTGTTGGCCGAGGACGCGGTCGACGCCCTGCGCACCCGCATCCTGCCGCTGGCCACCCTGGTCACCCCGAACCTCCCCGAGGCCGCGGGCCTGGCCGGGACGCCCGTCCGCGACCGGGACGCCATGGAGGAGGCCGGCCGGGCCATCCTGGCGCTGGGCCCCTCGGCCGTCCTGGTCAAGGGCGGGCACCTCGAGGGTGCGGACGCCACCGACCTCCTGGTCAACGCGGGCGGCGTCGAGGAGATGCGCGGAAGCCGCATCGACACGCCGCACACCCACGGCACCGGCTGCGTGCTGAGCGCGGCCATCACCGCCCACCTGGCCCGCGGCGAGGGCCTGGAGGAGGCGGTCCGGGAGGGGAAGGCCTTCGTGACCGGGGCCATCCGGCGGCACCTCGAGATCGGGCAGGGGATCGGCCCGGTCGACCCGGGGCTCAGCCCGACTCGACCCGGCAGCTCCTGAACCGGTCCTTGCCCGGGCCACCTCGGCACACGTCCCGTCCCGGCCCGCCGTCCAGGAGGTCCTTGCCCGGCCCGGCCACCAGGACGTCCCGGCCGGGGCCGCCCAGGAGCCGGTCGGCCCCACCCTTCCCCCGGAGTTTGTCCCGGCCCTTCCGGCCGCACAGCACGTTCCGCCACGGATGGCCGCCGATGCTGTCCCTGGCGTCGGACCCAACCAGGTGGTGCCCGCGTTTCCCGGCGGCGCCGGGACACCGTCGTGGGAGCCCCCGCTCCCGGAACAGCTCCCGGCACACCTCGCCGGCGCAGGTCTTCAGGGCCTCGAGCTCCCGGGCCAGGGCCGGGGCCCACGGGTCGTTGCGGGGGTTGCCGTCCGCGAAGAGGTTCGTGAGCTGGAACGGGTCGATGACCATGTCGTAGTACTCGCGGAACCGGACCGCCCCGGTCTCTCGGTCGTAGTACTCCATGTACTGGTACTTCGGGGTCCGGGTCGAGGCCCACGGGCCCCGAGACTCGGGGGGCCACGACTCCGTCAGCATCTTCTGCCGAACCCCCGGTCGGAGGAGGGACCGTCCGTCCAGCGGGTACGCCGCGTCGGGGACGATCCCCGCGGCGTCGAGGATCGTCGGCGTGAGGTCGATGTTGGCCACCGGGGACGCGTGGGTGGCCCCGGCCTCCACCTGTCCCGGCCACCGCATCAGGAACGGGATCTTGATGGCCTCGGTGTACGGCCGGTCCTTCCCGCGGAGGCCGTGCTCGGACCAGAAGAAGCCGTTGTCGGAGACGAAGAACGCCAGGGTGTTCTGTTCGCCTCGGGCCTCCAGTTCCTGGAGGACGGCGTCGACCATCTCGTCCACCGCCAGGAGCGTCTTGAGCTGGAGGTCCCGGGTGGCCAGGGCTTCCTCGTAGGTCCGGCGGGCGCCCTTGACCGACGGGGGCTTGTCGCTCTTGTCGGCCTCGAACACCGCCGGGTTTCCCGGCCACAGCGGAAACGTGGCCGAAGCGTGTCGGGCCTCGGGGTCGGCGGGGTCGTGGGGGGCGTACGGGGTCAGGTACAGATACCAGGGTTGGGCATCGTCCGACTCCCACGCGTTGAGCACCCCCAGCGCGTAGTCCCGAATCTTGTCTGTGGAGTACTGAGCGACCGTCTGGACGTTGCCATCGATGTTGAACCGGCCGTTGTAGTAGCCGGAGTTCTCCGGACGGAGCAGGGCCCACCGGTCGAAGTGCGGCGGGTTCTGCTCCACCGGCCACAGGTTGAGGAACTTGCCGGCCATCCCGGTCCGGTACCCGGCCTGGCTGAGGTACCGCTGGACCGTGGAGGTGTGATCCAGCTGTGCCTGGTCCCCGTTCGTGCGGACGTTGTTGTTGTGGTTCAGCCGGCCGGTCATGATCGCCGCCCGGGAGGGGCAGCACAGCGGGGTCGTGGCGAACGCCTCGGTGAAACTGGTCCCTCCCTGGGCGAACCAGGCCAGCGTTCGGGGCATGTGCTCCAGCGTGTCCATGGCCCGCTGGTCGTCGGTGACGATGACCAGGATGTTGGGCTGCGAGCCCTGCCCGGCAGCCGGCGCCGACCGGGTGATCGGGATCAGGGCCAGCAGGGCAAGCGATGCGGCGATGCGGGCGTGGCGCAGCACGGTGGCCACCCTATCGAGGGACGACGAACCCGGTCAACCGGGCAGATCAGACGGCCCGCTGGACCTTGCCGGCCTTGAGGCACTTGGTGCAGACGTTCACCCGCCGGGGAACGCCGTTGATCACGGCTCGGACGCGCTGGACGTTGGGGTTCCACCGCCGGTTCGACCGGCGGTGGGAGTGGGAGACCTTCATCCCGAACCCGGGATGCCTCCCGCAGATCTCGCAGACCGATGCCATGGCGCCACGAGGGTAGCAGACGGGTGCTCAGGCCCGGGCCGGGACGGCGATCCCGCGCAGGTCGAACCGCTCCTTGATCCGCTGCCGGAGGAGGCGCTCCAGCGACCCCTTCCTGGTTGGTCGCACCTCAGCCGTGACCCGGAGGACCACGTCCTTCTCGCCGACCTCCTCCAGCCCCAACACCTCCGGACCGCTGAAGAACGAGCCCTGGAGGTCGGGGTCCTCTCGGAGCTCGGCGAAGAGCTCCTCGAGGACGCCCCGCACCCGTTCGAGGTCCTCGTTGTAGGCCACGCTGATGTCCAGGATGGCCCGGGCCCAGCCGCGGGACCGGTTCCCGACCATCAGGATGTTCCCGTTGGGGATGGTGTGACGCGTGCCGTCGAACGACCGCACGTCGGTGGTCCGGAGGCTGAGGCGCTCGACCTTACCGGTGACCTGCTCGCCGCCCAGCGTGACCTCGATCGTGTCGCCCACCCCGAACTGGTCCTCGAGGAGGATGAAGAAGCCGGACAGGAAGTCCCGGACCAGCGACTGCGCCCCGAACCCCAGGGCGATGCCGACGATCCCGGCCCCGGCGATCAGCGGCCCCAGGTTGATGTCGAACTCCCCCAGCAGGACCAGGATCGTCAGCGTCCACACGACCACCCGGACGAGGTAGGTGATCGCCTGCGTGAGCGTGGCGGCCCGCTGGAGGCTCAGCTCCTGGGTGGCGCCCTGGGCCTCCTCGAGGCGGTGTTGCATCCGGCGGACCGCCATCCGGGCCAGCAGCAGGAGGAGGAACCCGGCGGCCAGGACAATGGCGATCCGGAGCCCGTGGGAGAGCAACCAGTCGCGTGAGTCGAGGGGCACGTGGTCGGCGAGGACCGACATCACGCTCGATGTAACCCCTTCCGGCGCCGCAGGGTCAACAGGGCGAGCACCCCGAGAAGGAGGGCGGCGGCCGCAAGGCCGATGCCGATGGCGCCGCTGTCGTCGTCCTCCCGGCTCGGCGGTGCGGGCGCGGCCTCGGTGGCCGGGGGAGGCGTCGGGGCGGGGGACACGGAGGCGACCACGGCCAGCGGGAGTGCGTCGGAGGCGACGGTATCGACGCCATCGTCGAAGACACCCCGGACCTCGTAGTCGCCAGGGGGGAGCGCCGGAACCGGGAGCCGGATCCGGGCCGGGCCATCCTCCAACGGCGTCCACGGCGTGGTGGCGACCGGCTCGCCCTGGCGGAGGTACTCGAGCCGGGCCCGGGCGTCGTCGCTGAGCTCGACCCGGGCTCGGAGCGGCGCCCCGGCCACCGCCTCCGGCGGAGCGGTGAAGCCGGTCGCTTCGAGGAGCGGTGCGGGTGGGCGTCCGTGGCGGACCCGCAGCCGGCGGCCGCCGGTGATCACCCACGGCGGGGCCGCCCCGACGGGCGGGTCCAGGCCGACCTCGGCGGAGGGGGCCACCGTGACGCGCCGGAGCCCCTCGGCCACCAGGATGCGGATCCGACCCGGCAGGTCGACGGGCTGCGGACGGAGCCCCCCGTAATACGCGGCCAGGATGTCTTCGTACGGCAGGCCCCGCTTGGCCTTGCCGTGCGCGCCCCACTGGACCATGCCGATCCCGTGGCCCCACCCCCGGCCCTGGAGGACCAGCGACGAGCCCTCCTGTCGGGCCCGGTACCAGATCGAGGGAACTGTCTGGGGGAGCCGGTAGCCGTCGGGCTCGGTGGTGGGGTAGCGGTCCGGCGCCAGGCACGAGGCCGTGTTGTTCAGCGCGTCGCGGAGGTCGTCCTTCGACACGACCACGGCGCCGCGGGGACCGGCGATCCGGATGCCGCCGTCGGCGGGGGCCGCTTCGCTGATGCGCGCTCCCGACCATCGGCCATCGGCGGCCAGGAACCGGGCCAGGTCGTCGAACGGCACCTCGACCCGCCACCGCGACAGCGGCGAGGCGCCGTCATCCTCCTCGTCGGCCCCACGGAGGTACGGGAGGGCCTCGCCGCCGAACACGTCCTCGACGTCGAACGTGTGTCCCGGCGACGTGGACGAGTAGTAGGTGATGGCCGGCTCCCCCCGGTACAGCAGCACCTCGCCGGCGGTCTCCTCGACCGCGCGGACCCATCGGTCCCCCCAGGGGCCCGCCTCGACCCGCATCCCCACGTACACCTGGCACTCGGTGGTGGCGCACAGATCCCAGTCGCCGGACGGCTCGGCGAAGTTGTACCGGTTGAGGGCGTACGTCCGGGCCGCCACCACCTGGGCCTTGAGCGCGGCCATGGGCCAGTCCCGGGGGACCTCGGCGATCCCCTTGACGTAGTCCTCGAACGAGAGCTCGCTGACCAGCCGGAGTGAGCCGTCGTCGGCCCGTGCCACCTCGATCGTCCCCCGGTACCGGGCGTGCAGCAGCGGCTGGTACGGGTCGACGCAGCTCGAGGTGACCGGCGGGTACTCCCCGTGGACCTGCACGGACCCGCCCGGCGGTGTGGTCAGGCGGACGCGGGAGGGCGCCTGCGCGGCCGCCGGCGAGAGCGGCCCGACGAGGAGGATCAGCGCCGTGAGCAGGGCGACGGGCGCGGACATCCGGCCCAACGTAACAGAGGCCTCAGAGCACCTCGCGGATCTCACGGCGGAGCCGTTCGGCGTCGATGGCGCCGACCCAGTCGAAGGCCACCTCGCCGCCGCGGTCGTACACCAGCGTGACCGGCTGGCCCAGGTACCCGAGGTCGGTCTTGATCGCGTCGTCCGGATCGAACACGCTCGGGTACGGCCATCCGAAGCGACGGATGAAGTCGCGGGCCGGCTCCCGGGCGTCGAGGATGTCGACGCCCAGGAACTGGACGCGGCCGTCGAACTCCCCGGCCACCTCGGCCAGCTCCGGGGCTTCCTCGAGGCACGGCTCGCACCATGAGCCCCAGAAGTTCACCACGACCGGCGTTCCTCGGAGTCCCGCGAGGATGGCCCGGTACCCCGCCGGGTCGACCCGGGGGAGGGCCAGCGGGTCGGTGGGCAGCGGGGCCGCCGAGCGCTCGGCGGCGCCAGAGCACGCCGCCAGGACGACCAGGGCGCCGATCACGACGAGGCGTCGCACCGCTCGATCGTATCCCCGCCTCGACGCCAGGCCGGTGCGAGAATCCCGGCATGCCCCCGGACGCCTCGCGCCCACGCGTGAGCGGGGCCCTGGTGCCATCGGCCTCGGTCGAAGCGCTGGGCGGGTGGGCCCGCCGGTACGTGAAGCCCCTCGCGTCGCTCGGCGTCGAGACCGTGGCCGATCTCCTCCACCACTATCCCCGGCGGTACATCGATCGGTCGAAGGTGACGAAGATGGGCGACCTGAGGATCGGGCAGGAGGCCACCGTCATCGGGACGGTTCGCCGGATCCGCACCCAGTACACGCGCCGCCGTCAGCCGATCGTCACCGTGACCGTGTTCGACGGAACCGGCTACCTCGACCTGTCCTGGTTCAACCAGTCGTGGCCGGCCCGTCGCCATCGCGAGGGGCAGGAGGTGGCGGTGTCGGGCAAGGTGTCGGCGTTCCGGGGCCGCCCGCGGGTCCAGAACCCGGCGGTCGAGATCCTGGGCGGAGCCGGCGCCGACCAGGTCCACACCGGCCGGATCGTGCCGGTCCATCCGGCCGGCGAGGGCGTGTCGACCGGCGTGATCCGCCGGCTGGTCCACGAGGCGCTCCGACGGGTCCCGCTGCTGGCCGATCCCATCCCCGAGGACGTCCGGCATCGCCGGGACCTCCCGCCGCTCCACCAGGCGGTCCGGGACGTCCACTTCCCGGAGACCGACGAGGATCAGGTCCGGGCGCTGGAGCGGCTGAAGTTCGACGAGCTGTTCTTCCTCGAGCTCGGCGTGGCCTTCCGGAAGCATCGGGTGGAGGCGGAGACCGATGGGGTGGCTCACGTCCCGGCGACGGATCTCGTACCGCGGTTCATCGACGCGCTGCCGTTCGAGCCGACCAGGGCACAGCGGCGGGCCATGGACGAGGTCGCCGCGGACATGGCCAGGGCTCGGCCGATGAACCGCCTCCTCCAGGGCGACGTCGGCTCGGGGAAGACCGTGGTGGCCCTGTCCGCGTGCCTGATCGCCGCGGGTTCGGGCCACCAGGCCGCGATCATGGCACCCACCGAGGTCCTGGCCGGCCAACACTTCCGCACCGTCGAGTCGCTGCTCGGCCCGATCGGGGGGCGGCGGCTCCGCCCGACGAACGACGGGCCACAGGCCTCGCTCCTGGAGGGGGACGGGCCTCACTACGCCCTGCTGACCTCGGCGGTGACCGGGAAGGAGCGGGAGCGCGTCCTGGAAGGCGCCGCCTCGGGCGGTCTTGATCTGCTGGTTGGGACGCACGCGCTGGTGCAGGAGGCGGTCGAGTTCGCGGACCTGTCGCTGGTCGTGGTCGACGAGCAGCACCGGTTCGGCCTCCACCAGCGGATCGCCCTGAAGGAGAAGGGCGCCTCCCCGGACGTGCTGATCATGACCGCCACGCCGATCCCCCGGACGCTGGCGCTCACCTACTACGGCGACCTCGATGTGTCGGTGCTCGACGAGCTCCCCGCCGGCCGCCGGCCGGTCCGCACCCGGGTGGTCCGAACCGCGGCGGACCGCCGGAAGGCCTACGACCTCGTGCGCGAGCAGGTCCGGCAGGGCCGCCAGGCGTTCGTGGTGTGCGCGGCGATCGACGAGGAGAACCGGCTCGAGGTGCGCGCCGCGGAGAAGGAGGCCGAGCGCCTCCGCACCGAGGTGTTCCCCGACCTCCGGATCGCGCTGCTGCACGGCCGGATGCGACCGAAGGAGAAGGAGGCACGCATGGAGGCCGTCCGGGCCGGCCAGGCCGACGTGCTGATCTCCACGACCGTGATCGAGGTCGGCGTCGACGTGCCCAACGCCACGGTGATGCTGGTCGAGAACGCCGAGCGGTTCGGCCTGGCCCAGCTCCACCAGCTCCGCGGCCGGATCGGACGGAGCGAGCACGAGTCGACCTGCGTCCTGTTCGACGAGTCGGCTCCCGAGAATGAGGACGCCCGGCAGCGGCTGGGGGCCATGGCCCGGACCACCGACGGGTTCGAGCTCGCCGACGAGGACCTCCGGCTGCGCGGCGAGGGCACGCTGTTCGATATCCGGCAGTCGGGGCTTCCCGACCTCCGGCTGGCCCGGCTGGCCGAGGACACCGACCTGGTCCGCCGGGCCCGGGAGGACGCGTTCGCGCTGATCGCCTCCGACCCCGAACTGGCCGGCCACTCGGAGCTCCGCGCGGAGATGGAGCGGCGGTTCGCCGACTCGATCGACTGGCTGTTCCATTCGTGAAGAGCCATCCGATCTTCGCCAGGGCCTGGGACCTCGTCGTCCGGCTGGGCGGCCGAACCGAGATGGAGCATCGCCAGGAGCTGGTCCGAGGGCTCCGGGGCACGGTCCTGGAGATCGGTGCGGGGACCGGCATCAACCTCGCCCTGTACGGGCCCGGCGTCCGGGTCGTGGCGGTCGAGCCCGAGCCGACCATGGCCCGGCGGGCCGCGAGCCGTTCCCGGCGGGCCCGGGCGTCCGCCTCCGTGCTTCGTGGTGTGGCCGAGCACCTTCCGTTCAGGGACGACGCGTTCGACGCCGTGGTGGCGTGCTACGTCCTGTGCTCGGTGGCCGACCCCCCCAGGGCGCTGGCCGAGCTGCGGCGGGTCCTCCGGCCCGGCGGCGAGGTCCGGATCTACGAGCACGTCCGATCGAGCCGGCCGAGGGCCGCGCGGGTCCAGGACCTCGTCACCCCGCTGTGGCACCGGTGCGGCTGCAACTGCCATCCGAACCGGGACACGGTCGGGGCGTTGTGTTCGGCCGGGTTCCAGGTCGAGGTCCGGCCGGCATCGTACGGCCCGCCGGCGCCGGTGCGGCCCCGTGTCCTCGGGGTGGCCCGGCCGCGGCCATGAGGGTGATCGCCGGCACCGCTCGGGGGGTCCGGCTATCGAGAGTGCCGCCGGGGACCCGGCCCCTCTCCGACCGCGCCCGGGAGGGCCTGTTCTCGAGCCTGGGCGACCGGGTCCCCGGCGCCAGGTGTGCCGACCTGTTCGCCGGCACGGGGGCGATCGGCATCGAGGCGCTCTCGAGGGGCGCCGCCTCGTGCCTGTTCGTCGACGCCACCCCGGCCGCCATCCGGGCCGTCCGGGAGAACCTGGGACGGACGGGGCTGACCGACCGGGCCACGGTGGTCCGGGCGGACACGCGGGCCGCCCTGGTCCGCCACCCGGGGCCGTTCGACCTGGCCTTCCTCGATCCCCCATACGCCTTCCCAACCGATGTCCTGGGCGATCTGCTGACCCATCTGGCCGATGTGTTGGCTCCGGGGGGCACCGTGGCCCTCACCAGGCCGAAGGGGAATCGCACAGATGTCATTCCAGTACACTGGATCGTGGCCAGGACCCTGACCTACGGAGACACCCGGATCCTCGTCCTCCAGGAGGCGGCGTGACGCTGACGGCCCTGTGCCCGGGCACCTTCGATCCGGTCACGAACGGCCACGTGGACATCGTCCAGCGGGCCGCGGGCCTGTTCGACGGGGTGGTAGTGGCCGTAGTCGAGAACCCCGCCAAGGAGCCGCTGTTCCCGGTGGCCGAGCGGGTGGAGATGCTCCGGGAGTCGCTGTCGGGCCTGGCGAACGTCGAGGTCGAGTCGTTCTCGGGGCTCCTGGTGGATTACGCCAGGACCCGAGGCGTGGGAGTGATCGTGAAGGGGCTTCGGGCCGTGTCGGACTTCGACTACGAGCTCCAGATGGCGCAGATGAACCGGCACCTGGGCGAGGTGGAGACGTGCTTCGTCCCCACCAGCCCGCGGTGGTCGTACCTGTCGTCCTCGCTGGTGAAGGAGATCGCCCGGTTCGGCGGCGATGTGTCTGGTCTGGTTCCGGAGCAGGTGCTGCGTCGGCTGAAGGAGCGGCTGGCCTGATGGAGGGCGTGACGGAGGGGCGTGTGTAGTGGACATCGCCGGACGGATCCAGCAGCTCGAGGAGCTGATCATGGAGGCGAAGTCGATGCCCCTGTCGACCTCGGTGCTGATCAACCGCGAGGAGGCCCTCGAGCTCGTGCAGGAGATGCTGGCGGCCCTCCCGGAGGAGATCAAGCAGGCCCGGTGGGTGGTGAAGGACCGGGAGCAGCTCCTCTCCAAGGCCCGAAAGGACGCCGAGGCGATCATCCAGGACGCCCTGGAGCAGCAGTCGAAGCTGCTGTCCCAGGAGGAGATCGTGAAGGCCTCGGTCAAGGAGGCGGAGCGGATCCTGGAGGAGGCCCGCGGGCAGGCTCGACAGATCCGGCACGAGGCCGAGGACTACATGGATCAGAAGCTGGCGGCGTTCGAGGCCACGCTGACCCGGGCGCTCGAGCAGATCGCCGAGATCCGGGATGCCCAGGAGGGGCAGCTGTCCCGGATCCAGGAGCAGCTGGATAAGACCCTTCAGCAGATCGGCCGGGGCCGCGAACGGCTGCGCGGAACGACGCTGGCCGAGGAGCATCTGGCCGAGGAGAGGGCGTGATGGTCCTCCTCGACGTGCGGGATCTCCTGGAGAAGCCCGGCGCGGCCCGCCGGGTGACGCTCGAGGAGCGGTTCGACCAGCTCGGCACCGAGCTGGCCCGCGGCGAGGAGCCGGTCCGCCTGGAGATCACACTCGCCTCCGTCATCGAGGGCGTCGAGGTGCGCGGGCCGCTGTCGGGGCGGATCGCGTACCGGTGCGCCCGGTGCCTGAAGCCGTTCGAGGAAGAGTTCCGGGTCGAGGTCCGGGAGCTGTTCGCGCCGGGTGCATCCGATGAGGCCGACGAGTACCCCGTGACCGAGGGCCACATCGACCTCGAGCCGATGGTGCGCGACGCGGTGGTCCTGGGGATGCCGTTCTCGCCGCTGTGCCGGCCGGACTGCCTGGGACTGTGCGAGCGGTGCGGCGGGGATCGCAACCTCGGCGAGTGCACCTGCGGGCCGGATGTCGATTCCCGGTGGGAGATCCTGGACGAGCTCGAGCTGGACGACTGAAGGAAGGGACCCATGGCAGTACCGAAGCGGAAGACGAGCAGGTCGAGGCGGGACGCGCGGCGAGCGACGTGGAAGGGAACGCTGCCCACGTACAGCGAGTGCCCGCAGTGTCACCAGCCGAAGCTGCCGCACCGGGTGTGCGGGAACTGCGGCTACTACGGGGGTCGGCAGGCGGTGGAGGTTGAGGTCGAGTAGGCGCGGGAGGTCCACGCCGCTGGAGCGGGCGCTGGGCATCAGGTTCAAGAACCGGGACATCCGGGAGGCGGCCCTCACGCACCGCTCCTACGCGTTCGAGCGGAGCGCCGACCAGACGAACGAGCGGCTCGAGTTCCTCGGGGATGCCGTGCTGGGCCTGGTGGTGACCGATCTGGCGTACGCCCGCTTCCCCGACATGCCCGAGGGGGAGCTGGCGAAGCTCCGGGCGGCCACGGTGAACATGCTGACGCTGGCCGACATTGCTCGGGAGCTCGACCTCGGCTCGGCGATCCTCCTCGGGAAGGGCGAGGAGGGCTCCGGCGGGCGCGACAAGACCTCGATCCTTGCCGACGCCATGGAGGCCGTCCTCGGGGCCGTGTACATCGACCGGGGCCTGGACGCGGCGCGAGACCTGATCGAGCAGTTGTTCTGGCCGCGGATGGAGGCCTATGTGCGCGGCGAGGGGGACCGCGACCACAAGACCGCCCTCCAGGAGCTGGCCGCCCAGGACGTCGGGCAGGTCCCCCAGTACCGGGTCGAGCAGCGGGGACCGGATCACGCCAAGGAGTTCACGGCCACGGTGTTCATCGCCGGCGACCGGTACGGCCGGGGCGGGGGCCGGTCGAAGAAGGAGGCGGAGCAGCGGGCCGCCCGCGAGGCGTACCAGCGCCTGGTCGCGGAGGCGCCCGCCGAGGAGGCCGGGGAAGCCTAGATGGAGCTGCCCGAGGTCGAGGTGGTCCGACGCGACCTCGAGAAGGACGTGGTCGGTCGGCGGATCGCCGACGTCGAGGTTCGCCGGATGAAGAACTCGAAGCGGGTGATCCGGCGGCACAAGACGCCCAGGGAGTTCCGCGACCGGCTCAAGGGACACCGGTTCACCAAGGCCGACCGGAAGGGCAAGTACATCCTCCTCCACCTCGAGGACGGCAACGTGCTCGTGGTGCATTTCGGGATGAGCGGCCGGTTCCTGCGTGGGAACAAGCGAGTGCCGCTCGACAACCACACCCACGTGATCATCACGTTCCAGCAGGGGGGCGATCTCCGGTTCGTCGATCCCCGGACGTTCGGCGAGCTGTTCGTCCGGCCTGTCGATGAGCTCGGACGGGTCAAGGAGCTCGCCCACATCGCGATCGATCCGCTCGAGTCCACGTTCACCTGGCAGCAGTTCTCGAACGTGTTGGCCAGGCGGGCCACGAAGCTGAAGCCGCTCCTGATGGACCAGGAGTTCGTCTCCGGGCTGGGCAATATCTATTCCGACGAGGTGCTGTTCGCCGCGGGCTTGCGGCATGACCGGAACTCCGCCGAGCTCTCCGCCCAGGAGGTCCGGCGCCTGTACCGGGCCATCCAGGAGGTGGTCCAGGAGTCGATCAGGTTCCGGGGGACCACGCTGGCAGACGAGGCCTACGTCGACATCTACGGCAAACCCGGGGAGTACCAGCACGAGCTGAAGGTCTACGGCCGGCGAGGCGAGCCGTGCCGGCGGTGCCGGACCCCGATCGAGGTCGTGAAGTACTCGGGCAGGAACTCCTACTTCTGCCCGCAGTGCCAGAGCTGAGGTCCGAGCTGCGGCGTTATGGGCCTCGTATCAGTCAAACAGTTTGGTCTTGACCCCCGCCTCTGGGTAGGATGCATCCGGGGTGAGACGGTCCATGGAAAAGGGAGAGACATGAAGGTCACCAAATGGTCATACGTGTTGTCGTTTGCCTGCACCGTTGCGGTGGCGCTCGGCGTGGTCGCTGCACCAGCGTCGGCGAAACCGATTGAGCGAGCCCATTTCCAGGAATCGGGCAGCGAGATCCTGAGCGATTTCTGCGGCGATCTCACTGTGCGAGAAGATTTCGAGGTCAGAGGGTCGTTCCTGTTTAATCCGCACGGACCAGACGGGCTTCCCTACGCGATCGAGACCATTCACGGCTGGGTTTCATGGACGAACGTGGCCAACGACAAGACTCTCACGGCTGTGTTCAACAACGTGACCAAGGATCTGAAGGTTACCGACAACGGTGACGGCACCGTGACGCTTCTCGTCATGGCGACTGGTTCGAACAAAACGTACGGACCAGATGGGAAGCTTCTGTTCAACGATCCCGGACAGATCAGGTTCGAGGTCCTCATCGATCATGGCGGGACCCCGACCGATCCCAGCGACGACGAGT
>OCZV010000128.1_pt1 | contig 28431 bp, 29 predicted proteins | sample 1539051 | NCBI WGS metagenome assembly OCZV01 (sample SAMEA3113581, study PRJEB22503) | soil metagenome
GGCGGCGGCCGGCTACGACGTGGTCCTCACCGCCCGCCGACCCGAGCCGCTGCGGGAGGCGGCCGAGCGGCTGGGCGCCCGTTGGGTCGCCGCCGACTCTGCCGACGAGGAGCAGTTCGCCGCCGTGGTCGCGGCCGTCGACCACGTCGACTTCCTGGTCCACGCCGCCGGCATCCTCGACGGCACCTTCGTGCGCAAGGAGGCGCCGGCCACGTTCGACCGGGTGATCCGGGCCAACCTGCGCTCGGCGTTCGTGGTCACCGCAGCAGTGCTGCCGAAGATGCCCCCGGGCGGGCGGATCGTGTTCGTCTCCTCCACGGCCGGCTTCCAGGGGATGAAGGGGCGGGCGTCGTACTCGGCCTCCAAGGCCGGCATGAACGCCTTCGCACAGTCGCTGGCGGCCGAGGTCGCACGCGACGGCATCAACGTCCACGTCGTCGCGCCGGCGCCGGTCGACACGCCCATGCTCGACCGGGTCACGTTCCCCATGCACGTGCTGCAGTCGAGCGACGTGGCAGACGTCGTCGCGTTCCTCGACCGGCTCGACCCGAGCGTGGTGCTGCCCGAGATCGTGCTGCGGGCCGCGGACGAGGGCCCGCTCGCCTCGGACCCCCTCATGCCGGAGGCGGCCGCCGCCAAGCTGGCCCGCCAGCAGCCGCATCAGCAGCAGGCCTGAGGCGCCGGCGAAATGGCGATCGAGTACGCGCAGGACGGCCCCGTCGTCACCATCACGATCAACCGCCCGGAGGCGCACAACTCGCTCGACATGGAGCACTTCCGGGCGCTGCTCGGGGCGTGGACCCGGTTCCGGGACGACGACTCGGCGTGGGTGGCCGTGATCACCGGCACGGGCAAGGCGTTCTGCACCGGCGCCGACCTCAAGCGCTTCATCCCCCAGCTGACCGGCACGCTGCCGCGCCCGGACGGCTGGGACCGGATGGACGCTGTGCACGCCGTGCTGCACCGGTTCCCGATCTACAAGCCGATCATCGCCGCGGTGAACGGCGTGTGCGTGGCGGGAGGGATGGAGATGCTCGGCTCCACTGACATCCGGGTGGCCACGCCCGACGCCCGGTTCGCGGTCATGGAGCCCAAGCGGGGGCTGTTCGCCGGCGGCGGCACCACGGTCCGCCTGCTGCGCCAGATCGCCTACCCGCACGCGATGGAGCTGCTGCTGACCGCCGACATGATCGGCGCCGAGCGGGCGTTGGCGATGGGCATCCTGAACCAGGTGGTGCCGGCGGAGCGGCTGATGCCCACTGCCTACGCCTACGCGCGACGGATCGCCGAGAACGCACCGCTGGCCACCTTCGCCACCAAGCAGTCCGCCGTCGAGAGCCTGTCGCTCGACCTGGACGCCGCCTTCGACAACGAGGCCCGCCACAGCGACCGCGTCTTCGCGACCGAGGACGCCAAGGAGGGCCCCCGGGCATTCGCCGAGAAGCGTCCCCCGGTCTGGCAGGGCCGCTGACGCGCGGAGGCGCTACGGATGCGCCCAGTCGGGCGTGGCCGGCCAGTGGCGGCGGCTCCGCTTCTGCGGGTGGTCCGGGTCGAAGCGGGCGACGGCGTCCCGGTAGGCACGGCCGGCGGCGACGGCGGCCGCCACCGCCCAGTAGTCCATCTCGGAGGACCAGCGGCCGCCGCCGGCGTACTCGAACACGGAGATGCCGGGGAAGTCGAGCGGGCGGCCATCGGGATCGGGGTTGTCGCGCCGGTTCTGCATGTGGACCACCACCCGGTTCCCGTCCACGACGTGCCACTCGTAGACCGTGTAGAGCTCGGGGAACTCCTCGCTCATGAGCTGGGTGCACCACGTCCGGAACTCGCCGGGCGTCTTCTGCCCGTAGTAGTGATCTATGTAGACGGCGTCGTCGGTGAACAACGCCGCCTGCGCGGCCCAGTCCTCCCCCACCGGGCCGACGCGCCACAGGTGGCGGAAGGCCTCCTCGACCTCGCCGGCACGGGCCACTACGGGTTCGCCGGCGCGCGTCCGCCCGCCACGGGCGCCTCGCCGCCCGGCTGCTTGATGAACACGCTGACGTGCCGGATCAGGCCATGGTCGTCCCGCTCGAACAGGATGCACTCCGGGTACGTCGTGGACGTGCCGTCGACCTCGAACGTCTCGCTCAGCTCTACGTACGACACCCGGTCCGACACGTGCGACACCCGGCCAACCCGCAGCTCGTAGCCCTTCAGCGACGTGATGATGCCCCGCAGGAACTCGACGTACGCAGCCTTGCCCTCCACCACGTCGCAGAACGGGCCGTCGCGCACCAGCCCCTCCTCGGCGATCGTGGCCGCCAGCCCGTCCCAGTCGTGCGCCGCCATGCAAGCCAGGTAGCGCTCGACGTTGGTCGTAGCGCTCGTCGCGTCCGTCGCGGTTGTCATGAGGCCTCCTCGGCAAGGGCAGCGGCGACGGCGGTCTCGTCGACGCCGAGGTAGTGGTCGAGCACCTCGGCACCAATTGCGCCAGCCGACCCCGACCAGACGACGCGCCCGCGCCGAAGGATCAGGGCCGCGTCGGCGACCTCCAGCGCCCGCTCGATGTACTGCTCGATGAGCACGATGGTGACGCCCGCCGCCTTCGCCTGCGCCACCACCTCGAACGTGGACGCCACCAGCTTCGGCGCCAACCCGAGCGACAGCTCGTCGGCGACGAGCAGCCGGGGCGGGGCCCCCAGCACCCGGGCCAGCGCCAGCATCTGCCGTTCGCCGCCCGACAGGGTGGCCGCCGCCTGGCGCCGGCGCTCGGCCAGCACCGGGAACAGCTCGAGCGCCCGGGCGATCGCCGTCGGGCGCTCCGCCTTCGGGACCGTCCGGCTCACGGCCAGCCGCAGGTTCTCGGCCACCGTCAGTCCGGGGAAGATCCCGCGCCCCTCGAGCACGTGGGTCACGCCCGCCCGGGCCACCCGATGGGCAGGCCAGGCCGTCACGTCCCGGCCGTCGAGCACGATGCGCCCGGCCGTCGGCGTCACGAGCCCCGAGATGGCGCCGGCCAGGGTGGACTTGCCGGCGCCGTTGGCCCCCAGCACGGCGATCACCGAGCCCTGCGGGACCTCCAGCGACACGTCGAACAGCACGCGCGAGGCGCCGAAGTCGACGTCCAAGCCCTCCACGGTCAGGAAGCTCACGTGACCCGTTCCGTTCCGATGTAGGCGGCCTGCACCACCGGGTCCGAACGGATCTCCGACGGCGTCCCCGACGCGATCAGGCGCCCGAAGTCCAGCACGTCCACACGGTCCGACAGGCCCAGGACCAGCTCGAAGTCGTGCTCCACCACCACCAGTGCCACGCCCTCGTCCTGGCACGCCCGCAGCAGCACCGAGGCCAGCTGCTCGGTCTCGCGGCTGTCGAGCCCCGACGACGGCTCGTCGAACAGCACCACCTTGGGCGTGCCCGCCAGCGCCCGACCCACCTCCACCAAGCGGGCGGTGCTCAGTGGCAGCGAGCTGGCCGCCTGGTGCTGGACGGATGCCAGGCCCAGGTTGTCGAGCAGTCGGTCGACACGGTCGCGCTCACCGTCCTCGCGCGCACGGGAGCCGAGGCCGACCAGGTCGCGCAGGTAGCTCTGGCGACCGTGGAGCCATCGGTAGGTGAGCTCCAGGTGCTCGCGCACGGTCAGCTCGGCAAACAGGTGGGCGCGCTGGAAGGTCCGGGCCAGGCCCCGCCGGGCCCGCTCCTGCGGTGGGAGGCCCGTGACGCGCTCGCCCTCGATGAACACGTCGCCGACGGCGGGCTGCACCAACCCCGACAGCACTCCGAACAGCGTGGTCTTCCCCGCACCGTTGGGGCCCACGATCCCGAGGATCCGCCCGGCCTCCACCCGCACGCCGACGTCGTCGAGCGCCGCCAGTCCCCCGAACCGCACGGTGACGCCGCAGGCCTCGAGCAAGGGCGGGTCCGCCGCACTCCGGTCGCCGTTCGTGGTCACGGCCGCCATCGGGATCACGCCGCCTGTGCCGACGGCTCGACCGCGACCGTGTCGTTGTCGTCCCTACGGCGATCCAGGCGGAGAAGGTGGCGCCAGTGCCCCACCGTCTGGGCCACGATGCCGCGCGGCTCACGGGCGACGATGATGGCGCCGAGGCCGAACAGCATCGTCGGCACCTCGGCGTAGCTGTCCGGTATGTAGGCGCTGAACAGGGCCGGGAACAGCGAGAACGCAACCCCCGCCAGCAGAGCCCCGACCACGCTGCGCAGGCCCCACGTCACCACCACGGCCAGCCAGACGATGCCGATGACCGCGTTGAACGAGGGCGGCGTCGCCCGACCGGAGAAGCTGGCGACGAGCCCTCCCCCCACGCCGGCGATGAACGCGCCGATGGCGAACGTCGCCACCTTGGCCCGCTCGGTCGACACGCCGATCGTGCGGGCTGCTACCTCCGACGACCGGATGGCCGCCAGCGTCAGCCCCGTGGTCGACCGTCGCACGTTGAGCACCAGCAGGGCCGCCACCGCGAACACGCCGAGCGCAAGGAAGTAGAAGCGGACGTCGCTGTCGAAGTCGAAGCCGAACAGCGAGGGGCGGGGCAGCGGCTGGCCGGCGTGGAGGTTGTCGATCCGATCGATCGAGAACAGGGCGTTGTCCGCCAACACCGCGAAGCTGAGCGTGGCCAGGGCGAGGTAGAGCTCACCGAGCCGAAGGCTCACCACGGCGACCAGCACGCCGAACGGCACGGCGGCGAGCGCGGCGACGAGTATCGCGGGGATGTTCGGCCAGCCGTAGAACTCGGTGAGCTGCGCCGCACCCATCGCACCGATGCCGGCCAGCGAGATCTGGCAGAGCGAGATCATGCCACCCTCGCCGGTCACGAGAACCAGCGACAGCAGGGCGATGCCGACCGCGACGCCGGATGCCACGACGCCGAGCCAGAACGAGGTGAGCAGCTCGGGGATCAGGAACGCGGCGACAACCAGCGCGACGCCGATGAGCACCCGGGCGTACCAGGGCGCCACCCCAGTGCCCGGCGTCCGCGTGAGCAGCGCCGTGGTCGGCGCCTCCTCCCCACCCCTGCGGTGCAGCACCAGCCCGTACGCCACCAGGAACAGGATCATCACGACGAAGGGGATGCTGGGCCGGGCCGCCCGCGCCATCCACCCCGACTCCGGCAGCACCTTGGTCACGAGCGTCTGGGCCAGGCCGAGGCCCAGGGCACCGACGAAGGTCCACGTGAAGCTGCGCAGCCGCCCGACGACGACCGCGGCGAACGACGAGATCAGCAGCACGCTGAAGGAGACCTCGTTGAGCCCCAGCACGGGTGTGAGCAGGACGCCCGCCAGTCCGGCCATCATCGTGCCGATCATCCAGGCGGCGGCCGTCACCACTCCCGGGTTGATCCCCATGACCGAGGCGAGCGGCCGGTGGTCGACCACGCCGCGCATGGTCAGCCCGAACATCGTGAACCGCAGCGTCAGCGCCAGGGCCAGTCCGACCACCACGGCGCTCACGAACACCGCGATCTGATTGGCGTTGAGCGTCACGCCGAAGACGTCGACCTCGGGGACCGGCGCGGAGAAGAAGCCGGGCGGGAGCGACGGCTCGTCCGCCACGAACAACGTCTTGGCGATGGGCGGGATGGCGACGTACAGCCCGATCGTCGCCACGAGTTGTACCGTCGTCGGCGCGCTCGACAGCCGCCGGAACAGCACCGCCCACAGCGCCAGGCCCAACAGCGGCGCCACCACGCCGATGGCGACCAGCGCCGCGCTCCAAGTCGACCAGCCCCGCTCGGTGTTGAGCTCGTAGAAGAGCAGGGCGATGAAGAACGCCAGCGCGCCCTGGGCGAAGTTGAAGATGCGGGACGAGACGTAGGTGAGGACGAGGCCGAGCGAGGCGACGGCGTAGATGCCGCCGAACACCAGGCCGGAGACGATCAGGACGTTCAACCGGACTCAGCCCTCATCGACGACCTCGCCGCAGATCGGCTCACCGTCGTTGACGGGCACGAACTCGCCGCCCTCCACCTTCACGTAGTGGAAGCACAGGCCGTACGGCTGGCCGAAGCTCGCTTCGAAGTCGACGGGCGGATCCAGCAGCCCGTTGGCGTCGAAGTCGCTCACCTGGCGCAGGTTCTCGATGAACGCCTCGCGGGTCGGGCACTCCTCCCCCGCCTCCTGCAGCCCGCGGATCAGCAGCTCGCCGATGATCCAGCCCACGGCGACCTCCTGGGCCGGCGGCGTGTCGGGCGCGTACTGCTCGAGCGCGTTGAGCATCTCCTGGTGGGCAGGAAGCTGCACCTCGAACGGAACGAAGTCCATGGAGAAGTAGACGCCCTCGGCGGTGTCACCGGCCTGCTCGAGCGTGGTCGGGCTGTACCCCGCGGGGAAGAGCGTCACCTTCAGGTCGCCGCCGGCCTGGCGGACCGCGGCCGCGGCCGCCAGGGCGTTCTGGGTCTGGATCGGCAGGTAGAGGCCGTCGGCGCCCCTAGAGGCGATCTCCTCGGCCTGCGTGGTCCACTCGGAGGTGCCGATCGGGGCGTCGGTGCTGTTGTAGACGACCTCGCCGCCGGCCGCCTCGAACGACTCCTGCATGCCCTCGGCGGCGGCCTGCGCCGACGTCTGGGCGTAGCCGAGGATCGCCAGCCGCTCCACGCCCTGCTGTGTCAGGAACTCCCCGCCGGTGGTGGTCGCGACCGGCTCGGGTGAGTTGCTCCCGCTGTAGCCGAACATGTTGTCGTACACGCCCCACTCGGGGTTGACGTTGTACCCGACCACCGGGATGCCCTCGTCCTGGAGGTACGACGCCGGCCCGGCGATGACCGACGACGCCACCATCACGGCGAACACGTCCTGCTGCTCGACGAGCTCGCGGGCGGCGGTGGTGGCCCGGTTGATGTCGGCGGCGTCGTCGGCCGTCTCGATGACGACCTGGCGGCCGCCGATGCCGCCGTCGTCGTTGAGCTTGTCGATCCGGGCCTTGAACCCGGCCTGGTGGAGGCCGTAGAAGGCGGCGGCCGGGGTCGTCAGCGACGACAGCTGCCCGATCTTGATCTGGTCGTCGCTGACGCCCGGCGAGTCGCACTCGCCGTTGCCGCCACCACCGCTACCGCTGGCAGCGTCGGCATCCCCCTCCGAGGCTGTACCGCCGCCGTCGTCGTCGCCACAGGCGGACGCCACGAGCGCCACCGTCGCCAGGACCGCCAGCAGGGGCAGCCACCGTCGACCCGCGCGACCCCCCGTCACACCCCTCACGGCACCCCTCCTGCCAGGTCGTCCGACGCTGTTCGCTCGGACCGCGTCTAGCTATGTAACATTCATAAGATACAGTTGTAAGCGCCGGAGGGTCAAGGCCCTCGAGTCGCCTGGGGGCACGGACGGACGAGGACGGATTCGCGGGGTTCTGGACCTGATGTGAAAACCTTTGTGACGATGAAGAGGCCCACATGGTGATGGACGGCCGGTTCCAAGGGCGCACGCGCCAGCTCAGCCAGCCGCGGGTGGCGGAGATGGTCGCCGACATCCTGCGAGCGCGGATCGTCGACGGCGAGATGGCCGACGGCGACCTGCTGCCCAAGCAGGACGACCTGCTCGACGAGTTCCGGGTGTCCCGGCCCTCCATCCGCGAGGCGATGCGCATCCTCGAGACCGAGGGCCTCATCAGCGTGCGCCGGGGCAACATCGGCGGTGCCGAGGTCCACGCCCCCAAGGCGGGCAACGCCGCCTACATGTTGGGGCTGGTGATGCAGTCCCAGCGCGTGACGCTCGCGGACCTCGCCGAGGCCCTGCTCATCCTGGAGCCCGACTGCGCGTCCCTGTGCGCCGGCCGCGAGGACCGGGCCAAGGTGGTCGTCCCCCGACTCCGCGAGCTGAACGACCAGGCCGAGGCGCACCTCGACAACGGTCCCGAGTTCACCCGCCTGGCCCGGCAGTTCCACGACGAGATGGTGGAGTCGTGCGGCAACCTCACGATGATCCTGCTGGTGGGCACGCTCGAGACCCTCTGGTCGTCGCTCGAGTCGCAGTGGGCCGAGACCATCGCCGCCGAGGGCCACTATCCCGAGGTCAAGTTGCGCAAGCTGGTGCTGCGGGCCCACGCCCGCCTGACCGACGCCATCGACGCCGGCAACCGCGAGCTGGCGCACCGCACCGCCCGCAAGCACCTCGGCGAGTCCCAGCGCTACGTGCTCGCCACCAACGGCCGCCAGCGCGTGAACATCACGGGCCTGCGATCGCACCTGGCCCCCGGCCCCGGCCGCGGCCCTGACGCCTACCTGGGGTAGCGCCGGCGCCAGCTACCCGAAATGCTTCAGCAGGAGCGGGAGCTCGCCCCTGCTGTCGTCGGGGACGACGTAGCCGGTCTCGTCGCGGATCTGGGCGAGGTGCACGTCCACGTCCTCGACGGTGAGGTCGGGCTTGTAGAACCCGGGCGTGACACCCACGAAGAACCGGCCGACCCGCCCACCGCCGACGGTGAACATCTCGCCGGTGACCGAGCAGCGCTCGTGCGCCAGCCAGGCCACCACCGGTGACACCAGCTCGGGGTCGAGGCGGTCGGCCATGTCGCCGAGCAGGCCCTCGGTCATCCGGGTGCGGGCCATCGGGGCGATCGCGTTGACCCTGATGCCGTGGCGGGCGCCCTCGATGGCGAGGACCCGGGTCATGCCGACCACGCCCATCTTGGCGGCGCCGTAGGTGGCCTGGCCGAAGTTGCCCAGGATGCCGCTCGCCGACGACGTGAACACCACCCGCCCGTAGCCTTGCGCCCGCATGGCCCGCCACGCCGGGATGGTGACGAAGAACGAGCCCCGCAGGTGCACGTCGAGGACCGGGTCGAGCTCGGCGGGCGTGATGTTGTGGAACGCCTTGTCCCGCAGGATCCCGGCGTTGTTGACGACGATGTCGACCCGACCGAACGCGTCGAGCGCGGCGTCGACGATGGCGCGCCCGCCCTCCGGCGTCGACACCGTGTCGGTGTTGGGCACCGCGACGCCGCCGGCGTCCTCGATCTCCCGGGCCACCGTCGCCGCCGGGCCGGCGGACGCGCCCTCGCCGTCCACGGCGCCGCCCAGGTCGTTGACGACCACCTGTGCGCCCCGGGCGGCCAGCAGCAGGGCGTGGGCGCGGCCGAGGCCGTTGCCGGCACCGGTCACGACCGCCGCCCGGCCGTCGAACCCGAGCTCTGCCACTCCTGCCCCTCTCCGTCAGCGCCGGCTACAGCCCGGCCGGCCAATCCCCGATCACCTCGGCCTCTCGCAGGCGGTCGAGCTCGTCGGTGGTCAGGCCCAGCTCGCCGCCCAGGACCTCGTCGTTGTGCTGGCCCAGCGCCGGCGCCGGCCGCCGGCACCAGCGGTCGACGCCTGTCAGCCGGGCGAACGGCAACCCGGCGTAGTCGATGGGCCCGGCATGCGGATGATCCAGGGTCTCGAAGAAGCCCCGGGCGCGCAGCTGGACGTTGCTGACGACCGCCGGGGGCAGCACCACCGGGGCCGCCGGGACGCCGGCCGCGGCGAGCTGCTCGACCACCTCGTCCCGCGGCCGGGCGGCGAACCACGCCCCCAGCTCCCGGTCGAGGAGGTCGTGGGCCGACCGGCGACCCCCGTGCGTGGCCAGCGCCGGATCGGCCGCCCACGCCGGGTCGCCCAGCACCAGGCGCAGGGCGGCCCACTGGTCGTCGTTGGCGACGGCGAGCGCCACCCACTGCTCCTCGCCGGCACAGGCGTAGACGTTCTGCGGCGCCGCCGCCGGTCCCCGGTTGCCGTCCCGCTCGAGCACGATGCCGTGCACGTCGTGCTCGATCACCTGCTCAGCGGTGACGTTGAGGGCCACCTCGATCATGGGCACCTCCACGAACGCGCCCTCGCCGTTCCGGTCACGCTGCGCCAGGGCGGCCATGAGCACGAACGCGGCGTGGACGCCCGCCAACGGGTCACACGCACCGCGTGGCGCCATCGGCGCGCCGTCCGGGTAGCCCGTCAGCCACGCCATGCCCGAGAGCTGCTCCATGGTCGGGGCGAAGCCGACCCGGTCCCGCCACGGCCCGTCGAGGCCGAACGCCGGCATGCGCACCACCACCGCCCGCGGGTTCACCTCGTGGAGCGCGTCGTGGTCGAGGCCGAACGCCTCCATCACCCGGGGCGAGAAGTTCTCGACGACGGCGTCGGCCCCCGCGACCAATCGCTTGGCGAGGTCGGCGCCCTCGGGCCGGCCCAGGTCGAGGGTGACCGACCGCTTGCCCACGTTGATCCCGTGGAACAGCCAGCTGTACTCCCACCAGCGCTCGGTCCCCGCGGGCGGACCGGCGGCGAAGCGGATGCCGTCGGGCCGCTGGATCGACTCGACCTTCACGACGTCCGCCCCCAGCGCGGCGAGGAAGTGGGTGGCCGACGGCCCGGCCCAGAAAGCGGTGAAGTCGACGACCCGGATTCCCGCGAGCGGCAGCCCGTCCACCGGCCCGCCTTCTGTCGGCGCTGACCCGCGTTGGGAACTGTGAGGTCTGACAGAACGGATTTGGTACGGCGGTCGGGGCTGGCGGAAGCCGGCGGGGTTGCGCCGGAGCACGCCCCGCTCGACGAAGTGGTCCATCTCCGGGATCGAGGCGCCGTTGCCGATGGGCGCCATGGGGATGCGGAACAGGCTGGCGGTCTCGACGATCTCCTGCACGGTGCGCTCGGCGAACCAAGGACGGATCAGGTCGTAGACCTCCTGTCGGCGGGGCCAGCGGGCGAGCTGCAGCCGCAGCTGCGGGTCCTCGGCCAGCTTCGGTTGCTCGACCATCGCCGCGAAGTCGAGCCATTGCTGCCCGGTGACCATCGACGTCCCCACCCAACCGTCCTTGGCCGGCTCGATGGACGGCACCTCGATCGAGCGGGCGAATCCGGGCAGGTCCATCAGGCGCAGGTGCAGCCACTCGAAGCTCTGCATCGCCAGCGTCATGCACTCGAGCAGCGACACGTCCACGTGATCGCCGGCCCCCGTGGCCGCCGCTCGCCGCCACGCCGCCAGCGCACCGGCGGCGGCGCACACGCCGCCCACGTACTCCCCCACGCCGCCGCCGACCGACACCGGCGGGCGCTCGGCCACGCCGCGGAACCCGGTGGCGCCACACCACCCCTGCAGCGTGAACTCGGTGGCGGGGCGCTCGGCCCACGGACCGGTCCAGCCGAAGGGCGAGATCGTCACCAGGACGGCCGCCGGATTCGCGGCCCGCACGACGTCGGCGTCCACGCCCAGCCGGGCGGCACCGCCGGGTGTCGCGGTGATCACGACGATGTCGGCGCCGTGCAGGTCGTCGGGGTTGCCGACGGCCTTACCCGCATCCAGGTACAGGTCGAGGGGCCGATCGCCGGGTTCACCCACCTTGACGACGTCGGCGCCGGCGTCCACGAACAGCTTGCCGCAATAGGCGCCCGCCACGCGGTCGCTCAGCTCGACGACCCGTAGCCCCGCCAGCGGCGAGGCCTGGCGGTCATCAGGGCCGGAGTGAGGGTCGATTCCGCGGATCATCTGCACCAGGACGACGCGCCGTGTGACCGGCTGGGCCACCGGCGGAATCGACCCTCACTGAGTAGCCGGCCTGCTCACGATCCCAGGTGGCATCGGTGACGCCGCGCGCGCGGAGCTCGTGTTTGAGGACGCGCCCCACCGCGTTCTTGGGCAGCTCGGCGCAGACCTCGACGTAGCGGGGGACGGCGAAATAGGGAAGCCGTTCCCGGCAGAAGTCCATGAAGGGGACGACGTCCACGGTCTCGCCGGGCTTGGCCACCACGCACACCATCACGTCGTCCTCGCCCAGCTCGCTCGGCACGCCGATGGCGGCGACCTCGGCCACGGCCGGATGGCGCAACAGCGCTTGCTCGACCTCGAACGACGAGATGTTCTCGCCGCGCCGGCGCATGGCGTCCTTCTTGCGGTCGACGTAGGTGAAGTTGCCGTCCTCGTCGAACCGGCCCAGGTCGCCCGTGTGGAACCAAAGGTTTCGCATCTGTTCGAGCGTGGCCTCGGGCCGGCCGTCGTAACCCTCGAACATTGTGTGCGGCCGCCGCGGCCGGCACACGATCTCGCCGACCGTCCCGGCGGGCACCTCGTTGTCCTCGTCGTCGAAGATCTTCACCTCGAAGCCCGGGTTGGCCCGCCCCGACGCCCCCGGTGGGTTGTCGACGTCGACGCCCGCGTAGCTCAGTGGGAACGCCTCGGTCGTCCCGTAGACGGTGACGATGCGGCAGCCGTAGCGCTCCTCGATGTCGTGGTAGATCTCCTTCGGCACCGGGGCGGCGGACAGGAAGCGGATGGGAAGGTCCTTGTCCCGCTCGTCGGGCGGAAGGTTCCACAGCATCACGACCAGCGCGCCGGCGAGGGCGATGCCGGCCGCGTCGTAGCGCCGCACCTGGTCCCACGTGTTGTTGACGCTGAACACCTTCTCCAGCACGCCGGTCCCGCCCGCCAGCATCGGACCGAGCACCGTGCCGACGGCGCTGAGGTGGAACAGCGGCAGCGGGCCGTAGACGGTCTCGCCCGGCTGCAGGCGCCAGCAGTCGACCATGGTCCGGGCCGCGGACAGCAGGTAGTGCTGCGTGACCAGCGCGCCCTTCGACCGACCGGTCGTGCCGGAGGTGTAGAAGATGGCGCCGGGCTGGTTCCAGGCCGGGGCTGCACCACCGGCGACCTCCCCCGGGTCGCCCTCCCGCAGCCGCTCGATGGGGTGCACGGTGACGCCGTCGGGTGCCACCGGCAGCCCGCTCTCGCCGTCGCCGCCCTCGCCGTCGCCGTCGGGCCGGACGAACACAGTCCGCAGGCTGGGGACGTCCCCCACCACCGCCAGCAAGCGGTCGGCCAACGACGCGTCCACGGCGATGGCCTTCGTGTTGCTGTCCCGCAGCTGGTTGGCCAGGAACTCGCCCCGGTAGGCGGCGTTGACCGGCACCGCCACCGCCCCCAGGTAAGCGGCGCCGAACCACGTGTCGATCCACTCGGCCGAGGTCCCCATGTAGATGGCGACGCGGTCGCCGGGCTCGATGCCCGACGCCGCGAGGGCGTTGGCGCTCGACACCGCCCGGGCCCGCATCGCCCCGTAGGTGACCGGCTCGTCGAGGATGTAGAGGAACGGCTGATCGTGACGCTTCTGCGCCTGCTCGTCGAGCACCGAGGGAATGGTCAGCCGGTCGCCCACCGACCAGGTCGCGCCCATCACGAGCCGCCGTCGCCGTTGGGAGCGCCGCCAGCGTTGCCGGCATCATTGGACGCGCCGCCGGCCGGCAGCGTGTCGGGCGGGTAGAACCGCTGGGCCCAGCGCCGCAGCGCCGCGTAGTCCTTGGCCTCCTCGACAGCGAAGTTGGGCTTGGGCAGGTACTTCATGTTCTCCCACGTGAAGAAGTCCTGCTTGATGATCTCCTGCTGGAGCTGGATCCAGCGCTCCGCCCGGCCCGAGGGGCGGTCCCCGGTGTCGCCCGGGTCGCGGATGCATGCCATGGTGAACCAGTAGTCGGTGTAGTCCTCGTCCACCGGCGTGTGCCCGGTGATCTGGACCGAGGCCAACACCTCGGGTGGGAACCGCACGAACCCGATGCTCAGGCCGTAGGTGTCGTACACCACGGTCCCGTCCACCGGACCGTTGGGGGTCAGCCAGGTCGACTCGTGCCCGCCGCCGTAGTTGACGTCCACCGTGGCGTGCAGGTGGTGGTCGTGCAGCTCGAACGACGTGGTCTGCGCCGGTCGGTCGCCATGGTGCACGTGCTCGATGTGGTACGGATCGGCGGCGTTCTCCACGATCATCTGCGGATGCACCTTGACCCGGTTGACCATGCGCGAGTGCGGGTGCAGTGGGTAGTACCCGCCGGTCTCCAGCTCGGGCACGTCGGGCGGCTGCCAGGTCGGCTCGCCGCCGTCACGGTCGAACCACACCAGTACCATCCCGTACCACTCCATGACCGGGAACGTCTGGATGCGCACGTTCTGCTTGCAGCGCTCGCGCGAGTAGGGGATGAGCGCGTTGGAGCCGTCGCCCCGCCAGTGCCAACCGTGCCAGGGGCACACGATCTCGTCGGCCTCGACGTGGCCGCCGACGCCCAGGTGCCCGCCCAGGTGCTGGCAGTAGGCATCCAGGACCGCGACCTGGCCCGATTCTCCGCGGAAGCAGACCAGCTCCCGGCCGAAGTAGTGCAACCGCTTCACGTCGCCGGCGGCCACGTCGGACGACCACGCCACCACGAACCATCCGCTGGGGTAGCGATACGACGACACCGCCAGCGGTGACGCGGCCCGTGCCTCGTTGACGAGCGACATCTCATTCCCCTCTGCCATCAGCGACCGAAGCCGCCGCCGTCGACCGCGATCCGCTGCCCCGTCACGAGCCTGCAGCGGTCGGAGACCAGGAACCGGACCATCGAGGCGATGTCCTCGGGCTCGCACACCCGGCCCAGCGGCACCTTGCCGTCGAGCTCGTGGATGTCGTCGACCCCGAGCGCGCCCTTCGCCAGCCGGCGCCCCATCTCGGTGTTGACCAGGCCGCCGGCCACGACGTTGACCCGGATCCCGTTGCGGGCCTCCTCCCGGGCCAGGGTGTAGGCCAGCGCCTCCAGGGCCGCCTTCCCCATCGTGTAAGGCGCCGAGTTGGGGTCGAAGCTCTGCGTGGACTGGCTGGAGATCAGCACGACGTCGCCCCGCGGCCGCCCCCGCAGGTGGGGCACGGCCAGCTTGCACACGTGATGAGCGCCGAACGCATGGATGCCCATGACCCGGTCGAGGTCTGCGAGCTCGGTGTCGGCCACCGTCCGGCCCCGGTTGGTCACGCCGGCGTTGTGGACCACGGCGTCGAGCCGGCCGAAGCCGGCGACGACCGCCTCCAGCATCGCCTGCGTCTCCTCGAACGAGTCGACCGACGCCTGGAACGACTCGCCGTGGCGCCCCATCCGGGTGATCTCGCCGACCGTCTCGTCGGCGGCGTCCTTGTCCCGGCGGTAGTTCACGGCCACGTCGAAGCCGTCCTCGGCCAGGCCGAGGGAGATGGCGCGGCCGATGCCCCGCCCGCCGCCGGTCACCAGCGCGACCCGTCCGTTCCCCTCCATGCCTCGGCCCCCTCGTGCCTCTCGGTCGTGTGCTCGGTCAGTCCAGGATGGTCGGGTCCTTGCGCAGCTCGCGCCGCGCCATGGACTCGAACAATCCGGTGAACGGGTGGGTGTTGAAGAACTCGCCGTAGTTGCGGGCGGCGTCGCGGTTCATCGGCGTCCCCCCGCCGGCCGCGGCCACGTGCCAGGCCTGGCAGCAGCGCCATTCAAACGACATGGCCCGCAGGTAGGCCTGCTCGATATCCCTGGCCAGCACCAGGACGCCGTGGTTGGCGAGCAGGCCGACGTTGGCGTCGCCCATCGCCTTGACGGCCGCCTGGGCGTTGCGAGGATCGTCGACCGCGCCCCAGTACTCGTCGTAGACCGCCAGCTCGCCGTGGTAGAGCGCGCTGGTCTGGTCGTATACCTCCGGCGCCCGGCCGATGTCGGCCCAGATGGTGCCCCAGCGGGAGTGGTTGTGGATGGCGACGCCGACGTCGTGGCGGGCCTTGTGCAGCTCGACGTGCAGGGTGATCGCGGGGGTGATGGTCCAAGGGCCCTCGAGCTCGCGGCCGTCGGCGTCCATGCGCATGACGTCGCTGGCCCGCAGCTCGTCCCACGTCAGGCCGAACGGGTTGACCAGAAACGTGCCGTCGGGCTGCTTGAAGGTGATGTGGCCGGCGAGGTGGTCGTCGTAGCCCTCGGAGAACAGGCACCGGGCCAGCAGTGCCAGCTCCTGCGCCGGCGTCAGCTCGGGGAGCGCCGGGGCGATCGGCTTGGTGACCTTCATCGCCTTCATCTCGCTGGGCTTGCCGCTTTCGGTGACGCTCACGGTCACGAACCCCCGCTCAGGATCGCTTCGAGGCGCGGGCCGTAGAAGCGCAGGGCGTTCTCGCCGAGGATCTTGCGCTGGAGGTCCTCGGGCAGGCCGCGCTCGCGGACGTGCTTCACCGCCCCGGGGTACACGGCGTCGTGGTGGGGATAGTCCGAGGCGAACATCACGTTGTCAGCCCAGTCCAACCTCAGCGTGGCCTCCAGCCCGGGCTCCTCGACCTCGAAGGTGAGCCAGGACCGGCGGTTGATGGTCCCCTTGGGATCGCCGCCGTGGAAGTCCTCGGGCGCCAGCTCGAAGTGCTCCTCGATGCGGTCGGCCCAGGTCGGCGCCCAGCCGCAGCCGGCCTCCAGGAACCCCATCCGCAGACCGGGGAAGCGCTGGAAGATGCCGGCGAGGGTGGTGACGAGCATGCCCGTCATCTGCTCGAACACGTGGCTCACGACGTGGCAGCCGGCGTAGCTCGGCATGCGATCGACGCCGACGGTGTCGATGCCCGACAGGTAGGCCTCGTGGAGCCCCACGGGCACGTCGAGCCGCTGCGCGGCCTCCCACAGCACGTCGAAGTCGGGATGGTCGACGGTACGGCCGCCGACCTTGTTGGGCCGGATGACGCCGCCGACGAAGCCGTGCCGGGTCACGGCTCGCTCCAGCTCGGCCGCGGCCAGGCGAGGGTCCTGCTGGGGAAGCAGCGCCACGCCGATCAGCCGCTTGGGGTCGGTCGCGCAGTAGCCGGCCAGCCAGTCGTTGTAGGCGGCGCACAGCGCGGCCGCGATGTCGGGGTTCTCGAGGAGGCCGAACATCATGCCCACGCTCGGGTACAGGACGGCCGCGTCGATGCCCTCGTCCTCCAGCACCTGCAGCCGGACCCTGGGGTCGCGGCCGCCCTCGCGCCGCTCGCCGCCGGCCGAGACGTGGTTCTGCAGGCCGCCGGGATAGGGGTACTTGGAGCGCCACAGGCGGCCCTCGATCTCGTAGGTGACGTGGCCGCCCGAGACGGTGACGAAGCGCATGGCATGGGGCTGCAGGGCGGCCGGGATGGCGCCCACCAGCTCGGCCAGGTTCTCCTCGACGTGCCCGTCGGCATCGATCACGAGCGACATCGCGTCGCCTCCACTGTCATATAAATGATTCTAACCCTGGCCGGGGACGGGCGAAAAGACCCTCGGCGAGGGCCCGCAGGTGGTCCTCGCGGGAACCGACCGTGAGCGCCGCCGCCCGGGCCCGGTCGGACCACAGGTGCAGGTCGTGGTCCACGGCGAAGCCGATGCCGCCGTGTAGCTGGTGGGCCATGAGCGTGGTCCCGACGTAGGCGTCGCTGGCCGCCACCTTGGCGATCGCCACGTCGGCCTGCGCCGCCGGTTCATCGGGCCCGACCGAGCAGCGCCACACGGCCTGCCACGCCGCCAGGCCGGCGGCGTCGAGGTGGGTCGACAGATCGGCGACGTGGTGTTGCACGGCCTGGAAGCTGCCGATGGGCCGCCCGAACTGGGCGCGGTCGGTCACGTAGCGCACGGTCCGCTCCCGCACCGCCCGGGCGCCGCCGACCATCTCCACGCACTGCAGCGCGGTGGCGACCCGCCGGACACGCTCGATGGCCGACCAGGCGCTCGAGGACGCGGGGGCCAGCACCCTATCTGCCGGCACCCGGACGCCGTCCAACGACACCTCGTGCTGGGCGTCGTGCGCGAAGGTCGAGAGCGGGATGGGGGACACGCCCGGCGCGTCGGTGGGGACCACCACCAAGCGGACGCTGTCGGCGGCGGTGGCCGACGGGTCCCGGGCCACGACCACGAGATCGTGGGCGACACCGGCGTTGGGGACGAACAGCTTGGTGCCGTGGACCACCACGCCGTCGCCATCAGGGGCCACCGTGGTGGACAGGGCGTCCGGCGACGACCGCATGCCGGCTTCGTGGAGCGCCACAGAGACGATGCGGTCGCCCGCCAGTACGGCGGGGAGCAGCTCCGCCCGCTGGTGGTCGTCTGCGCTGTGGTCGATCAGCAGCGCCGCCTCCACGGTCGAGTACAGCGTCGTCGGCACCAGGGCGCGCCCCGCCTCCTCGTACACCACCGCCAGGTCGAGCAGGTCGCCGCCTCCGCCGCCGGCCGACTCGGGGAACGCCAGGCCGAGCCACCCCAACTCGGCCATCCCCGCCCAGAGGTCGGGGTCGTGCCCATCGCCGGCGGGGGTTCGCACGCGCCGGACGAGATCCGACGGGCACGCCCGCTCGAGGAACCCCCGCGCCGAGGCCCGGAGCGCCTCCTGCTCGTCCGACAGCGCCAGGTCCATCACCGCGGCAGCCCGTGGCCGCGCTGGGCGACGATGTCGCGCTGGATCTCGTTGGTGCCGCCGCCGAAGCGCAGGTACGGCGCCGCCCGGTACATCAGCTGGGCCAGGCCGGCGATCGGCGCCCGCTCGTCGTAGGGATCGAGCTGGCCGTGCAGCCCCATCAGGTCCAGCGCCAGCGACGAGGCGCGGGCGTGGAGCTCGGTCGTGAACACCTTGGTCATCGACGCCTCGGCGCTGGCGGGCCGGCCAGTGTCGATGAGCCAGGCGGCGCGGTGGTTGAGCAGCCGGGCCAGCTCGACGTCGACGGTCAGCTCGGCCAGGCGACGGCGCACGTCGGGCCGCGCCAGGCGCACCTCGCCGTCGACGACCGTCTCACGGCACCAGGCGGTGAGGTCGTCGAGCAGCCGCCGCAGGCCGCCGGTGATGCCGATGGCCACCCGCTCGAAGTCGAGCGCCTGGGTGACGTAGGCCCAGCCGCGGTCCCGCTCGCCCACCAGGTTCTCGGCCGGCGCCCGCACGCCGTCGAACCACACCTGGTTGGTGCGCATGCCCCGCCAGGTGGTGATGGCCTGGACGCTGATGCCCGGCGCGTCGAGCGGCACGACGAGCACCGAGATTCCCCGGTGCCGGGGCGCGTCGGGGTCGGTGCGGCAGGCGAGCCATTCGTGGGTGCAGTACTCGGCGCCGGTGTTCCAGATCTTGGTGCCGTTTATGACCCACTCGTCGCCTTCGAGCACGGCCGTGGTCCGCAGGGACGCCAGGTCGCTGCCGGCGTCGGGCTCGGAGTAGCCGATGGCGAACTCGACGTCGCCCCGTCGGATGGCCGGCAGCCAGCGGGCCCGCTGCCTGGGGGTGCCCGAGCGGATGATCGTCGGCGCCACCGAGGCCGCCGTCATGTCGATGGCGGGCGCCCCGGCGTAGGCCAGCTCGTCCATCAGCAGCACGTTGTCGATCAGCGACCGGCCGAGGCCGCCGTCCTCCTCGGGCCACATGAGGCACAGCCAGCCCCGCTCCAGCAGCCGGCGGCGGAAGGTGCGGATGACGTCGCCGCTCCACTCCCCGCCGCCGTGACGCACGGCCTCGCGCTCGGCCGGACCGAGCTCGGCGTCGAGGAAGGCACGCACCTCCTCCACCCAGGCTTGCTGCTGCTTGCTGAGGCGGAAGTCCACGGTACGCCGCGCTGCGCTGTCAGCCGTCGCCCGGCGTGAAGCGGAACAGCAGGTGGCTGTAGCGGGCGACCGGGGTGCCGTCGCCCCGACGGTAGGTGGCGGCCGTGGTCAGGAAGTGGCCGTCGCCGAGGCGGGTGCGCTTCAGCTCGGAGACGTCGACGAGCTCCTCCTCGACGTTGAGCCGGTCGCCGACGCGCAGGGGCCGGAAGAACTCGGCGTCGCAGCCCACGCTGACCACGGTGGTGCCAGGCAACGGCACCTGCCCCGCCAGCAGGGGCCGCGGTCGGGGGTTGCCCGGCCGCCAGTCCGGCGCCATCGCCCAGGTCATCAGCAAGGCCGGCGGCGAGACGACCGCGCCCCATCGCTCGCGGGCGAAGTCCTCGTCCCAGTAGCTGGCGTTGCCGTCGTGGACCATGGCGCAGAAGTACTTGATCAGCGGCCACGTCACCTCGTGGGTGGCGAACTCGACCTCGGAACGGGTGCCGATCATGGCCCGGGCTTCCTCGTAGGTGCCGATGGGCAGGTCGAACCCGGACCCGTGCTCGACGGCTCGGTCGACCCGGTCGGCCGGCGGCGCCTCCGCGCTCACGTCGACTCCCGGGCCGGCAGCTCCAGGGTCACGGCGGCGGGGCAGCACACCTCGCCACGCTGGTTCTTCACCGTCAGCTCGAGCTCGACCAGGTGCCGGACGCGCCCGCCGGCGTCGTCGGTGTACCTGCGGACCACGCGGCCCTCCCCCACCATCGTGTTGCCGGCGTAGATCGACCGCTGCATGGACACCTTGCGGCGGGCGATGAAGCTGCGGGGGCCGCCCCACTCGGTCGCCAACCGGTCGACGAAGCCGAGGAAGTGCATGGTGTTGACGTAGATGGTCGGCTGCCCCTGCGACCGGGCGTACTCCGGGTCGTAGTGGCCGGGGAAGTAGTCCCACGTGGTGGCCGGGTTCATGATCACGCGGCGGTAGGTGATCTCGTCCTCCACCCGCGGCAGGGCGGCGCCCTCCTCCACGTCCTCCCAGTAGCGCTGGTCGTACGACACTCCCGGGATCATTGGCCGGCCCCCTCGATAGAGAAGCGGTACAGGACGTTGGTGGTGCGGGCGACGAGCTCCCCGTCCTGTCGGCGGTAGGTCGACACGGTGGTGACGAAGTGGCCCACGCCGAGGCCGGTGCGCTTCTCCTCGGACACGTCGGCCAGCTCCTCGACGACGTTCAGGCGGTCGCCGACACGGATCGGGGCGAAGAACTCGGCGTCGTTGGACACGTTGACGAACGTGTCGCCGGGCAGGGGCACCTGCGCAGTCAGCAGCGGCACCGGAAGGCCGCCGCCCGGCTTCCACTCGATTGGGATCAGCCAGGTCATCAGCATCCCCGGCGGCGCGATCACCCCGCCCCAGTGCCGCTCGGCGTACTCGTCGTCCCAGTAGGCGGCGTTGCCGTCGCGCACCATGGCGGCGTAGTGGCGGATCATCGGGACGTTGACGTCGACCTCGCCGAAGCGGACGGGCGTCTTCGTGCCCAGCATGGCCTTCGCATCCTCGTAGGTCCCGACCGGGATGTCGTAACCCGTTGCCTCGGTACCCATTACTTCCCGCTCTTGCTGCTTCGCAGCGGGCCGCTCGGGCCTCGCTCGCTCTCACCTTGTTCCCCCGTCACCCTCGACGGACGCTCGCTCATGGCCGTGGCCCCTAGGCCCGCGAGCCGAGCCCGTACAGCCGCGCGGCGTTCCCGCCCAGGACGCGGCCGACGACGTCGTCGCCCAGTGGCGCGGCGGTGGCCCGCGCTGCCTCGACGGTGCCGGGGTAGTCGCAGTCCCAGTGGGGGTAGTCCGACGAGAACACCAGGCTGTCGGCGCCCAGGTGCTCGACGTAGGTCTCGAGGAGGGGCTCCTCGCACTCGAAGGCGAAGAAGCACTGGCCCCGCTCGATGTAGTCGCGGGGGTCGCTCGTCATCGCCGGCACCATGTCGCCACGCTTCTCGCGGTGCTCGTGCATCCGGTGCACGAAGTAGGGGACCCAGCCGACGCCCGACTCCAGGAAGGCCACCCGCAGCGCCGGGAACCGGTCGAGCACCCCGCCCATGGCCAGCGCCGTGAACGCCACCATCTGATCGACGGGGAACGACAGGGTGTGCACCTGCACGTAGTTGTCGAACCGCTCGGCGCCCGGCAGCGGCAGGTTCATCCCCGGGGCGCTGTGGACCCCGACGGCGACACCGAGGTCCGCGGCGGCCTCGAAGAAGGGCTGGAACGACGGGTCGTCGAGGTTCCGTGGGCCGACCACCGGCGGGATCATCACGCCCACTACGCCGAGGCCGGCGCCCCGGGCCAGCTCGGGGACCGCGTCGTCGGGGTGCTGCAGCGGGGCGATGGCCACCGCCCGGAGCCGATCGGGGTGGCGGGCGCAGACGTCGACGAGCCAGTCGTTGTACGCGCGGCAGAAGTCTAGGGCGAAGCCTGGATCCTCGAAGGTCGTGGCGCCGATGCTCAGCCCGCCGTAGAGGACTTGGACGTCGATGCCCTCCTTGTCGAGGTCGCGGATGCGGGCGTCGAGCCGCAGCGCCCCCTCGGCCGCGTCGGGGTGCATGGCCGACTCCACGGGGACGCCCCGGCCGGGCCCCTCCTGGGTGGGGAAGAGCTTGCCCTCGATGAGGCTGACCGTCTTCCCTCCCGATTGCCCCGCCTGCTGCCAACCCCGATGCCGGTCGGTCAACGCCCGCCAGGGCGCCAGCTCGTCGTCGGGCGCGTCGAGCCGGACCACCGGCTCGTTGATGTGGGCGTCGGCGTCGATGACCGGCATCCGTGCGCTCATCTGTCCCCTCCGACCACTGAGGCATCTGTCCTCCTAATCATATGATTGATAGGGGTCAGCCGGCCAGACGCAGGGGACGAGCGAGGCGAAGGGGGCGGCGAACATGGGCAGGACCGGCGCGTCCCGCCAGGCCTCCTCTATCAGCGGCTGCAGCGCCTCGGCCGTCTCGGCCGGGTCGCCGTCGAGGTAGCAGACCGTGATGCGGTAGTCGCCCTCGGTGTAGCGCCCCCGGCGATACCGGGCGCCGGTGGCGAACGTCCACGCGCCGGCCACCCCCGGTGTGGCCACCAACCGGGGCAGGTGCTCGCCGTGCCGCCACCGCACGTAGGCATCGAGGCCGTCTCGATCGGTCGGCTGCTCGACGATCAGGTAGACGCCGCGGTTGGGTCGGAACGGCACGACGTCGGGCGACACGAGCACCCGCGGCGAGGCGTGCGCCTCCAGGAACTGCAGCGCGCCCAGGAACCGCCGGGGGATGTCCCGCGGGAAGCGGCCGAGCTCGTGCAGGCGGGCGCCGAGGTCGAAGAAGTCGTCGAGCGTCTGCTCGACGGGTTCGCCCATCAGGTACAGGACCACGTGGTGGACGTCCTCGAAGATGCCGGACGCGGCGGCCCGGGCCGCGGCGCACGCGTCGTTCGACACCCACCGCTGGCCGTGGACCAGCCCGGGGAGCTGGTACTGCTCCGGCATGTGGTCGAGCTGGTGCCAGGCCAGGTAGGCCCGGTCCTCGTCGTCGCCAGGTGTCTCGCCTCGGGCGGAGATGGAGAAGAAACCCAGCTTGACGCGGTTCATGCCCAGGAGCCGGGCACCAGGTCGGCGACCATCTCGCGCCGGGAGAAGTACCAGCGCCCGCGCTCGTGGATGAGCGTGTCGCGGTAGCGGCCGACCGCCTCCACCACGGGCGCGGTGCCGGCGCCCTCGGGGTCGCCGTTCGCCCCGGGTGCCAGCACGAGGAACCGGCACTCCTGGCGGGCGTGCACACCGTCGACCTCGACCTGCGCGTCGGTAGTGACGTAGGCCCGGCCGGGCGGCGCCGCCCGGAAGTACTTGGCTAGCTCGCGGTGGCCCGAGAACGACCGAACCCCGGGTTCCTCCAGCACGCCCTCCTGCACGAACGTCCCGATCCAGGTGTCGAGATCGCCTACCTCCAGCGCCCGGTTGTAGCGGGCGGTGAGGTCCCCGATCGCCAGGCGGGCGGCCACCGTCGTGAGCGTCGTCTGTTCCTGATAGGTCATGCCGCTGGCCATCAGATGCGCACCTCCCGTCCTCTCGCCGCTCGCCCCAAGGGCCGCCCGCTATCTGCTGTATCATTTGATTGTTAGGTACCCTAGTGCCCCGGTCCACCGGGGAAGGAGACTGGGCGGATGCTGTTCCTCCACGAGGTGCACCGCGTCGCGGGCGCCAGGGAGAAGGAGTTCGAGGCCGCCTACCGGAGCGGCTGGATGGAGGTCTTGGCTGGGGGCGACGACGCCCGGCTGCTGTGGTTCCTGCACCACGCCCACGGCACCGGCCCGTCCTATCAGGTTGTGACGGTCACCGCGCTGGCCGATGGCGCCGCCTGGGAGCGCCTGGCCCGGCGGGTCCAGGCGGGCGACCTGCGGGACTGGGTGCGCGAGGTCGACGCGTGCCGCCACGACGTCCAGGCCCGGCTCCTCATGCCTCTGGACTTCTCGCCGCTCGACATCGAGCTGGCCGACGTCCCGGCCGACGGCCGCCGCCACGATCCGGCGCTGTACATGGAGGACACGATGTGGCCCAAGCGGGGCAAGGCCGAGGAGTACATCGCCGCCGCGGGCGCCGTCTACACCAAGATGCTGGGCTCCGGCGATCGGACGCCGCTGCTCAGCATCGAGGCCGCCTACCAAACCATGCCGGGCGCCGGGCGCTACCCGGAGGTCACGCTGATGCAGAGGGTCCACGACATGCCGGGGCTCGTCCGGTTGCTCACGACCGACATGCCCGAGGAGATGGCCCGGCCGGGCAACTGGATGCACGATGCCCTCGAGTACCGCGACCAGTGGCGGTCCAAGCTGCTGCGCACGGCGTCGTGGTCGCCGCTCGACTGAGCCCGACCGCATGGGAGGGCGTGGCCCGAGCGGCCCGGCGCGCAGCGCCACGAGTGAGAAGCAAGTGAGGTTCGACGATGCTGTTCATGCACGAGATGCACTCCGTCGCCGGCGAGAGCGAGCGCGAGTTCGAGGCCGCCTACCGCGACGGCTGGATGAAGCCGCTGGGGCAGGACGACGACGCCCGGCTGCTGTGGTACCTCAATCACGCGCACGGCAGCGGACTGTCGTACCGGGTGGTGACGATCACGGCGATCCGCGACGGGGCCGCCTATGAGCGGTTGGCGTCGCGGCTACGGCGGGGCGACCTGTTGGACTGGTCGCGGACGGTCGGTGCCATGCGCCACGCCGTGCAGGGCAAGATGCTGCTGCCGGTGTACTGGTCGCCGATGCAGGAGGTCGACCTGGCCACCGTGCCCACCGACGGCGCCGAGCACGAGCTGTCGCTGTACATGGAGGACACCGGCTGGCCCTCGGCGCCGCTGGACGAGTACATCGAGTTCTGGGACGAGCAGTACTTCCGGATCATGCGGAACCTGCCGCCCGAGCATCGCATCCTGGAGATCGAGGCCTGCTTCCAGGTGGCCCACGGCACCCACCTCCGGCCCGAGGCCATGCTCATGCAGAAGATCCTCAACTACGACCTGCTGCTGGGGCTCATCTCCGAGCCCGAGGAGTACGACCCCGACACCTGGCCGGGCACCTACATGCACGGCGGCCTGCGCCTGCGCGACCAATGGGAGAGCAGGGTGCTGCGCACCAGCAAGTGGTCACCCATGTATTGAGCTGAGAGCAAGGGGGGCCGCCCCGCTTCCGTCAGCAGCAGCGCTCGACGAAGTGTTCGAGATGATCGAGGTTGCGGCACTCGACGGCCTCGTGGGTGAACGCGGCGTATTCGCTCATCAAGGAGTCGCCACTGTCCCACGCGGACGTGGGCTCGGGGTTCAGCCAGTAGACGCGCCGGGCGCGCCGCCGCAGCTCGCCCAGCACCCAGGACTGCGACGGGTGGTAGTTGTTGCGGGCGTCGCCCAGCACCATCAGGGTGGTGCGCGGCGTCACCTCGGCGCCCCAGCGTTGCCAGAACTCGGTCAGCGCGTTCCCGTAGTCGGAGTGCCCGTCGAAGCGGGTGATGCCGGCGCCCGTGCCGGTGCCGAGGGCGCGCATGGCCTCCGCCATGCCGGCCCGATTGCGGAGCTGCTCGGTCACCTCCTCGATGGCGTCGACGAAGACGAACGAGCGGACCTTGCCGAACTGGCGGCTGAGGGCGTAGACGAGCTGGAGCGTGAAACGGCTGAAGTCCGCCACCGACCGGCTGACGTCGGCGACGACCATCAGCTCGGGCAGCGACCGCCGGCGGCCCCGGATCACGGGATCCAGCGGCACGCCGCCGTAGGCCAGCGAGCGCCGGATCGTGTGCCGGAAGTCGAGGCGACCGGGTGCCACCCGCCTCGTCTTCGCCAGCCGGGCGGCCAACCGGCGGGCCAGGGGCTGGATCGCGGCGCGGATCTGGTCCAGCTCGGCGGCCGAGGCACGGCGGATCTCCAACTGTCCGGCCATCAGTCCCGCGGGGGCGTGATCGCGGTCGGCGTAGGACGCCCGGCGGCGGATCTCGGACTCGATCTCGTCCCGCAGTTGGTCCGCCCGCAACGTCACCGTGCGGCGGGCCAGCTGGGCCTCCAGCGGCGTCAGCGTGCCGTTCTTGCCCGCGGTCACCAGCGCCAGCGCACGCTCGGGAAGGGTCGTGAATTCCACCCGCCGGAGGGTCCGGAACAGGTGGTAGTGGACACCACCCGGCGGGGTGCCCAGCGCCGCGTGGCGCCGCACCGCCTCGCGGGCCACCGCGCGCAGGAGATGGCTGTCGCCGGACGCCACCGCGTCCGCGACGCGCCGCTTGAAGGCCTCGTCGGCGTCGCGTGTGGCCTCGGCGGTGGCGCTGCCGGCCGGTTGCCAGCGGTCGGGCGAGAAGTAGGTGTCGAACACCGTCTCGAAGGTGACCCACTCGGCCCGGCTCTTGGCCAGGGTCGAGCCGAGCGCGTGGCGGACGACGCCGCGCTCGCTGAGGGAGACGGCATCCACGGCCCGCACGGCGTCGACATGCTCGGTGATCCCGACCTCCACGCCGGCGGTGCGCAGCTCGTCGACGAACCCGCTCAGGATGTCGGTCACGCTGGCGTCACGCCGCTCGTCGGAGCCACGGTCACCCATGGTATGAAACATTCGAATGTAGGCGGCGGTCGTGGTTGACATGGCCGGGGTATGGCCGAGGTTTGGCCGGTTGCGGGCGATGGCCTTCGTCGCGCTCGTGGCGGCGGCGCTCCTGTTTCTCGCTGCCCCGGCGAGGGCGAGCGCGCCATTGCAGCTGACGTTTCGAGAAGGAGGCCGTCGCGCCTGGGGCGTGGGAAGGGACAGTGTCGGGAGACATCGACGGTGATCTGACGACGTTTCTCACCGCTTGCCCCGGGCCGAACCCTTGCGAGGGTGCGGTCTGGCACGTCGAGTTCGACTGGATCATCGACGCCGGAGCGGAGAGTTTCACCGCCCACCTCAGCGGGGTCCTCAACAACGTGACGGGGTCGGTGGTCATGGACGGGACGGTCGTCGACGGGTTCCTGGAAGGCGCCCAGGTCCACGAGCAAGGGCATCTGGTGAATGCGGAGACGCTCAGGTTCGAGGGAACCATCCGGGTCATGCCGGCCACGGACTGAGGACTGTCGAAGTCCACGAGCAGGTGGACTTTGCCATGACCAGGACGGTCTGACCCGCGCGGCGAGCGCTCCGTGTTGCCGCGGGTGGCGACCAGATGCGGCAGGCTCGCTGGCAGCTGGTGGCGGCGCCGGCCGTCATGGGCCAGTCTCTCGCAGATGCCGCGTGATCTCGACCTGCCGAGCCGCATCTATCACCTCGCGCTACGGGATGAGTGGCAACAAGCGCGAGACGGCGGAGCGGCCTATCGGCGGTCGACGCTCGGCAGGTCGCTCGAGGACGAGGGCTACATCCACTGTTCGTTCGCGAACCAGGTGCAAGCCATCGCCGATCTCGTCTACCGCGGCAGACGCGACATCGTCCTCCTCGAGATCGACCCCGCTCGCCTGCGGGCCGAGGTGCGAGTCGAGGCCCTGGACGGCGGCGAGCAGGCGTTCCCACACATCTACGCCCCGCTTCCCGTCGAAGCCGTCGTCGTGGCCACCGGTGTGCCCGTCGGCGCTGATGGCAGGCTCATCGTCGAGACTCTGCTCTCACACGGCTGAGCGCTGTGCGGGACCGACCCCGGGGCCGGAGCGTACGAACCGGCATCAGCTCATCGCCTCGATGTGTTCCTGCCGGCTGGAGCGTCCAGACGGGCAACCGCCCCAGTGATGGAGGAGCAAGTCGTGCCCGAGGGCAAGGCATTCACTGATGGCACGGAGAAGGTCAAGGGGCCGGCGTCCTACTTCCCGTCCATCGAACGCGCCTATGGCCGCCCCATCGAGGAGTGGCTGGACCTGGTCCGCACGAGCCCGTTGGAGAAGCACATGGAGATCGTGAACTGGCTCAAGTCGGAGCACGGCCTCGAACATGGCCACGCCAATGCCATCGTCGGCTACGTAAGAGCCGAGTCGCCATCCGAAACGCCGACCGAGTGATCATCGGAGCTCAGTGCGCGTGGTCCGCGGTGGCGCCTCACTGAGCGCCGCACTGCTATGCGAGCCCCTGCGTCTCCAGCCGTGCGACCTCGGCCTCGATCGCCAGACGAGCCAACGACGGGTCGGGATCCTTCGGTCGGCGGCATCCGCGAGCAGGCCCCACCCGATACGACCATGCTCAGCAGAACGCGGTCACCGACGGAGTACTGACTCACCAGGCTGTTCGCCCTGAAGCCACCGACCTCGAAGGCGAACTCCGGGAAGCCGGCGTCGTGCGGAGGTAAGTCGACTTCATTGCCCACGAGGGCACTCGTGATGCCCCACGTCCACTCCGGCAAGGTGCGTGACATCTACGCCGTCGTCTACCCCGATCCAAGGACATCGCAATCGAGGGATCCCATCGTTCTGTAGACCTCGACCATCGCGTCGGCCAAGCCGTCGCGTTGTAACGAGTCGTCGAACAGAGCATCGAGTGCCGAAGATCATGATGGCTCCCGCTCAGCGGCGCTGGGCCTGGTCATGGAGCTGGACCCCCTATGTTGCGGATGCTTACGAGAAGCGCCGCGTGCCACGGCCCTCCGCCGGTGTCAAGGCCAAGCCCTTCGGGCGGCCTGCGGCCGGCCTTGACACCGGCTCCGGGACGTGGCGTTGGGCAGTCAGGAA
>OCZV010000129.1_pt1 | contig 28346 bp, 31 predicted proteins | sample 1539051 | NCBI WGS metagenome assembly OCZV01 (sample SAMEA3113581, study PRJEB22503) | soil metagenome
GGTTCGCGCAGTGTTCTCTTAAGACCACCGATAAGTGCTTATTCGAACTCGGCCGTGAAAAAAGGCCTCGAACACTTCGGTGAATTCGGCGCGTGAAACTTTGCCGTCCTCGATGTAGACGGATTCAAGGACCGCGTCGTTGAACCGGCGCCTCACCTTCGGGTTCTTCGCCTTGAGGTAGGCGGCCTGGCAGTTGCCGGCGCCGTCAAGGAAGGGCTGCTCGCGTTCTCCGTCGGGATCGGCATCAAGGTCATGGCCCTGATGATGGAAGAGGCGCTCACCGAGGTCGTCGGCCCCAAGGGCAAGCACGACCCCGTTCGCAGCGCCACCCGCCATGGATCCGAGAACGGCAGCGTCGTTCTCGGTGGCCGCAAGACCTCGGTGACCCGCCCGCGTGCCCGCTATCTCGACGGTTCCGGTGAGGTCGAGCTACAGACCTACAAGCACTTCTCGACCGAGGACCTGCTTCAGGAGATGGCTCTCGAGCGCATGGTCGAGGGCCTGTCGACCCGCGCGCTACTCAGCTGGACTCGAGCCGGTCGGTGACATCGATCAGACCGGGACCAAGCGTTCCTCGGTGTCGCGCCGCTTCGTTGAGCGCAACACGACCGCTTTGAAGGAACGTTCTCGGGAGAGCGAGTCGATTCCGTTCGACGAGGACGACCCGGACGCCGACATGCGCGCCGAGCTACACGAGACGACTGCCGAGAGCTTGGATTACTACGGTCGGGCCAGCGCCGCGGCCGACCAGTGATCGACGAACTCGACCTGGACGACATCGGCACAGCATGGTCCGGCGAGTCCGTGTCGATGCGCTGGGCGCTCCTACACATGATCGAGGAGACCGCCCGCCACGGCGGGACACATGAACGTCGTGCGAGAGACTCATCAACGGGGCCACCGGGCGATCACCCCCGGGATTTGGCCTCGTGCCGCTGTGGAGGAACCTTTCGGATCCAGAGCGTGGCTGTCGAGGGCTGCACGGTTCTACGCACCACTGCGAGGAGGTCGTCGGTGAGACCCTCGAGTTCGACGTTGTCGCGCAGCCGTCCGGCGAACCTCTCCAGCTCCTGCTGGGCGTCGTAGTGGGATCGGTTGAAGCGGCGGTCGACTTGGAGTTGCACGCGCTTGCGCAGCGGGTTGAAGAGCGCGGCCACCATCAAGGTGGAGGCTGCGATCGCCAGGTCTCCCTGGAGCGGCAACAGGCCGCGGAGTAGGATCACCCCACCGGCATAAACTCCCACCAGTGTCGCGACCAACAGCGCATAGGTCACCATGCGCGACACCAGCCTGTCGATCTCGAAGAGCCGGTATTGGGTCACCGCCACCCCGATCGCTGCAGGCAAGGCCCCGAACCCCAGCCAGAGCATCACCGTAATCAACTCGTTCGTGGTCGTGAGGACCTCGGTCACGAGCCCGGCGATGCCCAGAACCACGACCACCATGAACCCGAGTGCGACCCAGCGCATCTGGAGCCGTTCCACGCTCTGCGCGCGTCGCCACCGCAGCACCAGGTCGACGGTGGGGAGCCCGATCATGACCGTGACAAGGATGGGGAGCAGGTCGGAGACCGGCGCGAGCGGCGCCAGTGCGGCGATTCCCCACGGGTTCCTGACCCCATCTCCCCAGAAGATTTCATTGACCGCGACCGGCAGGACCATCACGGCCGCAGTGAGTAACGCGGTCGCCGCAGATCCCATCCACAGCGGCCGGCGCAACCACCTCGAGGCCAACCGCCCCGAGGGGAACACGGCTACCGAAATCGCCATGGGCGGAAAGGCGGGCCAGAACGCCCATGACGCCAGCCAAGCAGCGAGGTTTTGGGAGGGTAGGGGGCCCACCTCGAGGTTCATCCACACGTACGTGTTGGCTGCCGTTCCGAGCGCGTTCCAGGCCCCCACCAGGATCAGGAGCCGCCCAATGAGATTGCCCGGACGGTGAGCGACGACCAGGCCCCCCACCACCGGGAAGGCGAGCACACCGACTATGTAGAGGTTCGGGGGCAGCGGGACCGGCGAGAGGAGGACGGCCGCCAGAGAGGCGGCCGTCAGCCCGGCGCTGACTGCGGCCAGGGCAAGCCACCGCCACGTCGCGGTCGTCGGCCGTCCCGAATGGTCGCTTATCGTCGATCTCCGGCTCGGGGCCACACACCGGCAGCCGAGGCCTGAAAGAGGTCCCATGAGCCCTCGTAGTTCCCCGCGATCGACGGCTTCGCCCTCATGCCTCCGATTGTCTCAAACGAAATGTCACGAAGTCGTTACGGCGAGGGCCCCGGCGAGGGGGACGCCATGTCGCCCCCCTCGAGGGGTAGTGCGCCCTGCATGGGCAGTCGCTTGCGGGTGAAAGTCGCGCCGGAAGGAGGTGATGCCCACGACGAACACGCGCCTCTCACACCAGAACAGACAATCTTCTGTGGAACTCCGAAAGGTTTGAATTGTGACCGATCCGCTCCACCCCGACCAGCCAGACAGCCAGTACCGACAGCCGCTGGTCAGCCCCGAGGGAATCCCCCAACGATAGTGCTCCGCGATGGCGCCTAGGTAATGCCGCTCGAGACGGAATCTAGAGGCACGAGTTGTCAATCAAGTCCCTGGGATGCGAGCGGACGGTGAGTTCTCTTCCTCCAGGACCGCGTCTGGCGCGGTCCAGCGAGCAAAGAAAGCAGTTCGGACCCAGGCATAATTGCGGCCTCATGGATGTCGAGCAGTTCGTTCTTTCGCATGCACCCGGACCTCCGGCGCGCCTGCTGGAGGTGGGATGCGGCGACGGTGAGCTTGCGCGCCGTCTTGCCGAGCACGGGTTCGACGTAACCGCCATCGATCCGGAGGCACCGGCCGGCGACATCTTTCGGAGAACCTCACTCGAGGACTTCACCGGCAGCACACCATTTGGCGTCGTCGTAGCGAGCAGATCGCTCCATCACATCCATGACCTCTCCGGAGCGCTCACGAAGATTCACTCGCTGCTCAACCCCGGTGGTGTGTTCGTACTCAACGAGTTCGCGTGGGATCAGATGGATGAACGAACGGCACGGTGGTACTTGTCCCAAGCCGACGAGGCAGACCACAAGGTCGAGTCGCTGCTTCCCGGCCAGTTCCCCGAGGCTTGGATCGATGAGCACGACGGGCTCCACGACTCCAGCACGATGCGAAGAGCCCTCGATGACTTCTTCGACGAGCGTTTGTTCGAGTGGACGCCCTACATCTCCGAGCATTACCTCAAAGAACCTGAACGTATCGATCGCGAGGCTGAACTCATCCGCACTAACGCCATCAACGCGATCGGATTTAACTACGTCGGCGCCCGCGGCTCAGCGGAGTAGGAATCCCGTCCCAATTGGATCGTCGGGGTCGAGAACGAAGTGGTTGTAACCCGACACAAATGCCTGGCCCTCCACCTCTGTGATCACGGCGGCTATACCCGCCACTTCGGCATCGCCCGTGACGGATCCACGGAACACACCACCGGCAATTCCCCTATGCACGAGCGTCTCGCCTCGCCGCAACACGCCCGCCTTGTCGAGCAGTGCGAGCCGCGCAGAGGTTCCGCTTCCACAGGGCGATCGATCAACCTCTCCGTCGGCGAAGATCGTCACGTTGCGCTGCGCAAACTCACCTTCCGCATCGTCGTCTTCGAAGAAGACCACTCCGTAGATGTCCCGAAGCTCCGGCTCGACTGGATGGACGACGTCGTTCTCCTTCTCGATGGCATGTTTTATCTCTCGACCACAAGAGATCAGCGAGTTGAGGTCCGACGCGTTCACCCTAAATCCCAGATCCGGAGCGTGAACGGATGCGTAGAACGCACCGCCGAAAGAGACGTCTGCCCGGACGTCGCCGGCATTGGTGGCAACCGTCAGCCCTTCAGAGACGACGTACGAGGGCACGTTGGTGAATCGAACCGACCGAACCTTGCCACCTTCCACGCGGGCAACGGTGGGCAAACGCCCGGATGGCGCATCGATAACGACGGGAGTTTCCTCACCGGTTACCGGCACGACTCCGCTATCGAGGGCCCACGTCACGAGCGCGATGGTGCCGTGCCCACACGCGGTACTGAAACCTGCGTTGTGGAAGAAGACAACTCCGAGGTCGGCCCCGTCATCGACTGCCTCCGTGACGAAGCAGCCGTACATGTCGGCATGCCCGCGCGGCTCGAAGACCAGAAAGCGGCGTATGCGATCGAGATGGGCCGCCGCATATCGGCGCTTGTCCAGGATGGTCTTGCCCGGTAGTGGCCCGACGCCCCCACTGACGATTCGAAAGGGCTCCCCTGCCGTGTGGTAGTCGACCGTCGATACCCGCATGGCGACATTTAAGCGCACCTCGGCGCGCCGGACTGTCCGCTCATTCTTGGTGTGAATCAGGGGCGTTCGAACACCGCCTGCACCACCGTGATCCGGTGCTCATCGAGATTTCGCAGCACGTTTTTAGCCTTCTGGCCGGCGTCCCCGCCCATGAGCAGATGCGTGCCGAGGGGTGCTGGTCCACTCTCGGCGGATTCGGCCATGCGCTTTCTCCAGAACGTCATGGACGATTCGCTCACGTCCTTCCACACCACTTCCTTGAGGCCTGCCGCGCCGAGCAGATCTCGCACCTCACCTTGAGAGCTCATGAAACTGATCGACTGGTCACCGGCCCATGGAACGGGGAAAACAACAGGTCCATTGGAACCAGCCATCACCTCATGAAACGCAATTCGTCCGCCGGGGCGCAGGACACGGTGCACCTCTTCAAACAAGCCCTGTTTGTTCTCGATGTTCATGTTCGCGTGTTGCATCCAGGCGACATTGAAGGACGCGTCGCCAAAGGGCATATCGCATGCGTCTCCGTGTCGGAACAACACTCGTTCTTCGAGCCCGACCAACGTCGAGAGCCATTGTCCGACCCTGCAGTACTCACCTGTGGCGTCGAGGACGGTGACGGTGGCGTCGAGTTTCCTAGCCAGGAGGCGGGCCGCTCCGCCGAGGCCACCTCCCACATCGAGAATCTCGGAGCCGTGATCGATCTCGGCGAGCCGCAGCAACTCCAGGCTGGCCTCCAGGCCGCCCATATGGAAATGGTCTACCGGAGCGAGATCTTCAACAGTAAGGAAGTCGAGATCCGCGCCGGACTCCTTCAGCGCGCTCAGGATCGACCGTTCAAGATCGTCCACCGAGTAGTGGGCGCCAACCTGCTCTACAGCCACTCCGTGACTCATTCCTCTCACCTCTTTGCTGCGACGGCCTCTCAGAATCAAGATAAATAGCTATACGTCGCCGTTGTAGGGGTGTTGCAGCCTTCCGCAGCTCAGTGCTTCCAGGGGAAGCCGGGGCTCGACTCGATTTCGAACATCAGTTTGCGGAGTAAGTCCGCCAGCTCCTTGCGCTCGGCCTCACTCAGGGGATCACAGAGGGCTTTTTCCTTCTTGATCTGGCGGTCGATCGCCGCCCAGTAGATCTCGACTCCCTCCTCGGTGAGCTCGACAATGGTCCCGCGCCGGTCCGAGGGATCGGGCAGTCGCCGAATCAGGCCGCGCCCCTCAAGGCGGTCGAGCCGGTTCGTCATGGCGCCGGACGACAGGTGAAGACGATCAGAGAGCTTGGAGGGCGACAGCCGGAAGGGTTCTCCGGCGTGATGGAGGTGCTTGAGGACGTCCAGTTCGCCCTTGTTTATCCCGAACTCCGACGCCGTCTCGTCGAATGATCGCTTCAGGTACTTCCACAGGATGTGGATGCGGTTCACGATCCCCTCGACCTCGAGGTCGAGCTCCGGATACTGCGCCCAGTCGTGCTCCTGGATCATCCTGTCGACCGAGTCCGCCATTTCCAACTCCCTTGAGATCAAGAATCTTGACATAAAGCTAGATGTGAAGTATCTTCACGTCAAGCTAATTGTCTAAAGGGGGGCTCACGATGTCAATGCCTCAGTTTGGACCGGACCTTGCTCGGGACCGGATCGATCGCCTGATCGAGGAGGCTCGGGCGCACTCCGGACGTTCTCGACCGCACCGGCAAACCAAGCACCCAGGAATCCTTGGTCGGATCAAAGGGCGCGTGCGTTTCCTACATTTCCGCCCACAGGTCCGCGAACCGGGCCATGGCGTCCGATTGCAGCGGGAATCCGGGTCTCGCTCTTGAACCGGGGCCCTCGGGGGGCGAGATGAAAGCGCCTTTTAGACGGCCGCGAATTGTGTTCTGCTTTCCCAGTAGAGTCCGGACTCGGGTCTGTCTGTACTGATAGTGACCGGCGCACGGAGGCAGCACAGTGATTTTCGGTGGTGGCTTGTTTGCCCTGGCGGTTCTCGCCCTATGGGTCTATTGCATTCTCGACGTGATCGCCACAAACGAGAGCGGCGTCCGCAATCTGCCCAAAGTCGTGTGGCTGCTCATTGTCATCTTTGTCCCTACGGTCGGATCCATAGCGTGGCTATTGCTGGGCCGCCCACAAGGGGCGAGCTTCTCGCCCGGCGGCACTACGTATGGCCCCGAACCGCGCGGCGGGCGCGTCGATCGATCGACTCCCCGCTCACTGGGCGTGGTTGCCCCCGACGATGATCCACGGTTCCTGGCTCAACTCGATGAGCGCTCAAAGCGACTGCGTCAGTGGGAAGAGGACCTAAAGCGCCGGGAAGACGAACTCCGACGTCGAGAGGACGGCGGAGACTCCGAGTAGTTCGAGCATCGGACTTCGGGGCGCGGGGTTGTCTCAAGGAAAGTGCCTACGAGCTCAACCTCACCTTTAGAAGTGAGCGCAATGAGACGCGGCGGGCACTTCTGTCGCGGCGGACCTTCGGCTTAGCCCTGCCGGCGGGGCGCCTGCTGTACGGATAGTCACGGGCAAATGTCTGTTCCACTGTCTTTCCTTTCATCGTGTTTTCGACATTGTTCGCACATCCGCGGCCATCAGGCTGTCGAGTGTGCGACACAGACTGGAGAGTCCGGGAACAAGGCCGGTATCCTCGTCGTCTCAGAAGATGTGGCACGCCGGTTGACGTCGAGTGCTTGAGGGGGCACCTTGCGCGCCGTGATCGTCGGGCTTGTCGCCGTCATGGCGGCAGGATGCGGAGGTGGGGAGGCCGCAGCGGAAATGAGCGGTGAGCTCCATTTTGTGCGGAGCGGCGGGTTCGCCGGAGAGCACGACGAACTCACCATTCAGCCGAACGGCGATGCCGCGCTGACCGTTCGGAGTGGTGACGCAGCTCAATTCCGGCTGTCCGATGAAGAGATGGACGATCTACAAAGCGCGCTCGACGGCGTTGATCTGGCAGGAATGGACTCGGATTTGACCAGTGAGAAGCCGGCGCCCGACGCCTTCATGTACTCGGTCACCTATGGGAACAAGGAATTGCGCACGGACGATCCCTCCGTACCGGATGAACTAAAGGATCTCCTGGGGACGCTGAACGGGATCGTGGAGAACCACCGGCCCTAGGGGCCGCGCCCCACAACATCTCGCCAAAACCTGCCTCACATTATGGGACGCGGCCCTAGGGTGCCTCCCATGTGCCGTCGAGTCCGACTGCACGAAACGCCTCGTCGACGCCGCGGTATTCGTCGCTGTCCTCCCCGTAGAGGTCCGACGCCGCCCTCAGCGACGCACTCCGGAAGTCCTCGAAGCCCGAGTCGGATTCCAAGTACTCGGTGAGGGCTCGGTAGACAACCTGCTGCGAGGCTTCACGGCCGATGCCCTCCACCATGTTGTAGTAAGCGTGATTCGGAATCCCACTGTTGATGTGAACACCGCCGTTGTCCACCGTGTCGGGGAGGTCGCGGTAGTCGTCCACGTGGGCTGGTTGATCAAATCGCTCCGGGTCAGACATGTCCCTGATCGCACCGTCCGGTAAGTCCTCACCGATCTCCCAGTCATCGGGATCGAGATTGCTGGCAAAGATGTCGGAGATCGACTCGTTCAGCGCCCCGGACTCTCCGCGGTACTCGAGCTCGGCCGTCGCCTCAGTCAGTGCGTGAGTCACCTCATGGGCAGTGACATCGAGTGGATCGGCGTAGCCCTCACCGAACACCATCTGTCGTCGTTGCGGATCCCAGTATGCGTTCCGGAACGGGTGGTCCGGATCTCTGCGGTAGCGGACGGTCGCAATGAGTGGTGCACCCTCGTCGTCGTACGAATTCCGTTCAAACGTCTCGAGGAAGTACCGGTGGATCAACCCGAAGTTCTCGTATGCGGCATCAACCTCTGTATCCCCGGTGGGGTCATCGCCCTCTCCGCGCGCGCGTTCACCGGGGAGTTCGTTGTCATTGCCTGCATCGAAAACCTCGCGTTCGGGCTCCTGCCCGGGCGGAGGCTCCCAGCCGTCGTCTTGGGCAACGTCCACGCCGCCGCAATCGCCTTGAACGATGCGACAGACCGCCGCCTCCAGAAGATCGGCTACGCGGCTCCCGAGCCCTGTGGCCGCAAGTCCGCCGATGATGACGGCCACAACAACGACCACACCGAGGTACTCGGCAGAAGTCTGCCCCCTCTGGCATCTGAGCCCCCTCATGAATGGAAGGTAGCCAGGCCCGACCGGTCTGCGACAGGGCCCGGGGGCCCAACCTGCCGGCGTCCGAGGGCCCAGTTCTACCTAAGCCCCCGCCCGGAAACCTGCTGGACCGCCGCCAGAACGCGCGGCTCAGGTTCCACTCGGCGTAGGTTCGGCTCTATGTCCATAAACGGACTTCGACGGTCGGCACTTCCGGTGGTGACGATTGCGGTAATTGCGGCCGCCATATCCTCGTGCGCGTCAAACGACGAAGCCGGTGCGCCGACCCCGTCGCCGAAATCAGAACAGCGCTGGCCCGACGTGATCGATGTCGCCGTCCGGCGCGCCGGAAACGCCTACGCCTTCGACGTGACGATTAGCTCGCCGTATGACTCCCCCGACCGGTACGCGGACGGCTGGAGGATCAAGGATGCCGACGGCAGCGTCTTCGGCGAACACGAACTTCTGCACGACCATGCAACGGAGCAGCCGTTCACGCGGACACAGACCGGCGTCGAGATACCAGAAGGCGTTACGAAAGTGATTGTGGAGGGGCGTGACACCGAGTTCGGCTACGGGGGCGAGACGATGACTGTGTCGCTGCCGTGAGGTGGGCTCTCAACGATGCAATCGAGTTGCAGCTAAGCGTGAGCCAGTTTCGACCTATGCCGCTGTTTCGTAACGGCCTCACTCTGGCGCTCTAGTTCGGCGTTGAGTTCACCTCCCACGAGGATCGCAACGGCCGTTAGGTAGAGCCACAAAATGAGGATCACCACTCCGGCAAGCGCGCCGTACGTCTCGCCATACGAACCGAAGCTCGAGATATACAGGGAAAACGCCACCGAGGCAGCGAGCCATAAAACGGTTGCAACGATTCCTCCGGGACTCACCCACTTCCATGTCGGTGCATCTCGATTCGGACCGAGATAGAAGAACAGGGCAAACAGTGTCGTGACCACGATCAATGTCACGATCCACCGCGCGGCCGTCCACGCAATAACAAACAAGGTCTCCCCGACCGGAATCAAGTCCTGAAGCCATTCGCCGAGTGGTTTCCCGAAGATCAAGAGCGCGATTGCAACTCCACCCAGTACGAGCAGGGCTCCGAGCAGTAGGAAAGAGACGAGACGTTTCTTGAGGAACTTGCGGTCCTCGGCCACGTCGAATGCGACGTTGAGTCCGCTCAACATTCCGGCGATGCCAGACGACGCGCTCCACAACGCGATCCCAACGCCTATCAGCACGACCGCAAGCCCGCCCCGGGTCTGGGTCTGCGCGCTATCCACTGCGGAAGTGAGTATCTCGGCCGCTTCTCCAGGAAGTGCGGTCTCGATTCCGTTCTTCAGGGTGTTGACGGTCGACTCCGGCAACCTCAGGAGTGTCACAAGAGCAACCGCGGCAATGAGCAAAGGGAAGATGGCTAGGAACCAGTAGTAGGCCAGGCCCCCAGCGGTCAGCGTCACCCGGTCCTGCTTTATCTCTTCGACCGTTCGACGGAGCGTGGCTTTCCAGTCCGCCCGCTCTAGGTCCAGTGGTGACTCCGGTTCGTACGGATCCGTTCCCCGTTGCGTCGGCACCTCCTGCTCCGTGTGTGCCATGGGGTCCTCCCGGGAGTTCTCGTTTCCACCGGCGGCCGCAGCCGCTATCGTCCGTCGCCGGAAGATTCCCCCCGATTACGAAATCTCACACCGAAACAAATGGGTGTCGTCAAACCGGATCCGTGGCTCGGGCAACCGCTGGAGGATGTTCGCGCGCCACTAGCGGCTTAGAAACCAGGTACGGGGCGGGTGCGGAGCGGACGCGGAGCTCCCGCAACAGCAGTTCCTCGCCGCACTCCGAACACGCCAACGTCGGGACCGTCTCGTGGCCGCACTTGGTGTGCGTGAACGTCACCGGTGGACCGGATTCATCCGTCTCCCACCTGTCGCCCCATCGAGTAAGGGTGAGTAGTACCGGCAGTAGATCGCGACCCTTATCCGTCAGCCGGTATTCGAATCGGGGTGGGCGGTCCTGATACGGGCGCCGCTCCAGCACCCCGTGCTCGACAAGCTTGCTCAGCCGGTCGGTCAGTATGTTCCGGGCCACGCCCAGCCCTCGCCGGAGATCGTCGAAACGCCGGACGCCGTAGAAGGCGTCCCTCAGGATGAGAATCGTCCACCTGTCACCGATCACCTCGAGGGTGCGGGCAACCGAGCAGGGCATTTCCGAGAAGTCCTTGCGGGGCATGGGTCCCACTCTAGGGGAGTGGGTTGCATTTTGCAATCAACTCGACTAGCGTGCGTTTCAAAATGAAACCAAGGAGGGACACGATGTTGGCTCCACTTCTGGACAACTGGATGGCCGAAGGCATCACGGTAGAGATCACTGAGGCGGATGTCATCGCCGACCTCGATTCCTGGTTCCTTGCTGCGCCCGACCAAGAGCTGCTGCAGGACTCCGAGCGGTGAGGCTCCGAAGGCTGCACCTCGGCCGACCCGCCATGCTCGCCACCTGGGGCGTCACCCGTTTCGTCGCAAGCATCTCGTGGCGGGCGGCGCGCCGGCCCGTAGCGCGACTGTGGTTCACCCCCTGGCGGATCCCCATTTCTCCGGGCGCTCGGACGCGCCATCAGCGGTGGTTGGCCGCCACCACTCCGGTACGGCTCACCGCTGGTGGGAGGACGCTGGCCGGATTCAAGGCAGGCCGGGGTCCCAAAGTCCTTCTGGTTCACGGATGGTCGGATCGCGGCGCCAGCCTGGGCGCTTTCGTGGGACCCTTCGTCGACCGCGGCTTCAGCGTGGTTGGCGTCGATCTGCCCGGCCACGGAGACAGCCCCGGTGGCCGCACAAACGCATTCGAGATGGCTGAGGCCATCGTGGAGATCGATCGAGAGCTGGGCGGCGTCGATGCAATCGTGGCCCACTCGATCGGTGCGTTCGCCACAATCCTTGCAATGGCCACTGGGCTCGATCCTCGGGCGGTCTCCCTGATCTCGCCGCTGGTCCGAGCCGACAGCGCAGTAGATCGATTCGTGCAACAGTTGCGCCTCCCTCGGCCGGCCGGGAAGGCGCTGCGAGCGCACATCGAGGACAGGTTCGGGGCCGGCGTCTGGGAGGAGCTCTCCGCCGATCTGGTTGCACGCGGGCTCGAGACCCCGGCTCTGATCGTGCACGATCAAGACGATCCCGAAACCAGCTGGTCGGAATCTTCATTGTTGGCGGAGGCGTGGCCCCGAGCGCAATTGGTTACCACCGAACGACTTGGGCACTATCGAATAGCCCGTGATCCCCATGTCGTTGCCGGGATTGCTGACTTCATCGAAGGAGCGCTCCTTTCCTCCACCGGCGCGACCAGGACGCCCGCGGAGTAACGGAACGCCGGCTGATCGATTGGACTACGCCGTCTCCCAATCGGGGAGCAGGTCTCACCCGCCTGGGTGATGGAAACAGGCGGGCCACCGAAACAAAATGGTTTGGACTGGTTCTGTGGGCCCCACCTCGTTTTGGGTGGGTATGAGCTAGCAGGCGGACATAGTGCGGCGGAAAATGAAAGGCACGTCGGGCCGGCGCGAGCCTTGTCGCGGGCAGGACGCGAGCGACTTCCGCCCGAATTGTCCCCCAGGTGCCGGCGGGCGCGTGAGCGAGCGGGCGCCCGCCGGCGCCACTCCCGTGGCGTCCAACAGTCGGTCGTGGCCAACCTGATCGGCGCGTCGCTGCCTGCGCAGCAAATCGAAGCAGTGGCCGCGAGAGGGGACGTTAAGGTCATTCGCCTCAACGGCGAGGAGCACGCGGTCGGCTAACTTCCATCCGGATATGTCAACCGGCGTCCCCCGCGGCCACCCCCACCGTTTCGGGAGCGACTCCCGACGTGGCATCGGAATCGGCCGGATCCGATGGTGCGAATCCCTGGCGCAGCATTACACCCCAGTCCTGACGTCCGCGCAGGTATTTGATCAGCCCGCGGACGCGCCAGAACAGGGTCATCTGCCTGTAGCCGATCGGTTCCAGCACCGTCCAGGCAATCAGAAGAAGAAGGTCGGAGGGTCGCTCGTAGCGGTGGAAACTCCATTCCTCCAAGAGAAGTGTGGCAACCGTAAGGACCAACCCCAAACCGTAGGCCACCAGGAGGAACAGAAGGGCGAACGGCGGATCGAGCGCCCCGGTCCAAATCCCGATTGGAAGCAACAGAAGACCCAGCACCTCCACTACCGGAGCAACGAGTTCGATGAGGACGAAGTAGGGATAGACGACGAGCCCGAGGGAACCGTAGCGGGGGTTGAAGAACAACCTGCGGTAGCGCCACACCACGTCGGCCAGCCCACGATGCCACCGGTCCCTTTGCCGGCCGAGTCCCCGCAGCGACTGGGGAACCTCCGTCCAGGCCACCGGATCCGGAACAAACTCGACCTTGTGAGGACCGCCCTCTTCGAGACCCTTCGTCCGGAGGCGTGCGACCAGCTCCATATCCTCGCCGACCGTCGAATGGAGGTAGCCACCGACACCGATCATGGCATCGCGACGGAAGAGCCCGAAGGCGCCGGAGATGATCAGATTTCCTCCCTCGCGGTTCCACCCCAGCCGGCCGAACAGGAATGCTCGGAGGTATTCGATGACCTGGAAACCGGCGAGCGGATGGCGCGGCGCGCGCGCCTCCGTCACTCTCCCGGAATAGACCCGGGAACCGTTTGCGACGCGGATGGTGCCGCCTCCCGCCACGATGTCGTCGTTCCGGAGGAATGGGCGGACCATGCGAAGTAGAGCGTCGGGTTCGATCAGCGTGTCCGCGTCGATCGCGCATACCAATTCACCGGAGCAAAGATTCAGTCCCGCGTTCAGGGCGTCTGCCTTGCCGCCGTTGGCTTTGTCCACAACAACGAGGTTCGGGAACTCCCTCGAACGGAAGAGACCGCGAATGGGTTGTGTCTCGATCTGACGGCGGAAGATGTTGTGGATCGGTTGGAGCGAGAACGCGTCCATCAGTGTCGTCAGGGTGCCGTCGGTCGATCCGTCGTTGACGAGTACCACTTCTAGGTTCGGATAGCTGAGAGTAAGTAGCGCCCGTACGCTTTCTGTCACCGTCGCCTCTTCGTTGTAGGCCGGGGCCAGAATGCTGACTCGCGGCGCAAGTGCAGAGCCGAGGATCTTCGACTCGGGTTCATGCCATTCGGATGCGCGGTGTTCGTGCACTTCCCTCAGGGCACTGACCAGAAGCATCAGGTAACGGCCGTTGACCACCACGAAGTAAAGGAGAACGAACCACTCGAAGCCAACAAGAGCTTTAACGGCAATGTCGGACATGTTCACCAGCCCGCGAGTTTCAGCGTGTCGGGAAGGTCGAGCACCTGGCGCGCCATATCCGCGGCAAAGCGGTCCCGGTCGGATGTAGACCGCCGGAGCAGCACCAACCCGGGGCTTCCGAGCGACCTTAGGGCGAAGCCGGCAGCTCGGCGCACGCCCCACGCCTGGTCACGCAGAGCGAGCGCAAGCTGGGTGCCGGCCGGCCAGTGCTCCAGGCTGCCCAGTCCGTCTGCGGCTGCCGCCCTAACATCCTCGTTCTCGTCATCGAGCATCTCGCTGAGGCGGTCTACAGATTCGGGCCCCCCAAGGGCCCCCAGGATGCGAGCGCAGTACGTCCTCACAGCAGCCGACGGATGACCGGAAAGATCGCGCGCCGGAACCAAGAACTCCGGGTCGGGCATTGCTGCGGCGACCTCTAGCGCGGATTCGAGTCCCTCTCCTCCACGTGTGAGGTGATCGGCCAGTGGTCGTACGGCAGGGGCGCCGATCCATAACAGGGCGTTCTGAACGGCGAAGCGCGGGAACCGCATTTCGTCACCGAGGAGGGCGATCAGCTGGGAGCTGATCTCCGGATCCGGGCTCTCCGATGCCCAATGGATCGCCTGTGCTCGCACTTCGGGCCGCGGATCGCGCAATAGAGTCGGGACAACCTCGCTGTCGCTTCGGAACTCCGTGAGCGCGCGCACTCCCTGAAGGCGTCGAGTCCAGTTCCGGCTGCGGCACCTCTTCTCTGCCCACTCGACTAGCCCGAACTCGCGCGCGAGATCGGTGATGCGGTTTCGTTTGGCACCTGCGAGGGCCGAAGATGCTCCTACAAGGAGCTCACGTCGGGCCTGGATGGGGAGGTTGGCAAGCCACTCCGAGTTTTCCCGGCTCATAGCTCCGTCGTTCAGGTAACCCGCAAGAACAATCGAAGCGCGCTCAAACCTTTGCCTGTGAACGGCATCTCGTCTGCGCCGCCACATCATCCTCAGACATATGGCAAGAAGGAGCATGAGAAGAGCCAGGGTCTCGAAGTACACGATCGCCAGCAGGGCGTTGTCGTTCACGGCGAGATCAGTCCCTCATTGTGCGGCGGATCCGCTGCATAAGAACTGGCAGGCTGAACGGCTTGGCGACGTGATCGAATGCCCCGAGCTGCATCGCCTCGAGCACTTCGCTTTCGGCGGAGCGTGCGGTGAGCATGATGACCCGGCTCCGACGAAGGACGCCGCTTTGGGCGAGGCGCCGCAGGACTCCAAGTCCGTTCAATCCCGGAAGCTCGACATCCAAAAGCACAATCTGACTCTGAACGCTGGGTGATGCCCCGGCGAGGGCGGCGGCCGCCTTTTGACCGTCTGAGAATCGGTGGACGACGAGGCCCTGGGTCTGCAGCGTGTGAGCAAGCAGCCCGGCCAGTGTGTCGTCGTCCTCAACGATGACAACGTCGGCGGACTCGAGTTCGCGCGTTACCTCCGAACTCCACCCGGCAGGAAGGACGCGGCGGCGGCCCGATTCAATGGCCCTGGCAAGAGCACCTTCGGCGGCCCGGCAGAGCTCGCCCAAGTCGGTGCCGTCTTGCGGGGACACGGCCACGCCCGCGCTGAACGACGCACGGAACGGCTCCCCCGACGGAGTGGGGAATTCCTCGGAGCGGAAACGCTCCAGCAATTCGGCGACGCGCTGGACACCATCGTCCCCGTGGAGCCCGTACATACCGAGGACAAACTGATCGTCCTTCCATCGGCCGACTACGTCTTCGCCTCGGAAGCTGTCCTGAAGCAGCTCACCGAGCCGGCGAAGTATCTGGTCTCCGAGTCCGTGCCCGTGACCGGTGTTGGCGTCCTGGAGGTTATCTATGTCGATCAGAGACAGGCATAGAGGTTCGTTGTAGCGGTCGGCGAGATGTAAGAAATGCTCGAGCGTTTCGCTCGCCCGGTGACGGGTCGCCACGCCGGTCAGGGCATCGACTTCCGTTGTCTTGCGATATACGTCCACTCGTTCGAGCCGATTCTTGACGCGTGCCACTAGCTCCGGTCCGGCAGCCGACTTCCTAACGAGGTCATCTGCACCGGCAGCGAACACTTTGCCGACGACTTCGGGGCCGTGGTCCGCGGTGATGAATACGACAGGCAGTTGCCTCCAGCGGTGGTCCATCCGCAGGACGCGGCACAACTCGAGTCCGTTCACGCGGGGCATGTCGATGTCGAGGATGAGGAGGTCGGGCATCAGCGCCTTTATCGATTCCCAGAAGCGGTCTGAGTCCGAGACTGTGGTGGCGTGGATACCTTCGACGCGAAGGTGCGCCTCTAGGAGCGAGAGAGCGGTTGGGTCATCGTCCAGGATCAACACTTTGGGTGCTGCCGCATTCAAGCGATCCAAAACCTCGCCGGCGGCCTCCAGAACGCGGGCGGCAGGGAGTGGCTTTCGCAGAAAGCCGTGGCCGCCTGCACGTGCGACGTCGAGCCGGTCGGCGAATCGTGTTCCGCTCACCAGTACCATTGCCGGAACCGCCGGTTTCTCCAAGCTGAGCTCCCGGACGAATGCGAGTGCATCGGCGTTTTCGACGACGTCCAGGTCGATCAAGACGAGATCACTCCGGACGGCTCCCAGCGCCTCACGGGCAGCAGTGGGGTCTGCGACCGTGGTCAGTCGAAGTCCGCGGGCCGCCGCACCGTCGGACAGCGCGTTTGCCTGCTCGTCGTCGCGACCTACGAGCAGGATGCCTCCGGGACCTTCCGCTACCGGAGCGGGATGAACCTCGGAGGTCGCCCGGGGTCCGGATGATGGCGGGCGGCCCACCTCCTCCCGGAGATGGACGAGGAGCTCCGACAGCCGCAACGCGTCTCGGTCCTGGAGTGCCTCCGCGCGAGCAAATATGGCTTCCATTTCCCGCGCGATGCTCGATCCGAGCGTGAATCCGAAGGTCCCCAACGAGCCGGCCAGTTTGTGGGCTTCCCTCTGGGCGGGCTCGCGCAATTGGGGCTGCAAGCGCCCCTGAAGAAGATCGGCGACCGCCTCCTCGATGACGTCGATCTGATCGAGGATGCTGCCCAGCCGCTCAGACCAGACCCTTTCGACGGCGGCGGCTATCCGTTCGGCCCGCGACGGCGCGGGGCCCACCGGCTCCGCTCCGGCCCCCATTGAGGGCGCGACCTGATTGACGGGGACGTCACCCCCGTCAGCGCGGGTCTCTCGAGAACTCAAACGGCCTCCCGATTCGGGTTCGATCTGTTAAGGGTCTTATCGGTCGCCTGAGGGGCGGCCTTAGCCTCATATGGGCCTCTTCCTGCGGGTTTGGGAGCCCGAACCGGGTTCGCCGGCCGTCGGAGGTGCACCGAGCGTGGAGGCGAGCCGGCGGCGCGCGGTCAGAACCCTCGTTCGAGGGCCGCGTCCCTGAGGGCATCCAGGGCGGCCCCGGTCTCCTTGATTGCCGAATGAGCGACAGGCTCCCAGCGCCGAGAGATGCCTGGCGTCCAGTCCGAGACCGGGCTGTGGCCGGCGGCCGCCCGAGCCTGAAGGGCGGCACCCGCGGCGGCGGCCTCCTCGACTTCGGGCCTCATCACAGGCAGCTCGAAGACGTCCGCACAGATCTGGCCCCACGCTTCCGACCCCGCACCTCCTCCTACCAGGGTGACCTCTTGCGGCCTGATTCCGCTCCGCTCCAGCGCTCTCAGGGCGTAGCGGAGGCCGAAAGTGACCCCTTCCACCACCGCCCGAACGAAGTGGGCCGGGGTATGCCCGGTTCGGAGACCGGCGAAGGCCCCCGCTCCGGAGGGGTGGTTCGGCGTCCGCTCACCGCCGAGATGCGGCAAGAAGACGAGCCCGTCTGCCCCCGGATCGGTGCCGGCAAGTGCGCCCTCGACCTCCGAACGGTCCACCGAGAACAGCCTGCGCACCCACTCGGTCGCGCCGGTTGCGTTGAGCGTGCAGACGAGGGGCAGCCACCCTCCGGTTGAATCGCAGAAGGCAGCAGCTTCTCCTTGCGGGTCGACCGCCGGGGCGGAGCTGTAGGCGAACCCCGTACCGGACGTGCCGAGACTGACGACGACAGGGCCCGGCTTCACTGCCCCCACCCCGATCGCCGAGCACATGTTGTCTCCGCCGCCACCGCTTACCGGGATGCCGGGAGGAAGCCTCAGTGCCTCTGCAGCCTCGTCGCGCAGCGTTCCGATTATCGATAGCGAGTCGACGAGTGGTGGCAAGGTCTCGTCCCAATTACGCCCACCGTCAATCGCCCCGAGGACCTCCGAGCTGTACGAGCGAGTCCGGGCATCGAAGTAGGCGGTCCCGGAGGCATCGCCGGGCTCCGTCCCATAGGTCCCGGTGAGCCACAGGTTCAGGTAATCGTGTGGGAGACAGATGTAGTTCGTCTTGTGGTACGCCTCGGGCTCGTTGTCGAGGAGCCACTGGACCTTCGGCGCGGTGTAACCGGGAAGAAAGGCGTTCCCAGTCAGTTCCAGGACGGCCTCGGGACCTCCAAGGACCGCGGTCAGACGATCGCACTGCGGCTGGGTGGTGGTGTCGTTCCACAGTTTGGCCGCCCGTACCGGTTGGTGGGCGTCGTCGAGGCACACCATCCCGTGTTGTTGACCCGAGACCCCTATACCGGCGACCTCAACCTCTCCGATCTCGTGGACCGCGGAGCGCACCGAGTCGACAAGAGCGGCGATCCACCAGTCGGGATGCTGTTCCCTCGTTCCATCGTCGCGTTCGACTATTTCGTGATCGGCACGACCCACCGCGAGGAGCTTCTCGTTGCCGGCATCCATGAGAACAGCTTTGGTCGACTGTGTTCCGCAGTCGATGCCGAGAAAAACCGTCTTCTTCATTCGTCCCTCTTCCACCCCGCCGCTCGCCAGATGTTAGTTGACCCCCACGTGTCGGTGTTCGATTCACTTTTCGGAAGTCGCCGGCGGCCCGAACACTCGCTCTGTGTAGGCGTTGCCGAAAACTCCTGATGGATCGAGCCGAGCACGCACAGCCGCGTAACGATCCCAGTCGGGATAGAGCGCCCGAAGCGACTCGTGAGATTGGGAGTGGCGTTTCCCCCAATGCGGCCGCCCACCGAGTCCGATCATGATTTTCTCGACCGCATCGAAGTACGGCCGCCATTCCATTCTCTCGAACATGTGGACGGCGACGTAGCAGGTCTCGCGGCCCGTCGACGGGCTCAGGAACGCGTCGTCGGCGGCCACGAATCTGACCTCCATTGGTAGCGGAACGCGTAACCCGCCGTCGTCGATGACCGTCCTCACCCCGCGCACCGCCTCTGCCACGGCGGCGCGCGGGAGCGCGTACTCCATCTCGGTGAACCGGAAGCGTCGGACCGTTGCGAACACGCGGTCGGACCTGTCGATCCTCACATGCCGCCCGGCGAGGCGAGATACCGTGCGGTTGATAACCGGTATCAGGGACGGGAATCGCCGACCCTTACGGCACGCGAGTTCGAGCGTGTAGTTGTTGAGTAGAACGTCGGTCAGCCATGCACGAGGACGCGACCTCGGTCTCGGAGGTGCATGTACGCGGTTGTTGGTTCGCGTAATGGCGACTGGACTGTGGGGGAAGTTGTAGAACTCGAAATGATCGTTTGAGTCTACGAACTCGTCGATTCCATCAAGGACATCGTCGAGCCGGGCGGTATCGTCGATCCCTCGAAGAGTAAAAGCAGGAACGACGCTCAAGGTAACGGCGGTAACCACACCGAGCGATCCCACTCCGACGCGCGCTGCTCTCCACGCGTCGGTGTCGGTCGCCGCGTTGAGTTCCAGTACCGCTCCATCGGCGCTTACAAGTTCGATCGAGTGGATTGCGGCCGAGAGATTCCGGAAACGAATGCCGGTGCCGTGAGTTCCCGTTGCAGTGGCTCCACCGATCGACTGGTGATCGATGTCCCCGAGGTTCTCGAATGCAAGCCCGTGGTCGGCAAGGATCTCGTTGAGCGCACGTAGCGTTATGCCCGATTGGACACGGACCAATCCCGTCTCCCGGTTCACGTCGAGAACACGGGTCATTCGATCGAGCGACAACAGAAGTCCATCCGTGAGCACCGCTTCGTTGAACGAATGCCCCGAGCCGGCAACCCTCACCCTGAGGCCGCGTGCCTGAGCCCGGGCGAGTGCTTCGCAAACGCCCTCGACATCGCTCGGACGGACGATCTCCTCCGGCCGGCAGACCTGGTCGCCGGCCCAGTTCCGCCACTCGGTCACAGGAACGTGCGTCCTTCTCCGCGATACGTGGGGACGGACTCCACCACTCGCTCCCCGGCGATGAGGTGGAGGACATCGAATCGCTCGCACAGTTCGCCGGCCTTGGCGTGGCGAAAATAGACGCGGTCCCCGATGCGGAGGTTCTCCGCGGCCGTCCCGATCACGGGGGTCTGGACCTCGCCCGCACCCTCTTGCCGGTCCAGTCGCAAACCCGTCGGCAGGTACGGCCGGGGAAGGCGAAGGGAGTCGCTTGGTCCGGAAGCGAGGTACCCGCCTCCAAGGACCGTGACGACTTCCCGGCGAGGGCGCCGGACTACGGGAAGGGCAAAGAGTGCAGCGGGTCTCAGCGTGAAAGCGCGGTAGTAGTCGAAGAGCACCGGTGCGTACAGACCCGACCCCGCTGCAATTTCGGTAACCGAGGGATCCCGAGTGGTCAGCTCGACGCTCCCCGTCCCGCCGCCGTTGACGAACTCGAGGGGTGTGTGGCGCTCAACTGCGGCGACGATTGCGGCGCGCCGTTCGAGGAGCTCCTCATACGACATTCGCTGCATCCGTCGAATCACCGACGCCTTCCCAAACTTGCCGGGTGGAGAGTCGCCAACGCCGGCGATCTGAGACTCGTATGCCATGAGTCCCACGAGCCGAAAGCCATCCCTCTCGACGATGGCCTTGGCCAACGCGGATGCCTGCTCGGTAGTGTGAACGGGAGACCGCTTGGCGCCTATCTGCAACCGTCCGTTCAGTAGCCATAGGCCGGCATCGATGTCGATGGCCAACCTGATGGGTGAAACACGGGTACCGGCAGCGGCGTCGATCACTTCGAGGTGCTCGAGGCTGTCGACCATGATTGTTATCCGGGAACCGGTTTCGCCGGTCGTGCCGGCGAGGCGCCTGAGCGCGGCTCTATCGACGCTCGGATAGGCGACGACGATGTCGTCCAGTCCGCCCTCAGCCAGCCACAGCGCCTCGGGAAGCGTGAACGCCAGAACGCCCCGGAAGCCGTCGTGCGATAGGGCTCGTTCCATCAGCCGCCGGCTCCGCACGGATTTGCTCGCGATCCGAATGGGTTTGCCCGCCGCCCGGCGCGCCAGTTCCCTTGCGTTGGCCTCGAACGCCTCGAGATCTACAAGGGCAAACGGAGGATCGAGATCGGCCGTTGCTCGGTCGAGGCGACCCAGTTCACCGGCGGGGTCTGCTCGTCGATGAGTCGGAGGTGTCGCCACGATGGCGAGGAGAGTAGCGCAGCGGTCGCCCCCTATGTCTTCGAAGGTGGCTTTCGAAGCTGGAGGACGAAGCCGCCCCACACACGGGTTTCACGGAGGGGCTCGAGTCCGGTTGCGGAGCCGAGTCCGATAACCGTTTCTTTGTTCTGCCGGTGGGGATCGGGGGGACCCTCGGCCACGGCCAGTATCCCGCCCGGTTTCAGCGAACGAGCTATTTCATCTACCGCCGGACGGCGTCGGTCGGCGGGAATCTCGCCCAGAACGGCAACCAGCAGGGCGAGGTCGTAGGGACCCTCGGGCAGCTTGCCCTCGCCCGCCGGCGCGTGGACCGACTTGATGTTGCTGAGTCCGTGGTTGCGGGCGCGCCGCTCGAGCTTTTCGATCATGCGCTCCTGGATGTCGAGGCCGACCACCTCGCCTCCGTCGCCAACAACCTCGGCAATGGGGACCGCCAGACGTCCGCTCCCACAACCGACGTCGAGCACCCGCATCCCGGGGGCGATGTGCAGGTGGCGCATGATGCGGCGAGCGTGGGTTTTGGCGATCGGGTTGTCGAGCATCCAGGACATGGATGCAGAGAACGGTCGAGAATCCGTCTTACTGGGCGGCATCTCGTGACCACCTCCCGCGCAGTCTGGGTTACACCGGTCCCTTGGCTACTACCCGGCATCGCCCTCGATGATGTGACCCACTGGTGGGTTCCGCTCGAACGGATCGTGTCACCGATACGTAAATAGGCGCGCGACGCACAAAATCACACGCGTCCTATCCTGCGTTGCAGGAAAACGAACCTAGTGAGGGGGAACAGGCATGCGAGTTCGCGACTCTGCAGCACCGCTTGTTTCAGTTCGGGCGATGGTTGCCGCGCTGTTCGCCATGATGCTGGTGGTTGCGCTGGCCGTCCCGGGCGCGTCGGCCCAGGATTCTCGAACCGTTCCGCTGCCGGACGGATTCCAGCCGGAGGGAATCGCGACTCGCGGCCGCACGTTCTTTGCCGGGTCGATACCAACAGGAGCCATCTACAAAGGCGACCTAAAGACCGGCGAGGGCGATGTCCTTGTGCCACCGATGGAGGGGCGCGCCGCTATCGGCCTTTCGCTGCGACGAGGCGTTCTGTTCGTTGCCGGAGGTCCGACCGGAGACGGATATGCCTACGACGCCGACACCGGCGAGGAGCTCGGCGTGTTCGAGCTGACAACAGACGAGACGTTCGTGAACGATGTTGTTGCCACGAGCAGAGCCGCCTACTTCACAGATTCCGTCAACCAGAGGCTCTACGTGGTTCCCATTGAAACGGGTGGCGGTTTCGGCGCGCCCGAGACTCTGCCGCTGACCGGCGACATCCAATACACGGAGGGATTCAACGCCAACGGTATCGATGCAACTCCGAACGGAAAGACCCTCTTCCTGGTGCAGAGCAACACCGGCATGCTCTTCACGGTTGATCCCTCGACAGGTGTAGCCACCGAGATTGATCTCGGAGGCGAGGCTGTACCGATGGGCGACGGAATCCTCCTGGACAGGGGCCTCAATCTGTGGGTCGTCCAGAATCGTGTGAACTTGCTGACGCTCGTGCACCTCGATCCGTCGCTGGCTTCCGGCACCGTCGTGAACAGGTTCACCGACGAGACCTTCGACGTCCCGACGACGATCGCTCGCGCCGGAGGGGGATTCGCATTGGTGAACGCGCGCTTCAACACCGTGGAGGATCCAACGACCGCGGAATACTGGGTGTCGGTGATCCGCCGGCCGGAGTAGGACGCGGTCTGAGGCCCGTCGATTACGGGGACGGCATGTGTTTTGTTACCGGAGGTTGATGCCTAGGAGACCGGCTGCGTGGGGAGCCACACCGTAAACGTGGCTCCTCCGGCAGGGCCGGATTCGTATCCGATTTCCCCGCCCGAAGCCTCAACGAGGGATTCCACGATGCTCAGGCCGAGCCCGGAGCCACCCATTGCGGCCGACTCCTCACTCCGGGAAAAGGGCTCGAATAATGTTGCCACGAGCTCCTCAGGGATCCCCGCTCCGTTGTCCTCCACCCGGACGAAGGTCCGATCGCCGTCAACCCCCGCAGAGATGTGAACCGTATCGCCACCGTACCGATAAGCGTTGGTCAACAGGTTCACGACGATCTGTTCAAGCCGGGCGGGATCCGCGAACGCACCCGCGCCGTTGGCGACGGATACCTGGACGGACTTGTCTTCCGGCGCGGGAGCGACGGCTAAAAGGCGCTTGATCAGAGGGGCGATGTCGACCGGCTGCGGATTCATCCGCAGACGCCCCTGCTGTAGCGCCGTGAGATCGAGGAGATGGCCGACCATCATGGTGAGGCGCTTAGCCTGACCGTCGATTTGCTCGATGATCTCCTCCCTGGTGCTCGGGTCGACGACTCGATCACCCGAGAGCAGTCGAGCGAACCCAACGACAGAGGTCAGAGGCGTTCGGAGCTCGTGTGACGCCCGCGCGATGAATTGATCTCGTGCATCCTCCATCCGCCTGCGGTCCGAGATGTCCTCTATTAGGACGATGGCGAACCTGGGTCGGCCATCATCGTTCCGGAGAAGCGAGATTGTATTCCGGACCCAGCAGATGCTGCCGTCCTTCCGTTTGTGCCGCTCCTCGAGAGCAAACCAGTCTCGGTGCCCTTTCATCAACTCTGCGAAGAGAACAGTGTGCGCATCAAAATCGTCCTCGTGAATGAAATCGGCAAACGAAAGTCTTTGAATTTCGTCTTCCGAATAGCCGAGCATCCCGGAGAAGACGCGGTTCACCGATGCGAAACGTCCTAGCGGATCGGCCAGGGCAATTCCCACCGCGGAGTTCTCGAACACCGCTCTTCCGAGTTCTTCGCTTTCTCGCAGATCTGCCGCCGCGCGCTCGCGCTCGGCGATGGTCGCGGCCAGCATGAGCATGCTGATGGAGACGGTACTCATCAGAGCTTGAAGAATGGAAACGGCCGATCGCACCGTTATTCCCCCAACGGGCAAAGATCCTTCGAGGGTGGCCCACAGGGCGAAGATGGAAAAGAGAAGCGTCACCGCAGTGCCCCCGCGGTGGTGGAAGCGAAGCACGGCCCATACGAGAAGCGGTAATAAAGCGAACGGATACTCCCAATCGCTTAACACGAAGACGGCGGTTCCGACGCCGAGGGCCGCGAGTGCCAGCGCGACGCCTTCCAGCCGAGTACCGGGAGCTGGACGGTGGGGCCGACTGAGCCATACGAGCACCGCGGGAGCAACCAAGAGATTGCCCATCGCGTCCCCAAGCCACCACAGTTGCCAGGTGAAGTCGATCTGTGCTGCGGTGATCTCGCCGGACACGAATAGCGATGCGGCTCCAATCGTCGCCGAGACCATCGTGCTCACGACTGCTCCAAGCACAACCAGGGCAATGACATCGCGCCCCCGCTCCAGACGGATGTCGAAGTCGGCGCGCCGAAGGAGGTACCTGCCGATGATCGCTTCCAAGGTGTTTCCTGCGGCTATGACCGCAGCGGTGGCCAAAGGGATTCCGGTCGCGGCGTTTGCGGCAAATGCTCCGATGGCGATGCCAGGCCATAAGTGCGGACCGAAGATCAAGAGGGCGGCAAGGGAAATTCCGGTGGGGGCCCACACCGGCGTGGCATTTCCGAAGGCCACCTCGAGCGACAGCCCGAATTCTGCGGTGAGGTAATAGACAACGGCCAGACCCAGAATCTGGGCTGCCCACAGCAGGGGGTTGTCAGCCGCTTTCCGGGCACCGCTGGCGTGTGGCAATCCGAGACTCGGTCCCCCTCGATTGCCGTGGCCTCTGACGTACCCGGAGACCCTTCGTGCTAGGGGCCCTCCCTTCACTTAGATCTCCAATACGCGGGTGATGATGCTGTACAGAGAAGACCACGCGGGTGCCCCGAAGTGCAACGTTCGCTTCAACTTGAGGGATCGGTCGAGCGGAGACGCTCCGTATGCACCGGTCACAGAGCCCTTGCCGTCACGTCTCCTGGCCGTCGACGAACGTCGACCTCACCTCGAGGTTGTCGTCCAGCACCGTGATGTCCGCCGGGGATCCCGGCCTTATACGCCCCAGGTCATCTCGTCCGACGGCCGTGGCCGGTACGGTTGTGGCCGCACCCACAGCATCCTCCAGCGGCGCTCCCAGTGCATGGAGATTGCGGACCGCTTGGACCATCGTGAGCACGCTGCCCGCAAGTGTGCCGTCCGATCGGCGCACCGCGCCGTTCCGCACCTCAACATCGACCCCCCCGATGTGTGCGCGGCCGCCACCCTGAGTCCCGGCGGGCGCAACTGCATCGGTGACGAGCGCGAGTCGCCCTCTTGTCGCCCGCCAGACGAGTAGAGCGGTCTGCGGCGCGAGGTGATGACCGTCCAGGATGATCTGAACCGTCACGTCGCTACGACTCAACGCGGCGCCCGCGATCCCTGGATCGCGAGAAGAGAAGCTCCTCATCGCGTTGAAGAGATGAGTGACGGTCCTGGCACCGGCGTCGAATGCGCGCTCCGTCTCTTCGGCGGTTGCGTTCGAATGACCCAGTGACACCATCACGCCCCGAGATCGGAGCATCTCGATAAGCCCCAGTGCTCCCGGTAATTCCGGCGCAAGGGTCACGTAGGTCACTGGTCCGGCCGAGAGCAGTCGGCCTATCAGATCCAAGTCCGGTTCCCGGCAGAGGTGAACGGGATGAGTGCCGGGTTTCGAAGTCGATATGAAGGGCCCCTCCAGATGCGCCCCGATCATCTTCACGCGGTGGGGCGGAGAAGCTCGGAGCGCGGCGAGGGCGGACACGAAATCTTCTTCGGCGGAAGTTATGAACGTGGGCTGATAGGCGGTCACGCCGGCGCGCGCCATTGTGGCCTCGGCGATTTGATAGTCGTCCGGATCCGCCGAGAGGAAGTCGATACCACCGAAACCATTGACCTGAAGGTCGACGAAGCCCGGAACGGCAATGCCCCGGCCTCCCGCGGGAGCCGTTCCGACCGCGGCGACGCGTCCCTCGTCGAGCTCCAGATCCCCCGGCAGGATCTGCCCGTCGACAATGGCGGCGGCCACTCCCAGCCTCACGGCGCAGTACGCACCGATACGTCGACAAGGGCCTTAGCCGGACCTGCAGCTAAGTCGACCCGCGAACCCTTGGAGCAAGTGGCCATTTCTCGAACCCTAACCCTCCCTCCCGAGCTCCCATTGGCCCGCAACGAGCTATCCTGTCGACGATCGCGCGAGCGCTCCTCCTCCCGTGACACACGGGAGTGAACGCGATTCTCGGTTAGAGCGCAGTCGGTTTTGTTCGACAGATGGAGGACCGTCATGATCGGGACCGCGCTCGCCGTCGGAGCTGCTACGTGGGGAGTGGTAATGGCATTGTCGCCGCTTCTTCAGATCCGGAGGATGCTGACCACACGTTCGTCGAAAGACGTCTCGATTGGATACTTCATAGTCCTGCTGGTCGGCTTCGGGCTGTGGGTGGCCTACGGAGTGTCGATCGACAATCTGGCACTTGTTATTCCAAATTCCGTGGCGATTGTTACCGGCGTGGTAACGGTGGTCATCGCCGCCTTGCTGCGTGAGCACCCTGAACGCGAACATGGGCCCTGAAATTCAGGGCCCATGTCGGTAACTTGAACGCCTAGACGGCGGTGACGTTGATCGCCTCCGGGCCCTTCGCTCCAGCGCGCTCATCGAAGGAGACGGAATCGCCCTCCTGGAGGGACTTGAAACCGTCGCCAGCAATGTTGCTGAAGTGGATGAACAGATCCTTGGAACCATCATCGGGGGTGATGAACCCGTAACCCTTGGCGTCGTTGAACCACTTGACTTTACCGGTCGCCATAAAACACCTCCTCGAATAGATCAGGAACGAGGCCGGTGTAACTCAGCGCACCGTGCTTCCGTTCGAACTTTCTACTGCATCCGGTCATTGTTCTGCCGGAATCTCCTTAAAACCTTCGTGGTGGTCGAGCACGCATCATAGACCGTGAGCCGCGCGACGAGTAAACGAGCCGAGGAGCCATCCGCTCGAGCCCGTTGGCCACGTACTCGGTTTTAAGGTCCAGGCGGGTCGCGATCGATGAGACGGTGGACTGCTCGTCGGGCGCTACAAGTGTGATGCCTGAACCGCTACGACCGGCGCGTGCGGTACGGCCGACGCGGTGAACATATGTCGTGTGGTCCTCGGGGGCATCGAAATTTATTACGTGGGTGATGTCGTCGAGATCGAGCCCTCTGGCGGCAACATCGGTCGCCACCAGCACGTTGGCCCGGCGCGCCTCGAACCTGGCGAGCGCCCTCTGACGCGCTCCCTGTGTCATATCCCCGTGAAGCACTTCGGCCTTGAAGCCCTGGCCCTTCATCGTCCTGTGAAGCCGGTCGGCACCACGTTTGGTTCGCACGAAGACGAGGGTCAAGCCTGTGTTTCCAGTAAGCAGCTCATGGAGTTTTGTGACCTTGTCCTGGCGAGCGACGGGGATGAAGTGGTGCTCCGCATCCGACACGGTCGGCCGTTCATCCTCGATCTGATGTGTGACCGGCGACTGAGTGTAGGCATTTGCCATCGCGCGGACCCGAGGATCGAGCGTTGCCGAGAAAAACATCGTCTGGCGCGTCCGGGGGACTCTGCGAACGATCGAGTCGACCTGCGGCTTGAACCCCATATCCAGCATCCGGTCCGCCTCGTCCAGGACAAGTATCTGGATGTGGTCGAGGGTCACCCGTCGCCGGCGGATCAGATCTTCGAGCCGGCCCGGGGTCGCCACCAGTATGTGCGCCTTGCCCGCGCTGCGGGCCTGCGACTCGATGCTGACGCCACCGTAAACGGCCGCGACCTCCAGGCCGCGAGCGCGAGCGACTACAGCGGCCTCGTCGGTTACCTGCACCGCCAGCTCACGCGTCGGCACCAAAATCAGGGCGGCCGGCCGGCGCGCCGAGGCATCCAGGCGTTCGGCAATCGGGATTACGAAGGCGAGGGTTTTGCCGGAACCGGTCCTGGATTTCACGAGGACATCTCGTCCGGCGAGCGCATCAGGGAGAGCGAGCGATTGAATCTTGAAGGGGGCTTCGATGCCCCGTTCTGCGAGGGCGCGGTCTACGCGCGCGCCGACGCCAAGTGCTGAAAAACCTGTCAAACACAACTCCTTGTTAAGGCCGGACCCGACCGGCTCCACGGGAGATTCGATCGTCCCGCTAGCACCAAGGAGTGAACCGGAAGA
>OCZV010000130.1_pt1 | contig 28180 bp, 23 predicted proteins | sample 1539051 | NCBI WGS metagenome assembly OCZV01 (sample SAMEA3113581, study PRJEB22503) | soil metagenome
AAGCAGGTCAAGAAGCTCATCGCCGGACCCGGCGTCTATATCTGTGACGAGTGCATCGATCTCTGCAACGAGATCATCGAGGAAGAACTCGCAGAAACTCCCGAACTGAAGCTCGAGGATCTCCCCAAGCCGAAGGAGATCTACGAGTTCCTCAACGACTACATAGTCGGCCAGGAGCAAGCCAAGAAGGTCCTGAGCGTCGCGGTTTACAACCACTACAAGCGGATTCAAGTTGGCTCTCGTCAGGACGGCGACGTCGAGCTGGCGAAGTCGAACATTTTGCTGCTTGGACCCACCGGCTGCGGTAAGACCCTGCTTGCGCAGACGCTGGCGCGAATGCTCAACGTCCCGTTCGCTATTGCGGATGCGACCGCCCTCACCGAAGCCGGCTACGTCGGTGAAGATGTCGAAAACATCCTGTTGAAACTGATCCAGGCTGCCGACTACGACGTCAAGCGGGCAGAGACCGGAATCATCTACATCGACGAAGTCGACAAGATCGCTCGCAAGAGCGAGAACCCGTCCATCACTCGAGATGTGTCGGGCGAGGGAGTGCAACAGGCACTGCTGAAGATTCTGGAAGGGACGACCGCAAGCGTTCCACCACAGGGTGGCCGCAAGCATCCCCATCAGGAATTCATCCAGATCGATACGACTAATGTGCTGTTCATTTGTGGAGGTGCTTTCGCCGGCCTCGAGAAGCTGATCGAGGGACGGATTGGACGCAAGGGCATCGGCTTCGGCGCAGATGTCCGAAAACTCGAGGAAAAGGACGTCGGCGGAATCCTGAGCCACGTGCTTCCGGAGGACCTCCTCAGGTACGGCCTCATCCCGGAGTTCGTGGGACGCCTGCCGGTGATCACTCATGTGCACAACCTCGACACGGACGCGCTGGTCAAGATCCTCACAGAGCCGAAGAATGCGTTCATCAAGCAATACCGGAAGTTCTTTGAGTTCGACGGCGTCGAGCTCGAGTTCACCGACGATGCTCTGGAGGCCGTGGCGGAGCAGTCCATGCTTCGGGGGACGGGCGCCCGCGGACTGCGTGCGATCCTCGAAGAGGTTCTACTCAACGTCATGTACGACTTGCCGAGTGAGGAAGACGTCGGCAAGTGCATCATCAACCGCGACGTTGTGCTCGAACGAGTAAACCCGACGCTGGTACCCCGCGCCAAGGAGCGTGCGGAGCGGCCGGCTCGTGGCGAACGCTCGGCGTAAGCGACTACCCATCCGCACAACTCCTTGGCACACGGGGCTTCCGCGCGTGCTTTGGAGGCCCCGCCTTGGATTGCTCTTCAGTAACGTGTTAGGAGATTCATGGTGAAGGCCAAAGTCGTTGGGATAGTCGTTGCAGTTGCGATGGTCGCCGGAGTCGCCGCGTGGGCAATCGTCGATGGCTTCATGGGCCCGAGCAACGACTCCGCCGTCGAAATCGCACCTGCCGACTCGTTCGTCTATGCGAACGTTTGGCTCAATCCATCGCGTAACCAAAAGAGTGCGATCCGCGATCTGCTAGAGAAGTTCGACAAGGCGCCCACAACCGATGAGGCGAAGGGTGCCCTGGTGGACTTCATCGACGGCGCCCTCTCTGAAACTGGGGCAACCTTCGAGGAAGATATCGAACCGTGGCTGGGCCGGCAGGCAGCGTTCTACGCGTCCGACGTCGAGGCGGCACAGCCGACCCTCGCCGCTCTGATCGCGACCGAGGACCGGAACGCGACGCAGGAGATGATCGACGAGTTCGATGAGCGCGAGAACAACGAAACCGAACCAAAGTCCTACAAGGGCGTCGACTACAACTACTACGCCGACGATCAGGTAGCGAGCGGATTCATCGGAGACTTCTGGGTTTTCGGAACCGAATCCGGCTTCAGGGCTTCGGTCGACGCGTCTGAGGGAGAGTCGCTTGCCGGCAATGCCCGATACGAACGGGCCGCCGGCCGCCTGTCCGACGACCATCTCGCCCTCTTCTACTTCGATCCCGGCCGGTTGTTCGAGATCGCCGAAGCTTCTGGGGATCTGACATCGGAGGACCTCGCAAACATCCGCTCACTCACAGGCGAGGACGGAGGTGAACCTGCGGCCGCCATCATCGCCGTCACATCTGAGGGTGCGTTCTTCGAGGCCGCTGCTCCGCTGTCCGAAGCATTGAGGGATCAGCTCGGCAACCTTACGGATCCGGGTCTGCTCCCGGCGCTACCCGGAGATTCGTGGCTGGCTCTCGGGGCTGGGGACCTCGGCGCATCCATCAACCGCTTCCTAGATCAGCTCGGGAGCGCCGGAATACCTGGGTTCGATCTGGAAACCCTCCGACGGCAGTTCTCCGCCGAAACCGGCCTCGATTTCCAGGCGGATCTCCTGGACTGGATGGGCGACGCTGGAGTATTCGTCGAGGGGACAGGGCTTCTCACTATCGGTGGAGGCGCGGTCATCGAGACCCTCGACGCGAACCGATCGAGGGAGACAGTTGACGAGTTGGGTCGCCTGCTGCTCCGGGAGGGCGCCCCCATCACACCTTCTGTTATCGAGGGACACGAAGGCTTTGCCATCGAGATACCGGGCTCCCCGCAGCCGATCAACGTCCTCGCGGGGGATGAGAAGGTAGTTATTGCGTTCGGTGCAACTGCAACCTCGAACGCGATCGATCCCGATAACTCCCTTTCGGGTTCTGACGCGTTTCAGCGAGCGGCCGATTCGCTCGGAGATGGCTACAACACAAGTTTCTTCTTGGATGTGGACGCGGTCGTTTCTCTAGCCGAGTCGCTCGGTGCCGGAAGCGACGAGACCTATCAGAACGACGTCAAGCCGTGGCTCGATCCGCTGTCGCACGTCGTATTCGGAACTAAGCTCGACGGCGAGGTCAGTGTTCAAAAGTTCGTGATTGGAGCGCAGTGAGCAAGAGAGACAGCGGTACGGCGGAGATGGAGGCACGCTGGCGCGCCTTCTGGGAGGATTCAGGCGTCTACCGGTACGACCCCACTCGGGGGCGCGCCGAGACGTTTGTCGTGGACACTCCGCCGCCGACCGTAAGCGGCTCCCTACACGTCGGCCACGTCTTCTCGTACACGCACACGGATCTGATGGTGCGCTACCGGCGCATGCTCGGAGACAACATCTATTACCCGATGGGCTGGGACGACAACGGCCTCCCAACGGAGCGCCGTGTCCAAAACATCTTCAGTGTGCGGTGCGATCCGTCCATCCCGTACGACCCGGACCTCGATCTCGAGTTCGGGCGCGAGGGCGACGTCATCGCCGTTTCGCGCAAGAACTTCATCGAGATGTGCGATCAAGTGGTCGAAGAAGACGAGAAGCAGTTCATGGCGACATTCCAGCGGCTCGCACTCTCGGTCGACTGGGACGAGACGTACGCGACCATCGACGAACGGAGCCGGCGCGTGAGCCAGGCTTCGTTCCTCAACCTCATCCGCAAGGGCGAAGCGGAGCTCCGTGAGGCGCCCACCATGTGGGACGTGGACTTTGGGTCGGCGGTCGCTCAGGCCGAGGTAGAGGATCGCGAACGGCAGGGAGCGTTTCATCGCATCCGGTTCGATGTGGAGGACGGCGGGGACTTCGTCATCGCAACCACTCGGCCCGAGCTGCTCCCGGCGTGTATTGCGGTTATCGCCCATCCGGATGACGCTCGCTTCAAAGGTTTGTTCGGCAAACGCGCTACAACGCCCCTCTTCAGAGCACCGGTTCCGATCGTTGCTCACGAGCAGGCCGATCCTGAGAAGGGGACCGGCATCATGATGGTGTGCACGTTCGGCGACTCATTGGACGTGGAGCGGTGGCGCGAGCTGAAAGTCCCCGCGCGCGAGGTCGTCGGGCGCGACGGTCGGATAGTGCCGGCCGAGTGGGGCCGGGATCACTGGGTCACCCTCGATTCAGACTCGGCCGGGCGCAGCTACAAGGAACTGGTTGGGCTGACCGTCAACCAGGCGCGCCGGCGTATCGTCGAACTTCTCGGAGATGCGGGTGCCCTGGACGGCGACCCCGAGCCGACGAGGCAGTTCATCAAGTTCTACGAGAAGGGCGAGCGGCCGCTCGAGTTCGTTGTAACGCGCCAGTGGTTCGTCAAGGTCATGGACAAGAAAGAGCAGCTAGTCGAGCAGGGCCGCAAGATCAAGTGGCACCCGGACTTCTTCTTCAACCGCTACAAGGATTGGGTAGAAGGTCTCAATCAGGATTGGTGCATCAGCCGTCAGAGGTACTTCGGCGTTCCCTTCCCAGTCTGGTACAGGGTTCGAGAGGACGGCACGACGGACTTCAACGACATGATTCTTCCGGCGTTCGAGGATCTCCCGGTCGATCCGTCGGCCGAGGAACCGCCCGGGTATTCGCCGGAACAGCGCGGCGCGCCGGGAGGTTTTGTCGGAGACCCAGATGTGTTGGATACCTGGGGGACGTCGTCACTGACGCCGCTCATCCTGACGGGATGGCCGGAGGACAAGGAGCGTTTCGAGTCGCTGTATCCGAGCGATCTGAGGCCTCAGTCACACGACATCATCCGGACTTGGGCCTTCTACACCATTACTCGTTCTCTGCTCGAGGATGGATCGATCCCTTGGAGGCATGTCACGATCAGCGGGTGGATCCTCGATCCCGATCGCAAGAAGATGTCCAAGTCCCGGGGTAACGTCGTCGTCCCCACAGCGATATTCGATGAGTACGGGTCCGATGCGGTCCGGTACTGGGCCTCATCGGCTCGCCTAGGGGTCGACACCGCATTTGATCCGAAGGTGTTCCGGGAAGGTAAACGCCTCGTCACAAAAATCCGAAACGCCGCCCGTCTCATCAAGGGATACGAGGGCGAGTCCGGTTCGTTGAACAATCCTCTGGACCGCGCGCTCGTCGCGCGGCTGCGCGCCCTCGTGGCGGAGGTGACGCAGCGGTGGGAGGAGTGGGACCACGCGAGCGCGCTCGCCGCCACCGAGACTTGGTTCTGGTCCGACCTGTGCGACAACTATCTCGAGTTGTCCAAGTCGCGGGCCTACGAGGCCGATGGATCGGCATTGACGGCGCTGCGTGCCGCTCTGGATGTTGTTCTTCGACTCTTCGCGCCGGTCGTGCCGTACGTGACGGAAGAAGTCTTCAACTCCGAGAGAGCCAAGCCGGAGTCCATCCATCGCGCCTCCTGGCCGGATGCGGCGGAGCTCCCCGAGGCTGAGGACGATGGATGTTTTGACGCGGCGGTCGAGCTGCTGACGCAGATCCGCCGAGTCAAGTCCGAAGCCAAAGTCTCGCTGCGCTTTCCGATCGATCGGCTCGCGGTCTCGGCCCCCAAGGCATCGATCCAGCTGCTGGAGACCGTCATCGACGACGTCAAGTCGACGGTGAACGTGAAGTCGCACGAACTCGTCGCTGATGACTCGCTCGAGGCGCTGGCCGTCGATGTCGCTCTCGGCGAGCCCGAAGAAGCCGGAGCGCGGTAGCCGGCGTGGGATTCGAGGAGGCAACCGCATATCTCGACGCCCTCGGCGTCGACGCCATGAAGTCGCTTGCTCCCTCGTTGCATCGTATCGAGGCGATCTGTGCTGCTCTCAATCATCCGGAGGCATCGGTTCCGGCTATTCACATCACGGGGACGAACGGGAAGACCTCGACTGCGCGTATTGCAACGTCATTGCTCGGAGCGGCCGGGCTTAACGCGGCCACCTACACGTCGCCGCATCTGCAAACGATTCGGGAACGACTGACGCGGTCGGGCGAGGCGATTTCGGCCGATGCATTCGGCGATCTGTTCGATCACATTCTTCCGTTTGCGCAGATGGTGGAGAAACAACTAGGGGAGCAGCTCAGCTATTTCGAGTTCCTGACCGCGATGTTTTTCCTGTGGGCTGCGGAGGAGCCGGTCGACGTGATGGTCGTCGAAGTGGGTCTCGGCGGCCGGTGGGATGCGACAAACGTGATCATGGCGCCGGTGGCGGTCATCACCAATGTCGGGCTGGACCACACGGGGCTGCTCGGGATGGAGCGATCGGTGATCGCGCGCGAGAAAGCCGGGATCATCAAACCCGGCTCGACCGTCGTCACTTCCGAACTTAACGCCGACATACTCTTGGTCATAGGCGAAGAGGCCGCCCCGTTGGAGGCTACCGTCAAGGCGATCGAACGGGACTTCCGCGTCGCCGACAACCGCACCGCGTTCGGGGGCCGATTCCTCTCGATTGACACAACCGCGCGTAACTATGAAGGGACCTTCCTTCCACTTCACGGCTCTCACCAGGGCGTCAACGCCGCGGCGGCGTTGGAGGCCGTGGTGAACTTCCTCCCCGAGGGGAGCCTGGAGCCGGAAGTCGTCGCGGAAGGCATGTCCGGGGCTGTTGTCCCCGGACGCCTCGAAGCGCTACGTCCCGAAGACGACTCCGGCGCGCCGATCGTCCTCGACGTTGCCCACAATCCCGATGGGATGTCCGCGCTGATCGGCAGCCTTCTGGAGGCTTTTGCGTTCGACCGCGTCGTGTTCGTGCTCGGCATCCTCGGCGACAAGGACTACAAGGGCATGCTCAGCGAGATGACGCGCGTTCCGTGCGATGTGATCGCGACGCAGGCAAAGAGTGTGCGATCTGTCGCTCTGGACGAACTTGGTGCGGCGGCAGGAGAACTGGGGTTGCCGTACACGACCATCGATGACGTCGGTGATGCTGTAAAGGCAGCACTCGCCACGGCGCGCCCCACCGATCTCGTGTGCATCACGGGTTCGCACTACGTGGTGGGGGAGGCACGAACTCTTCTGGTCGGCACGCCGGAATAACAAGTCGTTTAGAAATCCCGAGCTGAGGAATAACCTCCTGCGGACGAAGCTCGTCTTGGAAAACAAAATGTTCGCCGTACCTGCGGACAGTCGGATAAGGAAGGAGGGGGGACCGTGGGAATTGTCTGGACCGTCCTCGCAATTATCGGCTTGATAGTCGTCCTGCAAGCCTTGTTCTAAACCGACCAATTGGAAGTGTGAGTCCGGCCCGCCACTTCGTGGCGGGCCTCTTCGCGCGCAACGGCGCGAACTGTCTGCTGTGGCCTTCGGATTCCGAAGGTGAGAGCAGACAGTTCGGCGGGTTCCTGCTAACGTCCCGGCTTGCTCACAAGACAACGGCCGGGAGGTTCTGGTGGCAGACGCGCAGCAGACATTCGTCATGGTCAAACCGGATGGTGTGCGCCGCCGGCTCGTCGGTGAGGTGGTGCGCCGGATCGAGGCCAAGGGCTACGAGCTCAAGGAAATGAAGCTCTTCACCATCGAGGAGAGCCTCGCCAAGAAGCACTATGCGGAGCACACCGAGAAGCCCTTCTTCGGTGAGCTCGTCAGCTTTGTAACTTCGGGGCCAGTCGTGGCCATGGTGGTGGAGGGACCCGACGCCGTCACCGGAATGCGCCAGATAATGGGTGCGACGAACCCCTTGGACGCCGTTCCGGGGTCGATCCGGGGTGACTTCGCTTCCTTCATCACCGAGAATATCGTCCATGGCTCGGACTCCCCGGAATCGGCAGAGCGCGAAATCAACCTGTTCTTCGGCTAACCTCTACGGGACGAACGGCCTCGCGGGACCGGGCGTCTAACTAACAAAACACGAAGTGTCAGGAGTTGGCGATGGATAGCATGTTCCAATTCATCGGCCGCGACATGGCGGTCGACTTGGGGACGGCGAACACGCTGGTCTATGTGCGCGGCCGCGGGATCGTCCTGAACGAACCCTCGGTGGTTGCAATCAACACAAAGACCGGAGCGATCCTTGCGGTGGGCGCCGAGGCGAAACGTATGATCGGGCGAACGCCCGCTCATATCGTCGCGATCAGGCCGCTCAAGGACGGGGTTATCGCCGACTTCGATGTAACGGAGAAGATGCTCCGTTACTTCATTCAGAAGGTTCACCGCCGCTCGTTCCTCGCCAAGCCTCGCGTCGTTGTCTGTGTTCCTTCAGGAATCACCGGTGTCGAGCAGCGCGCAGTCGAAGAGGCGACTATTTCCGCCGGCGCGCGCAGCGCATTCATCATCGAGGAGCCGATGGCCGCAGCGATCGGTGCCGGACTTCCCGTGCACGAGCCGACCGGCAACATGGTTGTGGACATCGGCGGAGGTACAACGGAAGTTGCGGTCGTGTCGCTCGGCGGCATCGTGACGAGTCAGTCGATCCGGATCGGCGGCGACGAACTCGACGAGTCGATCGTCAACTACATCAAGAAGGAATACTCATTGATGCTCGGCGAACGAACGTCTGAAGAAATTAAGATGGCGATCGCATCGGCGTTCCCGCTTCCGGAGGAGAAGCAAGCTGAGATTCGCGGCCGCGATCTCGTAACGGGATTGCCCAAGACGATCGTTGTTTCGGCTGAAGAGATCCGGCGCGCCATCGAAGAGCCGGTCAACTCAATCGTCGACGCGGTGAAGAACACACTCGACAAGACTCCGCCGGAACTCGCTGCGGACATCATGGATAAGGGCATCGTCCTCGCGGGAGGCGGGTCGTTGCTGAAGGGCCTCGACGAGCGCCTCAAGCACGAGACGGGGATGCCCATCCACATCGCGGAGGACCCGCTGTTCGCGGTCGCCGTCGGATCGGGCAAATGCCTAGAAGAATTCGAGTCACTCAAGCGGGTGCTGATCTCCTCGACCCGCCATTAGGTTTGTCGTTCTTTTTGTAATTCGCCCCAAAAAGGTGGTTGGATCCAAAAAGAACATTTGGTGGATTGGGGCTTTCGGCCTCCAGAGGGGCTACCATTGGGCCACTTGGTGGCCCGACCCGGAGGTGCAGGAGGCGCCGTACCGGGGCCAGGGGGGCGCTTTTTTGGCGCGCCCAGCGGGGGTTCGGCCGGTTGGTTGGACCTGCCGGAACGGTTAGGTCACCCCAGGTTTTGCTGCGAAAGGTCTTGCTATCGGAATGTATCGCCGCACCGGGCGAGGGCGAGTGTTGCTTGTGGCCCTGCTCGGGGTCTCCATAGTCCTTATCACTCTGGATTTCCGCCAGGGTGATGGCGGGCCGCTCGACAGGGCGAGGGACATCTCGTCCGCAGTGGTCGATCCAATACAACGGGGCTTCACGGCCGTGTTCCGGCCCGTGGGCAACTTTTTCTCGTCCGTAGGCGAGCTGAGCAGCCTGCGGTCCCGCAACGCCGAGCTCGAGTCCGAGCTCGAGGCCGCCCGCCAGCAGATCGACCAGGCGCAGGCCCTCGCAGAGGAGAACGCCCAGCTGCGATTGGAAGCCGAGCTCGATGAATCGTGGGTCAGCATGGATCGGTTGACGGCCGAGGTCATCAACAAGGCGAGTTCGAACTTCCGGTGGATCGTCAGAATCAACAAAGGACGAAGCGACGGCATCCGTCCAGACATGGCAGTCGTGGACTCGGACGGTCTCGTTGGAAAGATCTTGTCGGCAGAGGAGAACTCGGCCAGCGTTTTGCTGCTGATCGACCCGAACGGAGCGGCCGCAGCCAAGATCGAGGGGGGAAAGTTCACAGGGAGTGTGAATGGACAGGGCTCCGGAGAGCCGCTGTCGTTCGAGTTCGTGGATCCGAACGCCGATATCGAGGTCGGCGACGAGGTCCTGACTTCCTACTACAACGACGGGATATTCCCGCCGAACATTCCGATCGGCCGCGTGATCGACGTCAGCGCGCCGAGTGCCGCCCTGCGCCCCGACGTTGCCGTCGATCCGTACGTCGATTTCCAGGCTCTCGACTTCGTGCAGGTGCTGCTCGAGAGCGGTCCATTGCTCGCCACGGATGAGAGTGACGATCAGTAATGGCGACGGCTCACATTCGTAAGGCGCGCGGCTTCAGGCGAGGCAGATCGGCTCGGGGTCCAGGTTTCTTCGCCGAGATGGGCCTGGCGCGCATAGCGGCAGTGTCGGCGGTCATGATCGTGGCCGTCGCGCTCCAGACGACTCTTCTGGCGCGCGCCACGATCCTGGGCGTGATCCCGCAGCTGGTGCTCGTGGTGATAGTCAGCCTGGCCTACTCCGACGGGGAGCGCGTGGGGAGCGTTGTGGGGTTCTTCGGTGGCTTCCTTATTGATTTCCTGGTCTACAGCCCCACGTCGATAGTCGGCTTGACCGGGCTCATCTATACGATGATCGGGTACGGAATGGGAAGCGTCCGCAGGTACTCGACGTCTGAGTCTGTCTGGACTCCGGTGTTGATGGTGGCCGGCGCATCGGCCGTCGCGGAGTTCAGCTACGCCGGCCTGTCGATCATCTTCGGCCAGCAGTGGGTGAGCCTGTTGTTCACCGCCAAGGTTGCGGGCCTGGTCGTGGTGTACAACACGCTGCTGACGCCCTTTATCTTTCCGATCGTTCGCAAGATCGCCGACCGCTACAGGCCGGAGAGGGTCTACCGGTGGTAGGCAATCTCGGATTCTCCTCACCCGGCGCGCCGGGCGGGAAGCAGTCGATGGGGCCGGAGCGCACGCTTTTGAGGCTGGCGATCCTCGGCGTGGTAATCGTTGTGACCTTCGTGGCGATGTTCTCTCGGCTGTGGTTTCTCCAAGTGCTCGCAACGGAGGACTATCAGCAACTAGCTCGGGAGAACAGAGTCCGTCTCGTCTACACCGAGCCTCCGAGAGGACGCATCCTCGACCGAAACGGAAAGGTGCTCGTCGACAACCGTCCCTCCACAGCTCTTACCGTGAACAAACAACTGATCGATACGCCCGAGGAGCAGGAGAAGACTCTCACCAAACTGACGCGTCTGCTCGTCCCGAAGCAACAGGACCTCTCGAAGAAAAAGAAGAAGGCATTCAAAAAGGAGCGCCGGCGTACATACAAGGACCTCGAGCGCCGGTTTAACGACGTCACCGTGTCGCCGTACAAGCCCGTCGCGGTCGCTTACGACGTCGACCCGATGCTCGCCATTCGTATCAACGAAAATTCGGAAGACTTCGAGGGCGTGGGTATCGAGGAACTTCCTGTTCGCGTCTACCCGCAAGGAAAGATCGCCCCCCAGATGCTCGGGTACGTCGGGGAGATCAGCCCTGAGGATCTCAAGACCCCCTACTTCGCCCGAGCCCGTCCCAAGTACCGCGCCGGCGACATCGTCGGAAAGCTGGGCCTTGAGCGCAGTTACGACCGTCAACTGCGCGGCCGTCCCGGCATCCAGCGTTACGTCGTGAACTCGGCCGGAGAACCGTTCGGCGCGCCGATAAACGTGCAGACGGAACAGAACGGAAGCGACCTCGTTCTCTCGCTCGACGCCGAGATCCAGAAAGTGGCCGAGAGGTCGCTCAAGAACGGGATCCTGGCGGCACGCAACGCCGGCTATGAAGCTCCCGACGGCGGTGTGGTGGTCATGGATCCCAACGACGGAGGCGTCGTGGCGATGGCGAGCCTACCGACCTACGACCCTGCACTCTTGTCCGACGGCTTCAGCAACAAGGACGCGAAACGGCTCGGCTGGAACACCGACGACGGCAGCGACGATGCGATGATCAACCGTGCCGCCCAGGCCGCGGTCCCACCGGGATCGACGTTCAAGGTGGTCACGGCAGGCGCGGCCATCGCCAACGGCCTGACCGATCCGTCTGAATCAATTCCTTGCCCGGGTTTCTACGAGTACAAGGATCAGGGGTTTGCGAACTGGACCTCCGCGGACTTCGGGAGCGTCGCCCTGGCGAGATCATTGGAGATCTCGTGCGACACGTATTACTACGAGCTCGGCAAACGGCTCGAAGAGGCGTACGGGCCGCCGAGCAGTGCCGGGGGCGACGGCACCGAGAAGTTCCAGAAGTACATGCGTCTGGCAGGTTTCGGACATCCCACCGGGCTCGATATCTCCGAGACATCAGGGCGCGTCCCGGACGAGGAGTGGTACGAGGACTTCTGCCCGCAGGTCAACCCCGATCTCAATTTCTGCCGGATCGGATGGCTCCCCGGATACACGATCAACATGTCGATCGGTCAGGGCGACCTGACCGTCAGCCCGCTCCAGATGGCTGTCACGTTCGCGGCGATTGCCAACGGCGGCAGCGTCGTGCAGCCGCGCTTGGGGTGGGAGGTCGCGCGAATCAACGAGGAGTCCGGGGAAATTAAGTCCCAAAAGGCATTCAAACGGAAGGTCCGCAAGAAGCTGCCACTGGACGAGACGACTCTCTCGGAGATGCGTACCGGGCTAGAGGCGGTAACGACCAGCGGTGAGGGAACGGCGACCAGCGCGTTCGCCGGCTACCCGATGGAGCAGTATCCGGTGGCGGGCAAGACGGGGACGGCGCAGATCGGGAGTGTGGACTCGGGGAAGAACTTCGCCTGGTTCATCTCCTATGCGCCCGCCGATGATCCCGAATATGTCATCGCCGTGTACATCGAGAAGGCCGGGCATGGTGGAGAGAGCGCCGCTCCGGTTGCCCGGCAGATATACGAGGGGATATTCGGTCTCGACGACGAGACCGACGTGCAGCTCGGTCAGGATGCTTCGGGCTGATGGGTTTGCAAACGGTCTTTGACGAAGCAGTCGATCGCATCGGCGGCGAGCCGATCTCGGCGCGCATGGCGCGCAAGGCACCGATCCGGCACATCGACTTCTCACTGATATTCAGCATGGTGTGTCTCGCGATTTTTGGCGCAGTCATGATCTTTTCGGCGTCGAGCAGCAAGCTCGAGGAAGCCGGCGCCGACCCCGCCACCTACGTGAAACGACAGATCGCGTACATCGTCGCCGGCGTGGTCGTGCTGCTGTTCGTCATCCTGTTCGACTATCGCCATATCCGGGGTCTGGCGGGCGTTTTGTTTGGCGGAACGCTTGCCGCCCTCGCGCTCGTCCTAACGCCGCTGGGAACCGTGAGCAACGGCGCGCAGCGTTGGATCGACCTCGGGTTCTTTCAGATGCAGCCGTCGGAGGTCGCGAAGATAATCGTTGTCATCACACTTGCTGCGTACCTGTCGGAACGCCGCGGCGAGGTGCGTGGACTGGACATACTCGTGTGCGCGGGCATCGTGATGGCCCCGGCGATCCTCATCTATCTCGAGCCGGACCTCGGAACGATGATGGTCTTTTTCGGTCTGCTCGCCGCGCTGCTGCTGGTGGGCGGGGCGCGCATCCGGCACTTCCTGGCTCTAGCCGGAATGGGTCTGGTCGGTATCCTCTTCGTTCTGCAGGCCGGCCTCCTGCAGCAGTATCAGATCGACCGCATAACAGCATTCCTGGACCCGAACCCTGATGTGAGGTCCGAGGCGTACAACCTCACGCAGTCCAAGATCGCCATCGGGTCGGGTGGGCTGCGGGGCAATGGGTTAGGTGGCGCGAGCACTCAAACAAGCCTCGATTTCGTGCCGGAGCAGCACACGGACTTCATCTTCACCGCGGTCGGCGAGCAGCTGGGCTTCGTAGGCTCGGCAACTCTTCTGTGTCTGTTTGCTCTGTTGATCTGGAGGGCGCTGCGCATCGCATCGATGTCCAGAGATCACTTTGGGATGATGCTGGCATCGGGTATCGCCGCCCTGTGGGCTTTCCAAGTGTTTGTGAACGTCGGTATGACGATGGGCATCATGCCGATCACCGGCATCCCGCTGCCGTTTATTTCTTTCGGCGGCTCGAGTTTATTGACGAACTTCATTGCCGTCGGCCTATTGCTGAACGTGCACATGAGACGTTTTCTGAGGACGTGAGATGACAGAAGGAGTACCGCGACGCCGCGAGAAGGCGTCGGAGATATCAGATGTTCCTCGGCCCGAGACCGGGTCCAAGGGTGCGGCCGCCGACAAGGAGTCGGGCGGAGGCGGAGGGCGCGGGCGCAGGCGGACTAGAGGCAAGCGAACCCCGGCACCGCGAAAGCAAGCGACGCGCACAAGCGAACCCGCAGCCTCCAACACCGCGGGGGATGCGACTTCCGAAAAGGGGCGGACGACCTCCTCCGGGGGCAGGGGTAAGGCGAGGCGGGGACGCCGTCGCCCTCCCCGCAGCACTCGGCCACCGGTCGAACGAACGATGCTCGTTCATGCGGATCCCCGGGGGACACAGATCGGAGTGATCGAGAGCGGCGAGGTCGTCGAGCATTACGTCGCACGCTCCCATGACCGCTCGATCGTCGGGAACGTTTATCTCGGCCGCGTCCAGAACGTCCTTCCGGGAATGGAGGCATCCTTCGTCGACATAGGTGAGGCACGCAACGGCGTCCTTTATGCCGGCGAGGTCGGTATCGCCGGTGACGAGGGGGAGGAAGTCCCTCGGATCGAGACCGTGCTCAAGTCCGGGCAGCCCATTCTCGTGCAGGTCACCAAAGATCCAATGCGCTCAAAGGGAGCCCGGCTGACGGCCCTGGTCTCGATCGCCGGACGCCATCTGGTCCTTGTTCCCAACGCGGGCACCATCGGTGTTTCCCGCCGGCTGCCCGACAAGGAACGCTCGAGGCTGCGCGACATCGCGGCTCCGCTCCGTCCCGGCCAGCACGGACTCATCGTCCGCACGGCTGCTGAGGGCGCCGCCAAGGCCGATGTAGAGCGTGATCTCGCGCGGCTGATCGAAACGTGGGAGGAGATCAGCGGGAAGGCATCCCGGGCGAAGGCACCGGAGTTGATCTACGAGGAGCCAGAACTCGAGCTGCGAGTGATCAGAGATCTCTTCAACCGGGAGATATCCCAATGTGTCGTTGACGATCCCGAGCTGGAGTCGATGCTCCGCACCTATGTGCGCCAGACGACTCCCGATCTAGACCATCGCCTGGAGCTGTACGAGGGTGAGCTACCGATATTCGAGGAGTTCCGCGTCGCTGAGCAGATCCGCAAGTCGCTCGATCGGAGGGTGTGGCTCCCGTCGGGAGGTCACATCGTCATCGATCGCACTGAGGCTATGACCGTCATCGACGTCAACACGGGGAAGTTCGTGGGCAGGAGCACGCTGGAGGAAACCGTGCTCCGAACGAACAAAGAGGCGGCGGTCGAGGTCTCTCGCCAGCTCCGGCTCCGTGACATCGGCGGGATCATCGTGATCGATTTCATCGACATGGAGAACACCGAGAACCGTGAGGAAGTGATCAAGCTGTTCCGCTCGGAGCTCGAACGCGACCGCACGCGGACCCAGGTGTTCGACATTTCTCCGCTCGGACTGGTTCAAATGACACGCAAGAACGTGTCCACCGGAATCGTGGAGGCGTTCTCGGACCCCTGCGAAGTGTGCGAGGGCCGGGGGATCCTGATCCACGACCTCCCCTAAGCTTGCCCACGGCGTCGCGGGCGTGGACTCTGTTATTCTGTCGCGTCGGTCCAAGTCCAGTGAGGTTGATATGTACGCAGTGATACGCGCGGGCGGAAAGCAACACAAGGTGACAAAGGGCGACGTACTCGACATCGAGTACGTGAAGGACGCCTCGAAGCCCATCGAGTTCACGCCGCTCCTCGTAGTCGACGACAAGGGAAAGGTGCGCTCCGGGAAGTCGGAGCTCGCCTCGGCGCGGGTCACGGCGGAAGTGCTCGGTGAGGCGCGCGGCCCAAAGGTCGACGTCATGAAGTTCAAGAACAAGAGCGGCTACCGGAGGCACAACGGGCACCGGCAGCGCTATACCAGCATTCAGATCTCCGATATCAAGCTGACATCTCGCTCGAAGTCAGAGAAGAAGGAAGAGGAAGAGGACTGATGGCCCACAAAAAGGGAGCGTCGTCGTCTCGCAACGGACGTGATTCCGAGTCCAAACGACTTGGTATCAAGGTCTTCGGTGGTCAGGACGTACTGCCCGGCGCCATCATCGTGCGCCAGCGGGGCACGCGGCTTCACCCGGGCCTGAACGTCAAGCGGGGCAACGACGACACCCTCTACGCAGTCGTAGAGGGAACGGTCAAGTTCCACAACATGCGCGGCCGGCGCGTCGTCAGCGTCGTAAACGAATAGCCGACCTCGGCATCCACCGTCCCCGAGACGCCGTTCTTTTCTTCTCTGTGCGCGTGGTAGACGCTCCAGGAAGAAAAGAACCAGCAATGAGAGGCCGCCGTGGCGTTCGTTGACGAGGCAAAGATCTGGGTCCTCGCGGGGGCCGGGGGCAACGGCGCGGTTGCGTGGCACCGCGAGCCCTACAAACCAAAGGGTGGTCCCGACGGTGGCGATGGAGGCGACGGCGGCAGCGTGATCCTGCGCGCCGATCGGTCCGTCGGTACGCTGCTCGAACTCCGTGATCATCCCCACATCAAGGCCGCTGCCGGGGGCCCCGGGGAGGGCAAACGGCGTCACGGCGCCAAGGGTCGCGATCGAATCATCCTGGTTCCCGCTGGGACCGTGGTCCACGACGAAGACGGCACGCTGATCGCGGATCTGGCCAATCCGGGTGACGAGCTCGTCGCGGCATCGGGTGGTCGAGGTGGAAAGGGCAACGCGAGGTTCGCGACTCCCACCAGACGCGCGCCGGCTTTCGCCCAGAAAGGCGAGACGGGAGATGAGCGGAAGCTGCACCTCGAGCTCAGGCTTCTCGCCGACGTCGGGCTGGTCGGATTCCCGAATGCAGGGAAGTCCACACTGATCTCACGGATTAGCAGGGCGCGTCCGAAGATCGCCGACTATCCATTCACGACGCTCACGCCAAACCTCGGAGTGGTTACGAGCGGTGACGAGTCGTTCGTTGTGGCCGATATCCCGGGTCTCGTGGAGGGTGCGCATGCCGGCAAGGGCCTCGGACATCGGTTCTTGCGGCATGTGAGCCGCGCCGCCGTACTGGTCTTTATGGTCGATCTCGCAGCGACCGACCGGGACCCATTCCTGGACCACGAGTTACTTTTGGCGGAGCTCGCGGCCTTCGACCCGGAACTTGCCGAACGACCGTCCATAGTGGTTGCGAGCAAGTTTGACGCGGCGGGGGATCGGGTCGATGAACTCCTTGAGCGGCTTCCCGGCGCCCTTCCCATCTCTGCTGTGACGGGACACAACATTCCGGAGCTGGTCGACAAGTTGGACGACCTCGTAAAGCGAGCGCGGGCCGCGATGCCGGCTCCCGTGGGATACGTGCGGCACATCGTGCGCGACGACCCAATACGTGTGGAGCGGGAGAACGGCGCGTGGCGGGTTCGCGGCCGGCGCGCCGAACGAGCGGTCGAGACGACCGATCTGGACAACGACGAAGCGGTGGCGAGGCTGCAGCGCCTGCTGGTCACCATGGGCGTTGAGCGTCTCCTCTCCGAGGCCGGCGCGCGCGCCGGGGACGAGGTGAGGATCGGTGACGCGGCATTCGACTTCGAGCCCGAGACGTCCCCCACCTGATGTCCCGTCCAGTGCTCGCCTCCGGCGACCGGCTGATCGTGAAGGTCGGGACATCGTCGCTGGTCGGTCCCGACGGAAGCCTCGACGACGAGCGGCTGGCGTCGCTGTGCAAAGGGATCGCTGCAGTTCGGCAGGGGAGAGTCGACGTTGTTCTTGTGTCCTCGGGAGCAATCGCCGCCGGCCTGGGGCCACTCAAGTTCTCGGAGCGGCCGAGCGACATACCCTCCCTTCAGGCCGTGGCCGCTGTGGGGCAGGGGAAACTGCTGTCGCGCTATTCGCGCCTCTTTGCCGATCAAGGAATGGTCGCCGCGCAGTTGCTCTTGACTCGCTACGATTTCATGCAGCGCCAGCAGTACCTCAATGCTCGCAACACACTCGACCGTCTCATTGCTCTCGGTGCCGTCCCTATTGTGAATGAGAACGACACCGTCGCCGTCGACGAGATCCGCTTCGGAGAAAACGACCGACTGGCAGCTCTCGTCGCGCACCTCGCCGTTGCGAAAGTTCTCCTGTTGTTGACCGACGCCGATGGTGTGCACGCTGCCGATCCACGCACAGACCCCGACGCCCCACTGATCAAAGAGATCAAGGAGCTCACGCCCGAGTTGGAGCGCGCCGCAGGAGGCCGCGGATCGACCCTCGCGTCCGGCGGGATGGCCTCGAAGATCGCTGCCGCGTGGGTTGCGAGTTTCTCGGGAGTCGGAGTGGTTGTTGCCCGAGCATCCGAACCCGATGTGATCCAGCGCATCGCCGCGGGAGAGGAGCTCGGCTCGTACTTTCATCCGCGCCACGTTCGGCTCTCGGCCCGCAAACTGTGGATCGCCTTCGGTCAGCCTCCCAATGGGACCGTGACCGTCGATGGCGGGGCGCGCCGAGCTGTTGTCGAGGGCAAACGAAGTCTGCTCCCGGTGGGCGTTACCGGGGTGCTCGGCGACTTCGCGGCCGGCGATACCGTGGACGTCGCCGCTCCGGACGGAAGGGTGTTTGCGCGGGGATTGGTACGCTTCGGAGCGCAAGAGCTTGAGGCCGCCAGAGGGCGCCGGTCTGCCGAGGTCGCGGGGCGGGAGGTCATCCATCGAGACCAGCTGGTTGTACTAGAGCACGAATGAGGTGGTCCGTTGTATGGAGTCGGTAACCGAGCTGTGTCGCAGGGCAGCAGGCGTCGCCCCCGAGGTGGCCCGGCTTCCGGGTGGGGTCCGCGACGCCGCCCTGAACGAGATGGCGGACGCCCTGATCGACGCCGCAGGTTCACTCGCCGAAGCGAACTCGGAGGACGTCGAGCGGGCTCGGGAGGGGGGAACCTCCACGACCTTGATCGACCGCCTGACGCTTACAGACAAAAGGATCCGGGCGATGGCCGATGGCATGCGCGCCGTTGCCGACCAACCGGACCCCGTGGGCGCGGTGCTTGACGGGTGGAAACGTCCCAACGGGCTATCGATCCAGAAGGTAGCGGCACCGCTCGGTGTCGTCGCCGTCATCTACGAGGCGCGCCCGAATGTGACGTCCGATGTTGCGGGCTTGTGCCTCAAGTCGGGCAACGCCTGCATTCTTCGCGGCTCGCGAATTGCGCTGTCTTCCAACATCGCAATCGTGGAAGTCTTGCGGCGCGCCGGAACGAAGGTGGGACTCCCGGCCGACGCGGTCCAGCTCGTCCGCGATGTCGAACGGGAGTCCGCGCTCGAACTCATGCGAGCGAAGGGGCTGATCGACCTTCTCGTCCCGCGCGGCGGGGCGGAACTCATCCGCACGATCGAGGAAAACGCAACGGTTCCGTACATCATCGATGGAGACGGGAACTGCCACGTTTACGTCGACAAAGGCGCGGACCTCGATATGGCAACCGAGATCATCGTGAACGCCAAAACTCAGCGGCCGAGCGTATGTAACGCCGCGGAAACGCTGCTCGTTCACGTCGAAGTGGCCGACAAATGGCTGCCCGGTGCACTGGACGCGCTGGCGGCGCGCGGGGTCACCGTGCGCGGCGACGAACGAACCAGGTCGCTATGGCCTGATGCTCGTGCGGCGACAGAAGCGGATTGGGGAACGGAATATCTGGATCTCATTCTCGCAGTCCGGGTGGTCGACTCCCTCAACGATGCGATCGTCCACGTCAACCGTTTCGGCACTTCGAACGCCGAGGCCATCATCACCGGCGACGTCGATGCGGCGCGCCGGTTCACCTCCGAGGTGGACTCCGGAACCCTGTTCGTGAACGCCTCGACCCGTTTCTCGGACGGAGGCGAGTTCGGCTACGGCGCCGAGATCGGCATCTCGACGCAGAAGCTGCACGCCCGGGGGCCGATGGGCTTAAAAGCCCTAACGTCGGCCAAATACGTGGTCTGGGGGGACGGCCAAGTTCGGACCTGACTGGCCCAATTGAGTTGGGCATTACTTCACCGGCGCGCCACATTCGCGCCACACTCTCTGCATACCGTGGTGACCGCCGAGGCCAGATTCTTGGCGCTCCCCGGGATCAACTCCCCCGATCCCAGGCTCCAGCATCGGACGGCGAGGGGGATCCGCCCGCCTGGGTCCCCCCGCCGACCGGTTCCGGGGCGCCCGGTGCCTCCTACAATGGATGGACTTGTTCACGCGTTGTTCAATTGCCGCAGCTAAGGTGTCTCCTCATGCTTGAAGCTCGGGCCGACGAAGCAGCGGTCCTCCCTGCAGATCGGTTCATAAATCGAGAGCTTTCGTGGCTCGAGTTCAACGAACGTGTGCTCTGGCTGGTACGCAACCCAGAGGTACCACTACTCGAGCGGGTGAAGTTCCTCGCGATCTTTGCCACCAACCTCGACGAGTTCTACATGGTGAGGGTCGCGGGACTGAAGCGGCAGCTGGCTGCGGGTCTGACGAGCCGCTCGGCCGACGGACTGACGCCGAGGCAGCAGCTGTCTCTGATTTCGGAACGAGTTCATCCGATGCTCGAGGAGCACGCTCGTACGTGGCTTGACGGGATCCTGCCCGGGCTCAAGGCGGCCGGCATCCACGTCAATCGATGGGGCGATCTCGAGGAGCAACAGCACAAGGATCTGGATGACTTCTTCCGCGAGCGGATCTTCCCCGTGGTGACGCCGCTCGCCGTCGATCCGGGGCACCCATTTCCCTACATCTCGAATCTCTCTCTGAATTTAGCCGTTCTGGTGCGCGATCCGGCAGACGAAGACAGCCATTTCGCCCGAGTAAAGGTGCCTCCGCTGCTCCCACGATTCATCCAGTTGGGCGACGATGAGGTCTTCGTGCCGATCGAGGATGTGATCGCGGCCAACCTCGACCAGCTCTTCCCCGGCATGGAGATCATCGAGCACTACGCGTTTCGGGTGACCCGCAACGCGGACCTCGAGATCAACGACGATGGAGCAGAGGATCTGCTCGAGGCCCTGGAGGCCGAGCTTCGTAAGCGACGCTTCAGTCCGGCCGTGAGACTCGAAGTCGAAGCTGGAATGTCGGACCATGCGCTCGACCTTCTTATGCGGGAGATCGAGATCGAGGATCCCGACGTCCACACGCTTCCGGGTCCGCTGGATCTTGCCGGGCTCTGGGCGCTCTACTCGTTGGACCGACCCGATCTGAAGGACGACCCATTTCATCCCGTGACGCCCCCGGCGCTCGCGACGCCGGACGGGGCGACACCCGACATCTTTGGCGTCCTGCGCAAGCGGGACGTGCTCGTGCACCATCCCTATGAGTCCTTCGCCGATAGCGTGCAACAGTTCATCGAGCAGGCGGCCACCGATCCGAAGGTGCTCGCGATCAAGCAGACGCTGTACCGCACCTCGGGGGACAGCCCCATCATCGACGCGCTGGTCGAGGCTGCGGAGCAGGGTAAGCAGGTGGTGGTGCTCGTGGAGATCAAGGCCCGCTTCGACGAACGCAACAACATCAACTGGGCGCGAGCTCTTGAGCGCGCCGGGTGTCACGTGGTGTATGGACTTCTCGGACTCAAGACCCACTGCAAACTGAGTCTCGCCGTCCGCCAGGAGGGCGACCACCTCCGCCGCTACTGCCACATCGGGACCGGCAACTACAATCCGAAGACGGCGCGCACCTACGAGGACATCGGGCTTCTGACCTCGGACCCCAACCTGGGTGCCGACGTCAGCAATCTCTTCAACTTCCTGACCGGCTATTCACGCCTAACGACTTACACCTCCCTCGTGACCTCGCCGCATATGACCCGAAACCGCATCGTGGGGCTAATCGAAAGAGAGATCTCGATCAGCAGTCCGGAGCGGCCGGGTCACATCATGATGAAGATGAACAGTTTGATCGACGAAAAGATCGTCGACGCGCTGTACGAGGCATCGCGTGCACACGTGAAGATCGACCTCTGTGTGAGGGGCATCTGCGCACTTCGCCCGCGCGTCGAAGGCCTCAGCGACAACATCACCGTGCGCAGCATCCTCGGACGTTATCTCGAGCACTCGCGGATCTTTTACTTTCAGAACGAAGGCAACAGCGAGTTCTACATCGGCAGCGCGGACATGATGCACCGCAACCTCGATCGCAGGGTGGAGGCAGTTGTAAACGTCGTCGCCGACGCTCCGCGACGCCGATTGAAGGAAGTGCTCGATCTCTGCATGAAGGACAACGTTGCGGCCTGGGACCTCGGTCCCGACGGGGTGTGGACGAAGCTGCGTTCGCCGAGTCCGGAGGGGGCATTCAGCCTCCAGGACGAACTTATGCGCCGGACCAACAAGAATGCGTGAAGTCGAACTCAAACTCGCGGTGCACGGCTCGTTCGTCATGCCCGATCTCGCCAGCGACAACCTTGGGATCGCCGCGGCCGAGGACCTGCCGCGCTTGGAAACCCGCACCACCTACTACGACACCGATGATCTGCGTCTTGCGCGTCACGGCATCACTCTTCGCCATCGGACCGGCGAGGAGGGGGGTCCACGCTGGACCTTGAAGCTGCCGGTTCCCGGTGAGGACCTAACGGCCCACGATGAAGTGAGTTTTCACGCGCCCGCCTCCCGCGTCCCAGATGAGGCTCGAAACCTCGTGACGGCATTCGTCCGGGCCGCTCCACTGGGAGCCGTGGCGTCAATCCGGACGCGCCGCGATCGCTGGATGTTGCTAGGGGTGGACGGCGAAGAGCTCGCCGAGGTCGTCGACGACGTCGTGTCCGTTTACGAGGGCCGCCGTGTCCTCGGGCGGTTCAGAGAGCTCGAGATCGAGGGTCGAACGCTGGATCGAACGGGTCTCGAAGGTGTCTCGGCGCTCCTGCAGGAAGCGGGCGCGATGGCGGCCGAACCGATCCCGAAGGTGGTGCGGGCTCTTGGGTCGCGTGCGACCGGCGAAGCCGACGTCCCTCATGACATTCCCGTGGACCCCGGTGATCCGTCGGGGCGCGCCGTTCAGGCGGCCCTGGCGAACGGGCTCTACAGGTTGATCCTTCACGACCCCGTGACTCGTGTCGGTTCGGATCCTGAGGGCGTTCACCAGATGAGGGTGGCGACTCGCCGTATGCGCAGCGATCTCCGCACCTTCGAGCCGCTGATAGTGGATGAATGGGCGACGGAGCTGCGCGCCGAACTGAAATGGCTCGGAGACGTCTTGGGAGCGGTCAGGGACCTCGACGTGCAGCAGACACGGTTGGGCAAGACCGCCGGAGACCTGCGCGCCGATGTCCACCCCCTCTTCGAGGACATCTCCACCCGACACGAGGCGGCGCGTGCTGCACTTCTCACTGAACTCAACGGGGAGAGATACGTGGTCCTGCTCGACCGCCTAGTCGAGGCGATCCACACCCCGACGCTGACCCCGCTCGCCGAGAAATCGTGCGAAGACCAACTTCCGGCCGTTGTTGCTCGTCCTTGGGGGAAGCTGGAGAAGGCCGCGAGGAAGCTGCGGCGGAAGAGCCCGGACGAGGCCTTGCACAAGGTCCGGATCCGTGCGAAGCGGACTCGCTATGCAGCCGAAGCTGTGGCAGGGGCTCTTCCACCCTCGGAGTCGAAGGCGGCTACCCGCTTAGCCAAGCGCTGCTCCGATGTGCAGGATGTCCTCGGCGACTTCCAGGATGCCGTTGTGGCCGCCGGCGTAATCGAGGAGCTCGGCAGGCGCCACCGTCAGTCGGGGCGCCTCAACTTTGCGCTCGGGCGAATGGCGGAGCGCGAATACAAATTGGCCCAACAAAAAAGGGCCGAGTTCCCGGGAGTTTGGGCCTCGGTGGCGAAGAATAAGAACCTGGAATGGCTAAACGCATGAACGGGGCTATCCGGGCCGCCGGAGGAGTGCTGTGGCGCTCAATCTCAAAGGACCGTGGCGGCGAGCCCCTCGTTGAAGTGGCCGTGATCCACCGCCCTCGGTATGACGACTGGAGTCTCCCGAAGGGCAAACTCGCGCCCGGCGAGTCGGAGATCGAAGGCGCGGTCCGGGAGGTGTGGGAAGAAACCGGATTCCGGGTGCGAATGGGCAGGCCCGTCGGCGAAATTCGCTACATGAAGCGCAACAGCTTCGGGGAGCAGCGGCCGAAGGTCGTTCGTTACTGGGCCATGCACGCCGATGGTGGACAGTTCCTGCCGAACAACGAGGTGGACGAGCTCCGCTGGCTGCCTCTCAACGAGGCCAGCGAAATCCTCACTCATCCCCGCGATCGGGAGATCCTCGAAAAGTTCGTCCGCGGCCCGGCGCTGCTGCGAACGATCCTCTTGGTCCGGCACGCGTTCGCAGGGAGCCGGGCCGACTGGACCGGCGACGACCGGGTGCGACCCCTCGACGAGCGGGGGCGCCGCCAGGCGGAGGGTCTCGTCCGCGTGCTGTCTCGCTTCGAGGTGGTCGACATCGTGTCGGCCGATTTCGTCCGCTGCGTCGAGACCGTCGAGCCGCTGTCCGATGCGATTGGACTCACGGTCAAGGAGGACCCGCTTCTCAGCGAGCTCGGCTATCCCGGTAACGAGGACGAGGCCGTGGAAATGATGCGGGCGCTCGGTACGGCCGACGCGGCCGTTGTGGCGTGCACCCAGGGGGACGTGATCCCCGACATGTTGGGCCGCCTCGCCGAGAGTGACCACGTCGATCTGCCCGATCCGCTCGTCTACAAGAAGGGCAGCACGTGGGTGCTGAGCTTCGACGGCGAGCGGCTGTTCGGCGCGGACTACATTCCCCCTCCGCGCATCGAGGAGCCTGCGCGCCCCGTCTGAGCTGAACTGTTCGCTGTGGTCTCCGTAATCCGCGGCCCCTTTTCTTTCGCGCCCGATTGGGCGAATGACGGCGAAAGAAAAGGGGGCGTTTGATGAGAGCGAACAGTTCGGCGATCGGGTTAGCTATGGGCATGTCTTCGGGCTCGATACGCCGCCTGGGCGTCCTTGGGGGGACGTTCGATCCCCTGCACAACGGCCACCTGGTGGCGGCGCGGGCGGCGCTCGAGAAGTTCGACCTCGACATGGTGCTGTTCGTCCCCGCCGGCCGGCCCTGGCAGAAGGCCAGCTATACCCACCACGAGGACCGTTATCTGATGACGGTCCTGGGAGCGGTCGGCGACGAGCGCTTCGCCGTATCCCGCCTCGAGCTCGACCGCAGCGGGCCCACCTACACTGCCGACACGATGGAGACCCTGAGGGAGTGGTACGGGCCCGACGCCGCCCTCTTTTTCATCCTCGGGGCTGACGCCCTGTCGGGCCTCGACACCTGGGTGGGCATCGAGCGCCTGGCGGAGCTGGCCGAAATCATTGCCGTGTCGCGTCCCGGCGTCGAGTTTCCGGAGCGCCCCGACGGCGCCACCTGGCCCCCTGTCCATCCCCTCGAGATCCCCGGCGTCGATATTTCTGCAACTGAAGTTAGGGAAAGAGTCAAGAGTGGCCTTCCGGTGGACGATCACGTACCTGTGGGCGTGCTCCGCTATATCCGCGAGCACAGGCTGTACGTGACCGATAAGGAGGCCTGGGGTGCCGAATCGTCGCCACCCGGACGGGGGCGATAGCAAGAAAAAGGGTATCTGGCCCCGGCGCGCCAAGAAGCCGGCGCCCCGGCATGGGCGCGACACAGAGCCCGTGACCCGGTGGTTTGGAACCGAAACCCTTCCCGGCGCGCCCCAGAACGCGGGAGCCAAGACGGTGCCCGCGCCGGCCGGACCGGCCGCACCCGCCCCTTCCCGCCACAACGCCGCAGCCCTACCACAGGACTATCAGGGCCTCGCCCAGGGGCGACTTCCTGCCGATTATCCCGCCGGGCCGGCTCGAACCCCCCACGACCGGCCCGGCGGACCCATAGAGGCGCAATCGCCCCGCACGGCCGCCGATGCGGCGTCCGTGACGATTGCGTCACCACCCACCCAGGGTTCGGTCCCGACACCGGTCGCCCGCCAGGCCGTCGCATCGAAAGCCGCTCCACCGCGGGAACAAACGCAGTCTCCGACAGCCGGGGCCCCCCTCCGGTCGGCCGCTCCCGCTGAGGCACCGCCACGTCCTCGCTCGACCGCTCCCGCTGAGGCACCGCCACGTCCTCGCTCGACCGCTCCCGTTGAGGTCCCGGCTAGGCGCCGCACGAAGGCTCCCACAGAGACTCCCCGCCGCGGACGGCATCGCGTCACCGACAAGCCCTGGGCTCCAGCGCCACGGCGCAAGCGGCGGCGCGCCCCTAGGCCACGAATTGGACTGCCGGGCGGTCTGCTCAAAGGTGCTCTCGTGGTGCTTCTTGCGGTGGCCGTGGTGGCTGCAGCAGTGGTCGGGCTCCGCTCGTTCGGTGGAACCGGTGCGGGCTCGGACGAGGGCACGGGCCCCAGCGTCGTTCAGACCCCCACCACAACACTCCTTGCCGGAACAGATGCCGGAGGGACAAAGGTCGTATGGCTTGCACTTCTCTCCTACGACCCGGTGGCCGACAAGGGCGCCATCGTGTACGTCCCAGCCCACACCGCGGTCGAGGTGCCGGGACGCGGGCTGCAGGGGATGGGCGATGCCCTCGCCACCGGGGGGCTTCCGTTGCTCCTAGTGTCGGCCGAGAGCTTCTTCGGCATCGAGATCGACCACTATCTGGAACTCCCCCGATCCGGCGCGCGGACTCTCTTCGAAGAACTCGGCGCCCTGACCGTGGACGTGCCCAGCGAGGTTGCGGTCGCAGAAGGCAACGACACCCGAAGGCTCATGCTGACCCCGGGCATCCAGGAGCTCGATTCCGTCGGCCTCTCCGACCTGCTCTACACGGTGGGCGATGGGAGCGACGACGTCGAGCTGGGCGCCCGCCATCTGGCGTTCTGGGATTCGGTGGTGAACGACTTCTCGGGGACTCCCGAGCAACTGCGAGCGGCTTTTGCCAACGCAGGCGCCGCCGCCGATGCCGCGGGCAAGAGCGGAGGGGTTGAGGGCGACGGACTCGAGTTGGTGAGGTCCCTCGCCGCTCTCGACGGAACCAACCTGACTCTGTCAATCCTGCCGGTGCGGCAGGTAAGCGTCGGTGGTGCGGAGCTGTACGCAACCGACGTCGACGAAGTCGCCGAGTTCGTTTCGACAACACTTCCGGGCGTGCCCGTCGCCACCGACCTTGCCCGGGTTCAGGTGCTGAACGGAAACGGCTCTCCGGGGATCGGAGAGAGGGTCGCCCAGAAGCTCGTGGGCAAGGGGTTCCGGATCGAGCTCAGCGGGAATGCCGACAACTTCAATTACAAGGCCACCAAGGTGATCACCTACGATCCATCGCCCGCCGGGCAGGCGCTCGCAACCAAGGCGAGGGACCTGCTGGGGGTCGGAGAAGTACAGGTTTCCGGCCAGGGTCAGGGTAGTGTGGATCTGACGATCATCGTTGGAAAGGATTTCTTGCGGACACGCTGAAACGACTGAACGAGGCCGGGATGCCGGCAGCTGATGAAGCACTGAAGGCGGCGAGCGCTGCGTCGAGCAAGAAGGCCGAGCGCATCTCGATCCTCGACGTCTCTCAGCAACTCGTGATCACGGACTTCTTCGTGATCTGTAGCGGAAACACCGAACGGCACGTCCGAACCATCGCCGAAGAGGTCGAAAAGAAACTGCGCGAGGACTTCGGCGTCAAGCCGTACAGGCGGGAAGGCGAGCGGGAGGCCCGATGGGTACTGCTCGATTACGTCGACTTCGTGGTCCACGTCTTCCACAGTGAGGAACGGGAGTATTACGACCTCGAACGCCTGTGGGCGGATGCCGGCATTGTGCCGTTCGACGACTCGAAAGTTGAGGACTCGGATGAGCCAGCAGCGGCGGAGGCGACGTAGGCGTCGCAGAGGTGGAGGCCGGCAGCCCCAGCAGGCGGCTGCGGCAGCGCCCCAGGACTCCGGCGCCGCGTCTGCGGGGTCGGGGAAGGGGTCTTCGACAGAGAAAGTTTCCGGCCGGTCACGGCGTCGTCGCCGGCGACGTGGCGGTGGACGGCGGGAGCAGGTCCCTCGGACGCTCGAGGAGGTCGTGCGCGCCGTCAAGGGGCCGCCTCCAGATCGGCTCACGGCGGAGCCGGACGGGACGACGCTCGACGAGGTGATCGGCGAGCTCCAGTCCATCTGGGGTGTGCCTCAGTACCCGCAGGAGTACCGGATCACGCTCAAGGTGGCGGAGGATCGCTCGACGGCTTCGAACGGGCGCGCCGCCGAACCGGGTCCGAACGGGATCACTCGCGAGCGCGCTCCCGCGGCTCCCCGAGTGGCTCCGGCCGCGTCGGGATCGGGTGAGGGGCCGGTGCGTGAGCAGGCTCCGAGGCGCCGCCGCCGGTCGCGCCGAGGCCGGCGCCGGGGCAAGCCGAAGGGCGGCGGCTCCTGAACGGTCCTTGATCGGGTGGGGCGAGCTCAAATGTCCGTTCACCTACGTGCAGTAGCTGGCGTCAGGTAAACGTACATTTCACCGACGAGAGGCTCGGGTCGCCTCTGCTAGCATCGATTCCCCGGGCCCGTAGCTCACTTGGTAGAGCGCCGCAATGGCATTGCGGAGGTAGTCGGTTCGATCCCGATCGGGTCCACAGCTAAACTCGCAGGTCAGGCTCCTTATTCGGTTCCGGTGCTTTCGAGGCTTACAGTGCCCAGGCCGCGCTCAGGCCGCGAGACGTTCGCCCGAAATTCGCT
>OCZV010000131.1_pt1 | contig 28061 bp, 30 predicted proteins | sample 1539051 | NCBI WGS metagenome assembly OCZV01 (sample SAMEA3113581, study PRJEB22503) | soil metagenome
AGGCGGTCGCTGAGCTCAGGGCCATAGCAAAGTCGCTTGATCTCAAGGTCACCGGTCTTCGCAAGGCCGAGATCATCGACCTCATAGCAGGCAACAAAAATGGCGGCTCGAACCACCATCGCGGTGCCAAGCGCGCTGCCAAATCCGGCGCGCCCGAGAAGCCGGCGGAGAGTTCGAGTCCTCAACAAGGCCGCTCCGACCAGAAGTCGTCCGACGACGCAAAGAGTCAGGAAGTCGTGCGCGAGGTCGCGCCGCCACTCGAGGCCACAAAGGACTCCGGTGGTGCCCAAGGGCAGACGGCGGTCCGCGACGAAAGTGCCGTCGACGAGCGCCGGGGTAACGAAGAGCGCGGACGCAACCGACGTCCTCAGAACAACCAGGGTCGGAACCGGCCGCGCGAGAAAGCGGAGCCGCGCGGCGAGGGCGGCCGCGGCCGGCGGCGGCGGCGCGGGCGCGGCGGCGGGGGTGGAGTTCCCCATTACGCGCGCGAGGACCGGTGGGATGACACGGAGGTCGAGGACGATCCGAACGCCGAGGTCCGGACGGGGATCCTCGATCTTCTTCCCGAGGGTTACGGCTTCCTTCGCACAACCGGCTACCTGCCGGGAGACAAAGACGTATACGTCTCGGTCTCGCAGGTCCGTCGTTTCCGCCTCCGCAAGGGTGATGAGATCACCGGCTCGGTGAGGTCTCCAAAGGATTCGGAGAAATATCAGGCCCTTCTCAAGATCCGATCGATCAACGGGGGCGAGCCCGAGTCCATCGAAGGGCGTCCCCGTTTCGGCGACCTGACACCGCTCTATCCACAGGATCGCCTTGTGCTCGAGCACGATGACGATCCCCGGGCGATCACGGCACGGATCATCGATCTGATTGCGCCCATCGGCAAGGGTCAGCGCGGGATGATCGTGAGCCCTCCCAAGGCCGGTAAGACGACGGTCATGAAGGAGATCGCCAACGCGATCCGCACGAACAATCCTGAGACCTACCTCATCGTGCTGCTCGTTGACGAGCGTCCCGAAGAGGTCACGGACATGCAGCGATCGGTCGACGGAGAGGTCGTGTACTCGACTTTCGACAGACCTTCTGACGATCACATCCAGGTCACGGAGCTGACCCTCGAGCGAGCCAAGAGACTCGTCGAGGGCGGTGGCGATGTCGTGATCCTTCTCGACGGCATCACCCGCCTGTCGCGGGCCTACAACCTGGCAACACCGGCATCCGGACGAATCCTCTCCGGTGGTGTCGACTCGACGGCGCTGTACCCGCCGAAGCGGTTCTTCGGCGCGGCCAGGAATATCGAGTTCGGCGGATCGTTAACCATCATTGCGACCGCTCTGGTCGAAACCGGGTCACGAATGGACGAGGTGATCTTCGAGGAGTTCAAGGGCACGGGCAACTGGGAGCTGAGGCTCGATCGGAAGCTCTCCGAGAAGCGGATCTTCCCGGCCATCGACATCCAGGCATCCGGAACTCGGAAAGAGGAGCTCCTGCTCAAGCCGGAGGAGCTTCAGCTGGTATGGCGCCTTCGCAGAGTGCTCCATGCGCTCGCCGACGGCGGTGCCCTGGAACTGTTGGTTGACAAGATGAAGCAGACTCGAGGTAACGCCGAGTTCCTGCGTGAGATAGCTAAGGCGCCTGTCAGGGGAGAATAAGGTCCGTGCTTTTCGGGCTCGGGTTGCCGGAGTGGATCACGATTTTCGCCCTCATCGGCGGGCTCCTGCTCACGTTCAAGATCATGGCGAGAGCTTCGGTCGCATACGAAAAAGCCCGCCAGGCTAGAGAACAACAATCAACGACAGATCGAAAGGAAGAATCGGAATGAAACAGGGGATTCACCCCGACTACGTCGAGACGCTGGTGACCTGCTCGTGCGGGAACACCTTCACGACGCGGTCGGTCAAGAAGGAGCTGCACGTGGAGCTCTGTAACCAGTGCCACCCCTTCTACACGGGCAAGCAGAAGCTCGTCGACACGGGTGGCCGTGTGGAACGGTTCCAGCGGAAGTACGCAAAGCGCGCCCAGCCGGCGCCGGCCGAGGCGACGACCGGCCAAGAGCAGGCGTAGCCCGGCTCCGCGGACAGGCGTTTAACGGCAGGTGGCACACGAGCACAAGCGTCCCTCGATAGGGGGCCAGGCGGTCCTCGAAGGCGTCATGATGCGCGGGCCGACTGCGTGGTCGGTCGCCTGCCGTAAACCCGACGAGACCATCGCGGTTGAGCGGTTCGCGCTTCCAAGAGCGGCGGAGCGTTACCCGATGCTCAAGTGGCCGCTCCTGCGCGGCTGCCTCGTCCTCGGAGAGTCGCTCGCCATCGGGATCAAGGCGCTCATGATCTCGGCGACGCACGCCCTCGATGACGAGGAGGAGCAGCCCTCCGATGCGCAGCTCGGCTGGACGCTCGGGATCTCGATGGTGCTGTTCTCGGCGGTTTTTATCGCGCTGCCGGTGTTCGGTACGAAGCTGGTCGGCAACGTGTTCGGATTGCCGGACAACGGCGCTCTATCGTTCAACCTCGTCGAGGGTGCCATCCGGCTATCTCTGTTTGTCGGGTACCTGCTTCTGATCGGTCAGTTCAAAGACATCCGGCGCGTCTTCCAGTACCACGGCGCCGAACACAAGACCATCTACGCGTACGAGAACGGTGATCCACTCGTTCCGCAACAGATCGACGATAAGTACTCAACCCTGCACGTCAGGTGTGGGACGAACTTCCTATTCATCGTCCTGTTTTTGACGATCATCGCTCACTTCTTCCTCGACCTGTTCGTCCACGGTCTGTTTCTGCGAATCGGCGTGCGGCTCCTGGCGATCCCGGTCCTAGCCGGCGTTTCGTACGAGGCGATCAAGTTCGCGTCACGCAAGGAGGATTCGGCGATCTTCCGAATCCTGATGTTGCCGGGTCTGGCTCTGCAGAAGATAACGACGAAGCCGCCGTCGCTCGATCAGATCGAGGTGGCCATCGAGGCGATGAAGGCCGTTACAACGGACCCGGACGAGAAGGTCGATCCGGAAGAGGTCCCCGAAGCGCCCGTCTCCTAGCCGGCGCGCCCGCCAGCTTCTTTGTTGCAGCGACCACGAAATAGGTGGTCGATTACACAAAGAAGGCGTGGTGTCCGGGCTCAGATCGTCAGCATCGCCGCCGCTGCCCGGGTCGACGGGGCGATCGCCACCTGTACTTTCTTACCGGAGCACGCCAGCACCGCGATCCGACCTTGTCTGCCGAAGGTGGACTTTGTGGTGCCGAGCGATTCGATGACGTTGTACGGCCCTTGCAACTTGCCCGGGGTAACGGCGCCTTCGAGCCACGATCCCATGGAGTCGCACAAGCCTTTGCGCCATCGACTCTCGACCAGAGATAGCCCCAGGGCGGTCCTCTCGCCGCGCTCCCACAGTTGCATGTGCCCGCCTCCCCACGCGGCGGCATGATCGAAGGGATCCATCACGGCGAACTCCGGCTCGTCGCCGGGCGAGCGAAAGAGTGCGAGCAGCTCGGACGCCCCGAACGGCGCCGAATACAGCGGGCGGAAGCCACGACCGGGGGGCACGAGCCGTTTCACCGGGAGAGCTTCGTCGCGCACGTGGTAACGCATGGGCCACAGCACCTGAGCAGTCGTCGTCGGTGGGTCTTCAAGAGCCCTGTTGACCGCATCCCACTCACCAAGCGCGTACAAGCTGCACACGAACTCCAGCCCGCTGATGTATGGAAACATCAGCTGGTCGCTTACCAGATGCGGGACCTGGGGCTCCGGTACGGGTACCTCTCCGGCGTCGTCGGGAACCCCGGTCGATCCGACCGAGTAGAAGTGTCGGTATTCAACCAGACTGGCCGCACCCTCCACGACGGCTCCTGCAGCAACCGTCGCGTCTGAGTCTCGCCCCGCGTGAGGCAGCCCGATGGCTTGATCCGATAGCGCATGCTCGAGCTCATGGGCGAGGACTGAGATGTCTGAATCCGAAAGCGATTCGCCGGAGTTCGCCGGAGCTACCAGCTTGTCCTTCTTCGGCATGTAGAACCCGGAGACGTCACCGACGACGGCCTCGAAGATGGGATCCAGGTCGACGTCCTCGGGGGCCACGCCGAGCGCCACCAGCATCCGCTTGGTTCGGTCGACCTGCCGCGCCCGCTTTTCCCGGGATCGCTCTCCCATTTCTCGCTTCGAAATCTCTTCGAGCGTCACAAACTCGGTAGCAACCGGGGAGCGGAACTTCAATCCTCGTATCTGCTCGACCTCATGTGCGACCCGGGCAAGTTCGGCAGGTTGGCCGGGGCGCTGGAACAGTCTCCGAAGTCGACTGGGCGGGTCCTCGGACCGAAGGGCCACCGAGGGAACGGTGCACAGTTCGACGGCGAGGTCGTTTTGGTATGCGGGAAGGAAGATCTCCCCCGCACCTGGTTCTGCAAACTCCGCCTCGAATTCAACGCCGCCGCCGTTGGGTACGGGGGCGGTGTCGCGCGGGAGGGCCGAGGCGTGCACAAACGGAGTCGTCTGCACCATCCATATGGCTCCGTAAAGCATGGACAGCATTACGAGCGCGCCGACGAGGCGCTTGGCGCGAAGATTCAGGAGTGTTGGTTGCCGTTCGATGCTCTATTTGTCGGCGAAACTCGCACCGTCTTGAGGCAAGGCGGGCAGCGCGCTTCTTTGTTGCTGCGACCACCAAATAGACGGTCGTTTACACAAAGAAGGGAGCGGAGCTAGCGGCTCACCGCGCGTGCCGTGGCAAGGTCTGGACCGATTCCCAAGCGCACCTTCTCACCGGAGCAAACCAGCACCGCATCCTGCGACCCTTCGAGCGCCATCTCTTCACTGCCGCGTGTCGCCGCTTCGGCATCGTCGTCGAACGTCGCCTCGTACCACTCGGCAACCGACTCGCACAAACCGGTCTCACCCTTGCGCTGAACGAGTGAAACCGTCACGGCGGCGTCGTCTCCGCGGGACCACATCGATATGCGCCCTCCACCCCATGCGCTCACGCGGTCCACCGCATCGCTGAGCGCGACATCTTCGTCCCCGCCGGGCGCCTTGAACAGCCACAGCAGGTTTGCGGCGCCGAAACTGGAATCGAACGACTCCCGCCATCCCGCTCCCGGCGCCCGCGGCGGCCGCATCGCGGCTCCACTTTCCCCGCTCCGGTAGCGGGCGGGGAACAACACCTGTGCGGACGTCGTCGGGGGATCGTCGTACGCCTTGTTCACGGCCTTCCATCCACCACGCTTGTGTAGATCGCATGTGAAGTTCAGTCCATCGACGTACGGAAACTGGAGCTGGTCGACGAGGTACTGCGGGATTCCCTCGAGGGCCTGCTGCGAAGCCGTGTACGCGGGGTCGCTGAGGATCGTGAGTTGTTCGAACATGGGAATCGCCGTCAGCGAGTAGCGCTGCATCGTGAGTGTTGCGTCACCTTCCACAAGGGAGAGTGCCGCGATGTTTTCGTCCATCTTCGTGGGATCGGTTCGCTCCGGGATTGGAAGATCGAGTTTCTGGTCGGCCAGCGCGTGCTCGAGTTCGTGCGCTATCACGGTCTTCTCTATCGCGCTGAGTTCCTTCTTTGGGTTGCCGGGGACGAAGAGCGTCTTGTCGCTCGGCACGTAGAACCCTGCGACCTGGCTCTCGAGGAGATCCTTCATCGTGGCGCGCAGATCGGTGTCCGCAGGGATCGCTCCCAAAGCGATGAGTATCTCCTGCTCGCTGCGTGCCACACCGGCCGGATAGTCCTCGAGAAACAGACGAGCGGCGCGCCGGGCGAGGCGCTGCGGTGGCATGAAGGTCACATCCACGTCGTTGCGGAACTTGAGCTTGCGGACCTTCTCCACCGCCGCGGAGATCTGTGGTATCTGGTCCCGAGCGGGACCACCGGACGAGTTGCCGCCAAGGCCGCCGAAGAGGTTCTCGAGAGCTTTTTCGGGATCACCCGATCCGCCGCCGGCGATGTCGCCCAGGAGACCGTCGAGAGCGTTGTTCCTGCCGCCGCTCCCTCCGGCCAGGCAGTCGATAAGGCCCGCCGAATCCCCACCCAGCAAGTCGGACAGATCACCGCCGCCGAGCAAATCCCCCAGCCCACCGTCTTCGAGCAGGTCGTCGAGCGGATTCGTCCCCTCCTGGCTGCGATCCTCCTCGAGCTCCGAGATGCGGTCCTCGGCTCGGTTGAGGCGGTCTTCGAGGTCGCGATTGGAGCGTCGGGCGGTATCGGCTGCGGTTAACTGCGCAACCGCCAGTGCAGACGACGCCACGACAAGGATCGCCAGGGCCGCGATAATGGCCCTCTGAACCCGCCCTGACATACGCTGGTCGACCCCCTTTTCCGCGCTTCGGGTGGGGAAAACAGCGTAACCTCGATGTATTCCAATTAAGCAACAGAAGGTTTACGCGTGAAGATCACTGATGCAGCAGAAACCCGCCTCAAAGAGATGGAGGCACGCTTCGAGCAGGTCGAGCTCGAGCTCGCCGATCCGTCCGTCGCGGCGCGACCCGACCAGTTGAGGGCCCTCGGAAAGGAGCATTCCTCGCTCAAAGACGTCGTCGAGACGTGGCGCGCCTACCGGGCCGCCGGCGAGGATCTATCGGAGGCGAAGGGGATGTTGAGGGGGTCCAGCGACGACGAGCGCGACTATCTCGAGGAGGAGATCGCAACGCAATCGACGCGCCTCGAGGAGCTCGCCGCTCGGCTTGCCGAGGCGCTGGAGCCAAAGGATCCCAACGATGAACGCGACGTGATCATGGAGATCCGGGCGGGGTCGGGTGGCGATGAGGCAGGGTTGTTCGCCGCCGATCTGTTCCGGATGTTCTCGCGTTACGCGGAAAGAAAGCGGTGGAAGACGGAGGTGCTGTCCTCCAACGAAACCGGCATCAATGGCTTCAAAGAAGTGACGTTCGCCGTGAAGGGCAAGGGCGCGTATTCACGCTTGAAACACGAGGCGGGTGTGCACCGAGTCCAGCGCGTTCCGATCACGGAGTCGAGCGGTCGGATTCACACGTCGGCGGCGGCGGTAGTGGTTCTCCCCGAGGCGGAGGAAGTCGACGTCGAGATCGATCCGAACGATCTGAAGATCGACGTGTATAGATCAAGCGGTCCGGGAGGCCAATCCGTCAACACGACCGACTCGGCCGTGCGCATTCGCCATTTACCCACTGGTCTCGAGGTTGCTTGCCAAGACGAGAAGTCGCAGCTACAAAACAAAGAGAAGGCGCTTCGGATTCTGAGGGCCCGGCTCCTTCAGGTCAAACAGGAGGAGCAGCAACAGCAGATGTCCGAGGAGAGGCGATCGCAGGTACGCACGGCCGATCGATCGGAACGCATCCGCACATACAACTTCCCGGACAACCGCATAACGGATCATCGCATCGGCTACACAACCCATCGGCTGGGTGAGGCGCTCGACGGGGATATCGACGACCTCGTGGACAGCTTGTCGGCGAGCCTCCGAGAGTTCGGGGTGGAGGAAGCTCCCTGAGCGACGCGGCTCAACTCGTGGAACGCCTCAGTGAACGACTCCGCAATGCCGGTATCGAGGGCGCCCGCCGCGAAGCTTTTTGGTTGGTGGAGGCTGCGACCGGACTTAGCCGCAGCGAGATCGTTGCCTCCCGGCCCGGAGTGGACGCAGGGCAGGTCCGGCGCGCCGAGGAGTTTGCGGAGCGCCGATGCGCAGGCGAACCCCTCCAATACGTCACCGGAGTGGCCGGGTTCCGGTCGATCGAGTTGTCGGTGGGACCCGGTGTGCTCATCCCCCGCCCGGAAACAGAGGTCGTGGTCGAGCAGGCAATAAAGCGCCTGCCGCGTGCGGGCCGGGTCGTCGATGTCGGCACCGGGAGCGGTGCGATCGCATTCGCGGTTGCGAAAGAGCGTCCCGACGCGCACGTGATCGGCACGGAGAGCTCTCCCGACGCACTCCGATGGGCACGCGAGAACGCGGATCGGTTGGGCTTGGACGTCGAGCTGGTCGAATGTGATCTGCTTGACGGCCTTGGCGAGGCACTGCGTCGGGCGGTCGATGTGGTCGTTTCGAACCCCCCGTATGTAGCGGAGTCGGAGAGGGACTCCCTCCCGCCGGAGGTTGTCGACCACGAACCACATTCGGCCCTGTTTGCCGGATCAGATGGACTGGAGGTGATCCGCAGGCTCGCGCACGATGCGCGCGACTGGATCAAGTCGGGCGGATGGCTCGTCATAGAGACGGCGGGGGATCGTGCGGCCCCTGTGGCGGCGGAACTCCAGCGCTTAGGCTACGAGTCGGTGGCGATCAGAAAGGATCTCAACGAGCTCGAGCGGATCGCGGAGGGACGTTTTCGTGACTGAATTCGGGGAGGCCATTCGGGCACTCGAAGCCGGGCGCGTCATCATCATGCCCACGGATACCGTCTATGGACTGGCCGTCATGCCGGGGATTCCGGGAGCCATCGAAGAGCTCTTCCGGATCAAGGGCCGCTCGGAATACAAACCCGTAGCCATCATCGGTTCGACTATGCGAGCTCTATCGGGCGTGGCGAACTTCGATGAGCGCGCTCGGCTGATTGCCCAGCGGTTCTGGCCCGGCCCCCTGACGATGGTTCTCCCTCGAGCACCGGGCTTCACCGCTCCGCTCGGCCCTGCACGGACGCAGGGGGTCGGAGTGCGTGTTCCTGCATTCGCTCCGGCGCTGGATCTGCTGGGGCTGGCCGGAGCGCTCGCCGCAACGAGTGCCAATCGTTCTGGCGAACCGCCCGCCACCACCGTGGAGGAAGCAAAGGCGATATTCGGATCCGAAATCGATGTGTATGTCGACGGGGGGACGTGTTCGGGGCAACCATCTTCGGTGGTGTCGGTCCTCGATGGTCTCGAGCTACTTCGTCCTGGGCCGGTCCCAATCGAAGCGCTCCATGAGATCCTCGGGGCGCAGGGCCTCGAAGCGTCGTGATCGGTCCTTATATGCCTTCTGATCGATTGAAGATCTTGTTCGTATGCACAGGAAACCTCTGCCGATCGCCGATGGCCGAGGCGTTGCTCCGGTTCGAGTTGAGAAAAAGGCGCTGCAGAGGGATCGAGGTGGCATCGGCCGGAACCTGGGCGATGAATGGGAACAGCGCAAGCGCGGAAGCGATCTCCGTCCTTCGCGACATGGGAGTGGATCTCGACGAGCATCGCTCTCGGCCGATCGCAGTCGAGGAGCTTGACTCCGCGGCCCTCATCGTTGCCATGACGAGTGTTCACGTCCGGGAGATCTTGTCCCTGAGTCCAGGAGTCGAAAGGAAGATCCGTCTGCTCAAGGAACTCGAGAAACTCGTTCCGTCTCAGGCCTCCGAAAGTCCGGCGGAACGCCTGGCGGGAATGCTCGCCGTCGCTCGGCCGCGACGCAGGCGAGCACTTGATGTAGACGATCCGATGGGTCTACCGATGAGCAGCTATGAGCGTTGCGTATCCGAGTTGGAGACGGGCATCCGGGCTCTCGCGGATGTCCTGTGTGGTCCCGTCGCCGGCAATTCGTAGCCTTGACGAGAGCGCGAAAAGCGCACGGCTGCTCCGGGTCATCGGGGGCATTGGCGCTTACACTTCCTCACGTGAGGATCGCCATCGGTACGGATCATGCGGGATATGTGCTCAAGGTTGCCGTCTCAAAACATCTGGCCGATGCCGGCCACGACGTAATCGACCTGGGTACCGACTCGGAAGACCCGGTCGACTATCCGTCGTTTTGCGCGGCCGTGGGGCGCGCAGTCATTCGCGGGGATGCGGACTTCGGAGTGGTCCTTGGTGGCAGCGGCCAGGGCGAGGCAATTGCCGCTAACAAGGTTCATGGTGTTCGCGCTGCGTTGTGTCAGAACGAATTCATGGCGCGGTTGGCGAGACAGCACAACAATGCAAACGTCCTTGCTCTTGGCGGCCGCGTATTGGGGGAGACGATCGCCCTTGCGATTGTCGACGAGTTCTTGTCTGCGACTTTCGAGGGTGGGCGCCACGAGCGGCGGGTAACACAGATTTCGGACATCGAACGAGAAGAGTGCGAGCGATGATCGCGCAATCCGGGTGTGACGGCTAATGGGTCCGTACCTCGTGATCGGATTGGTTGCCGCGGTCGTCGCCTTTGTGTGCACGCCCGTTGCCCGGTGGGTTTCGATGAAGATCGGTGCCATCGATCAGCCGAGCGACCGCAAGGTGCATTCGTCGCCGACGCCCACCCTGGGAGGAACGGCAATCTTTCTCGGGATGGCGGTTGCGGGTGTCGCGGCCGCGAACATGCCGGAATTCAAGAGCCTCTTCAATCAGACTTCCGAGCCACTCGGCATCGCCGCCGCAGCGGTCGTGATTTTCGTACTCGGCTTTGTCGACGACCTCCATGACCTCCCTGCACCGGTCAAACTCGCCGGGCAGATCTTCGCTTCGGGCATCGTGTTCCTGGCCGGTGTGAAGATGAGGTTCATCTTGCTGCCGGGACAGGGCTTCGTGTCGGTGAGCGACGACGTCTCCGTGCTCATCACAGTCGCGTGGCTTGTCGCCACCATCAATGCGGTGAACCTTGTCGACGGCCTCGACGGTCTCGCCGCGGGGATAGTTGCGATCGCGGCATCGGCGTTCTTTGTGTATTCGTTCCAGCTGTACATCGATGAGCCGTCCGGCCTGCTCTCGTCGGCGCCGCTCGTCTCCATCATCGTGGTGGGCGTGGCGCTGGGGTTCCTGCGCCACAACTTCCACCCGGCGAAGATCTTCATGGGGGACTCCGGCAGCATGCTTTTGGGACTCGTCCTCGGCGCGGCGACCGTCGCAGGCGTGGGCCAGACTCCGTTCCAGGAGGATTCGGCGCAGGTCTTCCTTGCGTATTTCCCGCTGTTGATCCCTCTGATGGTGCTAGCGATTCCGATCCTCGACGCGCTGTTTGCGATCCTGCGGCGCGCCCGGCGCCGCCGCAGTGTGTTCCATGCGGACAAGCAGCACCTCCATCACCGCCTGATGGATCTGGGGCACGGCCACCGCCAGGCGGTGATCGTCATGTACGTGTGGTCGGCCCTAGCCGCCGGAGCGGCGCTGGCCTTCACCTTCCTGGAGCGCGATGACGTGGTGTTCGCGCTGCCGATTGCTGTGGGAGCAATCGTGCTGTACACGCTGTTCCCAGTGCTCACGAAGTACACGCGCCAGCGCCTGTCGGAATAGCCGCGCCCGCACTCAAGGTTTGCGCGATTCAACCGCCACCAGCGGCTTGATCGCGCAGACCTCCGAGGCCTGACCGCTCCCGAAGGAGTTCACCGATCTCAGTGATGAGCGCCTTGCGGTGTGTGCGCACGTCTTCGTAGGTCACGTGTCGGGTGCGCCAGTTCAGTCGCATGAGACGGTTCCTCTTACGGAGCTCGCGCCGCCAGTCCTGCCGGCCCGTGTGCCACTTGAAGCTGTCCGCTTCCAGATTCAATAGCGCCCACGGGTAGGCGAAGTCGAGGTATCCGATCAGTCCATCCTCATCGCGCACGGGATGCTGTCGCACGGGCGCAGGAAGCTCCCCATCGCGGACGGCGCGGGCGACGAGCGTTTCCAATCCGCTCGCCGTCGGGGCCTCGCCCTTACCTCTTTGTTCGAGAAGATCAAGAAGCAGTCCCGCGCCTTTTCGTCCACTCGTCCCTAGGGCGATCAGACGCCCACGCAGTTCGGCTTCCGTGAAAAGGCGGCGGCGCAGTGCCTCCTCGAGCGCGATCTCCAGCGCTTCCTCGGTCAGCGCGCTCGCGAGGTCGATGATCGTGCGAACCGGCGCAGTGACCGGGATAGGGCCGACGCCAACGAGATCTTCCGGAGGAAGAGCGAGGCACCGATGGAGGCGGATCCCTGGTCGGCTTCGAAGAGACCGCGTCGTGGCGACGTCTATTAGCAGTGGGTGGGGCGACAGACCCAGCAGTCCTGCCGCGGTTACAGAAGCGGCTGCCGCCGAACGTCCACCCCAAAGGGTGGCGGCCATGATGTTGCGCTCGCGAATCGGTGGGGCGGCTGCATCGACGTACACACCGGGGTGTTTCGGTATCAGCAATCCTCCGGCGACGTCGTGCTGAATGGAGTGTCGAGTCATCCCCGCGTCGAGCAGCTGGCGGCGGTGGGCCACGCCGAACTGTTCGGCCATGATTGCCGCCACCACCCGGCGCGCCGTGCCCTCTGACATGGCGCCAATGAACCAGAAGGGTGGGACACAATCGAGCCTCCGCGAGGTTTGCGCGATCGAGCCGCGCGCAGCGGCCCAAACGCGCAAACCTCTGAGGGAGGGTCTGGCTGCGCGCGGTTGCGGCGAGTCCGCGGGTGGGGTAGTTTGTGAAAAGATTCACAAGCTCTCGGCGGGTTAGGATGCGGTGCTTCCCGACCCGAGATTCCCTGCTCAGGCGGTTTCCACGCGCAGGGCGGGAGCCGGGGGCCACATGGAAGTGAGAGGCTGTGTCCGGTCGGGAAGGACTGCAACGTGCCACGGCGGGCCGCCGAGCGCCACATGCCTCGACCGAAGGGGAGGAATGGACGAGGGGCCGGGTCGGAAGTCGCAGATGGCCGACGCCGCGAGCGGCCTGTCGCTCGCATTCGAGTTTGCCGGCGCCGTGTTCGTGTTCTGGTTCCTCGGCCGCTTGGTCGACAACTGGCTCGGAATCGAGCCGTGGGCACAGGTGATCGGTTCGCTCGTCGGTTGGGCCGGCGGCTTTGCGCACGTGTATTACAGAACTCAGCAGGGCGAACATAAAGGCAGGGGAGCGGGCGCTTGATCGAGTTCCAAATGGTGCGCCGGATGGCCATGCGGGCCCTGTGGATCGCTCCCATCGTCATCGGCGCTACCGCAATCTTCGGCGGAGCGCGCTACGGGCTGTCCGCCGCGGCAGGACTCGCAATGACCGTCGGCAACCTCCTGTTCGCCGGGCGCATCATCGGGGGCGTTGCCGAAAAGACCCCGCAGCTCCTCTTTCCGGTAGGACTGGGAGCCTTCGCCCTGGGGCTGCTCATGTTGACCGGCGTGATGTTTGCTTTGCAGGCCATCGACATCGTCTACATTCCCGTTACCGGATTTGTTCTTATCGGAAGCCACCTCTTGCTTGTCCTATGGGAGGCCGCCGTCACACACGGTCGCACTGATTCCGCTGGGCCAACTCAGCAAACTCAAGTGAGGAGCCGATAGATGGAGCTTGATGTAAACGAACTCTTTTTCTGGGAGCCCATCGCTTTCGAGGGCACGATCTTCGAGATCAACCGAGTGGTCCTGTTGATGTTCCTGGGCTCCATCGTGACCATGGCATTTTTCCTCGCCGGCGCCAGGCGGGGGGGTGGGCTGGTACCACGAGGCATCAGGAACATCGCCGAGACGGCTTACCTCTTCGTTAGGAATCAGATTGCGATCGACGTGATCGGTCCCAAGGACGGACCTCGATTCGCTCCGTACTTGGTGGCGCTGTTCTTCTTCATCTTCTTCATGAATCTGATGGAGATCGTCCCGGGCATCAACTTCCCGGTAACGTCTCGAATGGCCATCCCGGCCGCACTGGCCGTCTTGACGTGGATCATTTTCAACGCGGTTGGGATGATGAAGCAGGGGCCACTCAAATACATCAAGAACACTCTGATCCTTCCGGGCGTACCGAAGGGCCTCGTGCCGCTCCTGGCCTTCATCGAGCTCTTCTCGACGTTTTTCATCCGCCCGCTGACCCTGGCCATCCGACTCTTTGCGAACATGATGGCCGGTCACGTTCTCCTCACGATCTTCTTCCTCTTCACGGCGGATTTCATTGCACTCGACATCACGCTGCCGCTGGGGGTAGTGACGGCGCTGGTCGCTGCCGTCCTGATCCTTTTTGAGCTGCTTGTCATCACGATTCAGGCGTACATATTCACGATGCTGACGGCTTTCTACATCTCGGAAGCCATTCACGGACACGGAGAAGAAGAAGTGGAGGCTCTGGGGGCACACGAGGAAGAACCTGCTGTTCAGCCGGCGTAGCAACGGCGCAACCGAAGGAGGAACGGGACGTGGACTTGATTTACCTCGCTCAGGAAGGCGGACTGACGGACGACGGCCTCACGGCCATCGCGCACGGCCTCGTGTACGGGCTCGGCGCGATCGGTCCCGGCATCGGAATCGGACTCGTGTTCTCGAGCGCCATTGAGGCGATCGCTCGCCAGCCCGAGATGGCCGGCCAGACACGCGCCACGATGTTCATCGGATTCGCACTGATCGAGGCGCTCGCCCTGATCGGTTTCGTCCTCGCATTCATCATCTAAGGCGGGAGTGAGAGCAATGACGACAGGTTCGGTAACTGCCCTCCTCCTTGCCCAGGAAGGGGAGCACGAGCGTGAGGGAATCGACCTTGTACTTCCCGAAACCGCCGAGCTCGTGTGGGGGATCATCTGCTTCGCGATCGTTACCTACGTGCTGATGCGGATCGCCTTCCCACGGATCCGCGAGGCGATCGAGGCGCGCGAGCAGAAGATCCAGGGCGACCTCGAGAACGCGGAGAACGCGAAGACGGAGGCTCAGAGCCAGCTCGAGGACTACAAGAAGCAGCTGGCAGAGGCTCGCAGCGAGGCCAACCGCATCATCGAGGAGGCGCGCAGCTCCGCGGAGGAGGTCCGCAAGGACATCATCGCCCGGTCCGAGAAGGAGGCCGAGGGGATCGTGGCGCGCGCTCAGGAGCAGATCCAGGCAGAGCGCCAGCGCACCGTCCAGGAGCTTCAGCGGCAGATCGCAGACTTGTCCATCGAGCTCGCCGAGAAGGTCGTCGGACGCAGCCTCGACGGCGGCTCGCAGCGTGACCTGGTCGACGCCTACATCCGGGAGGTTGCCGGGATGAGCTCGAACGGAGGGACAAGCAACTGATGGCTTCCGACGAGCTCATTCGCGGTTACGCAGAAGCGCTGTTTCGCGTGGTGCGCGCCGAGGGCGAGCTCGACCGCGTTGAAGACGAGCTGTTTCGCTTCGGCAAGATCCTCGAAAAGAACCACGAGCTCAGGCAGGCTCTATCCGATCAATCGATGGAGCGTGCGCAGCGCAGCAAGGTCCTCGAGGAGTTGCTGGAGGACAAGGTCTCCGCGCACACGCTGGGACTGCTGTCTTTCATCGTTGCGCAGGGACGAGGGCGCCAACTCCCTCAGATCCTGGAGGAGCTCAGCACCATCGCTGCGGAGGCGCGGAACTTCGTCGTGGCCGAAGTGCGCACGGCCGTGCCCCTGGACGAAAAGCAACGTTCGGAGCTGGCGGCGGCCCTGTCCACGGCGACCGGCAAACACGTGGAGATCAAAGTGCTCGTCGACCCGTCCGTCATCGGCGGCGTCGTCGCAAAGATCGGAGACACGGTCATCGACGGCTCGATCAGGCGCCGTCTCGAGCAGTTGAGGGAGCAGGTGAGGGGCTAGTGGCTCAACGAGAACTTCAGATCAACTCGGACGAGATATCCGCCGTACTCCGGCGCTACGTCGACGACTACAAGCCGTCCGTAGAGCGAGAGGAAGTCGGCGTAGTCGATGAGGTCGGCGACGGGATTGCGCGTATCAGCGGCCTTCCGCGCGTGATGGTCAACGAGATGCTCGAGTTCCCCGGCGGCGTGGTCGGTCTGGCGATGAACCTCGACGAGCGCGAGATCGGCGCAGTCGTGCTGGGAGAGGCCGATCACATCCAGGAGGGCGACCCCGTCAAGCAGACGGGCAGGATCCTCTCCGTTCCCGTGGGGGACGGCATGCTCGGTCGAGTGGTCGACGCTCTCGGCAATCCAGTGGACGGCAAGGGCGCGATCGAGACTGAGGCCAGGCGGCCCCTCGAGGTCCAGGCGCCCGGCGTCACGGCGCGCCAGCCCGTGAAAGAGCCGCTGCAAACCGGGATCAAGGCCATCGACGCCATGACCCCGATCGGCCGCGGCCAGCGCGAGCTCATCATCGGCGACCGGCAGACGGGAAAGACGGCCATCGCAATCGACACGATCATCAACCAGCGCGAGCTGTGGGGCACCGACCAGCAGGTGAAATGCATCTACGTCGCCGTCGGGCAGAAGGCGTCGACCGTGCGAGAGGTCGTTGCCGCACTCGAGGAGTACGGCGCGCTCGAATACACCGTGGTGGTCAACGCCGCCGCGTCGGATCCCGCCCCGTTCCAGTACCTCGCTCCGTATGCCGGCTGCGCAATGGGCCAGCACTGGATGGAGAACGGCGAACACGCCCTGGTCATCTACGACGACCTTTCGAAGCAGGCGATCGCATACCGGCAGCTGTCGCTGTTGCTGCGCCGGCCCCCAGGCCGCGAGGCATACCCGGGAGACGTTTTCTACCTGCACTCCCGCCTGCTGGAGCGGGCCGCCAAGCTCTCGGACGAAAACGGCGGTGGCTCCCTCACCGCGCTCCCCATCATCGAGACCAAGGGTGGCGACGTATCCGCCTACATCCCGACCAACGTGATCTCGATCACCGACGGTCAGATCTACCTCGAGAGCGACCTCTTTTTCGCCGGTGTGCGCCCCGCCATCAATGTCGGCATCTCGGTGTCGCGCGTAGGTGGGAACGCCCAGATCAAAGGAATGAAGCAGGTCTCCGGACGTCTCCGTATCGACCTCGCGCAGTACCGGGCGCTCGAGGCGTTCGCCGAGTTCGGTTCGGAGCTCGACAAAGCATCGCAGGCCCAGCTCGACCGCGGCGCACGCGTCGTCGAGATCATGAAGCAGGGGCAGTACGAGCCGTACAGGGTCGAGGATCAGGTGATCTCGATCTGGGCGGTGACGACCGGTCTGCTCGACGATCTGCCCGTAGAGAGGGCGGGCGAGTTCGAACGGGCGCTGATCGACCACATGCGCTCCCGCCATCCACAGATCGGCGACACGATCCGGACAACCGGCAAACTCGAGGACGACACCGTCGAGAAGCTGAAGAGCGCCGCGGAGGAGTTCAAGAACTCGTTCGCCGAGCGCGTGGGCACCGTCGAGACGGTCGCCGCGCAAGAGGGGGTGTAGCGTCCGGTGGCGCAGCAGCTTCGTGCGATCCGGCGCAGGATCACCTCGGTCCAGTCGACCCAGAAGATCACGCGCGCCATGGAGCTGATTGCCTCATCCCGCATCATCAAAGCCCAACAGCGTGTGGAGGCGGCACGCCCCTACGCGGAAGTGATGAGGCGCGTGATGAGCTCGGTGTCCCGGCACTCGGGGCGCGTTGACCATCCGCTGCTCGCCGAGCGGGAGGACGTTCGGGCGATCGGAACGATAGTCATCACCTCCGACAGAGGTCTTGCCGGCGCATACAACTCGAACGTCATCCGTGCAGCCGAGCGCGACTTGCAGTCCCACGGAAAGGAGCCCCGGCTCTTCCTCGTCGGAAAGAAAGCCGTCACGTACTTCCGCTTCCGCGGGTACGAGTTCGAGGACTCATGGGTCGGTGTCTCGGATCAACCCCGCATCGACGACGCACGCGCCGTGGCCCGCGCCGTGACCGATGCCTTCACCGAAGGAGCCATCGATCAGGTGCGGATGGCGTACACGCGCTACGAGTCCGCGCTCGTCCAGCGTCCCACCCTCGTGCAGGTCCTGCCGCTTCCCAAGGAGGAGCTGGAGGAGGAGCCGACTGAGGCGGCCGAGCAGCCGCAGTACCTCTTCGAGCCCGAGCCCGAGGAGATCCTCGGAGTCCTGCTTCCCCGCTACGTGGAGGGGACCATCTTCCAGGGAATGCTCGAGGGATCGGCGTCCGAACACGCGGCGCGCCGCCGGGCGATGAAAGCTGCCACCGACAACGCCGAGGAGCTCATCGAGCGGCTCACACGGAACTACAACCAGGCACGTCAGGCGGAGATCACGACCGAGATCATGGAGGTCGTCGGCGGTGCGGAGGCGCTGACCTCGGCAGCCGAAAAACAGTGATTGGGTCCAAGGAGGACTAGATGGCAGTAACCGAGCAGCCCACGGTAACGGAAGAGAAGCGCGCAACGAGCGAAGGCCGCGTTCTCCGGATCACAGGACCGGTGGTCGAGGCGGAATTCCCGCCGGAGAGCATGCCGGAAATCGGTTTTGCACTGACGGTGGAGCGGACGCTCGAGGGAAAGACCGACACGATCACGGCAGAGGTCTCCCAGCACGTCGGAGAGAGCATCGTCAAGGCTGTGTGCATGAAGCCGACGGACGGGCTGGTGCGCGGCGCAAAGGTGACCAACACTGGTGCGCCCATTTCCGTTCCGGTTGGTCCCGAGGTGCTCGGCCACGTGCTGAATGTCCTCGGCGATCCTCTCGACGGACACGAGTTCACGTCCGACATAAAGCGCTGGCCCATCCACCGCCCGCCACCGAAGTTCGAAGACCTCGAGCCCAAGACGCAGATGTTCGAGACGGGCATCAAGGTGATCGATCTGCTGGAGCCCTACGTCCAGGGTGGAAAGATCGGAATGTTCGGCGGCGCCGGCGTCGGCAAGACCGTGATCATCCAGGAGATGATCCACCGGGTTGCCGAACAGCACGGTGGTGTCTCAATGTTCGCCGGCGTCGGAGAGCGGACGCGCGAAGGCAACGACCTCTGGCTCGAGATGAAGGAGTCCGGGGTACTCGACAAGACCGCCCTCGTCTTCGGCCAGATGGACGAGCCGCCGGGAGTGCGGCTCCGTGTCGCCCTGAGTGCCCTCACCATCGCCGAGTACTTCCGCGACGTCGAACACCAGGACGTGCTGCTGTTCGTCGACAACATCTTCCGCTTCGTCCAGGCGGGTTCCGAGGTCTCCACGCTTCTCGGTCGAATGCCTTCTGCGGTGGGATACCAGCCGACGCTGTCAGAGGAGATGGGGGAGCTTCAGGAGCGCATTACCTCCACCAAGGGCCGTTCGATCACATCACTGCAGGCGATCTACGTCCCGGCAGACGACATCACGGACCCGGCTCCGCACACGACGTTCGCGCACCTGGACGCAACGACCGTGCTATCGCGCGAGATCTCGCAGCTCGGCATCTACCCCGCGGTCGACCCGCTTGACTCTACGTCTCGTATCCTCGATCCCCGCTCCGTCGGCGAAGAGCACTACAACGTCGCACGAATCGTGCAGCGGATCCTTCAGCGCTACAAGGACCTGCAGGACATCATCGCCATCCTCGGTGTCGACGAGCTCTCCGAGGAGGACAAGGTGATCGTGGGCCGCGCCCGCAAGATCCAGCGTTTCCTCTCGCAGCCGTTCTTCGTCGCCGAGCAGTTCACCGGGATTCCGGGCAAGTTCGTCCCGGTGGAGGAGACCATCCAGAGCTTCAAGGCTCTTACGGAGGGCGAATACGACCACCTTCCTGAGCAAGCGTTCTTCATGGTCGGTGGCATCGAAGAGGCTGAGGCTCAGGCGAAGGAGATATCGCGGTGATCACCGGGACTCCGCCGTCCCAGCGGTCGAAGGGTTAGCAGATGCACGTGTCGATCGTTTCGCCGGAGAAGAAGGTCTGGGAGGGCGAGGCAGACATGGTCGTCGCCCGTTCCCCGGAGGGGGAGTTCGCGATCCTCCGCGGCCACATCCCGTTTCTTGCGGCGCTTGTCCCCGCGTCCGTCAGAGTCACGTCGGGCTCTTCGCGCGACGCGTTTTTCGTCTCTGGAGGTGTGCTCGAAGCGTCCGGCTCCATGGACGACTACCACGTGATCGTCCTTGCAGACGATGCCGAAACTGCGGACGACATCACCCTTGAAGAGGCCCGGCAGCGGGTTGAGGAGGCCCGTCGTCGGGCCGATGACAGGGACGAAAGAGCCGAGGCAGAACTGCGCGTCGCTCTGGCGCGTGCGGGCTTCGCGGAACAAGAGTCGAGGTAGTTGGGTAATTGGCCCGCCCCGAGCACCTGCGGAACAGGGTGTTCTGTTCGTCCTGCGGATCATCCGAGATGCGCCGTGGCGGTCTTCTCCCGCTGGGCTGGGAGGAGATGGTCGGCGCGGACAAACGCCCCCTTGCCCTGTGCCCGCAGTGCGTGCGAAACAACTTGTGGCTGATCGAGGCCCGTCTCGAGATCGATCCGGGCTCCGGCTTCTGACCAACCCGTTCTTATCTTCTCCATGAGCCTGGTAGACGCTCCAGGAAGAAAAGAACGGTTTTCACCTGGAAGAACCCGGGCAAGTACCCCATGGCGCTCATAGCACCGTGAACGTGCGACCATTGTTTACACGACCCTGATCCGGGAGAAGCAGCCATGAGAACTGGCAAGGAAGATCCGGCCATCGTCATCGAGCCGATCGAAGAGCCCGTCCCTCAGCCGGTGGAAGAGCCAGTACCGGTACGCGAAGTCCCAAGCGAGCCGGTTCCGTCGAACGGTTGATGTGATCCAACCTTCCTTCTCCGAAAACCCAGTCGATCGAGAACCGGTCGTCCCCGATGGGGTTGATCCCATCGTCGCGTGGCGCTACTGGCGCGTGGACGGCAAAACCGGACGGCTCCGGTCGCTGGCTCGGGATCGGACGGAGTGGATACCACACACTCCCTTTTCAGCTCGCTGCAGATACGAACGCCTCGACCACACAGACGCACGATGGCGGCTTGTGGACGGTTCGTTGTGGAAGCCTCATGAGTCCCCGGGAGAGGACTGCCGGTGTGGTATTTACGGCGCCCGCGATCTAAGGGCTCTGAGGAGTCATCCGCTGGTCGGCTATCGCTTCACGGTTGCCGGTGAGGTCCTTTTGTGGGGCAAACTGATCCGCGGCGAGCTTGGCTACCGTGCTCAGTACGCATATCCGAAGAGCCTGTATGTGGCTCTCCGCTCCCCACAGCGCCGGGCCAGGGCCATTGATGCCCTAACGGCCTACGGCGTGCCGGTGGAGGCGATGCACCACGAAGATCTCTCGTTCAGTCCGACGATCGCTGTCGTGGACGCTCTCAAACGCGTAGCTACAAAGTTCACCGGCTGATTCCGCGTCTCAGGGCTTTTGCATTTCGCTGTTCTCTGGTATTCCCTTAGTGCAGGAGTGCTTTGGATCGGGGTTGTCGAAGACGGGAGGCCATCTATGTCCGAAGAAGAAAAGGGGCTTCTGGAAAAGGCACGTGAGGCGGCTGCCGGTGTCGGCGACAGCGCCTCCGATGTCGTTTCACCCCCCGAGAGAGAGGGTGGTCCGGCTGCCGCAGTGAGAAGGACGGCGGCGGGTGCAGCAACAACCGGCGCGGACGTAGTTCGTCCGGCCCCAGAACCATCGCCTGCAGCGCCGGAGACGCCATCCCCCGCACCCGCAGCTCCCGAGACTCCGTCAACGCCGGCACAGACCCAGCCCCCCGCGCGCAAGAGTCCGGCTCGAAAGAAGCCGACCGCCCGCAAGAAGAGCACTGCGCGTAAGAAATCGACTGCGCGCAAGAGTCCGGCGCGCAAGAAGTCGACGGCGCGCAAGAAGTCGACCCGCCGTCCGGCAACCCGCAAGTCCACTGCCCGCAAGAAGACTGCTGCACGCAAGTCGACCGGGCGCAAGAAGACCACAGCCCGGCGGAAGTCGACCGCTAGGAAGAAGACGGCGGCTCGGCGTAAGTCCACGGCCCGCAAGCGGACCGCCGCCCGGAAGTCGACGGGCCGCAAGAAGACGACCGCCCGGAAGAAGTCCACGGCCCGCAAGCGGACCGCCGCCCGGAAGTCGACGGGCCGCAAGAAGACGACCGCCCGGAAGAAGTCCACGGCGCGCAAAGCCACGGGCCGGAAGAAGTCCACGGCGCGCAGGAAGTCGACCGCGCGCAAGCGGACTGGGGCCCGGAAGTCCACCGGACGCAAGAAGACAACCGCCCGAAAGAAGTCGACGGCGCGTAAATCGGCACGGCGGCGTTAGCCCGGAAACAACCAGTCCGAGCCGTCTGGGCAGCGGAGCGCCCTCGTAATCTCAGCGCGCGGTCGCTCCTAGACTGTCGGGATGGCGTCATACCGAATACGAGGTGGGTGCCCCCTTGAGGGGGAAGTCGTCGTCGGGGGCGCGAAGAACTCCACGCTCAAGCTGATGGCGGCATCACTCATGGTGCCCGGCGAAGTCGTGTTGGAGGGCGTTCCTCGCATCACCGATGTGTCTCTGATGGGGGACGTCCTCGAACGCCTCGGAGCTCGTGTAACGAGGACCGGCGACTCGCTCGTCATCGACAGCTCCGCCGAGCCCTCTGATGAGACTCCCTACGAGCTGGTCACGAAGATGCGCGCATCGATTCAGGTCCTGGGGCCGCTCCTAGCCCGACTCGGCCGTGCCCGGGTTGCAATGCCGGGAGGAGATGCCATCGGCTCGCGACCGATCGACCTCCACGTCGGTGGCCTCGAACGAATGGGAGCCAAGTTCACGTCGGAGCATGGTTACGTCGAGGGAGTGGCCGATCGTCTCCACGGAACGAGCATCTTGCTGGAGTTCCCCTCCGTGGGGGCAACTGAGAACCTACTCATGGCGGCGGCCACTGCTCAAGGAAAAACGACGATCGAGAACGCGGCGAGGGAGCCCGAGATCCAGGATCTCGCCGCCTTTCTCAATGCTGCGGGCGCGCGCATATCCGGCGCCGGAACGAACTTGATAACGATCGATGGTGTGGAGTCCCTGGCTCCCGGGTTCCGGCACCGCGTGGTGCCCGACCGGATTGAGGCCGGCACATTCGCGATCGGAGCGGCAGCGACGAGTGGTTCGGTTCGGATCGGAGGGATTCGTCCCGTTCTACTAGAGCTTCCATTGCAGAAGCTCGAGGCCGCCGGCGCAGAGGTCCACCGTGACGACCACGAAGTTACCGTATCGATGTCCCGCCGCCCGCAGTCCATAGATTTGGTCACGCTGCCCTATCCGGGTTTTCCCACGGATTTGCAGCCACCGATGATGGTTCTGCTGTCGCAAGCGAACGGCTCCTCGATTCTTACCGAGAACGTCTTCGAGGCCCGCTTCTTGTTCGTAGCGGAGTTGAATCGTATGGGCTCCCACATCAGGGTCGAGGGCCACCACGCGGTTATCCGAGGTGTGGAGAACCTGTCGGGCGCGCCGGTTCGAGTCCCAGACATCCGGGCCGGCGCCGCGTTGATTCTCGGCGGTTTATGTGCGGAGGGGGAGACGATCGTCTACGACGACGGCCACATCGAGCGGGGCTACGAACGATTTCATGAGAAGCTGCAATCGCTTGGGGCGGATATAACTCTTGGATCCGATTCGCAGGCAATCGGCGGTCTCGGGTTCGGGAAGGAATGATTCGCGCCGGCCTGCTGCCGGCGATCCGTATGGACGATCGACCCGCCTTGCTTCCCAAGCGCCGCCAGGTCATCCGTGGCTTCTGGATTCCCCTGACGGCGATCCTGGTCGTCCTGCCGGCTTTTGCGCGTTCTCCCGCAACGGCGCCGGCCGTCGCACAGCGCAAGGTGCCCGGCGCGCTCGTCGCCCCCGTGAAACTGATCCCCACCACGCGTGAACCTCTGACGACCGGAGGTCACGGTTACTGGGGCAGCCTCCAACTGCGCGCCGCGGGCGATGGCCTGGTCGTAGTCAACCGGCTGTCGTTCGAGCGCTATCTTCTCGGCCTGCAGGAGGTTCCGGTGACCTGGCCGGAGGAGGCGCTCAAGGCGCAGGCCGTGGCCGCTCGGACCTATGCCCTCAATACGTTGTCCAGATCGCGCGCAGGTGCCGCGTCGACCTATGGGTTCGACATCTGCGCGTCGGTCGAATGTCAGGTGTATTCGGGGGCCGACGTGCTCGGGTCGCTGGGAGGAGCGCGGTGGCTTCAAGCGGTCAGGGATACGGCCGGCCAAACGATTCTGTACGGGGGGGAGCCGATCCTGGCGCGCTACCACTCGACATCCGGTGGAGCCACGTTCGACAACGCCCAGGTGTTTGTCGGCGAGCCCAACCACCCCTACCTGAGGGGTGTCGCAAGCACCACCGAGGAGGGGTCGCCTCTGTATCGATGGCGCGTTCGGTTTACGCTCCGTCAGGTTGAAACCATGCTGCGGAGCGCCGGATGGTGGACAACTCAGCGGCGCCTTAAAAAGGTGCGCTCCGTCGAGTCGAGCGCCGGCCGCCACTATCCCGATCTGGTGTTTCGTGGCGGCGCGACAAGGCTGGTTCGTAGCGCGGAGGAGTTCCGGGACATCGCCCGGTCCCTCGCACCCGCGCTGTGGCCCAATCGGTATCCATCCGCCTGGACGACGCGGAGCGGCCGGTTACCCGAGACGCTGCCTTCGAACCGCATCGATGTGCGAACTCGGAGGAATGCGGTTCTTGTCCTCGGACGAGGGTGGGGACACGGAGTGGGGATGTCTCAGTGGGGCGCGGAGGGTATGGCGCGCCGAGGGGCGTCGTTCGAAGAGATCTTGAAGCACTACTACACAGGCGTTGAAGTCGCCGCGTACGAGAGGCCCGGCCGGATCTCCGTGGGACTCGACTGGGCCGAGTCCCGAGTCGATGTGAGCGGCGCGTTCACGATCGTTGATGGGCGAGGTCGAACGATCGTGGACGAAGCCCTCGGGGAATGGACCTTCAGCCACACGGGTGAGGGCGCCGTGGCGATCGATCCTCCGAAGGGTTTCGGACTGCCGCTGCGAGTGGGGATCGTTGCCGCCCCCGAGACCGTCTCCCCTGGAGCGGTCACCTCGGTGACGGTCGCCCTGTCCCGCCCGGCCAAAGTTCGGGCGGTCACGGATGGGGCCGCCGATGACCGTCGTCCCTCGGTGGCGGAAGCGGGACGTCAGGAAGTCGAGTGGCAGGCCCCGGAGGAACCGGGGAGCTACCGCGTGCGTGTGGAGGCCGCCGCAGGGCAAGCGTCGCGACGCAGCGAGGTCGTCGAGATAACCGTCGGCGAAACGTCGCCGAGTGCGAGTCCGCCGGCCGCCGCGTCCGAAAGGCAGGCGCCGGAACGGTCGCCGGACCGCACTCTCCTCTACGTACTTGTGCTGGTACTCGTGCTGATCGCCCTGGCTGGGAGGTGGCTGAAAGGTAGAATTGGGCGGTGAACGCGACGGCGGTCGAGGACCGCGTTAGGGAGGCTCTCGAACTGATCCGGCCCGCCATTCAGATGGACGGGGGAGACATTCGGCTCGAGAGCGTTGTGGACGGCACCGTCACCGTTCAACTCCTCGGCGTATGTGAGTCGTGCCCAATCTCCCCAGTCACTCTCAAGAGTGGCGTCGAGCGCATCCTTCGCGCCCGGGTCCCGGAAGTTACCGAAGTCGTCGCCATCGAAGCCTAGGGCCGCTTTGGATATCGACGGCCTGATCCATCGCGCCCTCGAAGGTGAGCGCGTGGCGATCGCGCGGCTCATTTCGCTCGTTGAAGACGGAGGCGCCGATCTCGGCCGGGTTATGAAAGAGCTCTATCCGCACACCGGGCGCGCCTACACGGTCGGTATCACTGGATCTCCGGGCGCAGGCAAGTCGACCCTCACGGAGCGTCTGGTCGGTCGAGCTAGGGCCGAAGGGCACCGGGTTGGGGTGCTTGCCGTCGACCCATCGAGCCCCTTTTCGGGCGGTGCCCTTCTGGGTGACAGAGTCCGAATGCAGAGCCATGCGACCGATCCGGACGTGTTCATTCGATCGATGGCGACGCGCGGTCACCTCGGCGGGATTGCGCTCGCCACCCCAGAGGCAGTTCGGGTTCTGGATGCTGCCGGCAAGGACATCGTGATCATCGAAACCGTCGGAGTCGGTCAGGCGGAAGTCGAGATTACAGACGCGTGCGATTCGACAGTCGTGGTGGTGAACCCGGGCTGGGGGGATGCGGTGCAGGCGGCCAAGGCCGGGCTCATGGAGATTGCCGACGTATTCGTGGTCAACAAGGCGGACCGCCAGGGGAAGCGCGATACGTTGAGGGAGCTGCGGGCGATGCTCCAACTCTCGGATGCGGCCTGGAAGCCGGAGATCGTGACATCGATTGCCATCAAAGGCGAGGGCATCGACGAGCTGTGGGCCGCAATCGGCCGGCACCACAGCTATCAGGAGGACAACGGTTTGCTTGCCACGAGGAGGAAAAGGCGCATCGGTCGTGAAATCAAGTCCATCGTCGTGGCCTCGTACCGGCAGCGGGTGGACGAGCAGGCCGCGGCCGAGTTGGATGGCTTGGTGGAAGAGGTTGCGGCGCGCCGCATCGATCCCTATGAGGCGGCCGCCCGATTGAGAGATTCGATTTGAGCGGTGGGGGGTTCGATTCACCGGCGCGCACGCGATGCTTGTGTTAGCTGCACCTAATGAAGTTGGTTCAAAGTTCGGGGAGGGACGTATGAATACTGGGGATGCCGCCGCCGTGAGGGCGTCGATCGATTCAGAGGTGGCGGGGAAAACACTCTGTCACGTCCTCGATCGCAACGTTCAGGAACACGGCGACAGGCCGGCCCTATCCTGGAGGGAGGGCGGCTCGTGGCGTTCGATGACCTGGCGCGAGTACAGGGACCGCGTTGCTGAGGTGACCATGGGTCTCAAGTCTCTCGGGCTGGAGCGCGGAGCCTTCGGGGCGATCATGGCCCGGAACCGCCCCGAACACCTCATCTCGGACCTGGCCCTGGTGCATGCAGGCGCGACTCCCGTGTCCCTTTACAACACCCTCGCTCCGGAGCAGATCCACTACATCGCGGACCACTGCGGGGCGAAGCTGGCCATAGTCGAGGACCGCGATTTCATGGAGCGGTGGGAGAAGGTCAAGCCGGAACTCCCGGCTCTCGAATACGTTGTGATGCTGGAGGACGCGGGAGAATTCGCCGATTACGAATGGGTTCTGTCGTGGGACGAGATCGTCGACCGGGGCCGGAAAGCCCTTGCCGATGGCGGGCGCGCCGAGTTCGAAGAATCGTGGAAACAAGTGCAGCCGGACGATCCCGCAACCTTGATCTACACGTCCGGGACCACGGGACCTCCGAAGGGTACGGTCACGACCAACTACAACGTGTTGTGGACCGCCGCTTCTCTCAATCGCCTGCTCGAGTACGAGCCGAGCATGAAGTACGTGTCGTACCTACCGCTTGCACACAGCGCAGAGCGCACCGCGACCCACTACGTTGGGATGTGGGTCAAGTCGTGGGTCCACTTCTGGGCCGATCTGCGCACGGTATTCGACGGGGTGGCTGAAGTGCGCCCGGCATCCTTCCTGGGTGTCCCGCGTGTGTGGGAGAAACTCCAGGCCGGGATCGTTGCCAAACTCTCGGCCGAGACCGACGACCGCAAGCGCAAGATTGCCTTGCGCGCGCTCGAGGCAGGGCGCAGCGCCGAGCGGTTCGAGGCCGAACGTGGGTCCGCCCCGCTCAGCCTCAGGCTGCAGCGCTCGCTGTTCGAGAAACTCGTCTATTCGAAGATCCGCCACACCGTGGGACTGGACCAGTGCCGGCTCCCCGTGACCGGAGCAGCTCCCATTGCGCGTGAGACGCACGAGTTCTTTTCCGCGATCGGCCTACCCCTTATCGAGATGTACGGGCTGACGGAATCCACCGCCCCGGCCATCATCAACACGCCGGCGATCCGTAAGGTCGGAACCGTCGGCAAGGCCATGCCCGGAGTAGAGCTCAAACTCCTCGACGATGGCGAGCTGCTGATGCGCGGCGGCAACATAACGACGACGGGTTATTACAAGGAGCCGGCCCAGAGCACCGAGACATTCGATGATGAGGGGTGGCTGCACACCGGGGACGTTGCGATCATCGACGACGAAGGATTCGTCAAGATCATCGACCGGAAGAAGGAACTAATAATTACGGCTGGGGGCAAGAACGTGGCGCCGTCCAACCTCGAAGGGTTGCTCAAGCAACATCCGCTGGTGGATCAGGCCTGTGTGATCGGGGATCGGAAGCCCTACATCTCCGCACTCATGGTCCTGGACGCCGAGGTGGCTCCGGTATGGGCGGCGGACAACGGCATCGAGTTCACGACCGTCGAGGAGTTCTCCCGCAACGAGAGGGTTGTGGCGGCGGTGCAGGAGGCCGTCGACAATGCCAACCAGCACGTGAGCAACGTCGAGCAGGTAAAACGATTCACGATCCTGCCGACGGAATGGACACCCGACAGCGATGAGCTGACGCCCTCGCTGAAACTCAAGCGCCGGGTGATCCACGAGAAGTACGAACGCGAGATCGACAACCTGTACGAGCCGATTACCTGACTCGCCGGGGCCGAACCGTCTGCCATGACCTTCGGAATCCGAAGGTGAGAGCAGACGTTAAGCATTTCGGTCCCCGGTAGACTTCATATATGTCTGACTTCGAGCAATGGCGCAA
>OCZV010000132.1_pt1 | contig 27773 bp, 24 predicted proteins | sample 1539051 | NCBI WGS metagenome assembly OCZV01 (sample SAMEA3113581, study PRJEB22503) | soil metagenome
CAGGCTCCCGAAGGGCCGGACGCCGTGAAAGGACATGCTCCAGAAGGCCATCACGCGCCCCCGTTGCGAATCCTCGACGGAGCGGTGAAGAAGGCTCGTGGCCGCCGTCACCGACGACAGGTAGCCGAAGCCCGCGACCGTCAGCGCGACAACACCCACCACAACCGTCGACGACATAGCGAACGCGAGGATCCCTCACGAACCGCCACGGCGACGTCGTCACCCTGGTTGTGAATCAAGAACGAATGCAACTCGTCTCCTTTCAACTCGGAGTCTTTGAGTCCTGAAGCCCGATGAGGCGCGCAGCATTGCCGCGCAGGATGGCGTCCTGGACCTCGGCGGAAAAACCCGCCGCCGTCACCGTTCCGACCGGATCCGGGTCGCCCATCGGGAAAGGTTGGTCACTCCCGAGGACGACTCGGTCGTATCCCACTCGTTCCGTCAGGAAGCGAAGGGCCTCCGGCGAGTGAACGATGGTGTCGTAAAAGAACCTCCGAAGGAGTTCCGAGGGCCTCGTGTTCAGGTACACCCTCGATAGATCGGGCTTGGCAACGTAACCCCGGTCGAGACGACCGACCTGATACGGAAGGAACCCGCCCCCGTGCGTGAGACACACTTTCATTTCCGGATGCCTATCCAGCACCCCGCCGTGGATCAGGTGGGCCGCGGCCACGGTTTCCTCGGCGGGGTTCGCGACCGAGTTCGCGAAGAAGTAGCGCGCCAAGCGGTCTGCGCCGATCGACGAGTAGGGGTGCACGAGGACGACGAGGCCGCTGGACTCGACCGCGGACCAGAAGGGCTCAAGGCTCGGGTCATCCAGCTCGAGATCAACGACTGAGGTTGCGATCTCGACCCCGACCACTCCGAGGTCGTTCACGGCAACCCGCAACTCCTCGGCGGCGAGGTCTGGCGCCTGTAGGGGCACGGCAGCCATTGCTCGGAATCGGTCGGGCCACCTCGAGATGGCCTCGACCGTCAGCTCGTTGAGGGAATTCGCCAGCCATCGACCGTCCTCGGGATCGAGGACGTAGGCGGAGAAATCCATCCATGCGGACAACACCTGGATCTCGATTCCGTTGGCGTCCATCCAACGCAGTCGTTCTTCGAGATCGAGCATCCCCTCGGGGAAAGGCTGCGTCGCATCGCGGCCGGCAAAGTTCACGAACTCCTTGTCGCCGCGCCGCTCGAACGTTATTCCGCGTGCGGCCCCGTCCGTTCTGATGCGCTCTACGATGGCCGGTGGGATGAAGTGACAGTGCAAGTCGATCGCAGTCACGCGCGCGCGTCCTCCATCGTCGCTCGAAGATCGTCCTCCGGTCGAAGGACGAAGAGACCGCCGCCGACTCGATCGGTGACAAAAATGGTCCCGTCGTGATCGACAAATAGATCGTTGATCTGAGTCGTGTCGGTTCCACAGGGAAGGTGGGGGCCGTGTTGCTCGATGCTTCCGAACGGGATCACGGCGAGCGGCCGGCGGCCGATTGCGTCGGCCACCTCCTCGCTCGTCATGTCGTAGATCGAAAAGCTCACAGAGGCGCCCCCCGAGGTGAGGCGACGGAGTTCACAGGCTCCTGGCCGCGCAGGAGGCGTGCGGCCTCATACGCCGCCTTGGTCCGCACATCGGCTTCGGATTCCTCCGAGTACCAGGCCATGTGGGGCGAGAAGATCACGCGATCCTCGACGGCGGCAAAGGCGCGTACATCGGGTGGCTCGTTCGCAAAGACGTCGAGAGCGGCGATCGCCGGCCGGCCCCTGCGAAGACCATCGATCAGTGCGTCCTGATCGATCAACGATCCTCGAGAGGTGTTAACCAGGACACTGCCGGACGACATGCTCGAAAGTTCCGCTGCTCCTATCAGCGGACTCCCGTCGCTGCGGCCCGGTGCGTGAAGGCTGACGACGTCACATGCCAGCGCCTCGCGCAACGACACGGCGGCAATCGAATTTGGGAACTCTTGAACGAACGGATCGTGACCTCGGACGGAAAAGCCGATGCCGCCGAACAACTCGGCGACGCGATTGCCTATGCGTCCGAGCCCCACGACGGCAGCCGTCGTCGCCGAGGGGAGATGAAGGGGACGGATGTCGTCGAAGGCCCAGTCCCCATTCCGCACTATGCGGTCTGCCGCGATTAGCCTTCGCACGCCCGCCAGGGCCAGTGTCAATGCATGCACGGAAACTGCCTCGGTCCCGAAATCGGGCACGTACGCAACCCACATGCCCATCTCAGATGCGGCGGGGAGATCGATCGTTTCGGTGCCGACGCCGTATCGGACGATGGCCCGCGCGTGCAAACGTTCCAGCGTCGCCGCATCGAAGCGGGGCCTCGAGCCCGCCAGGATGACTTCGGCATCCGCAGCCTGTTCGACGATCGCGTCGGGCGTCGCTCCATCGCCGACCACGATCTCGGCGCCGAGTGGCTCGAGAATCCCTTCCTCGATGGAGAGATCCGGGTAGCGGGTCCCCAATACCGCGACCTTCTTCGTCAGAGAACTCTCCTCACTGGTTGGATCTAATGGTCGTGACGATCCTCTCCACGGTCGGCATCGCGATGTCTTCGAGTGCATCGGCCGCCGGCAGCGGCACATGGGGTGTTGTGATCCTCACAATCGGTCCGTCGAGGTCGTAGAAGCACTCCTCTGCAGCGATCGATGCGATCTCGGCGCCCCATCCACAGAGGCGCGGATTCTCTTCAACGGTGAACAGCCTGCTCGTCGACGAAACGCTGGAAAGGATCGTCCGAGTGTCGAGGGGTACAAGCGAGCGAACGTCGATGACTTCGCAATCGATCCCCTCGTCGCTCAGACGCTGGGCGGCTTCTAACGCCCGAGGGACCATCGCAGCAAGAGCAACGATCGTTCCATCCGAGCCTGGTCGGACGACGCGCGACTCGCCGAGTCGCTCGACGTGTTCCTCGTCGGGAACTTCTCCGCTCGTCGGGTACAGGCCCTTGTGCTCGAAGAAGATGACCGGGTCGTCGTCGCGGATCGAGGCCGCAAGCAGCCCCTTCACGTCCGCGGGCGTCGACGGTGCCACGACCTTGAGACCGGGGATCGCCATAGCCCAGTTCTCCACGCTCTGGGAATGCTGAGCGCCGAACCGCATTCCCCCACCGTTGGCCGTACGGATGACGAGAGGGAGCGTTAGCTGCCCGTTGGTCATGTAGCGAGTTTTGGCGATCTGATTCGCGACGATGTCCCAGCAGGTGGCGAGGAAGTCCGAGAACATGATCTCGGCAACCGGGCGGAGGCCCGTCATGGCCGCACCCATCACCGCGCCGGTTATGGCCTGCTCTGAGATGGGTGTGTCGCGCACCCTGCGCGGACCGAAACGTTCAAGCAATCCCGGCGTGGCCTTGAAGACCCCACCGGGGGCAGCGATATCCTCGCCGATCAGGTACACCTTCTCGTCGCGTTCCATCTCTTGAGCGAGACCGGCCCCGACGGCATCCCGGTACGTCAGTTCCGCCACCGGCTGCCTCCATCGCTGAAGACCTCGGTCTCGAGGATGTCGGGGGAAGGCGGAGGGGCGTCCTTCGCCTCTTGCGTGGCGCGGTCGATCTCGGCGAGCGACTCGGCCTCGATCTCGTCGAGCACCTTTTCGGCCAGCCCGAACTCGATAAGTCGTGCCCGGTAGAGGTCGATGGGGTCGCGCTGTAGCCAGCGTTCGACCTCATCCTGTGGCCGGTACTTCGCCGGGTCGGCGCGCGAGTGACCACCTTTGCGATACGTGAGTGCCTCGATCAGCGCGGGCCCTCCGCCTTCGCGGGCTCGTTGGATGTAGGTGGTGGCGATCGCGTACACCTCGTCGACGTCGTTTCCGTCGACGAGGATCTTCTCCAGACCGTACGCCGCGGCCCGGTCTGCCGCGGGGTTGGGAACAGCCGTGACGGATGAAATCGGCGTGTACTCCATGTAGAGGTTGTTCTCGCAGACAAAAACGGCCGGGAGCTTCCATACCGCGGCCATGTTCAGCGCCTCGTGGAACGCCCCAATGTTCGTTGTGCCGTCGCCGAAGAAGCACACCGAGACCTGGCCCGAGCCGCGCTCCAAAGCCGACCATGCTGCGCCAACTGCGATGGGCATGTGCGCACCGACGATGGCGTACGACCCCATCGCGCCGTGCTCCGCACTTGTGAGGTGCATCGAGCCGCCCTTGCCCCCCAAGATGCCGTTCGACCGGCCGAGCAGCTCAGCCAAAAGCCCCGTCATCGGCGCTCCCCGGACGAGCGTGTGCGCGTGACCCCTGTACGTGCAAAAGGTGTAGTCGTCGGGCCGCATGGCGTGACCGAAGCCCGCGGCGACGGCCTCCTGTCCGAGAGAAAGGTGGCTCGTGCCTTTCACAAGGTTCTGCAGGAAAAGATCGTGGGCGCGCTGGTCGAACGCCCGGAGCCGGACGAGCTTCCGGTACAGCTCGAGCCGCGTCTCCTCGTCGAGGGGGGCTTCGGCCGACGCGGAAGACGGCGCCGTCACGAACCGCCTCCGAGGCCGTCCGAGACCTCAACGTCCTCCGGCTCCAGCTCGAGTCCCGAGGCCTCTGCCTGGACCCGCAGCAGAGCGGCGAAGTCCTCTTCTGTGATCCCCCGGCCGATCAGTCCCATGACCAGCTCGCGCACCAGCGCAGAAACGGGCATCGGGACGTTCAAGTTGGCGGCGGCCTCGAGCCCCAGGTCGAAGTCCTTGAGGAGAAGCTCCGGCGTGAAGGTCGGAGTCATGTCGAGGTTCACGAACGCGGGCGTCTTGTAGCGGGTGAAAGTGGATCCCATGACGCTCGAGTTGAGAAACTCCAGGAAGCTGTGCCTGGGTACGCCCCCCTTTTCGGCCAAGATGGTGATCTCGGCGAGCGACTGCGTTACCACGCCGAGCATGAGATTGTGGCAGATCTTTACCAGGCGTGAGAGCTCCCCCTCGCCGACATACGACACGGCCATCCCGAGGAACTCAAGGTATGGAAGCGCCTCATCGAAGGCCTCCTTCGGACCGGACACCGCGAAGGTCAGCCGGCCGGCCTTCACTACCTTCGGATTGCCGCTCACCGGCGCAGCGAGCAGGGCCGACCCGACCTTGGCAGCCTGATCCCGCACTTTGGTGGAGGCTTCGATCGATACGGTCGAGGAGTCGATCACGATCCGGGGAACCGTCCCGTCCTGGGAGAGGACGCCCTCGGGCCCGATCGTCACCTCCGTGAAATCGTTCGACCCCGCGACCATCGTGAAGACGATGTCGCGGTCGGCGAGGTCCGCCGGACGATCGACCACGATGGCCCCGCGCTCGGTCAGGGGCTCCGCCTTCGCCCTCGTCCGGTTGTAGACGCCCAGGTCACAGCCCGCATCCAGAAGGCGAGACGCCAGGGGGTAACCCATTCGCCCGACCCCGAGCCAGCCGAGACGGAGCTTCGCGTTCGCATCGGGATCCATAAGACCTCCTGGCGAGGGCAGCAAACGATTGCAGTATAGGTGGGGCTTTCTCCGAATTGTCAAGCGGAGCGGAGTGTGGGCTTACTACAATCGTTTGCGTCCGACAGCCAACGAGAGGGGAGCCGCCCGGTGGTCTTCTCGCCGGTAACGTTGCGGGACGTCGCCCGGCACGCAGGCGTCCACCCCGGGACCGCTTCCCGAGCGCTCAACGCCGCCACCCGTTCCCTGGTGAACGAAAAGACTGCCTACAAGGTGCTCCAGGCCGCGGAGGATCTGGGCTACAGGCCCAACCCGATCGCTCGGGGGCTGAAGACCAGCCGGTCGTCGATGATCGGCGTGCTCATCCCGGATCTGACCAACCCCCTATTCCCCCCGATCGTGCGCGGAATCGAGGACCGCCTGGCGACCAAGGGCTACACGGCTGTGCTCGCGAACTCGGATAACGACCAGAGCAAGGAACGGCTCCACGTCGAGATGATGCTCGCCCGACTGGTTGAGGGATTCATCCTGGCAACGGCGGAACGCGACGACCCGCTGATCGAGGATGCCGTCGAGTCCGAGCTCCCCGTCGTGCTGGTGAACCGGACCATCGACAAGGAACACGCCTTTTCTGTCATCGGGCAGGACAAACTCGGCAGCAGCCTGGCCGTGGACCACCTCGTCGGGCTCGGGCACGAGCGGATCGCCCATATCGTCGGGCCGGAGAAGTTCTCGACGGGACGAGCTCGCTACGAAGGTTTTCTTTCGGCGATGCGCCGGCACGGTCTCGAGCCCAACCCGGACCTCATTCGTTTCGGGGAGGCGTTCACCGAAGAGCAGGGAGCGTTGCGGTTCCGGGAACTGCTCGACACCGGGAAAGAGTTCACGGCCATTTTCGCCGGAAACGACCTGCTGGCGTTGGGGTGCTACGACGTGATGGCCGAAGAAGGAATCTCCTGCCCCGAGGAAGTCAGCGTCATCGGCTACAACGACATGCCGCTCATCGACAAACTCCGACCCCCACTGACGACGATCCGGATCCCGCAGTACGAGATCGGGGCGAAGGCCGCGAGCCTTCTGCTCGAGCGCTTGGAGAACGGAAACGTGGCTCCGCAGACGGTGGTTCTACAGCCCGAGCTAGTGGTCCGGTCGTCGACGGCATCCCCGCGGCCGTAGTCGTCGTTTCTGTCTGCTGAGTTATCGGCCCTTTACATTTCGCCGCGCCCCTCCGGATCGGGAGCGAAATGAAAGGGCCGCGGATTCCGAGTCACTGAGCAGACAGAAGGCGCGCGGTCAACGTTGTGGCAATGGTTTCGACCACGTAGTTCGGTCTTCGGGTGACGTCCCACCACGAGAACCTCAGCACGAGCCAGCCGACCGCCGAGCCGACCCGGTTCGCGCCGTAGACGACGAGGTGGGTCACACCCTCGGCGGACATGGCGGCCTCGAGGAGGCCGCGGCGCCGATCCATCTCAGCGCGGGTGAAGCGGGGGTAGGGCTCAGCAAACGGACCGTGGTCCATCGGCGCAGGATAATTATTGCTGCAAGGTTTGCAACACTGAGCCGCTTGGGGCGGCTTGATGTTGCGAACCTCGTCGCCAGGACAGGCGCACAACTTGTTCGACGCCGCCATGCCGATGGTGATGGGCCTTTCGGCAGCAAAGCTTCTCCTCGACGCCCTTGCGCAATCGACCGGCCACGCGCGATCCGAACGGAAACGGGTTCCGCGACGTCTCATGGATTGACTACGTCCAAGGAGGTCGCCATGAGATCGCGTGCCGCCCTGCTTCTGTTCGTGCTCGCAACGATCGAGCTGTCGGCTCTACCCGCTTCGGCAGGCGGTGGCAACTGGATCGAGTTCCGCAATGATCAGGTGTTGAGCTCCTATCTGGTCCCAGGGTCGCCGCGCGTCGCCTACGCAACGGCCTACGCGAAAGATCCCCAGAAGGTCAAGGAGCGCGGCCCCTACTACGCCTGGCTGTCGCGGGAGACGTATGGATGGACCCTTCCCCTTTCGGACCGCCCCGGGACGGTCCGCCTGGGTCGCCTCTCGATCGACTGGGATCGGATGAAGGCCTCCATATCGTTCACCGTTCCGGAGATGTCTCCGGGCGAATACTTGATCGCGTTCTGCAACTCGGACTGCAGCCAGACGTTCGGGGACGTAGACCCAACAGGAGGGATCAAGGTTTTCGCTACTGCTCTTGAGGCGCGACTCACCAAGAGGGTGGACAGACTGGATTCGGTTGTGGACTCGCAACGCTATGCGGTGCGCCGTGCGAACCGTCGGTTGGAGCGCCGGCTAGGCCACGACATTGACGGGGTCGGTGCGGAGGTAGCCACCCTCGACGAGCGGTTGGGGAACCTCTCCACAACGATCGACGACGTGAGAAAAGGATCGCGCCCTCAGCTTCCCTGGTGGTCGATCATCGCCACCGCGATACTGGCCGCTGCTGCGGGCTTCGGCATCGGGCGAGCTCACACCGAGTTCAGAAGGCATCGCGCCGTGGACCGAGAGCTCGACGAACTTGTCCGGCAACGATAGCCATGTGAACTCAGATGTGCGTTTGCCTACGTGGGGCGTAGGTAGACGCACATTTGACGAACAGAGTAAGCAAAAGAATCCCTCCGACGCGCTTGCTGCCAGTTAGAAGGCGATGCCCGGCCCGGAGGTCACCCCACCCGGCGCGAGGGCGCACCACGTACCAACTACCACTCCGTAGCGATGTACTTGGACTCCGTGTAGTCGAGTACTCCTTCGTGGCCGCCTTCACGGCCGATGCCGGATTGCTTCACGCCACCGAATGGAGCAGCCGGGTCCGATACCAGTCCTCGATTCAGTCCGATCATCCCCGCCTCCAGTGCCTCAGCCACGCGCAGACCGCGGCTCAAGTCACGCGTGTAGAGGTACGAGACCAGCCCGTACTCCGTGTCGTTGGCCATCGCAATGGCCTCGGCTTCGCTGGAAAACGTGACGATCGGTGCCACGGGTCCGAATATCTCCTCGCGCAGGATCTGTGATGCCGCGGGTACGTCGCCGACGACTGTGGGTTGGTAGAAGTAGCCGGGCCCGTCGACGCGGCCTCCGCCGGACAATACGCTTCCTCCACGGTCCACCGCATCCGACAGCAGGGAATCAATCTTGGAGCGCGCGTCCTCGTTTATGAGCGGTCCAACCTGAACCCCTTCGTCGAGCCCGTGCCCCATCTTCAGCGACCCCATGCGCTCCGCAAGCATGGCGCCGAAGGTCTCCGCCACGGGTTCCTCGACGTAGAAACGATTGGCCGCCGTACATGCTTCGCCGATGTTCCGCATCTTGGCGATCATCGCCCCCTCGACCGCTGCATCGAGGTTCGCGTCGGCGAAGACGAGGAAGGGTGCGTTGCCGCCGAGCTCCATCGAGGTATTCACGATCGTGCGCGCCGCGAGAGCCAGCAGCCCGCTTCCGACCTCGGTGGAGCCGGTGAAGGAGAGCTTCCGGACGCGCGGATCGTCGACCATGGCCGCCACAACCTCCCCGGAACGGCGCGACGGAAGGACGTTGATGACACCGGGAGGAACACCCGCCTCGCCCAGGATGTCGGCCATCAAAAGTGCAGTGAGCGGCGTGTCCGATGCCGGCTTCAGGATGCACGTGCATCCCGCCGCCAGCGCCGGTCCGATCTTGCGCGTGGCCATCGCTGCCGGGAAGTTCCATGGCGTAACGAGCACGCTTATCCCGACCGGCTGGTGGATGACCATGATGCGGTTGGCGCCGCTCGGTGCCGTCGAGATCGATCCCAGAATGCGGACGGCCTCCTCCGAGTACCAGCGGAAGAACTCCGCCGCGTACACCGTCTCGCTGCGCGCGTCGGCGAGCGGTTTGCCGTTCTCCCGAACGATCAGAGTCGCGATCTCGTCGGCGCGCTCGACCATCATCTCGAAGGCGCGCCGCAGGATCTCGCCGCGCGCTCGCGGCGCGGTCGCCGCCCACTCCGGCGCTGCACCGGCCGCAGCATCCACGCATGCGATCGCATCCTCGACTGTCCCGTTGGGGACGGTCGCGAGAACCGAACCGTCGGCGGGATCGAACACATCGAAGGTCGAGCCGTCCGAAGATGCGTGCCAGTCGCCGCCGATGAACAGTTCCGTGCGGGGAACTTCCGCATCGACCAGCGTCATACGCGCACCCCCTCGCCGCGTGCCGATTCCACGACACGCTCGGTTGTGGGTTGATTCAGGTTCGACTGCGTCTCCCTTGTTGTGGGCAGCGGACCCGTTGCCGTGTAGTAGCGGTGGCCGGCAACCATCAGCTCCTCGGCGGGGAACCTGGTGATGATCTCGCAACCATCGGACGTGACGACCATCTGTTCCTCGATCCGTGCTGCGGACCATCCGTCGGCCGCCGGCCAGAACGTCTCGAGCGCAAAGACCATCCCCTCTTCGATCGGCTCGGGGTGATCGAGCGACACGAGCCGGCTGAAGATCGGCTTCTCCCAAATCGAGAGACCGACCCCGTGTCCGAACTGGAGCGCGAACGCAGCCTCCTCGTTGGCGAAGCCGAACTCCTCCGCCCTCGGCCACACCTCGACGACGTCCCCGGTGGTCATCCCGGGCTTTACGAGGCTTATTGCCTCGTCGAGTAACTCCCGGCACCGTGTGTATGCGTCGACCTGCGCGCGCGAGGCGCTGCCGATGCAGAAGGTCCGGTAGTAGCACGTGCGGTAACCCATGTAGCTGTGGAGGATGTCGAAGTACGCGGGATCCCCTGGACGTAAGACACGGTCCGTATAGACATGGGGATGAGGGTTGCAGCGTTCACCCGAGATCGCGTTAACACCTTCCACGAACTCCGATCCAAGGTCGTACAGCACCTTGTTCGCGAGTGAGACACACTCGTTCTCTTTCATGCCGGGCTTCATGGCCGCGTAGAGCTCTTCGTATGCGGCGTCGACCATCATGCATGCGGTGTTCAGAAGGGTGATCTCGTCTTCGGTCTTGATCAGGCGCGCCTTCTGCATCATCTGTTGCCCGTCGACAACCTCGATCCCCTCCCCCTGAAGGGCGAACAGCACGGGGAGTTCGATCGCGTCGACGCCGAGAGGCTGATCCTTCAACCCGCGCTCTTCGAGCTCGATGCGGATCTTGCGAGCAACATCTTCGGCGCGCCCGGACTCCGGCGACATTGCTCCGCGCAACGTCGAGATGCCGGCGCGCGAGCGCTCCCCCAACCACGGGTTGTACAGCTGATGATGCCGCGCCGCGGAGCCGAAGTCCCACATGACCGGCTCGTCGCTGCGCGGCAACAGGCAGAACCGGTTCAACTTGTCCTGCGCCCACGTGCCGATGTGTGTCGCTGTGATGTAGCGGATGTTGCTCATGTCGAAACAGAGCAGTGCGCCGCAGTCCGATTCCTCGAGGACGGCAGTGGCACGCGCCAGCCGCTGCGTTCGAAGCCGGTCCATGTCGACGCGCTGTTCCCAGTCGACGTTCATGAGGCCGAAGGTCTTCAGGCCCATCGCAAACTCCCCATCGTCGGGCACGGCGGCACACCACCGTGCCGGAATCCGCAATCGTTTGCAGTGTCGGCCTCTTACCGTGACGGTGTCAAGTGAGGACCGGGGTTAGACCGGGAGCCGGTTCAGCGCGCGCCATACCTTCTCGGGTGTCACCGGCATGGAGATCCCGTCGTCGTATCCGCCCAGGGCATCGACGATTGCGTTGACAACGGCGGGCGGCGCGCCGATGCATCCCGCCTCCCCCGCTCCCTTTGCGCCGAGCGGAGTGTTCGGGTTGGGGGTGACCGATTCGCCGATGGTGATCTCCGGCACTTCCGCAATCGTCGGAACGGCGTAGTCCATGAGAGACCCGACCAGTGGCTGGCCGATGTCGTCGTAGGGAACCGACTCGTACAACGCCTGGCCGATGCCCTGTACGAGAGAGCCGATCGTCTGCCCCTTGACGCCTTCCGGACTGATCACGACGCCGCAATCGTCGACAACGACCATCTTCACCAGCTTCATGTGTGCAGATTCGGGATCGATCTCGACGACCGCGACGTAAGTACCGAACGGAAACGCCTGCGGTGGTGCCAATTCGACCTCCGACGTGAGGGGGCCGTCGTCGAGCAGGTCGGCGAGATCGACCGAATCACCATCGGCCGTGAAAAAGGAACCCTCCTCATATGACAGGTCGGCGTCGGCGACCTCCAGACGTTTCGCCGCCCTCCTTCTGGCTTCGTCCAGGACCACGCGTGATGCGCTGTGCAACGCTGAGCCTCCCACCTGCACGGAGCGCGACGCGAACGTCCCGGTTCCGGTCGGAACGCGCGCCGTGTCGCCCTGGACAACGGTGACGGAATCCAGCTCCACGTCGAACGCGGACGCAACGATCTGCTCGAGCGCAGTGGTGTTGCCCTGGCCCTGCGGAGAGGTTCCGGACCGCGCAACGATGGTGCCGGAGGGATCGATCTCGACCGAGCCCCACTCGTTCGTTCCCGGCTGACCTCCCGAGCGCTCCACGTAGCTTGCGATCCCAATGCCGAGCAGCGGTCCCTCCCCCGTCGAGCGTCGCCGCTGTTGCTCGGCCCGCAGCTTGTCGTAGCCGGCGAGCTCGAGCGCCTGCCGCAGGACATCCCCATGGCGCCCGCTGTCGTACACCGCACCGGTGGGCGATTCGTAGGGAAAGTTCTCGGGCGGGATGTAGTTGCGCAAGCGCAACTCCGCGGGGTCGACGTCGAGCCGGTAAGCCAGCTTGTCCACCATCCGTTCGATGGCGAAAGCCGCCTCCGGTCTGCCCGCCCCTCTGTAAGACGCGGTCGGAGTCTGGTTCGTGACTATGGACCGCACCCGAACGTACAGACGCGGGATCGCATAGGCGCCGGACATGACCCACGCGGTCATCGATGGGACGAAGTCGCCCGTATGCGGATAACCGCCGATGTCCGCATCGATCAGTGCTTCGAACGCCAGGATTCGGCCCTCGTCGTCCGCGGCCATCCGCAGGCGTTGCGTCTGGCCTCGTCCGTGAGTGGCTCCGGCGAGCGCTTCACGTCTGTCCTCGATCCAACGAACCGGCCGACCGTATCGAAGCGCAAGGTGTGTCACGACGACGTATTCGGGAAACGTCTGGCTTTTTGCGCCGAACGCTCCGCCGACGCGCGGAACGACGACGCGCAACCGTGCCGGATCGAGATCGAAGGTCTTTGCTACAGCGCGCCTCAAGCGGTGCGGTGCCTGATGAGATGCCCAGATGCTAAGACTGCCGTCTTCCTCAGGAACCACGAGGATGGCACGCGCCTCGATGGACGTGGGCAGCAGACGCTGGTTGCGAATGGTTGCTTCCACGACTATCGGTGCGGTGGACATCACGTCCTCGACCGGCGCGCCGTACTCGCGCACCGTGGAGACGTTGTCGAGGCCCTCGAACAACTTGACATCGGACTCCGCCGCCTCAGCCGGATCGATCACTGCGGGAAGCGGGTCGATATCGACGAGGATCGTCGACGCCGCATCCTCGGCGCGATAGCGGTCTCGTCCCACCACGACCGCTACTGGTTCACCCGCGTAGCGGACACGGCCTCGTGCGAGGGCCGGCCACCGCATATCCTGTGGCGCCCGGCAGTTCGGTGGAAAGCGGACCTCGGGAAGGTCCGGCAGGTCGCCGGATCCGAACGCTCCCACTACACCCTCGGCCTCGCGAGCCGCGTCGCAGTCAACAGACAGGAGCCTCCCGTGTGCCGCGTAGCTCCTGACGAAGACGGCATCGAGGCAACCGTTGGGCGTGATATCCGCGACGTAGCGCTCGGAACCCCGGACGATGTTCGGATCCTCGGCGCGGGCAGGACTCGTGCCGATGTAGTTGTGCCGTGCCACCCCCTGCCTCCTACCGTTGCGGCCGCGCCTCGCCATCCCCCACCTGCCGCCTAAATGGGTGCAATCGATTGCAGCCGCAACTATAGGATAAACGACGCTATGAAGCCCAGCCCGTTCGAGTACTACGCGCCGACGACGGTCGCCGAGGCCGTGAGCCTGCTCGACGACGACGGAGCGATGGTCCTCGCAGGCGGCCAGAGCCTCGTCCCCGCGATGAACCTGCGCCTCGCGTCCCCGACGGCACTGGTGGACATCAACGCCATCCGCGGCTTCGACCGCGTTGCAGTGCACGACGGCAGCGTCGAGATAGGAATGCTCGTGCGGCACGCCGACCTCCAGCCCCCCTTCTTCGACGATCCCCTGGCGCGCCTGCTGGCAAAGGTCGCCCCTTACGTCGGGCATTTCCCGATCCGGGTCCGGGGGACGTTCGTCGGAAGCCTCGTCCATGCCGACCCGGCGGCCGAATGGTGCGCGGTAGTTTCCGCACTCAATGGCGTCGTAGTGGCGATGAGTCCCCGAGGGGAACGAGAGATCCCGGCATCCGAGTTCTTTGCGGGGCCATTCACGACCGCCCTCGAAAACGACGAGATAGCGACCGCCACCCGCCTTCCCCTTCTCGGGCGCGCCGGCGCTGGTTTCTCCGAGGTAAGCCGCACCGCCGGCGACTTCGCCACTGTGGTGGCAGTCGCGGCAATCTGGAGACGAGATGATTCGATCGAGCGGGCGCGCATCGCTCTGGCCGGCGTCGGCGGCGCGCCTGTGCGAGCTCATGGAGCAGAAGAGATGCTGGCCGGCTCGGACCCAACGGCGGCATCGGTGGTTCGGGCCGCGGACGCGGCCGTCGAGGGACTCGACCCCGTGAGCGACCCGTACTGCTCCGCCGACTACAGGCGCCATCTGGCGCGCGTGATGGTCTCCCGTGCGGTTCGGTCCGCGCTGGAGGATGCCGCGTGATCCTCGAGCTGAAAGTGAACGGCGAGGTCCATTCGATTGAGGTGGAGCCGCGCAGGACTCTAGCGGACGTTCTGCGCGATGACCTTGGCCTTACCGGGACGCACCTGGGGTGCGAACACGGAGTGTGCGGAGCGTGCACCGTTCTTATGGACGATTTCCCCGTCCGCGCCTGCTTGCTTTTTGCGGTTCAATGCGGTGGGACGGAGATCACCACTGTGGAGGGGCTTGCCGAAGGTGATCGGTTGAACCCGGCGCAGCAAGCGTTCGTGGACAACTTCGGCATGCAGTGCGGCTTCTGCACTCCCGGCTTTGTGATGCTGGTGGAAGGGGCGCGCCGCACGAAGAACGATCTGACCGACGACGAACTAGTCGAGCTTCTTGCGTCGAACCTGTGCCGGTGCACCGGATACGTCGCCATCAAATCCGCCGCCGAGCAGGTTCTCCATGCCCGCTGACGAGCGACTGACGAGCGCGATCGCGCATTGGAAGCCGCGCTTCACGGCAAACGGCGTCACCCCCGCCGACTTCGAACGGATAACCGAGGGACTTGCATCGTGGGACGAATGGTGCCGGGCGTGGAGCGACGCGGCTGTAATACACGAAGCCCTGGGCAACGAGGCATTGGCCGAGGGGCGCACGAGATCGGCCGGCGCTCACCTCTCGCAGGCCGCCGTCTACTTCCACTTCGCCAAGTTCGTTTTTGTTCAGGACCTCGATCAGATGCGCGCCGCCCATGGCGCTGCCGTACGTTGCCTCAATGGCGCCCTCCCCCATCTCGATCCTCCGGGGGAACGTCACGAGATCCCCTTCGAGGGGAGCTCCATGGTCGGCATCCTGCGGCGCCCCAAACAGGACGGCGACGCGCCTGCCGTCATCATGGTCCCAGGCCTCGATTCGACCAAGGAGGAACTCCGGTCCACGGAGGCGCTGTTTTTAGAACGCGGGCTCGCCACCTTCTCGGTCGATGGACCGGGACAGGGAGAGGCCGAGTACGACCTTCCGATCAGGGGCGACTGGGAGGTTCCCGGAGCGGCGATCTACGAATACCTGGCGGGACTCTCGGGCATCGATGCAGACCGAATCGGCACGTGGGGTGTGAGCCTCGGCGGCTATTACGCGCCGCGCGTCGCGAGTGGAGTCGGCGAGATAAAGGCATGCATCGGTCTGGCCGGCCCCTACGATTTTGGTGCCATTTGGGAGGGCCTCCCCCAGCTCACGCGCGAGACGTTCCAGGTTCGGTCGCGAGCTCGCGACGAGCCGGAGGCGCGCACCAAAGCTTTCGAGCTATCCCTCGAGGGTCGCACGGAATCGATCAGATGTCCCCTGCTGATCGTGACGGGGAAACGGGATCGAATAATCCCGTGGGCAGAGTCTCAGCGCATAGTCGACGAAGTCGGCGCCAGCGCACGGATGCTTTTGGTCGAAGACGGAAACCACGGCTGCGCGAACGTCTCCTACAAACACCGGTATCGAAGCGCCGATTGGATGGCTTCGCATCTACTCGACGGGTGAGCGCCGCACGTAGCCGCGCAGGTCCCGGGCCCGCAGAGTCAGTCCCCCCAGTGCGACCAGGCAGAGCAGCCCGCCGGAAATAACCGACCCCCGTGCGCCGACGAGGGCAGCCATGAGTCCCGCCTCCATGTCGCCCAGCCGCGGACCGCCCGTTACAACAAGCAGGTTCACCGCGTTTACCCGGCCGCGCAGATTGTCGGGCGTCGCCTCCTGTATGAGGGTACTCCGGAAAACTGCACTGAAGACGTCGGCCGCGCCGGCCAGGGCGAGAAAGAGCAGCATCGCCGGCAACGAAAACGCCATGACTCCGGCCAGCGTTATCGCGACGCCCCACCCCGCAACCAGGAGCAGGATCGCGCGGCCGAAACGCTTTACAGCCGAGACCCAACCGCTCAGAAACGCGCCGACAAGCGCTCCCACGGAGGGCGCTGCGTACAACAGCCCCAGGCCCTGCGCCCCGAGACCGAACGATTGCTCCGCGAGAGCTGGAAACACCGATCGGGGCATTCCGAACACCATCGCGATCAGGTCCACGACGAACACCGAACGGATTAACGGGCGTCCGATCGAGGCACGCAATCCCTCGGTGATCAGATGCCGCGTTCTCACCGGTTCCTGAGATCCGCGCGAGGCCGGCACGAACCGCAACGCGATGAGGCCGACTACGAACGTGAGGGCATCGATCGCGTAGACGGTTGCCACGGAGAACGAAGCGATTGCCAGACCGCCCACCGCAGGTCCGGCGATGTGCGACACCTGGAAGACGATTTGCCGGAGTGCCATCGCGGCCGGCACCTTTGCCTCCCCCACCAACGACGGAATGATCGCCGTTCGGGCAGGCCGATCCATTGTGTCGGCCGCCGCACCCAGCACTGTGAGCGCGTAGATCGACCACAAGGGAGCGCCGTCCCAAACTGCGACGAAAAAGAGGCCGATCGATACCACCATGCCGCCGAACTGCCCCCAGACCATGAGCAGTTTGCGGTCTCGTACATCTGCCAGAGCTCCCGAATGGACGGTGAGTGCGAGCATCGGGACGACTTCCGCGAGTCCCAACAGGCCCACAGCAACGCTCGATCCCGTGAGCTGAAACACCTGCCACGCCAGCGCGACGTACCGCATCTGGGTGCCGACCAGCGAGACGGACTGCCCGACCATCAGAGAACGGAACGGCACCGAAAGCCGTAGCGGCGACAGGTCGGCCGAGAGGCCCCCGACGACGCGGGTTCTTTTCCGGTCCGGCTCGGCGGTCACGTTTTGTCTGCTGTGTGGTGCCGATTCCGCACCTCGGGGCTGACAGAACCCTCGGCGAGCCACACGGACACATGGCGGGGTTGGATGGTCTCCATCACCGTGGTCCGCAGCTCAGACAGCAGCGAATCGAGGTCAAGCTCGTCGCGGAGGCGGACGTTGAAAGCCTCGAGCGTCCTCTCCGCGTCGTACTTTGCCCTATAGAAGCTGCGGTCTACGAACCGCTGGATGCGCAGACGAAGGGGTCGGAACACCGCAGCCACCGCAAGGGTCGATGCAGCGACCGCGAGTTGCGAGTCCCTGCTTCCCGGTACAAGGCCTTGAAGCAAAACGACGGCCACCACATAGACAAGCGCAAGCGCGCCGGTCAACAACAAATAGACGAGTGTCCGGTTGATAACGACATCGATGTCGAACAGCCTGTATCGGAGAATCGCAAAGCCGGCAGCAAGCGCCAGCATGCCGGGTCCTCCGAGCGTGGCGCTGTAAATGTCGATGGCAAGGTTCTCGATGCCGAGCAGGTCGGCGCCGAGTTCGAAAACCAGTACGTTCACCAACCCCAGGAAGACGACGAACGCCACCCACTTCAGTTGCTGACGTTCGACCCCCCGAGAGCGCCGGAATCGAGCCATGAAGCCGACCATTGATACGGCGATGAAGAGCAACGCCAGCTGGAAGACAACGATTTGAGTCCTCACGGCGATGTCGGCCCCGGGGGCCCCGGCATCGAACAGGCCGGCATCCAAGAGGCGCTCGGTCGGGAGGCGAAAGAGGGTCATTGCCGCCCCCGTCCCGACGGCCGCATTCACAACCGTTGCGCGAGCAATCCACCTCCACTTCGGCGACGGCAGGTGGCCGTCCGGAAACAACAGCACGAGGAACGGGAAGAGTGCAATCCCGGGAATCCAAGTCCAGGCCGCCGCCCAGGCGGCAAGTTTGTCGAGCGGGAGCGAAGGCTGATCGAAGGCCCACACTCCGTATTCGAACGCGGCGGTCGAGAGCACCTGCGACAGACCTATTCCGAGAAATCCCCATCCAAGCGGGTTGCCGGGACGGCGCGCCGCAATGAGACCGCCCACGAGGACGAAGAAAACGAACGAGGCCGGCCAGGTGAGGTCCTCCGCCACCCAGAGGCCGGTCTGCGGTGCCTCGGCACGGCCGAGCCGAATCGCGATCGCGGCCAGGAACGCCGTAATCCCGAGCACCACCAGAGACCACGTCAGCCAGCCGGGGACCGCCGACGACGTCCGGGGTCTGTCGCCGCTCTTCGAGCGCTGCCTCAAACGCACCTCCGCCTGTTGAGCACGGTCACCACTATGGCCGAACTCCGTCTCTCAACCGTTACGGTGACGGAGGGGCCCCCAAGCTATTGGACCGCCCTCGCCTCGATCCAACTCGTGGAGCTGACGCCCCTGGAGACGCCCCTACCCGTCCCGTCCGACCGATGGCGACTTCGTCGACAACCTGGTGGATCGAACGATGCCAATGATCGCGGCGTGATCGCAAACCCCCCAGCGGTTCGACCTGCGACAATTCCAGGCAGTGAATGCCAAGGAGCGAGCCAAGGCCATCGACACCCTCTACCGGCTGCCGCTGGATGAGTTCACCTCGCGCCGCAACGAATTGGCAAAGGACCTCAAGAAGGCCGGCGACGAAACCGGCGCCGGATCGGTCGCCAAACTCCGCAAGCCATCGCTGCCCGCGTGGGCGGTGAACCAGCTAGCGCACCACGAGAGGAAACGCCTTAAGGAGCTCTTTTCCGCGTCGGACGCCCTCCGGGACGCGCACGCCGCGGGAGGGGACGCGCTCCGGGATGCGACGAAGGCACGCAACGCGCTGATCACCCGCCTCGTCGACCGGGCCACAGGGATCCTCGAGGAGGCGGGGCATTCGCCGTCCCGAACACACCTGGACAAGATCACCGCCACACTCCAGGCGTCGGCGGATGAGGAGTACAGGGACGAGCTCGCAAGCGGCCGCCTCGTCAACGACCTTCAGCCCACGGGCTTCGGCGGGCTCGCCGAGTGGGATGCCTTTCCGACCCCGAAGGGCACGGTCACCAAGCTCGAGCCGGCGGAGGTCCGGAAGGCGCGCCGCGAGGCCGAGGATCTCCTCGCTCGGGCCGAGTCGGCCGAGGAGCGGGCCGTTGCGCTGCGCGAGAACGCCCAGCGGGCGCGAAAGAAAGCCGAAGAGGCCGAAGAGGCGGCCGACGGCGCAGAGGAAGACGCCCAGGCCGCCCGGGAGCGCGCCGAAGAGGGGGCGCGCCGCCTCGACAAGTTGGCCGGTAGCACCTAGCCGCGAATTCAGCGTTGGTTCCGGCGCATAATCGGGGTCCGGATACCAAAGGAGACGAGTTATCGAGCGAGTAGCTCTTTACCTGCAGGACAAACACCCGCTCCGCGACGGCATTGGCTACGTGCGGCGCGCCGAGGCCGCCGGGTTCGAGGCCGTCTGGCAGGCGGAATCACGTTTGGTCCGTGAGGCAACCGTACCGATGGCCGCGTTCGCCGCCTCAACGGAACGAATCACCGTCGGCTCGGGTGTCGTGAACACCTGGACGCGCAACGCCGGGCTTCTGGCGGCAACGTTCGTAACGCTAGACGACCTCGCTCCCGGACGGGTGATCCTCGGTCTCGGGGCGTGGTGGGATCCGCTCGCGCGCAAGGTTGGGATCACACGCCGCCGCCCACTGCAGTGCATGCGAGAGACGGTGGAGGTTTGCCGGCAGCTGTTCACCCTCGAGGAAGTCACCTACTCGGGAGAGTTCGTGAACCTCGATGGAGTACGCATAGATGTCGTGCACGGCGATACCTCGCCGCGCAACATTCCTATCTACATCGGCGCGACCGGGCCCAAGATGCTCGAGCTCTCCGGCGAGATCGCGGACGGCGTCGTCCTCAACTACATGGTCTCCCCCAAATACAACAACGACGCGATGGAACGAATCGCATCCGGCGCAGAGCGCGCAGGGCGATCCGTCGACGAGATCGATCGACCTCAGCTGGTCGTGTGCTCCCTCGACAAGGACAGGACCGCAGCTCTGGACGCCGCGCGCCTGCTGCTGACTCAATACCTCGGACAACAACCGCACATCATGAAGGCATCGGGCGTCGATCCCTCCCTGATCGAAGAGATCAATGCGATCGTGGACTGGCCGGCGACACAGGAACAGATCGAAAAAGCGGCTAGTCTCGTTCCCGACGAAGTCGTCCAGCTCGTAAGTGCTTCGGGCACACCCGAGGAATGCAGGGCCAAGGTCGCGGAGTACATGGAACATGGAGCGACCTGCCCGATCCTCTATCCGCTCGGCGACGATGTTGAGTTGATGATCGACTCGTTCGCAACTACATCAAAGGAATGAACGCAGTGACCGACTACATGACCGGCGCCGAGGCCTACCGGGCCGATGTCACGCAGTTCCTACGCGAGATCATCGCCTTGCCCTCTCCGTCCTGCGCCGAAAAGGAAGTTGCCGACCGAGTTGTGACCGAGATGAAAAAGCTCGACTACGACGACGCATTCATCGATCCCATGGGCAATGCAATCGGCCGCATCGGGAACGGCTCCACAAAGTTGGTCCTCGACGCGCACATGGACACGGTTGGCATCGGCGACCCTGGAGCATGGCCTCACGATCCGTTCCAAGGCAAGCTGGAGGACGGCATCGTCTTTGGGCGAGGCGCGTCCGACAACAAGGGTGCGGTCGCTGCAGAGGTTTACGGCGGACGGCTGCTGGCCGACCGTGCGCTCGAGGGCGCCGACGTCACGGTCTACGTCGTGGGCACAGTGATGGAAGAGGATTGCGACGGGCTTGCCCTGGGGTACGTCCTGACCGAGACGATTCCCGGAGTCCATGCCGTCGTGCTCGGAGAGTGCACCAACCTGGCCGTCTACCGCGGACACCGCGGTCGCATGGAGATCAGTGTGACGACAAAAGGCGTGTCGGCCCACGCAAGTGCACCGGATCGCGGCGAGAACGCGGTCGCGGCGATGGCGCCGATAGTGACTCAGATAACCGATCTCAACGAACGCCTTGCGCACGACGACTTCCTCGGCAAAGGCACTGTGGCAGTAACTAAGATCGAGTGCGAAACGGCGTCACTGAACGCCATCCCCGACAAATGCACGATTTATCTCGACCGGCGTTTGACCGAGGGCGAGACGCGCGACTCGGCAGTTGCGGAAGTGGCGGGACTCGATGCCGCGCGCGGCGCCGAGGTCAACGTTCTCACGTACGAGGAGCCCTCGTTTACCGGACTCGTGCGCGCCACCGACAAGTACTATCCGACGTGGACCTTGCCCGAGGAGCACGCGCTGGCGCGCGCTGGTGTCGCAGCAGGCGTTGCGGCGCTCGGCGTGACACCTGAGGTCGACAAATGGACGTTCTCGACCAACGGCGTCTGGTCCGCCGGCCACCTCGGCATCCCCACGATCGGATTCGGCCCGAGCCAGGAGAAGTGGGCCCACACCGTCCTCGACCAGTGCCCGGTTGACGATCTTGTCGCGTCGATCGCGGTCTATGCGGCGCTACCCGCGGCGCTTCAGAACATGGGAGTAGGTGGCTGAGATGGCCGAGCCTATAAACCTCACCGTCAACGGCACCCCCGTCGAGGTGACGCCCGAGCCGGAGGAGACTCTGCTCGACGTGTTGCGCGATCACCTCGGACTCCTCGCGGCGAAAGACGGATGCCAGCCGGAGGGCTATTGCGGCTGCTGCACGGTCCTGGTTGACGGGCGCGCTCGAGTAGCGTGCTCGGCAACGGCCGATCGGTTCGCAGGAAAATCGATCGTCACGCTCGAGGGTCTGGACGATCACGAGCGCGAAGCCTTTGCGATGGCGTTCGCGGCAACCGGAGCGTCACAGTGCGGTTTCTGCTCCCCCGGCATCGTGATGAAGGCGCGCAACCTGCTCGAGAAGAACCCTGCGCCCGACCGCGACGAGGTTGCAAAGGCCCTCGCGGGAAACCTCTGCCGGTGCACCGGCTACGTCAAGGTGGTCGATGCCGTCCAGATGGCGGGCGCCATACTCTCCGGCGCGGAGCCTCCGAGTCTGGATTGGTCGGGTCGGATAGGCAGCCGCACGCCCAAGTACGAGGCGTTCGAGCTCGCCATGGGCCGCAAACCGTTCATCAACGACATGACTGTCGAGGGGATGCTGCACGGCGCGCTGTGTTTCTCCGAGCACCCGCGCGCCGTCGTGCGCTCGATAGACCTCTCGGAGGCAGAAAAGATCGAGGGCGTAGTTGCGATCGCTCTTGCGAGGGACGTTCCCGGTGACCGCACCGTAGGCGCGATCATCAACGACTGGCCAATCCTTATTGGCGCCGGTGAGACGACGCGCTGCGTGGGCGATGTGCTCGCTGGGGTTGCAGCCACCACGCGGGTCGCGGCGCGCCGGGCGGCGGCGGCGATCAAGGTCGACTACGAGGTCCTCGAGCCCGTGACAGATCCTGAGGATGCGCTCAAACCGGATGCACCGGCAGTACATGAGGGCGGCAACCTCCTGAAGACTTACAAGATCGATCGCGGCGACGTGGGTGCAGCACTGGCCGCATCGGCGCACGTCGTCACCGAGACCTTTCAGACCCAATTCATCGAGCACGCCTTTCTGGAGCCCGAGTCCTCGCTCGCGTACGAGGAGCAGGACGGCACCATGCGGGTCTTCTCGGGGGGTCAGGGGGTGTGGGACGACCGCAAGCAGATCGCTCGGATCCTCGGCGCGGAGGACTCCGCCGTACGCGTGACCCTGATCTCAAACGGCGGCGCGTTCGGCGCCAAGGAGGACCTCGGCATCAACGGCCACGCCGCGCTGCTCGCGCGCATCACCGGACGGCCCGTGAAGTTGACTCTGTTGCGCGACGAATCGATCCGCATGCATGCGAAGCGCCACCCGCTTCGGATGACCTACACGGTGGGGTGCGATGAACAAGGGCGGTTGACGGCCGTCAACGCTCGCATCGTCGGCGATACGGGGGCGTACGCAAGCGTCGGCGACAAGGTCCTGCAGCGCGCGTGCGGGCACTCCTGCAGCGCCTACGAGGTTCCGAACGTCTACGTCGAATCGCATGCCGTCTACACAAACAATCCGCCGTCCGGAGCTATGCGCGGCTTCGGTTCCAACCAGGCAAATTTCGCGATGGAGGGATGCCTCGACCGCTTGGCAGAAAAGGTCGGCATCGACGGGTGGGACATCCGCTGGATCAACGCGCTCGAGACCGGCAAGACATTCGCAACGGGCCAATTGCTCGGAGAGGGCGTGGGGTTCAAGAAGTGCCTCGAAGCGGTCCGCGACGTGTATAAGAACGCCCGTCATGCGGGGATCGCCGGCGCCGTCAAGAACGTGGGTGTCGGCAACGGACTACCCGAGTACGGGCGGGCGTCGCTCGAGGTACGCGACGACGGCTCACTGAAGCTCCGCCATTCCTGGACGGAGATGGGTCAAGGCGTACACACCGTTCTTCAACAGGTGGTGTGCGAGGAGCTTGCGTCGGCCGGAGTCGAACTCAAGCATGTGTCCGTCACCGTCGACACCGAACGCGAGTTTGCGACCGGGCAGACGACGGCTTCACGGGGGACGTTCCTCGGAGGACTTGCCGTCAAGAAGGCGTGCGATGCCTTGAGGGCCGAGTTGAATGGGTCTCAACTTGCCGAACTCGCCGGACGGGAGTTCGTCGGCGAGGTCGAGTTCCGGGTGACGCAGCCGATGGACTCTCAGCACATAGAGCGCTCGCACATCTGTTTCGGTTGGGGCGCGCAAGTCGTGGTTCTGGACGACGACGGCCGGATCGCCAAGGTCGTCGTCGCCCACGATGTGGGGCGCGTCATGAACCGGAACTTGCTCGAGGGACAGCTCGAGGGTTCGGTCCACATGGGCCTCGGACATTCCCTCACGGAGGAGTTCGTGGTGGACGGCGGATACATCCAGACGCCCACCCTCAAGTCGCAGGGCATCATTCCGGCCAAAGGAATGCCCGAGGTGGAGTGCATCTTCATCGAGGAGGCACAGCCTGAGGGACCTTACGGCGCAAAGGGTGTTGGTGAAATCGGACTCGTGCCCACGGCCGGCGCGGTTGCGGGAGCGGTGCATTCCTTCGACGGCGTGTGGCGGGCGACGCTGCCTATGAAGGACGCACCGGCGGCTCGGGCCGCTCACCCCCGAGCTGTGGCGCGGCTCGGCGGAGCTAAGGCGCGCCGCGCGGCCGATTCGACCGGGGACTGACGCCGGGCATGTCCATGGTTCTGAGCGGCGGGATCATCGCCGATCCCGCAACGGGATCCGTTGCCGAGCGCGACGTCTTCGTCGACGGTGGCCGGATCGGAGGGTCGGGCGATGACGAGCGCATCGATGTCTCCGGATGCGTTGTGATGCCCGGGAACGTTTGCGCCCACCATCACCTCTACTCCGCACTCGCACGAGGCATGCCGGGTCCGCACCGTGCGCCGGGCAACTTTCCGGAGATCCTGGAGTCGATTTGGTGGCGTTTGGACCGCGCTCTCGAGCCCGAAACCATCGAGCTGTCGGCTCGGCTCGGGGCGGTCGCAGGTGCTCGTGCCGGAACAACCTCGGTGATCGACCATCACGCATCTCCCGAGGCGATCGACTCTTCGCTCGATGCCCTCGCGGACGGCATCACCGCAGCCGGTTTGCGTGCAGTCGTCTGCTACGAGGTCACCGACCGCCACGGGGCGGCGGCCGGGCGACGGGGCGTTGAAGAGAACGTTCGGTTCCTGCGCACCAACGACCGGGCGCTCATTCGGGGGATGGTCGGCGCGCACGCCTCGTTCACGATCGGCGACGAGACGCTCGAGGAACTTGTAGCGGCAGCACGCGATGCGGGCGCGCCGGTTCATATCCATGTCGCCGAAGACGATTGCGACGAGAACGACTCCCTCGATAAGTACGGACTTCGAACTGCGCACCGGCTGGCGCGCGCCGGTGCACTGGAAGAGGGCGACCTCATTGCGCACGGAGTTCACCTCGATGCATCCGAGCTCGGGGCTGTGCGATCGTCCGGTGCGTGGGTTGCGCACAACCCACGCTCGAACATGAACAACGGCGTAGGGTACGCGCCGGTTCTGAAGATGGGCGAGCGGGTCGGTCTCGGAACGGACGGCATCGACGGCGACATGTTCGCCGAGGCACGAGCGTGTTACCTACGGGCACGCGAACGCTCGCTGGATGTGGGGCCGGACTTCGCTTTGGAGCGGCTCGTAGCCGGGGCGGCGATTGTTGGATCGTCTTTCGGCGAGCCCCAACTCGGCCGGTTGGACTCCGGCGCGCCGGCGGACCTGGTCGTCCTCGAGTACCGCCGTCCCACTCCCCTGTCCGGAGACAACCTCGCCGGGCACTTCCTGTTCGGAATGGGCGCGTGGGACGTGCGCGATGTGATGGTCGGAGGACAATGGGTCATCCGGGCGCGCCGGCACCAGCTGATCGACGAGGAGGAACTCTCGGCGCGCTGCCGGGAGGCGGCGCCGCGCCTGTGGGAGCGGATGAACAAGTTCTGAGCACGTTCTTTTCTTCTCCATACGTCTTGTAGACGGTCACAGAAGAAAAGAACGGGAGAGGGAGGGTCGTGGAGCGGTCGGATCTCACTGGGAAGGACTACATCTCGACGGCGGATTGGTCGGTAGAGGAGATCGGTGTCGCGCTCGATGTCGCCGGGGAGCTCAAGACCAGGTTCAAAGCCGGAGAGCCGCATAGGCTCCTGCCGGACAAAACGCTGTTCATGATCTTCCTCGACCTCTCAACTCGCACCCGCAACGCGTTCGAGGCCGGCATGACGCAGCTCGGGGGTCATGCTCACTTCATCGATGCGAACACATCACAGATCGCCCACGGTGAGAGTCCCCGCGACATGGGGATCATCTTGTCCTCCTACGGACACGGGATCGCAATCCGGCACGACAAGGTCCCGGGCGAGGGCAACTCGTACATGCGTGAGGTGGCCGCAAACGCAGACGCTCCCGTGATCAATCTGCAATGCGACATCGACCACCCAACGCAGCAGCTTGCCGATCTGATGACGATCGAGGAGGTCTTCGGAACGCGCGACCTGTCTGGAATGAAGATCTGCGTGTCGTGGGCGTTCGCGCCGTCGTACGCCAAGCCGATGAGCGTCCCTCAAGGACTGGCGCTTCTGCTCCCCCGCTTCGGAGCCGACGTGACGATTGCGAGGCCGCCGGAGTTCAGACTCATGCCCGACGTGATGGAACAGGCTCTGGGGCTTGCGGCGGAGGGCGGAGGCCGGCTCACGGAGGTCGACGACATGGAAGCCGGATTCGAGGGCGCACAGGTGGTCTACCCGAAATCATGGGGAGCCGAGCACCTCTTCGGCGACGAGGCCGCGGCGCTCGCGCTCAACGAGAATTACCGGGACTGGATCTGCGATGCGCGCCGAATGAAGATTGCGGCCGACGGCGCGATCTATATGCACTGCCTGCCGGCCGACCGCGGGAACGAGGTAACGGACGAAGTCATCGACGGCCCGCAGTCGGTCGTCTTCCAGGAGGCCGAGAACCGCCTGCACACGGGCAAGGCGCTACTGGCGCTGACGATGGGCGGCTTCTAGAGGTCCGCTCGTTCTGACCGCGGCGCGCCGCCCGCCCGTCGCGCCGCCTGACTGCCGAACCTATGTACACCAGACGACAAAGTGTGTCGTTCTGTGTACACACGTTTGCTGCCTATTGACGTTTAGCGAGCCTTCCTGCAGCACGAGTAAAACGCTCGCCCCATTCTCGAAGGTGTTCAACGAACTCGGGAGGCCCGACCACCTCGAAGTCGGCGCGCACCGCACCAACCGCAAACGCCGGCCAGTCCAGGGAATCGATAGTCATGAGGAGCCGGCACCGGTCCCCGTCGACCTGCTCGACCGTCCCCCACGGTCCGATCGCCGCCCGGACTGCATCGACCGAGGCATTGACGATCACCTCGACCGTGTAAGCCGCCGGCATGTTCTCGATCCCCGCGCGGACGAAGGCTGCGGCATCGCCGCCGGGAAGTTCACGCGGGTGGAAGCGGATCGCGGTCGCCTTGGGATCGCGCAGCCGGTCGATGCGGAAACTGCGCCAGTCGTCCCGCGTCAGATCGAACGCAACGAGATACCACCGCCGACCGAGCGACACCAGGCGGTGAGGTTCGACATGCCTTTCGGTCGTCTCCCCACCGCGACGCGTGTAGGAGAAGCGCATCCGCTCCTCGTTCCGGCACGCCTGAGCAACGGTCGTCAGAACATCGGCGTCGACCGTTCTGCGCGTTCCCCACACGGCAGGCACCGTCACGGCGCTCAGCGCGTCCACCCGCCGACGCAGTTTGGGCGGCATGATCTGGACGATCTTTGTGAGCGCCCGGACCGCGGAATCCTCGATGCCGGCGACCGCGCCCTGCGCTGCGCTCCGGAGACTGATTGCAAGTGCTACCGCTTCATCGTCGTCGACCGCGAGAGGAGGAAGAGCGGCGCCGGCGGCGAGTTGGTAGCCGCCGTCCACCCCGCGATCGGCCTCAACCGGATAGCCCAGCTCCCGAAGGCGGTCGACGTCGCGGCGCACTGTCCGAACCGACACTCGGAGCTCGGCGGCCAGATCCGCTCCGGTCCAGTAGCGGTGCGTCTGGAGCAGCGAGAGAAGTCGGAGGGTGCGTGAGCTTGTGTTTCCCATGTTCTGAGGATTCCACAGATTCAGGACAGAAACTGTCCTCTATTGATCCTAATGTCGGCAACGACGGGACAGGCAAGAGAAAGGGGCCTCGGTGACCGACGTGATCAGAACATCCGGGCTGGTCAAGCGCTACGGCAAGGTCCTGGCGCTCG